>Ga0207705_10000060_pt1 | contig 152576 bp, 135 predicted proteins | sample KBSC13metaG_FD_184314 | JGI IMG/M metagenome (GOLD analysis project Ga0207705, IMG submission 184314) | Corn rhizosphere microbial communities from Kellogg Biological Station, Michigan, USA - KBS C1-3 metaG (SPAdes) (version 2) | ecosystem: Host-associated > Plants > Roots > Rhizosphere >... | reverse complement strand
ATCGCCTCGATCCTGGCGGGAGAAAATTCGACAAAGGAACTGGCGATCCTCGCTCCTTCCCGAGCGGAACGTGTTGCGGACAGAGCGACACTGCCGAAGCCGTCGAACGCTGCCGAAGCGGCCGCTTTGGCCTGGGCGTGCGAAATGACCGCGCTGGAAAGAGCCGCCGAAGCAATGCCGGGCCGGCAAGTGCAATGGCTGGATTTCGATCGATTCCTGCGGGACGTGCCGCGCGAGCTTGCCGGAGCAGCGGAATTCTTCGGATTCGACCCTGAACCGAATAGTATCGAAGCCGTCGCCGAAGGCCCCCTGATGCGACGCTACTCGAAAGCGCTGGAGTATGACTACAGCCCTTCGCTTCGCCGCGATCTGATCGCCGAAGCGGATATGGCGAACCGGGAAGACATCGACAGGGCACTCGCGATGCTCCAGTCTGCAGCGGAAAGCTCGCCACTCCTCGCCCGGGCGCTTGAGCGCACAAAGGAGCCTTGATGTACCGGATCCTGCAAATCCTGACCCCCGAAGAAGTTGCCGAGTGCAAGCAGATCGCCGCCTCTACCCCGTTCGTTCACGGCCGTGTATCCAACCCGCACAACAAAGCGAAGGACAACGAACAGCTGCACGAGCAGAAAGCGTGGCAGCGGACCGCGCACATGCTCGGCGAGGCCCTCATGCGGAGCGAACAGTTTCGCGAGTTCGCCTTTCCCGCCGAACTCGCCCCACCTCTCATCACTCGATACAAGCCCGGCATGCATTACGGCGCGCACGCCGACGCCGCCTACCTCCCGCTTCCCGGTGGAGTGATCCGGAGCGATCTCAGCTGCACCATCTTTCTCAATGAGCCGGAGAGCTATGATGGCGGCGCCTTGCACATCCGGCTGGGCGATGGCGACCTGCGATTCAAGCCGAAGCCGGGGGAAGCGATCGTCTACCCTTCCGATACCTTCCACGAGGTCGAGCCGGTCACGAGCGGCGAACGGCTGGTGGCGATCACCTTCATCCAGAGCCGCGTGCCGGACCCGTTCCGGCGCAACCTGCTGTTCGAATTGAACGAGGTAGCGGCGCTTGAGGGCCTCAACATGGCGCCGGAGAATTTCAGCCGGTTACAGCTCGTGCAAGCGAACCTGCTTCGATACTGGGGCGAGAAGCCGTAGTCGTACCCCCTGCGCAGGCAGGGGTCCAGCCAAAGAGAATGTCTGGGCTCCTGCCTTCGCAGGAGCACAGTCGGGCTCACGCCGCTTTCTTGAGGTGCTTGCGGCCAAGCAGCTCGGCGATCTGCACCGCATTGAGCGCTGCGCCTTTGCGGAGGTTGTCGCTGACCACCCAGATCGAAAGACCATTCTCGACCGTCGGATCCTCGCGGATTCGGCTGACGTAAGTTGCATAATCGCCGACCGCTTCGACGGGGGTCACGTAACCACCGGGCTCGCGCTTATCGACGACCATCAGACCCGGCGCCTCACGAAGGATATCGCGCGCCTCGTCGGCTGAGATTTCGTTCTCGAACTCGATGTTCACCGCCTCGGAATGGCCGACGAACACCGGCACCCGGACGCAGGTCGCGGTCAGCTTGATCTTGGGATCGAGAATCTTCTTGGTCTCGACCACCATCTTCCACTCTTCCTTGGTCGAACCGTCGTCCAGGAAGACGTCGATGTGCGGGATCACGTTGAATGCGATCTGCTTGGAGAAGAATTCGGGCTCCGAAGGATCACCGACGAAGATGTTGCGCGATTGGCTGAACAGCTCGTCCATCCCCGCCTTCCCGGCTCCAGAGACCGACTGGTAAGTCGCGACCACAACACGCTTGATCGTCGCAGCGTCGTGAAGCGGCTTCAGCGCCACCACCAGCTGCGCGGTCGAGCAGTTGGGGTTCGCGATGATGTTCTTCTTCGTATAGCCGTTGATCGCCTCCGGATTCACCTCCGGCACGATCAGCGGAACGTCGGGATCCATCCGGTAAAGCGAGCTGTTGTCGATGACGGTGCAACCGGCTTCCGCGGCCTTCGGAGCATAGATTTTGGTCGGGCCGGAGCCGGCGGCGAAGAGGGCCATGTCCCAGCCCGAAAAATCGAAATGCTCGAGGTTCGCGACCTTCAGCTTCTCGCCCGAGTCACCAAAGTCGATAATGTCGCCGGTGGAGCGTGCGGAAGCGACCGCCGCCACTTCGTCCAATGGAAACTGGCGTTCCGCGAGGATGTTCAGCATCTCGCGCCCGACGTTTCCAGTCGCTCCGACAACCGCGACCCGGTAGCCCATCTTTTCTCTCCGAATTTGGGATCCCAAAATTGGGAGCCGCGCCCCTATCGCAAGCGAAGGGGAAAATCGACTGCTTTTTACCACGGCCGGCGGCAGCTGGCGAATTTGGGCTTACCGGGTCATCAGCCGCAGTCGAACTTCCTCTGCTCCCAATGGCAGCTCGACCCGCTTGTGACGGCTGGTGGCACCGGCGGCGATGATGACTTGAGAACGGGTAATCGCGAGCGCCTTGGCCAGAATCTTCACGACCGCCGCGTTGGCGGCTCCGTCCGCGGGTGCTTCCGAAACCCGAACCTCCAGTTCCTCCCGCCCATCGGCGCCTTTGCGCCAGCCACCGATACCTGGCTTTGCTGACCGCGGAGTCACGTGGATTGCGATAAGAGCCATGGCGTTATGCGTGAATGACGATAAGGGAACGAAATGAGTTCCGACAAGCACCCCGAAACGAAGATCGTGCAAGCTGGCCGCCGCAAGGAATGGCTGCGGCAGATGGTGAACGTGCCGGTCTCGCGAACGTCGACTGTGCTGTTCGACAGCGTCGCCGACATGCATGCGTCCTATCCGCCGAAACAGGGGCGGCCCAGCTACGGACGGCACGGGACTGAGACGCAGTGGTCGCTGGCCGAAGCGCTCACCGAGCTGGAACCGGGCGCTGCGGGGACCGTCCTCTTCCCGTCCGGAGTCGCGGCAATCGCGGTTGCGCTGCTGAGCGTGCTCTCGCCCGGCGACGAATTGCTGATGGTCGACAGCACCTACGGGCCGACCCGGATCTTCTGCGACAAGGAGCTGAAGCGGCTCGGGATCGCCACGCGCTACTATGATCCGCTCGCAAGCGCCGACGAGCTGTCGGGGATGGTCGGCGAGAATACGCGCGCGATATTCCTCGAAAGCCCCGGCTCACTCACCTTCGAAGTGCAGGATGTCCCGGGTATCTGCACGATGGCGCACGACCGCGGCCTCACCACCCTTCTCGACAACACGTGGGCGACGCCACTCTTCTTCCCGGCTGTCCAACACGGCATCGACCTGACGATCCTCGCCGGGACGAAGTATATCTCCGGCCATTCGGATGTGATGCTCGGCTCGGTAACTGCGGTGCAGTCGCAGTGGGCGCGCCTCCAGCGAACCGCCGCACTCTACGGCCAATATCTTAGCCCGGACGATGCCTTCCTTGCCGCTCGCGGCCTCAGGACACTTTCGGTGCGCCTTCGCCAGCACGAGGCCAGCGCACTCAAGATCGCGCGTTGGCTCGATGAGCAGCCACAGGTTGCGCGCCTGCTCCATCCCGCGTTCGAGAGCTGCCCCGGCCACGAATTTTGGAAGCGGGACTTCAACGGCTCGACCGGCCTTTTCGCATTCGTTCTAAAAGGCGGTGACGAAGCGGCGCGTGACGCGTTGATCGACTCTCTGGAACAGTTCGGAATCGGTTACAGCTGGGGCGGATTCGAAAGCCTTGCCGTGCCCGCCGACGCGACGCGCACGGCAAAAAGGCCTGTTTACGATGGTCCCTTGGTGCGGCTTCACGTCGGTCTCGAGAACCCGGACGACCTCATTGCGGACCTGGAGCAGGCGTTGAAGAACTATCGCGCCTGACACAGGCGGCGGCAGTTGATCAGCTAACGCGCCACCCCATTTTTCCAATCGTCCACTCCGCCCTTTTGCGCCGGCGAAATCCGCGCGCCGCTTGCGCCCGCAGCTTCGAAAGCAAGCTGGTGAACGTCGAACCCGCGGATCGGATCGCAGAACTTGAGCCCGCACACCTCGCCCCTCCTCCAGACCACGTGCGCATATACGTCGACATTCCCCACCTGAAGAAAGACCTCACGGCCCTTGCTCGGCGCGTCTCTCGCACGCAGGCGTGCTCCCGCCTCCGAAATATCGAAAAGAATTGCGGGATGGCGATCGCTCATCGTGATGATGAGCGCGGGCAACGGCGCAGTCACACGCTTGGCCGAGCGCCTTCCGCCGCCGTTACGTTTCCCGAACGACATCAGATTGAATCCAGCTGTCCACGGCCGGCGCCTAGTCCGCCAGACATTAATGTGACGCAGACCGATCTGGTTAATGCAGGTTATAAATTGAGTTCGGAACCATGCCGACGCTCGCGAAATACGGTTCTAATCCATTGCGACATGCGGAGCTCCTCCCGAAGGCTTGCCGGTGCGCTTCATCAGCAGAAGCAGCGGAAGCACGGCGAAAGTGATGATCATCATCAGTTTGAAGTCGTCCAAATAGGCGATGAAAAGCGCCTGTTTCGTTATCTCCGCATTCACGTAGGCGAGTGCGGCGTTGCCGTATCGACCGAGATTCTCAAGCAAGACCGAGTTCGCCAGCGGCAATTTGTTCTGGGTTATCCCGGCAGCCATGTCGGCGTGGGAAATCTGCGTCAGCCGGACGAGCTCGGTACTCACGACAGAAATGCCGATCGAGCCGCCGATATTGCGCGACAAGTTCAGAAGCGCCGCGCCGGTGGTCCTGAAATGGGTTGGCAGCGTTTCAAATGCGAGCGTCTGCAGCGGCACGAAAATCAGCCCCAGGCCGAGGCCCTGGACGACGCCGCTGACGATCACCGGCTTCGACGGCTGATCGATGGCGAAACCTGTCATCATGTAAAGAGAAACGCCCATGAAGATCACGCCAGCCCCGACGAGGAGTCGGGCATCCATTTTTCCCGCCAGTCGGCCCGCAATCAGCATCGAGAACAATGTTCCGAAACCTCGTGGCGCGGTGAGGAACCCGGACTGAAGCACCGAATAACCGTAGAGGTTCTGCAAAAGGGGCGGCAGCAGCGCCAAGCCGCCCAGCAACAGCACGCCCGTGACTGCCATGAACAAGACACTCACTGCAAAATTGCGGTCCATGAAGATGGCTCGCTCGAACAAGGGGCGCCTGGCTGTGATCTCGTGCACCAGGAACATCCAACCCGTGGCAATGGCGATCCCGAGTTCGATCGTGATCTCCCAGCTGGAAAACCAATCCTTCTGTTCCCCGCGGTCGAGACAAAGCTGAAGTGAGGCAAGTCCGATCGCCAGCAGCCCGAAGCCGAACATATCGAACTTGCGATCCCGTGTGCCCGAGTTCGGCATGAACGGAAGCATGATGAGGACGCAGAGAATGCCGACGGGCAGGTTGACGAGGAAAACCCAGCGCCAGTCGTAATTGTCCGTGAGCCAGCCGCCGATCACCGGCCCAAGGATGGGCCCGATCATGACGCCGCCACCGAACAGCGCCATTGCCTGACCGTGCTTCTCGCGTGGGTTGATGTCGAACAGGGTCGCCTGCGCGAGGGGCACAATGAAGGCGCCGCCAACGCCTTGGACGGCGCGGAACATTACCATTTCCGGGAGCGACACAGCAGTCGCGCACAAGACCGAAGCGACAGTGAACACCACGACCGAGATCAGCATCAACCGTTTGCGCCCAACCCTGTCCGCGAGCCAGCCGCTGATCGGGAGAGCAATCGCCGAGGCGACGATATAGCTGGTCAGCACCCAGTTGATGGTGTCTTGCGTGGCGCTGAGGCTCGCCTGCATGTGCGGCAGCGCAACGTTCGCGATCGTCGTATCGAGCACCTGGAGCAACACCGCCGCCATGATGCCGACAGTGACGATCAGCCGCTGGCCTGTCGGAAGCGGGTGGGTTGCTTCGGCCGCGCTGGCCATGCCCTCGTCCTTACTTTTTCCTGGCGCTGTCGTCGAAATAGACCGTCGCGTCGACTGACAGGCCCGCGATCATCGGCCGCGACGGTTTGCCATTGAAGGCGATCCGTACCGGCACTCGCTGAGTCACCTTGACCCAATTACCGTTGGCATTCTGGGCCGGAAGCAACGAGAACTCGCTGCCGGTCCCGGCGCCGACGCTCTGCACGTGGGCCGGGAAGGTCATTCCCGGATAGGCGTCAACCTTGATCTCGGCGCGCTGACCCGGAACCATCCGGCCGACGTCCTTCTCCTTGAAGTTCGCCTCTACCCAAGGGGCGGTGTCGTGGACGATCGACAGCATTCCGAGCCCTTCGGCGGCCATCTGGCCGACCTGGAGATTGTCGGCGTTTTCGACTTCGCCATCCATCGGCGCGCGAACGACGGTTCGGGATAAATCTAGCTTGGCCTTGTCGACCGCCGCCTGCGCTTGAGCGATCTGGGGCTGCTGGCCCGGCGCGATTGCGGCGTGCGCATTGGCGGCGCGAGCTTTCGCGTCTGCAACCTGCTGTTCGGCTTCTTTCACCTTGTTGAGCGCGTCTTCATAATCGGCGCGAGTCGTGAAGCCCTGCTTCAACAGGGCGGATTGCCGATCGAGCGCGTGCTGCTGGATCGCGAGATTTGCCTGCTCTCCCGTAATGTCAGCGCCGGTTCCTGCCGCCTGAGTCTTGAGCTGCGTCGTCTGCAGCTTGGCGGCCGCGAGCTGGGCTTCGGCATTCTCCAGGGCAACCTGATACGGGGCTGGATCGATCCTGAACAGCACGTCGCCCCTTTTGACGTGGCTGCCATTCTTCACGTCCACCTCAAGCACGGGGCCGGTCACCTGCGCGCTGACGGAGACGATGTCCTGCTTTATCTGCGCGTCATCGGTCGACACGCTCTTGCCGCCCGTCACCCACCAATAACCGCCGAGCGCGAGAAGGAGCAGCGGAACAATCAGCATCAGCGCCGGACGGATGGCCGAACGCCGGTTCCTGACGATTACGGTTTCGGCGTCGCCTGCACCGGCGTCGTTCGCCTCGACTTGCTCGCCTTCGAGCTTTTCACGCTTCATCTCGTTCACGCGGTCGCCCTCTTTTTCTGCTGTCCCGCCGCGACATTGCCGCGGATCCGGAGCAAGTCCCGGTGGAACTGCTCGACTTCGCTGCTATTCATCCCGTCCAACGCCTGCGCCGTCAGCTCGGCTGCAACAGCCTTGAGTTTTCGGATCAGTGGTTCGGCCTTCGGAGTGATCTCAAGTCGCCACGCCCTCCGGTCGGAAGGATCCGCTTTGCGCTCGACCAGGCCCGTTTCCTCGAGGCGATCGATTACTCGACACAGCGTAATCGGCTCCATCTCCAGGATTTCGGCAAGTTCCACTTGGCGGAGCCCCGGCTGCCGTTTCAGCCGCGCCAGCGTCTTCCATTGGACGCGCGTAACTCCGAAATCCACGGCCCTCTGATCGAAGGCACGGCGGATCGTTCGCGCAGTTTCGTTGATCTCGAAGAGCAGGTCTTCCATAGGCGCCGGATATAATAAGCATTGCTTATTAGTTCAATGTTAAAACGTAACGGTCGAGCGGCCGCTTGGTTGCCATTGTTTGGGGCCATTAACGACGTGCGCTGCTGCGGGACGGTTGGTCGACAAGCACTTGCCATCCCCCGCCGCTTCGCTATTTAGCCCGCCTGCTTCGGGTGAGCCCGAAGCTGCTCCCCGGTAGCTCAGCGGTAGAGCATCCGACTGTTAATCGGACGGCCGCCTGTTCGAATCAGGCCCGGGGAGCCACTTTTCGCGCATTGTGGAACCTTTGTTCGTCCTGGCCATCGAATGATGCGCAAGGAGGTTTCCCATGAGCGAAGCAAAGGCGCCGTCCGGCCCGGATTTCTCGCACGGCATCGAACTGGCTGCGATTCCGGTGGAGGGCACACTTTCCGGTCGCGTGGGCGACGAGCCGGTGCTGCTGTCGCGGCTGGATGGCGAACTTTACGCGGTCAGCGGCGCCTGCACCCATTATGGCGGACATCTCGCCGATGGGCATATCGGCAGGACGAGCGTTCGGTGTCCGCTCCACCATGCCTGCTTCGATTTGAAAACCGGCAGCGTCCTGCGAGCCCCCGCGCTCGACCCTCTGGATCGTTGGGAGGTCGAGGTCGAGAGCGGTCGTGCTTTTGTGCGGCGGAAGCTTGAGCCGGTTGAGAGAACGAAATCCCGCAATGCGGACGTCGGTAGGATTGTCATTATCGGCGGCGGAGCGGCGGGCCTGGCTTGCGCGGTCGAACTCCGTCGGCTCGGGTTCGAAGGCGAACTGACCATCCTCAGCGCCGACAAGGATGCGCCCTATGACCGGCCGAATCTTTCCAAAGACTATTTGGCAGGGACCGCACCGGAGGAATGGCTGCCGCTTCGCGGCGACGACTGGTATTCCGAAAGCAGGGTCGATCTCAGGCTTTCGACTAATGTTACGCAGATAGATTGTGACGCGCGGACTGTCCAATGCGCGTCAGGCGATCGACTGCCGTTCGACCGGCTCTTGATCGCTACCGGCTCCGAGCCGAACCGGCTGAGCGCCCCCGGTTTCGATGCTCCCAATGTCTTCACGTTGCGCACTGTCGCGGACGCGCGAGCGATCGCCGAGCGCGCGAAGCCGGGGAGTCGCGCAGTCCTCATTGGCGCGAGCTTCATCGCGATGGAGGCGGCCGCGGCCCTCCGCCACCGCAAGGTTGAAGTGGATATCGTCGCTCCGGAGCAGGTCCCGTTCGAGCAAGTGCTCGGAACCGAACTCGGCATTCGGCTTCAGTCTATCCACGAGCAGAACGGAGTTCGTTTCCACCTCGGCACCGGCGCATCGGCATTCGACGGGCGTTCGGTAAGCCTGTCCTCCGGCGAAACCCTCGAGGCGGATTTCGTGCTGGTCGGAATCGGCGTCCGGCCCCGCATTGACCTGGCCCGCTCTGCCGGGATGGAAGTGGATAACGGCGTGCTCGTCGATGAGTATCTGCAGACGAATGAGCCGGGGATCTATGCTGCCGGCGATATCGCCCAATATCCCGATCCGGTCAGCGGCCAGCGCCTCCGCATTGAGCATTGGGTCGTCGCCGAAAGGCAAGGCGAAGTCGCGGCCGCGAACATGCTGGGCGAGAAAAAGCCATTCCGCTCAGCGCCCTTCTTCTGGACTGATCAGGCTGGCACGATGGTTCGTTATGTGGGGCATGCCAAGCGTTGGGATGCATCAAAGGTCGACGGAGACATTACCGACGACTCTTTCTCAGTGCGCTATTTCACCGAAGGCGAACATCGCGCGACTGCGACGGTGGGGCGCGATTGTGAGAACCTGCAAGACGAGCTGAAGCTGGAAAGCTTTGCCGAGGCGCGCTGATCAGCCGTCGATTGCGGCCATCAACGTCGCATTGCCGCCAGCGGCGGTCGTATCGATGCAGGTCACACGCTCGGTTGCGAAGCGCGCGACGTAATGGGGACCGCCAGCCTTGGGGCCGGTGCCGCTGAGGCCTTCGCCGCCGAACGGCTGGCTTTCGACAACCGCGCCGATCTGGTTCCGGTTGACGTAGAGATTGCCGACGCGGGCATGGCTCTCGACGTAATCGGCGACCGTGTCGATGCGGCTTTGGACCCCCAGCGTGAGACCGTAGCCCGTGCGGTTGATGTCCTCGACCACGCGAGGAAGATCCTCGGCTGCAAAGCGGACGACATGCAGGATCGGGCCGAAATTTTCGCGATTCAAATCCCTTAGAGAACTAATCTCATACATCGCGGGAGCGACGAAGGTTCCGTTCCTCGCCTCAGGCGGAAGCTCAAGCCGACATAGCCGCTTCGCGTTCTTGTCCAGCCAATTTAGATGCTCGTCGAGTGCCTTCTTCGCGTCGGCATCGATGACAGGACCTACGTCAGTTGCCAGATCGGAAGGGTTGCCGATGGTGAGAGCCCGCATTGCTCCTGCGATCATCTCAATCATCTGATCGGCGACGTCGTCCTGGACGAACAAAACGCGCAGTGCCGAACAGCGCTGACCGGCGCTCTGGAACGCCGAAGAGACCACGTCCCGGGTCACCTGCTCGGGAAGCGCCGAGCTGTCGACGATCATCGCATTCTGCCCGCCGGTCTCGGCGATAAACGGGAGAATCGGCCCTGGCCGCTCCGCGAGCGTTTTGTTGATGATCCGCGCCGTCTCGGTCGAGCCGGTGAACGCGACTCCGCGGATCAGCGGGTGAGCGGTGAGCGCTCCCCCTACCCGCCCATCGCCTGGCGCAAGCTGGACCACCTCGCGGGGAATGCCCGCCTTGTGGAACAGGTCGATCGCCAGCGCACCGATCAGCGGAGTCTGCTCGGCGGGCTTGGCGATGGCGCAGTTTCCTGCCGCCAAGGCTGCGGCGACCGGTCCGGCGAAGATCGACAGCGGGAAATTCCAGGGCGAAATGCACACAAATACGCCGCGTCCATGCATGCGAAGCTGATTCTGCTCGCCCGTCGGGCCCGGAAGCGGCAACGGTCCCGAGAATTGGCGGCGTGCCTCGGAAGCATAAAAGCGCAGGAAATCGACTGCCTCGCGCACTTCGAGCACCGCGTCGGGCAGAGTCTTCCCGGCTTCGCGAATGCAAAGTGAGAAGAACTCTTCGCGATGCTGCTCGAACAGGTCCGCAGTGCGGTCGAGCAGAGCCGCCCTCGCCTCGCCACCCAATCCATCCCAGCCTGGCTGCGCAGCGGCCGCGGCACTGACTCCCTTATCAATGTCCGCCTGGGTCGCGTCTCGAACCTCGCCGACGATCATCCGATGGTCATAAGGGGAAGTTACGGCCCGGGGCTTCTCGCCCGATCCGAAGGTCGGCGAGGCTTTCCAGCTGCGGCTTTCCACCGCATTCAGCCGCTCCAGCAACGGTTCGCGGACAACCGGGTCGGACAGGTCGACGCCTGCGCTGTTGTGCCGCTCGAGTCCGAAGATATCGCGAGGCAATGGGATCAACGGATTGCGCTTCGGTTCGAGCGCATCCAGCTCAGCAACCGGATTCTTGACCAGTTCGTCGAGCGACACATGCTCGTCGGCAATGCGGTTTACGAAGCTGGAGTTCGCACCGTTTTCGAGCAGCCGCCGCACCAGATAGGCCAACAGATCCTTGTGATTGCCGACCGGCGCATAGATGCGCACCGGCGTCGGCGCCTCACCGCGCGAGCGCTCCAGCTCCGCCAACTGCTCGTAAAGCGCCTCGCCCATCCCGTGCAGCCGCTGGAACTCGAACGGGGCGTCGCCAGCAAGCGCCTTTACCTGGCCGATCGTGTTGGCGTTATGGGTCGCGAAGGCAGGATAGATGACATCGCTCGCGTCGAGCAGCTTTTTGGCGCAAGCGAGGTAGCAGACGTCTGTCGCTACCTTGCGCGTGAAGACGGGATAGTCGCTGAGGCCGCCGACCTGAGCGGCCTTGATCTCTGTGTCCCAATAGGCCCCCTTGACCAGCCGGACCATGAAGGGGCGACCGTACGTGCGGGCGAGTTCGGCTACCCAATCGCACAAGGGAGCAGCGCGCTTCTGGTAGGCCTGGATCGCAATCCCGAGTCCGCCCCAGCCGTTCGTGAACAGAGAATCGTCTGCCGCCAAGGCCTCGAACAGGTCCATCTGCAGCTCGAGCCGATCGGCTTCTTCCGCGTCGATCGTGAAATGCACGTCGGCGGAGTTCGCCTTGTCGGCAAGCTCGCGAAGCACCGGCAGGATTGCGGCCTTCGCCTCCTCCGCATGGCTCCACTCGTAGCGCGGGTGAAGCGCGGAAAGCTTGACCGAAATGCCCGGAGAATGCCGAAAGCCGCCTTTGGCCTCTTTCGCGATCCGGTCGAGCGCGCGAGCGTAGGAGTGCGCATAACGCTCCGCATCCCCGAACGTGCGCGCCGCTTCGCCCAGCATGTCGAAGCTGTGGGTGAGGCCCTGTGCTCGCTCCGGAGCTGCACGACGCAGCGCTTCGTCGATATTGCGGCCGAACACGAAGTTGCGGCCCAGGATCTTCATCGCCTCGCGCACTGCTGCCCGGACGACCGGTTCGCCTAGGCGCCCGACGGCTCGGCCTAGCGATGCCCGCCAGCTGTCGGAACGATCCTTCGCGCCTTCGATCACCTTGCCAGTCAGAAGCAGCGAGAAGGTCGCGGCATTAACGAAGGCGGAATCCGATTCGCCGATCTTCTCCGCCCACTGTGGCTTCGACAGCTTGTCGGCGATCAGCTCGTCGGCGGTGTGCGCGTCCGGAATCCGAAGCAGCGCCTCGGCAAGACACATCAGCGCGATGCCCTCGTCGCTGCCGAGATCGTAAGTATGAAGAAAGGCGTCGATGCCCGTGGGCCTGCCGGCCCGAACGCCCGTTACAAGCGCTCGCGCGAGCGCGGTTGCCTCCTCCGCCACTGCAGGCGCAAGCCGGGCCTGGCGGATTCGCTCTACGGCAATCTCGTTCTCGTCCGGCCGATAGGCGAGCCGCACCGCAGTGCGATCGACCGCATTCACCTGCTTCAGAGGTTTGGAGGTCAGGCGAGCTGCCCGTGGCAATGCTTGTACTTCTTCCCCGACCCGCAGGGGCACGGCGCGTTGCGGCTGACCGGCGATGGAGCGGTAGCAACCCGGCTTTGACCGACCGCACCGAAATCGGCCGGCGGCGCTGACATCGGCGGCAGGTTCGACAGAATGGCTCCGGTGGAGGCATCGATATCCGCCGTATCGTCCTCGCCCGAGAATGGATCGATATGCTGGGTTATGAAGTCCGGCAGAGGCGGCGGCGGCGGTGCCTGGATCTGGATCTCCAGCCGCATCAGGATCCGGGTCACTTCCTCGCGGATCGAAACCAGCAGCCGCTCGAACAGCAGGAACGCTTCCTGCTTATACTCGTCGATCGGCTTTTTCTGTGCGTAGCTGCGCAAGTGGATCACCTGGCGAAGCGCGTCGAGGGTGGCGAGGTGCTCCTTCCAGTGGTGATCGAGAGTCTGCATCAGGATGCTCTTCTCGACCTCCCCCCAGCGCTCCGGGTCGGCCTCCGCGGTCTTCGACTCCATATGCTCATCGGCGAGCTTCTGGAGCCGTTCGGCGAGCATTTCCTGCTCGACTGCATCTTCCTGAAGCCACTCGTCGATCGGCGGCTGCAGACCGAAGATCGCTTCGACGCTCTCTTTCAAACCGGCGACGTCCCACTGCTCCGGATAGGTTCCTTCCGGGCAATGGGCCTGGACCAGCGAAGCGGCGGTGTCGGCGCGCATGTCGGCGATGACGTCGCTCACATGATCCGCGTCCATGATGTCGGCGCGCTGCTCGTAAATGACCTTGCGCTGGTCGTTCATCACATCGTCGAATTCGACGACCTGCTTGCGAATGTCGTAGTTGCGTTCCTCGACCTTCTTCTGCGCGGTTTCGATCGCCTTCGAGATCCACGGCGAGGCGATCGCTTCGCCATCCTCGAGATTCTTGTTCATCAGGCGCGCGAACATGGTCTGCGGGCCGAAAATCCGCAGCAGGTCATCGTCGAGGCTCAGGTAGAATTTCGAGAGGCCGGGATCGCCCTGGCGGCCGGAACGGCCGCGCAGCTGGTTGTCGATGCGCCGGCTTTCGTGGCGTTCAGTGCCGAGAACATACAGGCCGCCCGCCTCAAGCACCCGCTGCTTTTCCGCAGCGATCTCGGCGCGGATTTTTTTCGCTTGGGCATCGTACTCAGGCGTTCCGGCCTCAAGCTCGGGATGCTCGTCCTGCATCCGGAATTCGAGGTTACCGCCCAGCTGAATGTCCGTTCCCCGGCCGGCCATGTTGGTGGCGATGGTGACCGCCCCGAGCCGGCCCGCTTGCGCGACGATATGCGCTTCCTGCTCGTGGAAGCGGGCATTCAGCACCGAATGCTTGACGCCTTCCCGTTCCAGGAATTCCGACAGCATCTCCGATTTCTCGATCGAGATCGTGCCCACCAGCACCGGCTGGCCGGATTCCTGCTTGGAACGGATTTCCTTCGCGATGGCACCGAACTTGTCGGTGATGTTCTTGTAGAACTGGTCTTCCTCATCGATGCGTTGCACGGGAACATTGGTCGGGATCGCGACCACGTTCATCCGGTAGATGTCGAAGAATTCCGGCGCCTCGGTCATCGCCGTTCCGGTCATTCCCCCGAGTTTCGGGTACATCCGGAAATAGTTCTGGAAGGTGATCGAGGCGAGAGTCTGGTTCTCCGGCTCGATGAACACGCCTTCCTTGGCCTCGACCGCCTGGTGAAGCCCCTCGGACCAGCGGCGGCCTTCCATCATCCGGCCGGTGAATTCGTCGATGATGACGACCTTCCCGTCCTTGACGATGTAATCGATGTCCTTCTTGAACATCACATTGGCGCGCAACGCCTGGTTCAAGTGGTGGACGACCTGCGTGTTGACGATGTCGTAGAGGTTGCCGCCTTCGATCAGCCCCTCCTGCTCCAGCATCCGCTCGGCTTTTTCGGTGCCGTCTTCGGTCAGCACCACCGTGCGCTGCTTCTCGTCCTTTTCGTAGTCTTCGGCGACGAAGGTCTTCACGATCTTGTCGACGGAAATGTAGAGCTCGGACTTGTCGTCGGTCGGGCCGGAAATGATGAGCGGGGTCCTGGCTTCATCGATCAGGATCGAATCAACCTCGTCGACAATCGCGAAGTTGAAAGGCCGCTGGACCATCTGGTCGCGCGTGTATTTCATATTGTCGCGAAGGTAATCGAAACCGAATTCATTGTTGGTGCCGTAGGTGATGTCCGACCAGTAAGCGGCGCGGCGCTCCTCGTCGGTCAGGTTCGGGACGATCACCCCCACGCTGAGGCCGAGGAAGCGGTAGATTTGCCCCATCCAGTCGGCGTCGCGGCGAGCCAGGTAGTCGTTGACGGTGACGACGTGGACGCCCTTGCCCGAGAGCGCATTGAGATAGACGGCGAGGGTCGCGACCAGCGTCTTGCCTTCGCCGGTCTTCATCTCGGCGATTTCGCCGCGGTGAAGGACGATGCCGCCGATTAGCTGGACATCGTAATGGCGTTGGCCAAGCGTCCGCTTCGCAGCCTCGCGAACCGTAGCAAAGGCTTCGGGCAAGATATCGTCGAGGCTCTGCCCCTCCGCCAGCCGGCGCTTGAATATCTCCGTCTGGCCGCGAAGTTCGTCGTCGGTTAGCGCCTCGATAGTCGGCTCGAAGCCGTTGATCGCGGTGACATATTTCCCCAACCCGCGGACATAGCGGTCGTTTGCCGATCCGAAGATGCTCTTGGCCAATGCGGCGAACACGTGAATTCCTTTAGATGCTCTTGGCGCGCGGCGGAGATCATCGCGCGGGCGTTGCCGCGCGATGTAGGAAGCACCTCTGCGCTAGTCAATTTAACAACAGGCTAGAGATTGCCCTCAAGCCATTGTTGAATGTGACTGCGTGGCGCCGCGCCCACTTTCTGGGCGATCGGTTGGCCGCCCTTGAACAGAAGCATGGTCGGGATTCCACGCACTCCGTAACGGGCAGGAATATCCGGATTCTCGTCGATGTTCAGCTTCGCCACCGTCACCTTCTCGCCGAGCTCGTTCGAAATTTCTTCGAGCGCCGGCGCAATCATCCGGCATGGGCCGCACCATTCCGCCCAGAAATCGACCAGGACCGGGCCCGAAGCGCCCAGCACATCGTTTGAAAAGCTCTGGTCAGTCACGGTCTTGGTAGCCATCGGGCCTGCCTCCTTGAGAGTCGTCTGATCGCCATATGGTAGCGCCAACAGCCGCTCTCAAGCGGCAAGTTCGAAGAGCCGCGCCGTGGCTGTGTATAAGAGTGCCGCTTCGATGCGATGATCGGGGAAGATCACCGAAAGCGCCTCCGAATAGGCCCGCATCTGGAGCCGGTGCGAGGTCGGGATCTCCTCCTCCCTCTCCGGCGCCCGACCGGTCTTGTAATCGATCACAAGCACGCGATCCTCTTCGACCAGCAACCGGTCGACGGTTCCGGCGATCACCCGCCCATCCGGCAAGGTCGCGGCGATCGGCGCCTCCGCCAGCGAATTGGGGCCAAACAGTGCGGCGAAACGGCCGTCCGAAAGAATGCCGCAGACGCAATCGGTGATCTCTTCCCGAAGCGACGCGTCGGTCACTCCAGCCGATCGCTCCAGCCATCGCAGCGCCGAATCACGCCGCTCTCCGGAACCGACTGCGGGCAAGCGCTCCAGCAGCGCATGGATCAGAGTCCCACGCTCCGCAGCCGCACGCAGCGCCGGCGTCGGCGGCGGCGCGGCTTCGCGGTCTTCGGCCAAAGCCGACGGGGCGAGCGGGCGCGGCGGCCGCGCTTCCGGCGGCGCAGACATTTTTGCCCATTCGGGCACGGCAATCGGCTGGAGTTCAATCTTCGATTTGCGCGGCTTCGCTACTGCCGCCGTCCCGCCGCTGAAGGTCAACCCGCCACTCTCGGCCGACTCCGCGCCCAACGCGACGAGCGCAGCCTCCACTTTACGATGCCAGCAATTCTCCGGACGATCCTTTTTCGGAGCGACGCCGGCGACGATCAGCCGGTCCGCGGCACGGGTAAGCGCGACATAGAGCAGCCGCCAATGCTCCTGAAGGTCGCGCTCCTCCTGGTAGGCGATCAACTCGGCGAACGGTGAGAGACGTTCCTCCTTCCTCGGCCGAAGCAGAGGAGCCACCCCGACGCCGCGGATCGGAAAATCCAGCGTGATCGGGGTTCTGCCCACTCTTGCCGGGTCGGCCGTGGCATCGGCAAGAATCACAACCGGCGCTTCCAGGCCTTTGGCGCCGTGCACGGTCATCACCCGCACTTCGTTGGCCGGCTGACCGGGATCGCGCTGAACATCGACGTCTCCGCGCGAGAACCACGACAGGAACCGATCGAGCGAGGCGATCTCGTTGCGTTCGAAATCCAGAGCGCTGTTCATCAGCTCGTCGATGGCGTCGCGCGATGCCATTCCCAGCCGCGAATAGAGCTTGCGCCGCCCCTGCATCGGCGCTGAGAGGATCCTTTCGAGGAAGCGTGAGGGGGTGACGTAATCGGCGATCCTCAGCAGCTCTGACAGCGCCTCGTGCGCTTCAGAGAATTCCTCTGACCGGTCCCGGAGCGCTCGCCAAAGTGAGCCCGTCCTACCGTACGCAAGCTCTCGCAGCTGATCCTGCGTCCAACCGATCAGCGGCGACACCAGCAGGCAGGCAAGGCTGAGGTCGTCGTTCGGCTGAACCGCGAATCTGATTGCGGAAAGCAGGTCCTGAACCGCCAAAGGTTTGTGCAGATGCAGCCGGTCGACTCCGGCCACCGGCACACCGCGCCCGAACAACCGCGCGACGATGAGCGATGCCAATTCTCCACGGCTTCGGACCAGCACCAGGACATCCCCGGGCGTCAGCGGCCGACCGGTAGAGGCCAGCACCGGCGCTTCCTCGACCAGCTGCTGGATCCGCTCCGCCAATCGATCGGCATAGAGACGGTCGCGGAGATCGACCCAGCGCTCCTCGCCCTCCTCGGCCTCATCGTCCGCCAGCTCGACAGCGAAGGGGGGCCAGAGCTCCACCTGCCCGGCGCGATCGGTGTGGTGGGCCCGATGCCGATCCGGAGCATCCGGAAGCCGCAGCGCCGCATGTCCCAGTTCCCCAATCACCGCATCGACGACATCGAGCACCGGCTGCGCCGACCGGAAGCTGGCGGCGATCGAAAGGTCGCGGAACTCCCGAGCGCGGCGCTTCGCCTCGTCGGTAGTGTCTTCGCCGGCGAGCAACTCCTCGGCCCTGGACCGGAATTCCCGCCGCGCCCGGTCGAATTCTTCCGGGTCGGTTCCCTGGAAACCGTAGATCGCCTGCTTGAAGTCGCCGACCATGAAGAGCGTTCGCCACCGCTCGTCGGCCTCGCTCGATCCGGTGAAGAATTCCTCGACCAGGTGCCGCACGATCTCCCATTGAGCGGCGTTGGTGTCTTGCGCTTCGTCGATCAGCACATGATCGACTTGCCGGTCGAGCTTGTAGCGCACCCAGTCGCCCATTCCGGGCTCGGCGAGAAGCCGGCGCGTCCATTCGATCAGGTCGTTGAAATCGGCGACTCCTGCGGCGCGCTTGGCGCGGGTGTAGGCGACCGCGAACGCCTGCCCTGCCCTCAATCCGGCAGCGATATCGGCGGCGAGCATCGCCATGGCCCTCAATGCTCGCAGGCTGAGGAGCCAATCTGCAAAAGCCGATGCCATCTTGATGTACTCGGGCTCAGCGGCGAGTTGTCTTGATGAGACCTTGCAGATTTCCCCAGCCTTGGTGACGATGCATTCGCCAAGATCATCGAGCTGCGCCGCACGCTCAGCAGGAGACGAAGAAAGCCAATCAGACAAATGCTGCACAATCGTCCGAGCTTTGCTGCCGTCTCCCCACGCACGGTTTGCCGCAAGCAGTCTTTCGAACATCAGCTGGTCGAAAGAGCCGTCTGAGCAGGCGTCGACGATTACCTCGTCGATGGAGCCTTCCGGCAGGTTCATCATGGCGCGGACTTGCGGCTCGATCTCACCGCGCGGGCCAAGCGCCTTCAGTGCCTCAGCCTTGCCGGCGCAAGCTCGCAAATACTCGATCGCCCCCTGCTCGCCCAGGCGCCGGCTCAGCGTCTGCGCGTCGCGAATCAGCTGCTCGTCCCTTCCAGTTTCCGCGTCCGCAAGCAGATCGGCGAGAGTGCGCCGAACCAGCTCCTGCTCCGCGCGCCCCTCGATCGGCTGGAATCCCGGCGCGATCCCCGCCTCGGCCGGGAAGGCAGCGAGCAGTGACTGCGCGAAGCTGTGGATCGTCTGGATCTTCAGCCCGCCCGGACAATCCAGCACGTTCGCGAACAATTGCCGGGCGCGCTGCCGCATCCGAGGATCGTTCCGTTCGCCGAGGTGGATAAGGTCCGTCGCCAGCTCCGCATCCTTGAGCCGCACCCACTTCGCCAGGCGGCTCCCGATCCGGTTGGCCATTTCCGCCGCCGCTGCCTTGGTGAAGGTCAGGCACAGGATCGATTCCGGTCGCGCTCCGCTCAGCAGCAGCCGGAGCACGCGTGCTGTCAGCACCTGGGTCTTGCCAGTACCGGCGGAGGCCGAAAGCGCCGCATGTGCACGCGGGTCGGCGGCGAGCGCCTGATCGCCTTTCAGATGCGGCAGCGGACTGAACCGGGCGATCATGCGGCTTCCAATGCTGCCGGAGACGCCATAGAAAGCGCCTTATGAGCGACAAGGACGATGACCGCGCGACCGAGGAGCGACGGGCGAAACTGAGAAAGGCCGGATTTGCCGTCGGAATCGGCTCGGCTGCCATCGTTGCCGCGCTGCTTTACGCGTCGAAGGTCAAGAAGAAGCCGAAGAACGGCTGACGAGAGACCGGTCGCCCCGAGCGGAGTCGAGGGGCCGTGTCTCGACTTCGCTCGATACGAACGGACCTTGTGCGAAGGCCCCGTCATCCGCGGCCGTACCATTCTTCCAGCCGCATCAGCTGATCGTAATCGCCGTAAGGTGCGTAGGCCGGGTTGAGCTTGGCAGTGAACGGCTCGTTCCCACTCAGCCATTTCGCCGCCGCATCGGCAAAAGAGCGGTAGGCACGATCGAGGAACTCGCCCTCCTCCATGTTCTTGTCCGCTCGCACACATTTGCCGAACCCGCCGCGGTCCCGGATGAGCGACCAATATTCGAAAACTTGAGGCTCGCCGCTCACGCCTTCGAAGCCGCCCGCGCGGCCGATTAGACCAAGCAGCCCCAGCTGGAGCGCGAACCCCGCCTCGATCGCCTTCTTGGCTGGGGGCTTGCCGGTCTTGTAATCGACGATCGCGAGCCCCCCATCAGGGAGCCGATCGATCCGGTCGGCCCGTCCGTGCACCAGGATTCCGGCGAGCGGTGTTTCGCCGCTGATCTCGGCCCGGAGCGGCTTTCGCCCTTCCGCCTGGTTCGCTCCCTCTCGCTCCGCGATCCAGTCGATCGCCTCCAGCAGCCGCGGCGACCATAGCGCGCGCAGCATCGGGTGAATGGCTTCGCCGGCGAGCAGCTGCTCGGCCCGCGCCCGCAGCCCGTCGGGCTCACAATTGTCCTGCTTCAGCCACGCCTCGAAGACCTTGTGGACCTCGTCGCCCTTCCATCGCGCCGAATAGTCGGCGTCCACTGGATCGAACTGGCGAAGCTTCAGGATCGCGCTGGCATAGAAGGCGAACGGATCCGCTTTCAGCCGGTCGACTTGGGTGACCCAGATTTCCTTCGGCCGCTGTTCCGCCGATGCGGCAGGGGCCGGACGTTCCACGGGTTTTGGCGGACCCGGATTGTCAAGCGTGGCTGTAAGCCGTTCCAGCTGGGTGTCGTGTGGAATACCTCCTGGGCCAGTCATCGCGCCCAATCGAAGCCAGAAACGCGAGGCGACCGTCGGCGAGCGCCCGTCCCGCCGGGCACGTGTGATCAGCACCCGCGGGGCGCCGAGTGCGCTCGCAAAATCTTGTGCCGAGAGTCCGATCCGGTATTCCAAACCGGGCAGCCCGAGGTTCGAGCGGATTTTCGGCGCCAGCCACGGGTCCGGCTGCGGAAGTGCGGGCCAGACACCTTCGTTGAGCCCGCCGAGGATCATCATGTCCGCCTGCTGCAACCGGGCTTCGAGAACGCCCCAGATGAATACTCGGGGATGACCCCCGTAGGGGGGGCGAACGCTCTGCCCTTCCAGAAGCTGGCGAAGGATCGGTACCCAATCTTCGGGCGAGAGATTGAGTTGCTCCGCTTCCGGCGAACCCTGAACCGCAGCCAGGAGATCCGCCGCCATTCGCCCGTCCTGCCCACGCCAGGCGGAATCGCCAGCCAAGGCTTGAACTGCTTCAACCAACTTTGCCGCGAAGTGCTTGAGTGACAGCAGCTCCCGAGAGTGGCTTTCGATGAGCTCAATCCTTGGGCGAACGCGCTGCCATGCGGCCAGACAGCCTCTCAGCTTCGGCTCTAGCTCCTTTGCCGCGAAATGGCGGTCCAGTCCGACCAACCCACCGGCAGGCCGCGGGCCACGTAAAGCGAGGTCGAGCTGCCGAACATCATCGAGCCACTTCAGCCGCTCGGCTTCTTCTCCGCCAACCGACGGGTGCTTGAGCAGGGCAAGCAGCGGCACGGGCGCCAGTTCCTCGGCCATCGCCGCTGCGATCCCCAACAACAGGGTTCCCGAAAGGTGCTCTGACAGCGATCGCCCAGCGCTATCGTCCGCCTCTATTCCCCACCTTCCGAGCAAAGCAGAAACGCGTCGCGCCAGCACTCGGTCGGGCGTTACCAGCGCCACTGTCCGCCCCGGCTCTTCAAGAGTGTGACGGATCGCCAAGGCGATTGCCTGCGCTTCCGCAGCAGCATCGGGGAGAACGGCGGCATGGATCCCCGTGAGCCGTCGATCAGCCGGCTTGAGCTCGATCCATTTCTCCGAGAATTCCGCGGAGGTCATGGCGTTCGCGACCGCCCGCGCCCGCTGCGGTGGTGACGCAGCAATTCCCAGGCGGGACCACAACCGCACCTCCTCGCGGGCCACCCCGATCCGGTCCAACAGCAATTTTAGATGATATTGCGGGTGACTGTGCTCGCCACGTCCGTTTTCATCGGGTCCGAGCGCATCCCACTCCTCGTCTGGCATGGTCGCAGCGAGGCTCAATCCTGGAAGGACGACTATTCCCTCCGGCATCGCAGCAACCCGCGCGAGTAGAGTCGCGATCGCCGGTGCCGCGGTGGTGATTCCGGCGGCGACCGTGAACCCGGCGGGCGGCTCGTTCGCCCAGCGCTTGGCCAGCCGCCGTAGGAGCATGTTGCGGCGTTGGGCAAGGTCGATGTGCCCGAGTTCCGTCAATCGCCGCGGCCATTGCTCGAGAATGGCCCGAAGGCGGTCTAGTGAGAGCTGCCAATGACCGGCCAACTCCGGCGCATCGGCTGCCGCTTCGGCGAGATCGGAGGGCTCGATTTCCTCGATCAGCAGCGCGTCCAACGTGCGCGCAAGGTCCGCCGCAATGCGCATCGCTTCGGAAGCGCTCTCGCCATCACTTCGAACCAGCTCTGCCAGCGCCAGCAAGCGCTGTAGTGGATCGACCGCGGGCGGCACCGGATCGTCGAGGTCTGCCGGATCGAGCGCTCCGCCGATCCTTTCGTCCAGCTCGGGATCGCCGATCGGAATCAGCCGCGGCAGAACCAGCCCCGATCCGCTGGCGCGGACGAAGGCACCGGTGATGCTTCGCACCGCACGATTATTCGGGAGGAGGATCCGCCCTCGCGCAAGCGGCAGCGGATCGCGTCCGTAACGGGCGGTCAGTCCGGCAACGAGCGCGTCCGCGAACGAACGATTGGTCGGGATCGTGAAAACCGCAGGATGCCGGGCTCGTTCGGCGGCCTCAGGCATCCTCGATCGTCAACTCTGTCGCCTTGATCGCGCTCGGTGTTCCAACATCGAACCACAGGCCCTGGTGGACTGCGCCGAAGCAGCGGCCCGCCTCCATTGCCCTGTCCCACAGCCGATTGGCCGAGAATGGGCCTTCCGGTGCCCCCTCTAAAATGCGCTTCGAGAGCATCTGGATACCCGTGTAGACGAAAGGCGCGACGTGCGATCGTTCCCGGCGCCGCAACCGGCCGGTTCGGTCCATGTGGAAATCGCCTAGTCCGCCGTGGTTGAAGGCCCGCGCATGCGGCACCAGCAGCAACAGCGCGTCCATCCGGCTGTCGTCCCAGTGCGACGCCAGCAACTTCAGCGTGTCCGCAGGCCCGTCAATCCACAGATTGTCGCTGTTGACCGCCAGGAACGGATCGCAATCGATCAGCGGCGCGGCCCGGACCAGCCCACCACCGGTCTCCAGCAACAATCCTCGCTCGTCCGAGATAGTGACGTCCACGCCTTCCGTCTTCGCGGCGAGGTGCGCCTCGATCGCATCGGCGAGATAATGGACATTCACCACAACCTTCTTCACGCCCGAAGTCTTCAGCCGCTCGATGATGTGATCGAGCAGCGGTCGCCCGGCGACTTCGATCAGCGGCTTCGGCTTGGTGGCGGTCAGTGGTCGCATCCGTTTGCCCAGGCCCGCCGCGAGCACCATCCCCGTCTTCGGCACCTCGGCCGAAATCTCCGCCTTCAGGCGAAGCGCCTTCTTGGCTGACGTCATGCCGTCTCTCTCCAGGGAGCCGAGCGAAATTCCGGAGCGACGTTGGAATCGAACCATTGCCGCACTGGCTCCAGGCCCGGCTGGGCAAGGTCGCGTTCGAGCAATCCCCACATCCGCGGCTGAAAACGCCGGTAGCCCGGCTTGTTGTCGCGCTTCCAGAGACGCGTAAACACGCCGAGGATGCGGGTGTTACGCTGGGCTGCCAGTGCCCAATAGGCACGTTCGAACTCCGCGCCTCGACCGGTTGCAGTTACATAGCGGTCGATCATTGCCCGCTCGCTCTGCCGGTCCACGTCGCGCCGAGCATCCTCCAGCACCGACGCGAGGTCGTAGGCCGGATGGCCGGCAAGTGCGTCCTGGAAATCGAGCAGACCGAAATGCTGCACTCCGGAGCGCCCCTCTATCAGCATTACGTTCTCGGCATGATAATCGCGCAGCACAGTGACCGGCCCAAGACCATCATCGGCAACAGGAGCCAGGACTTCCGTCCACGCCTTCCGATAGGCCTCGACATCGACGGAAACGCCGACAGCCGGGCAATACCATTCGGTGAACAACGTCAGCTCCTCGAGCCATTGCTCGAGCCCGTGCGGCTTCAGCCCTTGCATCGGAGGGTGCCGGTGCAAATGGACCAGCACATCGGTGGCCAATTCGTAGAGCTCCAGCTCGCGCGCCGGATCCTCGTCGAGCGTCTCGCGCAGGCGGGAGCTGCCCAGGTCCGCGAGCAGCAATAATCCGCTCTCGACGTCGCGCGCGAGGATTTCCGGAGCGCTCAGGCCCAACATTTCCAGCCATTCGGCTACCGCCACGAACGGCCGGACGTCCTCGTGCGGCGGCGGAGCATCCATCAGCACGGCGCTTCGGTCGCCGTCCTTCACACGGAAGTATCGGCGGAAGGATGCGTCTCCGGCCAGGGGTTCGACTTCAGCGCCCTGCCATCCGTTTCGGGCAAGGAATTCATGTGCTTGCGGAGGGGGAATCATCGGACCGGCCACCGTCCCTGCCATGACGGCGGCACATCGGCTGTCAAGCGCCGTGATGCTCCGTCCGCGAATTCCAGGCCTAGCCGAAGCGCTTCGGGCCAAGGGTCCACCCCCGCCCGTTCCGGCCACTCCACCAGGAGCACGGCGTCGGCAAGGGAATCCAGGCCGAGTTCGGCAAGTTCGTCGACACTTCGGATCCGATACAGGTCGACATGCCAAACCGCCGGCGAGAGCTCCTCATAGGGCTGCACGATCGCGAAGCTCGGGCTCGGCACCTCCCCCTCATGTCCCATAGCACCGATGATCGCTCGCACCAGCGCCGTCTTGCCGACTCCCAATGGCCCCGACAGTGTAATCACATCGCCGGGCCGGAGCGCCTTTGCCAGCCGCTCACCGAGCCTCCTGGTTGTCTCCTCGTCCTCCAGGATCATTTGGGAACGCGCGGGATTGTCATCGTCACCGTGGTTCCCTTGCCGCGGGTGGACACCAGCTCCACCTTCCCGCCGTGCGCCTCGATGAACTGCCGTGTCAGCGGCAGGCCGAGGCCAAGCGCCGCTTCTCCCCGTACCCCGTTCTGGGAAATGCGCTCGAACCGGTTGAACACCTTCGGAATGTCCTTCTTTGCGATCCCTGATCCGTTGTCGCTGACCTGGACATAGGCATAGTCGGCATCGCCCCACGCCTTGATCGCGACCTTTCCGCCGCGGTCGGTATAGGCAAGCGCGTTGTTGAGCACGTGTTCGATCGATTCGCGGAGCCGCCGCACGTCGCCGACAACGATTCCTGCGGTGTCCGCGATCTCGCTCTGCAGCTTCTGCCCTTTCTCGGCGATTCGCGGCAGGAACTTGTCGACCGCAGTTCGACAGAGGCCGGCGATATCGACCCGCTCACGTTCCAGCGGCACGCCTCGCATGTCGCCCTGCGTAAGGTCGAGAACGTCGTCGATCAGCTTTGAAAGCCGGTCCACCGACTCCATGATTGCTCGCACATAATCGGCCGCGAGCGGCGCGAGTTCGCCCGCGTACCCCTCCGACAACATTTCAGCGAAGCCGCCGATCGAGGTGAGAGGGGTCCTCAGCTCGTAACTCATGTTGGCCACGAAATCGGTCTTTACCCGGTCAGCCTGCTCCAGCGCGGTCGCCCGCTCTCTAAGGGCCGCTTCGATCCGTGTGGAGTCAGTCACATCGACCAGCGTGAACAGCGCGTTTCCGTCTGGCAACGGAACCGCCGCAAATTCGAAATGGCGGCCATCGGTTAGCGAGATCCGTCCGTTCGCAGGTTGCCGGTCGTTGGTGGTCCGGCGAACCATCTCGCGGATTTGCGCGGCGGTCGTCGGGTTGACCAGCTTCCTGGCGATAGCCGGAACCAGCTCGTCCACGCGCGGATGTTCGGCCAACCATTCTTCGTCCAATTCCCAAACCTGGCTGAACCGCCGGTTCCACAAATACAGCCGCCCATCGCTTGCAAAGACGCTGATGGCCTCGAAGAGATTGTCGAACGTCGCCGATCGTGCGCGGAGAAGGATGTCACGCGCCGAAGCGAGCCGCGCCTGCTCTGTCCTGTCCTCAAGGAACACCCTCAGCCCCCCATCGGGAAGCGGCTGGGCAACGACGCGCCAATGGTCGCCGCCAGGAAGCATCCAGTCTTCTTCGATCAGCTCTTCTGCGCTTGTGAACCACGCCCGCCGTTCCGATTTCCAGCTCGGGAAATCGCGGGTTTCCGGAACGCGGGCGGTCTCGCGCATTCGCTCCAGCACCCGGTCAAATTCTGGCCTTTCCGAAAGCCAGTCGGGGTCGAGCTTGGCCATAGCCACGAAGGGCTTGTTGAAGAAATTAAGGCTGCGATCGGAGTCGAACTGCGCGGTTCCGGCGCTCATCCGGTCGGCAAGCTCGCTTTGCGATTGAACGTAACGGGCAAGCTCCGCGCGAGCATCGTCCAGGTCCTGGACATCCAGAGCGAAGCCGGCGACCGCGCCGGTCGGGAGCGGAACATTGACGATTTCCAGCATTCGCCTTTCGCCCCGAATGATCGCGGCCTGGCGCTGTGACACAGGCTTGCCGGATTCGAGCGAGGATTGCGCCGCCGCCTTCGCCTCTTCGCTGTCGCCAACCAATTCGCTCGATCGAGCGATCACATCGGCAGCGTTGCGTCCTTCGACAGCCTCGACGAAGGCGCTGTTGACGAGTCCGAGCGTTAGATCCGGCCCACGGTACCACATCGGGAACGGAGCTGCTTCGATCAGGTGGGTAAGCGCATCGAGCGCTGCCTCGGTCTGATTCAGCCGCTGCACGACCTTCAGCCGCTCATCCTCCGACGCGCTGGTGTCAGAGAACCAAAGGATCAGAGTGCCTGCGGGTTCAGGCGCGGGCGCCGGGCCGCCCCGGACCTCGAACACGCGCGGGGAATCGGTGAGCCGAACCTGACACTGAACCTGCATCCCCGAGACTTTCGCGTCGGCAATCAGCCTCGCCAGCGTCTCGGCGTCTTCGGCGACCAGGCCGCATCGATCCCCGGCCAATTCGGCAATAGTCCGCGGATCGGAATTCAATCCGATCTCCCGAAGCAACCGCGAATCCGCTTCCACCTGCCCGCCGGGACGGACGACCAGTGGCCGCGCCGGAGACAATTCGAGGAGGGACTGCAGCGACCGTGCCGTCGACAGGACCGTTGCCGCTTGGCGGACGCGTTGAGCAGCAAACCAGGCAAGGCCGGCGCCGATCGCAATCCACAGGGCTGCAAGCGCAAGTGCGACGATACCGCCGGTTGCAAGCCCGCCCACGTCTCAGTTGCCCCATCGCCCCATCAGTGCACGATAAGCGGCCCGGGCGACGCAAAGAAGCGGAAACTGCGGGAACGCCGTGCAAAAAAGGAAGGGCGGGAGTTACCCCGCCCTTCACCTCCCCTGATTTTTCGAAACGTCAGAACTTGCGAGTGACGTTCACGAAGACCGAACGGCCGAGATAATCGTACGAACCGCCGCCGAAGTAATTGCCGAGGCGGAAATACTGGCCATCGGACGACGGGAAACCGCTGATCGTCGGCGGCTTGGCATTGAACAGATTGTTCACGCCGAGCGTGACCTGCCCCTGGTTCGGCCATTCCCATTGGACCGAAATGCCATGTTCCCAATAAGCCTTAGCCGTCAGGTTGAAATCGACGAGGCCAAGACCGTTAACATCCACTTGCCCGTTTGTAAGATCATTGTTGTCCGAAAGAATCTTCAGCGCGCTCTGTTTGCCAATGTACTTCACGCCCCACCGGAAAGTGATGTGATTAGATGTGGTGAAGCGCGTATCCAGCGATCCAACCCATTTCGGACCCGCACCGAAGCCCGGATACCCCAGTGTGCCGTTATAATCGTAGTTGGTGTCACCGGCGAACAACTGCTGCCGCTGATGGAGGTTGCGAGTCGCCTGCAGCTGCGTCTGGAAATGCCCACCGAGGAAATTCGTTGCATATCGTGCATCAAAATCGATGCCAGAGGTCTGCTGCCGCGCAACATTCAAGTAGGGGTTCAGGAACGACGAAATATCACCCGGGTGTGCATTTGACGCGGGGTTGCGAGGGCCGATCAACTGACAGAATCGGTTGTTTGGGAAATCACTCGAGTCATAGCAAAGATTCAGAATTTCGCTGCCGAGGTTCTCCACCTCGTCCTTTACGGTGACATCCCAATAATCGACGGCAAGCGAGAAATCGGCAATCCGCCGAGGTGCGGTGAAGATTCCACCAAAGCCCCATGTCTTTGCATGCTCGGCACTTAGAATGCCACGCCCCCCTTCAGTGGTAACGAGAATGCTTCCGGTCGCAAGATAACTGGGGGCGGCGGCGCCCAGAATTGGCGTCAGAGCCGCAAGGCAATTTTTGTACCGGTTGCTGGTGGGAGCAGCCTGAGTTCCGAATTCGCTGCATGGATCAGCCCCACCGCCGAAAAACCCGGTCTGGTCGGCGACGAATTGCTCGTACAGGTTCGGCGCACGGAAGTTGGTGCCGTAGTTGCCCCGAAACCGCAGGACCGCCGCCGGCGCCCACTGAGCGTTCACGTGGTACGTCGTGTCAGATCCGTAGGACTTATAATGAGTGTACCGGACCGATGGATCCACTTCCAACAGGTGGAAGAACGGCCTGTCTCTCAGGATCGGCGCGTCGAGCTCGCCGTACACTTCGTCGACTGTATCGGAACCCTCAGTGACCCCCGCCGACGCGCGATTATACAAGGTGCCATTCAGCGCGGCCACAGACGGGACGTCCTTGAGGTGGTCGTGCCGGTGCAGGGCGCCGATGGCCGCCTTTAGCGGTCCGCCCGGGAGGTTGAACAAGCTTCCGTCAAAATCGACTTCGGCAGTATCCTGGTCGAACTTGGTGCGATCGATATTGTTCTGGAAAATGTAGTTGTAGACCGCGGCCGGGATATGCCCGTTAAGCAGAATTTGCGGATCGTAAACGTCCAGCGGAGCGCAGGTTCCACCGTTGTATGCGCCATTGGTGACGTTGCTTGCGCAGGTGTAGCCGATTCCGGCACCTGTCTGGCCCGGGAGGCCGGTAGTGATATATTGCGCAGGCGTTCCCGTCGGCGCTGGCAAAGGATTACCATCCGCGTCGGTGTAGACCGTCATCGCATTGGTCAGGCTTGTTGTGTTGGGATTCCAGACATTTTCGTGAGCTCTGGTGCGCGAAACCTGGTAATTCGCATCATAGTGCCAGTCGCCGAACGGTAGCTCACCACGAAGCCCAGCATTTCCACGAAAGAAATTTACCGTCTGCGAGTCAAAGGAGAGACGGTCAGGGACGATGAACGGACTGAAGTAGTTAATCCCCGCGTTCGTCCACGCGGTCGGGAAAAATGGACTGACAGGATATCCGAATTCCTGCAGCGGAATATCTGCGTAAGTGCCGCCGTAGAGCTGAGCGCTAGAGCCAAGACCGCCCTGCATGTTCAGCTGATACGCGTACTGCTGGTGCGAATTCCGGCGCGTGAAAAGCGCTTCGCCGTAAAGCTCTGCGTTGCCTAAGGCATCTATATCGTATGCACCGTTCGCGTACGCGGTGAAGGTCTTTATGGGCGAGATGATATCCGACTGCAACTGCATTGGCGAAGGCGAAGGCCGCAGGTCGTTACCATCGACAATGACCGGAGAGCCGATAGTGGGATTCCCCGTTGCATAACCCGGGAATGAAAAGCGATTCAGGGCACCGTTGGTAAAGTTGAAGCCAATTCCATAACCGCTCGCGATCCCCAGACTATCGTTGAAAGCGAACGGGAAACAGCGAAGCTGACCGGTGGCGGGATCGCGCTGTCCGACCTCCTGCCCGTTCTGATAGAAAAGGTCGCGCGGGCAGCTGTAAGCCGAGCGCTGGTTTGCCCGCAGACCCGCGAACTCGCGATATTCCGCAGAGAGCAGGATGTGGCCGCGGCTGAAGGTCTTGCCCCACGTTGCCGAACCGCGGATCGTATCACCGCCGCCCGCGAGCGGTGCGTCCGCGTAAGCGTCAAAGGTCAGCCCGTTCACCGAGGTGTCGGTGATGATGTTGATCACCCCCGCGATCGCGTCGGAACCGTAGATCGAGGACGCGCCCTCGCGGAGCACTTCAATCCGCTGCACGACAGCGGTCGGAAGGACGTTCAGGTCGGCTGCGACGAGCTGGTTGCCGACGCCCGCCGGAGCAAGCCGGCGGCCATTGAGAAGGACCAAAGTGCGCTGCGATCCGAGGCCGCGCAAACCGATCGTATCGGCTGCAGCACCGTTCTCTGAGACAAAGCCGAGGAAGGAGCCGTTGATCTGCGCCGTTCCCGACGTGATCGTCGCCTGCTGCAGGGTTTCGGCGGTCGATCTGGTGCCGGCGAGAACCGTGTCGGCGCGCGTATAGATGTCGACGTTCTGCGGCGCATTGAAATTGTCTCGGCGAATGCGCGAACCGGTGACGACGATCTCTTGGCCATTCTTCTCAGGCTGTCCCTTCGCGTTGGTCGCGGGGGGCTGGTTAGGCGGAAGCTGCTGGTTCTCCTGCTCCTTTTGTGGAGTGGAGTTTACCGGAGCTGCCTGAGCGAACGCTGGAGCGGCGCTCAGCGCGAACAAGGATGCAGACGCGAGAATCGCGGTGCGAACTGGGTGCATTTCGAATTTCCCCTTCGAATTCAGACCCAATTAGTGGCTGAAAGGATTGCGAAAAAAAACTGGCAACAACCCCCGTTCACCGAAAATGGCGACACTGTAGCATTAATGCCACATGAACATTCGTCGGCTTGGCGACTTAGCTCCGCCAGTCGCCGAGGGCTTCGCCCAGGCTTTCCTTCAACTCCGACAGCCAGGGCTCATAATTGCGCCATCTGCCTACACCAGACTTGTTGATCGGCTGACGAACTTGCTCCGAGCTTGGCGTGTGCACTGCCCGCCTTGTTTCGAAAAAGCGGAGACAATTCTCTTCAAACGGCAGCTCCAGGTAATCGAGCAGCCGCCTCACTTCTCCTTCCAGGTTGTCGATCAGGTCTTCGTGAATCAGGTGATGGACCGCGCCCGGGAGGACCTGATCGAAGTGTCGCATCAGGCGGAGATATTCCCGGTACTGAACCGCTAGATGAGCCTGGCTGGAGCTGAAGTTCAAACCATGATGGAAATATTGGGCATAATTGGCAAAGCAGCAATCCATTGGATTACGGCGCGCGTCGACGATCTTCGCGTTTGGCAGGACAGCGTGGACAAGTCCGACGTGGCGCCAGTTGGCCGGATTTTTGTCGGTAAAGTGAGGACGCTCAGTATTGCGATAGTAACGCGATAGCTCCAGATACCGCGCGCCGAACTGGCGTAGCGCAGCGCTATCGAGTGCCCCGATGGCTGCATCGACGGTCGTTTCTGTTTGCTGCGCCAGGATCTCCTGCTCAAATTGCTGGATAACGAAAAGCTCTTCCGTTCCCTCGACCATCGAGTGGCTTGAAAGGATTTGCTCGATCAGCGTTGAACCCGATCTCGGCAGTCCAACAACGAAGATCGGCGCGTCGCTTGGATTCCCGGCGTCCCTTCGAGCGGCGAAAAAGGCTGGCGTATAGGTCTTGATCGCCTCGTCGATATCTTCTCGGACGCGATCCGGATCGTGCGGCTGCAGCTCCAGACGGAGACTATTTCCCTTATCGAGGTGGTCCGCGGCGGGTTCGTAACCGCGAAGCGAGTCATAAGCTTTGGCGAGCGCCATGTGCAGCTGAACTCTGGCCCTGGGCGGAAGGTAATCCACCTGCTCTTCCATCTCGACCACGTCGGAAGGGAAAAAGCGGGCGAGCTTCAGGTTGGCGAGACCCCACCAAGCGTCGCTGCTTTGGGGGTTGAGCGCTGCCGTCGTACGATAAGCCGCAACCGCTTCGCCGAACCGGCCAAGGGTCTTCAGGAGATAGGCGAAGTTGGTCCAGGGCTGTCTTGCTCCAGGGTGGATTTCAAGCAGATCTTGAAAGACGCTCGCGGCCTCGTCGTGGCGACGCAACTGGATGAGGATCGCCGCTTTGTACGAAAGCGCCTCAAGATGGCCGGGAACCAGCCGGGCAGCCTGATCCAGCGCCGCCAGCGCCTCTTCTACAGTTTCAAGCTTTCCTGATTGCGTGGCAAGCCGGTGGAGAACCGTCCCCAGCGCCGCCCAATTATCCGCGCGCGTGCGGTCGATCTCGAGTGAACGCACCAGGATCTTGTACGCATTGTCGAGAAACCCGTTCGCCATGGCGATCTGCGCCATCAGGCGCATCGCCGACGGATCGTTCGGCGCCTGCTTGAGATAGGCACGCAATCCGATCTCTGCTTCTTCGGCCTTGTCCTCTTCCAGAAGCTCGGCGGCGCGCCGAACCGCCGGCGCTGCGCCTTCGAGCGGATCCGGCGACGGGCAGAGCGAAACCGGGGGGTACTTCCGGATCAGGTCGCGCAGCTGAAGGGCGGCCTCTTCGCTGTTCGGGTTCTCGGCAACGCGCCGGCGCGCCTCCTCATGCGCTCTTGCCGGATTATCACGGGCAATGGCTTCAAGATCGTCAAGGATTTCTGCGGTCATCATCAGAGGCTTAGAAGTGGCTGGGAACTTGCGTCAACTGGAGGCAAGGTGAGGCTCGAACTCGGGAGTCTCGAATGGACAGTGTCGATGAGGCCTATGCCGCCGTCCAGCGCGGCGAGATCGCGACGGGGCTTCAGTTGTTGCAACGCGAAAGCGAGGCCGGCAACACCGACGCCTCCTTCGAGCTCGGCTTGTGGCTCTTGCATGGCCAGCTTGTCCGGCGCGATCTCTGCAGCGCTCGCGCCTGCTTCGGGCAAGCCGCCGAAGGCGGAAATGGCGCTGCGAAATCGATTTACCTGTCACTGCTCGCCAACGGCATTGGTGGGGAGCGGGACTGGCCGGAGGCTTTGCGGCTCCTCCGCCAGCAGTCTAAGGTCGAGAAAGCCGCCGCCGACCAGCTGGCCCTGCTTTCAGAAATGTCTTTGGACGACGCTGGCGACCCATGCAGCTTTCCGCAGGGTGAGCATATTCTGGACACTCCCGAAGTGACGCTCTTCCGCGGCTTCGCCTCCCCCGCGGAATGCGCGTACCTGGTCCGTGTTTCCGAACCGGCGTTCCAGCCCGCGACGGTCGGCCATGTCTCGGGTGGAGTCCAGCAGCACAACCAGCAGATTCGAACCTGCGACGTCGCGGCCTTCCCGTGGATCGCTGAAGACCTCGTGGTCCAGGCGTTCAACCGCCGCATTGCCGCCGCGAGCGGGACAAGCGCCGAGTGCGGCGAACCGCTGCAAGTCCTTCGCTACCGACCGGGCCAGGAATTCAAGCCGCACCGCGACTGTCTTCCGCCCGGCGAGAACCAGCGAGTGATGACGATGCTCGTCTATCTGAACGATGCTTATGAAGGCGGCGAAACCGAATTCCTGAAGACCGGCTTCAAAATCAAAGGCTCGCCCGGGGATGCGATCCTGTTCCGGAATGCCGACGAAGCCGGCAATCCGGATCCGGATTCGCTCCATGCGGGCCTGCCGGTCGCCTCCGGCGTGAAGCTGTTGGCCTCACGCTGGATCCGGCAGCACCCGTTCGGCTCACGCCTTTAGTAGCGGTAATGCTCGGGCTTGAACGGCCCGTCCTGCGACACCCCGATATAGGCCGCCTGCTTGTCGGTCAGCTTGGTGAGGTGGACGCCCAGCTTCTCCAGATGAAGGCTCGCCACCTTCTCGTCGAGGTGTTTGGGAAGCACGTAAACTTCGTTCTTATACTCGCCAGTCTTCGTAAACAGCTCGATCTGCGCCAACACCTGGTTCGTGAAGCTTGAGCTCATCACGAAGCTCGGGTGGCCCGTCGCGCAACCGAGGTTCACGAGGCGTCCCTTGGCGAGAACGATGATCTTCTTGCCGTCGGGGAATTCGACTTCGTCCACCTGCGGCTTGATCTCGGTCCACTTCATGTTGCTGAGAGCGCCGATCTGGATCTCGCTGTCGAAGTGGCCGATGTTGCAGACGATCGCCATATTCTTCATCTGCCGCATGTGGTCCAGGGTGATCACGTCGGTGTTGCCGGTAGCGGTGACGAAGATGTCGGCGCGCTTCGTCGCCTCGTCCATCGTCACGACCTCATAGCCTTCCATCGCCGCCTGAAGGGCGCAGATCGGATCGATCTCCGTCACGAGCACTCGTGCGCCGCCATTGCGGAGCGAGGCCGCCGAGCCCTTGCCGACATCGCCGAAGCCCGCGACGCACGCGACCTTGCCGGCGAGCATCACGTCGGTCGCCCGGCGGATCGCGTCGACCAGGCTCTCGCGGCAGCCGTAGAGATTGTCGAACTTCGACTTGGTGACGCTGTCGTTGACGTTGATCGCCGGAAACGGGAGCTTGCCCTGCTTGGCGAGATCGTAAAGCCGGTGAACGCCGGTCGTCGTTTCCTCCGAAACGCCTTTGATGTTCTGGACGGTCTTGGTGAGGTAGCCCGGCCGCTCCTTCAGGAAGCGCTTCAGCGTCGCGACGAAGATCTCTTCTTCCTCGTTGGATGGAGTGAACAGAGCCTCGCCCTGCTCGACGCGGTAGCCCCACAGCGCGAACATGGTCGCGTCGCCGCCGTCGTCGAGGATCATGTTGGCGGTCGTGTCCTGGCCCCAGTCGAAGATGCGGGTGACGTAATCCCAATATTCCTCGAGCGTCTCGCCCTTCACCGCGAACACCGGAGTCCCGCCCGCTGCGATCGCCGCGGCGGCATGGTCCTGGGTCGAAAAGATGTTGCAGCTTGCCCAGCGAACCTCCGCGCCGAGGTGAGTCAGGGTCTCGATCAGAACCGCCGTCTGGATCGTCATGTGCAGCGAACCGATAATCCGGGCGCCTTTGAGCGGCTTCGACGCGCCGAACTCCTCGCGCGTCGCCATGAGGCCGGGCATTTCGGTCTCGGCGATCTCGATCTCCTTGCGGCCGAAATCGGCGAGCGAAATGTCCTTGATCACATAATCGTCGAAACGGGTCTGGGCCTGGGTCGCCACGCTTACTCTCCGGATTGTAGGGTTCCTCGCGCCCTAGCGGCGAACGGCCGCGGTGGCAACACATATAAAGAATTCTTTATATGTTGCGGGAGAGCGGTTAGAATTGTGAGGGTTCGATTTGGGTGGAAGTGGAGGTTAGCGGCCCAAATCGGTAATCGCGTAAACCGCAGCATTAAACCCAGTCACGCGCCGACCCGTAGGATAGCGGTAGTAAACTCGTGCCACTGCGAGGTGGTGGATACAGCGATTGCGCCAAGAGCCGTGCAGATGACCCAGGCAACACCCAAGACAGTCGCACGATGCACCTTGCGCAAGGATGCGAGATCGTAGGCGATCAGCAAGCCCAAGAGAGCAGATGTGCAGCCCATCGCCGGCAACGGCTTGTGCAACAGGAAAGCGACTGGCCAACGACCGAAGGCCGCGGTCATCATCGCGATCGTGCCGATAAGCATTAGCCGTTTGTGGTAAGCGGAATTTCGGCGGAGCCGGAAGGCGAAGAAGGTGGGTGCTGAAAATCCAATGATTTCGCTCAGAGCAACCGCGAAGATCGCAGCGGAGTTGAAATGCGGAACAGCCGAAAAGCGTCGCAGCATCTCAAGAGCGACCAGCACTCCAAGCAGAAACACGATCGGCGCAAGACCGAAGCCAATGAGCCCTAGCCGCCGATGAACGCTGGTTTGGCCGCTGGCGGCCAGCGACGATTGCGTCACGAGCAGCGCAATCCATGCGGTGAAGACGCTTCCATGAATATAAACGATTGGACCCGGCGGCGGCGCGGGTGGATGCACCACATGAAAGAAGGGTGCGAGATAGAACGTTCTCGAAAAACCGACGAAGACGATCAGCGCGATGAGTATGGACATGCCCCAGAAAAACTGGTGCTCGCGCATTCGACGGGTGACTCGTTCGGGTGGCGGCTCAGCGGCGGCAAGTGTCGCCATTTCCGCTACTCCCGACGCGATCCGAAGCTGGACATCGGGTCTGACCCGTCGGCTGCTGCTTCCAGCACTGCAATGTCCAACTTGCGCATTGTGCCCATGGCTTCGAACACGCGGCTTGCTCGCTCTCGGTCGGTGTCGTTCAGGAGTTCTGCCAGCCGCCGCGGAACGAGTTGCCAACGCAGACCGAAACGGTCCCGGCACCGGCCGCGCTCGCCTTCTTCCCCGCGGTTGCTGACGATGGCGTTCCAGTAGCGGTCGGTCTCCTGCTGGCTGTCCGTGACGATTCGAACCGCAAGAGACTCGCCGGATCGATAGTGGTCACCTCCGTTCAGCCCCAGGAATGGCAACCCGAAGACGGTAAAGTTCACCGCGATGACATCGCCGGTTTTGCCCGAATGGAAATCGCATGGGGCACGCCTGACAGCGTTGACCCGGCTCTGAGGAAAAGTCTCCGCGTAGAAGTTCGCTGCCTGCTCCGCGCATGCGTCGAACCAGACGCTGAGACCGATCTTTTCTTGGACCATCGAAAACTCCTTTGAGTCCGATTTGCACCAAGTGCGGCGGCGGCGTCTTGGACGGGGAGGAAGTTCGACTTGGACAGGAAGGAAGCAATCGCGCTACATTGGGCGGCCGGAAAGAAGGTCGGAGCTATCCTCAGTGAAGCAGGTCCGAGTTTGCACCGACGACTGGCCGGAGCACGACCGGCTTTCCCTCTTTCGCGAGCGCGTCGGAGGTGATCGAGTTCGGATCGAGCCATTGGCGAATGAGCCGTTGCACATCGAAGCGACGTTCAGGAATTTGCCCGGACTCGGGCTGGTGACGGTGCGCCGCTCCACCTTGCGCTCCGATTTCGCAGCGGGCTCTCACGATCGGTTGATGATCAATCTCGGCGGCGCGGCACTTGCGGGTCAGCAGGGCCGGGAAATTGAGCTTGGGAAAGGCGACGCCGTCGCTTTGCGAGGCGCAGATAGCGGTTGGTACACGACCATGAGTTCGGGCCGCATCGCCACGGTGGAATTTATCGAAGGAGGCTTTGCTGCAAGCCTTAGCGCCTTCGCGACAGGCGGTCCTCGCCGAATAGCGGGAAACTCGCCTGCTCTGTTGTTACTCCGCAGATATTTAAACGCGATTTGCGCAAGCGAGGACTTCGGATCCGACCAACTCGGGTCGACTGCAGCAGCACACATCCAGGATCTGGCGGCGCTCGCCGTGGGCGCAAATCGGGAGGCCGGCGAAATCGCCAGTCGCCGCGGCGTGCGTGCGGCGCGGCTGCTGGATATCAAACAAGACATTCTCGCGCGTCTGGGTGGCGAAGTGGCGCTCGCCGACGTCGCCGGGCGGCATGGTCTCAGCACCCGATACGTTCGGATGTTATTCGAAAAGGAAGGGACGAGCTTTAGCGAATTTGTCCGCGACGAGCGGCTGAATCGAGCGCGGCGACTGTTGCTCAGTCCGCGCAATCATCATCGGCTGATCAGCGAAATCGCCTATGAGACAGGGTTCAACGACTTGTCCTATTTTAACCGAAGCTTCCGCTCCCGCTTTGACGTCACACCGAGTGAACTTCGGTCGGCCCTGAAGACTCCTGGACAGCTTGGCTCCCACGATTGATATCCGGATTGTAGGGTTCCTCGCGCCTGGCCGCGAACGGCCGAGGCAACATATATAAAGAATTGGAAGCTGCTAAGGCTTACGGTCGGATCATTACCTTGAGCGCTTCGCGGCTATTCATCGCGCGATAGCCGTCAGGGACACCGTCGAGGTCGACGGTGCGATCAAATACCCGACCCGGGTCAATGCGGCCTTCGAGGACATCGGGCAGGAGGTTAGGTATGTACGCGCGGGTGGGCGCTGGCCCTCCCCCAACGATCACGTTATTGTAGAACATCTGCTGGGCGGCTTTGATGACTTCGTAGTGTGGCACTCCCACGCGGCCAACTGCGCCGCCGGCGCGCACGATTCCCATCGACGTGTCCATCGCCTGTTCCGTCCCGACGCATTCGAGCACCGATTGGACCCCGTATCCCTTGGTCAGCTCGCGCACTCGGGCAATGCCCTCATCACCGCGCTCGCTAACCACGTCCGTGGCGCCGAAATCCTTTGCGAGAGCGATCCGGTCCGGATGGCGGCCCATGATAATGATCTGCTCCGCGCCGAGTCGCTTCGCCGCGAGCACGCCGCAGACGCCCACCGCGCCGTCGCCGACAACGGCGACCGTGCCACCGTGGCGAACGCGCGCGACGATCGCCGCGTCATGCCCTGTGCCCATTACATCGGAAAGCGTGAGGAGCGACGGCATGAGCGCATCGTCCTCCTCGACGTCGACCGGGTAGAGCGTGCCGTCGGCCAGCGGGATGCGGAGCGCCTCCGCCTGCGCCCCCTCGAGTTCGCCGTTTCCGAAAAAGTTGCGATGAATGCATGCGGACGGAAGACCCTCCTCGCAGAACAGGCAGGTTCCGTCGGAATCGACGAACGGCATGATAACGACCTGCCCGCGCCTGATCTTTTGGACTTCTGGGCCAACCTCCTCGACAACACCGATTGCCTCGTGACCCATCCGTTGGTTCGGCACGTTTGGACCGCCGTTATAAGGCCAGAGATCGCTGCCGCAGATGCAGGCGCGGGTAACGCGGATGACTGCGTCCGTTGGCTCAATGATCGACGCGTCGGGGACGTTGTCAATTCGGACCTCGCCGGCCCTCGGCATCACGGTTGCGCGCATACTATTTCGCTCCTGCGGTATCGAGATATTGTTCGTCGCTGACGTGCTCCATCCAGGTGACGGGCGAGCCATTGAGCGATTCCTGGATTGCGATGTGTGTCATAGCCGAGCGGTTCGTGGCCCCATGCCAGTGCCTGTGGTCGGGTGGGCACCAGATCACGTCTCCTGCGTGGATCTCCACCCGTTCCTCCCCTTGGCATTGGTGCCATCCTGTACCGGATGTGACGATCAATGTTTGGCCCAACGGGTGCAAATGCCAAGCAGTCCGCGCGCCGGGTTGGAAGGTGACACTGGCGCAACTCACTCGTGAAGGCTCAGGCGGATTGTTAAGCGGCTCGATGGAGACTTCGCCTGTGAACCATTCCGCAGGGCCGCTTTGCAGGGCTCGCGACTCTTTGCGTATCAGCGTCATCAGATTTCCTTTGCGGAAAGGGCATAGGCTGGACGCGCAGATCGCGCTGCCGTTCCGAGTGCAGTTATGTGCGTCTGTTTGGCCTGAGCGCGGACTGTGTCCAACCTCGTTCGCCTTTCGGCTCCGAAACCCTTCGCCCCGGCTCGGACCCGCAACATCGGGCGCGCAGCTTCGTTCTAGCCGTCACTCCCGCCAGTTCATTTGCGGGACGCAATCGAAGGACGTTCCAATGCGTACATTCTTGATCGGATCGGCCGCCGCGCTGGCAGCGCTGGCAACCGCCACGCCCGCCGCCGCCCAATATTACGGCTATTCGCCCTACGCTTACGGCTATAGCTACAGTCCTAACAGCAGCTACAGCCCTTACAGCAGCTACAGCCCCTACAGCAGCCGCGGCTATTCCTACCCGGGCTACTCCTATTCCTACTCCTACCCCGGCTACAGCAATTCCTACCCGAGCTATTCCTACTCTTATCCGGGCTACGGATATTCCTCGCCCTACAGCTCGTACGGCTACGGCAACCTGTCACCCTACGGCTATGGCTCGTACGGCTCATACGGCTACAGCTATCCGTATCCGGGCTACGGCTATTCCCCTTACGGATACCAATACCAGCGCCCCTATCGGGACAGTGACGACTACGACGACTACGACGGCGATTAATCCGCTGTCCTACAGCGGGGCGACTGTGCTTGGCTGATGGAATGGGCATTCTCCTCTCGTGGTTGCGAAACCTCGCGGGACCGATAGAGGCGGGCAAAGGTCACACTTTGCCATCCGCCGCAGAAGGAGAATGCCTCGCCGAAGGCGCGGCGAACACGAACTTTGTAACCTTTGGTCTGTCACGATCCTGATGAGATCATGCCGCGCCGGTCTCGCTCGAGAGAAGCCGCGGGTTGACTCCGGCGGTCTTGAACGCCGCCGCCCAGCGCTCGTCCGTCGGCGTATCGAACAGCAGGTTTGCGTCAGCATCGGCAGCGAACCAGCCGTGACGAGTCATCTCCTCGTCCAGCTGGCCCTCGCCCCAACCGGCATAGCCGAGCGAGGCGATCCAGCGCGACGGGCCGCGGCCCTCCGCAATGGCCTTCAGCACGTCGATTGTGCCGGTCATCGCGAAGAGCGCGCCCTCCGCGCCATTCACCTGCAGCGTGTCCTGCCCGCCCCAGTCGGTGGAGTGAAGGATGAACCCCCGGTTCGGTTCGACGGGCCCGCCATGATGGACCGGGGCATCGGGCGCCTCTCCGGGATCGAGATCCAGCTGTTTCAGCAAGGCCCGGAAGCGGAGCCCTGCCCGCTTCTGACCGATACCGACTCCGACAGCGCCATTTTCGTCATGCACGCACATCGCGATCACCGCCCGCTCGAACCGCGGGTCGGCCATCCCGGGCATTGCCAGAAGCAGCTTGCCGGAAAGGAAACGCGGGCTGTCCACGCACTGCATGATGGCGTCCGGCGCAAACGAGAACAAGCCTTGAGGGGACCGTTCGTCGCTCCTATTTGCCGCTCTCCCCCAGCTCAGCAGGAGAGCCGCAATGGCCATTCAAGTCGGTGACAAGCTTCCGGACGTTCCGTTGACGATCGCTAGCGAGGACGGGCCGCAGCCGACAACCAGCGGCGAGTATTTTGCGGGCAAGAGGGTTGCGCTTTTTGCGGTCCCCGGCGCGTTCACTCCGACCTGCTCGGCGCGGCACCTTCCCTCTTATGTCGACAAGGCCGAGGAACTCAAAGGCAAGGGCGTCGACGAGATCGCCTGCATCTCGGTCAATGATCCGTTCGTGATGCGCGCCTGGGGCGACCGCGACGGCTCGGGCGACATTACCATGCTGGCTGACGGCAATGGCGCTTTCGCCGATGCGGTCGGGCTGACCATGGACGGAAGCAAGTTCGGGATGGGCAAGCGCAGCCAGCGCTACTCGATGATCGTCAACGATGGCGTGGTCGAGCAGCTCAACGTCGAAGCGCCGGGCGAGTATCGCGCCTCGAGCGCGGAGCACATGCTGGAACAGCTCTAGGGGCTGCTGTTCCGGCGTCCACCGCTTGCCCGGCTCCCTTCGCCGAAGCGGAGAAACAGGCGGCGGCGGAGTGCGTTGATTTTCCGATGAGTTTCACCCTCGAAAAGGAGAAATCGGAAAATGCCACGCAATTCCCGAAGCAATAGCAACAGCAGTCGGTCACGCTCGAACAGCCGCGGTTCCAGCAATCGCAGCTCGGACGAGCCGCTGATGAGCCAATGGGGCGAAACCGCGAAGGATAACCCGTTCAAGACTGCTGCCGTCGCCGCCGGGGCTGTCGCCGCCGGTGTGTTCCTGTGGTCGAAGCGCAACGAGATCAGCAACCAGATCAGCGAACTCAGCGACCAGATCGCCGACTGGACCAACGAGATGCGCAGCGGCAGCGGCAACGGAACCAGCCGCGAGCTGGCGCTGACCGGCGGCCCCAATGAATCCAGCGCGATCGAATCGTCGCGCGCGACGCGGAGCACGGGTAGCCGCTCTTCCCGTTCAAGCCGCTCGGGCACGCAAGCCAATCAGACGAACGGCGGCCGCAGCCAGGGTGAAAACACCACCTTCTGATCGACCGACTGCCAAGCGATCGAGGGGGCGTCCGTTCGGGCGCCCCTTCTTTCATGTGGCCAGAAAGCGCACCGAGCGGATGATCCGGTGAATCATCCAGCGAGGAAGCTGGCGATCGCCTCGCCAAGTTCGGGCTTGGTGACGGAGCTCATGTGAGTCCCCGGAATCTCCTCGAAGATGGCGTTCGGCAAAGCTTCCGCCAGTTCTTCGGCCGAACCGTTATCGTCATCCTCGCTTCCGCATACGACCAGCGTCGGCATCGTGAATGCTCGCAGCCATTCCGGCCGGCTGTCCTCGAAGCTATCGAGCAGGAGCCTCGCCGCCTCGCGGTCCACCTTCTGGCTTTTCATGAACTGGATCGACAGCCAGTGCGGATCGCCGCGCTCGACCTCGTCGAACATTGCGATGGCCTCGAGGAAGAAGTCCTTCCTGCGCTTCCAGTTGCGCAAGCCTTCGAGACCGGCGCCCCCGAGGACTGCCTTGCGAGGCCGCATGCCTTCGCCGACCGCCTCCACCACCGTTCGCGCGCCCAGCGAAAACCCGCCGAGATCGAAGTCGCCAAGCCCCAGATGCTCGACCAGCTCCCGCAGGTCGCGGGCCAGAATTCCGCTCGGGTAATGGTCCGCTCCATGCGGTTTGCCGCTTCGGCCGTGCGCCCTCAAGTCCGGCATGATCACCCGGAACCCCGCCGCCGCAATCCGCTCCGCATGGCCGAACTTGATCCAGTTCATTTGAGCGTCGGAAAACAGGCCGTGAAGCAGGATGACCGCCCTGCCCTCGCCGACCTCGTGAAAGGCGAGCTCGACTCCATCGGAAGCCGTCCAGAAGTGCGTGGACGCTGCCGTCATTCGGGCACCTTGCCTGTCGCCTTCAGCCACTTGTCCACAAGCGCCTGATATTCATCCGTCCGCTTTTCCGGCAGCCCTTCGGTATTGAGCCACGCCCGATGGATGCTCTCCGCTCCGAAATGATGCTTTGGTTTGAAGCGGTACGGATCGTCGAACGCGGCGACGGTCAGGTCCATGTTCTCGCTGCCCTCCTTGAACTGGAATCCAAGCGAGGTCCCGCATTCGCGGCAATAGGGCCGCCTGGCGATCAACGAGCTTTCATACCAGTCGGGTTCATGATCCCACTTCACGTCCGCCTGCTTCACATTAATGAAAGCGATGGAGACCGATCCTGTTGCCCGCTGGCACATCCGGCAATGGCATAGATAGGCATCGTCGCTATCGATCCGGACTGCAAAGCGGATCCGGCCGCAGGCGCAGCCGCCAGTCATTTCTTGCGACACAGCAGTCTCCTTTTCGAATGCTCTCAAAGCGAGCGTCTATCGCTTCCAGCTGCCGCCGGGCTAGAGACACTCGCGTGGCCAACGTTCTGTACATCACTTACGATGGGCTGACCGATCCGCTCGGGCGCTCGCAAATCCTTCCCTATCTCCAGGGATGCGCGGCCGAAGGTCACCGGATCACCATCATCAGCTGCGAAAAGCCCGATCGCTTTCTCGCGAGTGGAAACACGGTCGGAGAGCTATGCCGAGCATCGGGCATCGAGTGGCACCCGCGTCGCTACCACAAATCGCCCCCCGTTCTTTCCACGATTTACGACGCGCGAGCGCTCACTCGAATTGCGGTTCAACTCCACCGCAAGCGCAGCTTCGACCTCGTGCATTGCCGAAGCTACATCGCCGCCCTTGCCGGCCTGAAGCTGAAGCGCAGCCAGGGCGTGCCGCTGCTGTTCGATATGCGCGGCTTCTGGCCCGAGGAACGGGTGGAAGGCGGCCTTTGGAGACTATCCAGTCCCATCTTTCGCGGTGTGTTCGAGCGGGCAAAGCGGCTCGAATCCACCCTCCTCCGCGAATCCGACCACATCATCAGCTTGACGGAGGCCGGCAAAGACCAGCTGCTCTCCCGTCCCGAATGCCTTGGGCAGCCGGACCGCATTTCGGTAATTCCGTGCTGCGTCGACTTCGATCACTTCACCCTTGCCGCAAGCCGCCGCGACGAAGCGCGGTCAAGGCTTGGGATCGGCAAGACTTCGCGGGTCCTTCTGTACGTCGGATCGACCGGCGGTTGGCACTTGCTGGACGAGATGTTCGACTTCTTCCGCGAATACGATCGGCGTTACCCCGGCGCGCGATTCCTTTTCATCACGATGGATGACGCAGGAGCAGTCGCTCAAACGGCCGCAAAGCGCGGGGTCGAGCCCGACCAGGTGCTGGTTCGACAGGCGTCGCGAGAGGAAATTCCAAAGCTAATGGCGGCGGCCGACGCCGGGATTGCACTGAAGCGCCCCTCCTTCTCTGCGCTCGCAAGTTCGCCGACCAAGCTTGGCGAGATGCTGGCGATGGGAATTCCCGTTGTAGCCAACTCCGGAGTGGGAGACGTGGACGAACTTATTGCCCGAACTGGGGGCGGCGTCGCATTGAACGAGCTGAATGCAGTGGGCTACGCGGCAGCGATCACGGAACTGGAGCGGCTACCCGCTTCCGCAAGCGAAATCCGAAACCGTGCATCGCAAGTCCTGGGTCTTGATCTGGGCGTGCACCGATATTCCGAAATTTACACCGCCTTGGCTGGCGTTCGCTGATCCAGGTAGCCGACGTACCGCTCGGCGAGATATTCATCGAGGCACACACGCCAATCGCGCATCACGTTGAGCCCGCGAAGATCGAGCTTCGACGTCAGCAAACGCTCCGACGGCGGACGCGCGGCGAAATATTCCGCCGCGAAATAATCGGAGCTGACCGGAGTCACCGCGACCTCGCCACCGAGACCCAGGGTGTCGATCAGATACTGCGCCACTTCCAGGCGGCTGGTGACGCCGGGGCAAACCATATTGTAGACGCCCCAGAAGCCCGTCGAAATCAGCAACTCGACGTTGCGGGCGAAGTCCCGCGTGTAGGTGGGGGTTCCGAGCTTGTCGTCCACCACAAACAGCTCGGTCGCGCCTTCCTTAAGCTGCTTCATCAGCTTCTGGATGAATTTCTTGTCCTTGGCTGGGCCGCCGCCCATCATCCAGCCGGCTCGACACACCAGGTGCTGCCGGCAATTTTCCGCTACGAACCGTTCCCCCATGAACTTGCTTCGGGCGTAGTGACCGAGCGGGTTCGGCTGGTCCCAGTCGTCATAGGTTTCCTTGGCCCCGTCGAAGATTCCGGCGGTGCTGATGTACAGTAGCGGGATCTGCAGCTCGTTGGCGATGTGCACGGCATGTTCGACGGCCAGCGTATTGGTGACATAGGCTTCGTCGGGGTGCTCCTCGCAATATTCGAGGTCGGTGAAGGCGCCGAGGTGGAACAGGTAGTCAGGTGCGAACTCCTGCATATCCCGCCGGTAGGAATCGAAATCGCGGAAATCGAGAAACGAGAGCCAGTCGGCATTGACGTCGATGTCGGTGCATTTGAGCGCATGATTGGGTGCAAGTACGTCATGAAAGCCCTCTCCGAGCATTCCACCGGATCCCGCCATGTAGATTCTCGGCATTTGCTGCTCAGGCCTGCACCGGATTGCGAACGGAAAAGACGTTCTCATCCAGATAGATGAAGTCTCGATTCATTCCGGCAACCGCTTTCAGAAAATTACGGGATGTCCCCTCGCCCGGATAGAGCCAATCGTGAAGTTCGATAATCACCAATGGAAACTCGTCCATCCAGCCATAGTTCGCTGAAAACAGCTCTCCTTCTGCGCCTTCGATGTCGATTTTCGCGATGAATGGCGCCGTATCGCCACCCGCCTCGTTCAAAATCCGCTGCATTGTGATTGCGGGTACGCCGTCCGCCCCGCCCTCGGCGATTGTCGTTCGAATCGCGTTCTTGTCGGCGGACGGATCGATGATGGAAAGAGTGCCCTCGCGGCTGGAAATGCCAGCCCACATGGGCACAATGGAGTCCATCTGGCGGCTGTTCTTCTCAAGCAGCTTGTAATTGTCCGGATCGGGTTCGATCGCGACGATTCTCGCCTCTGGCCAAACCATCGAAAAATAGACCGACGAGTATCCGGTGTTCGCGCCGAGATCGACGATCAGCGGCGTTTTCGAGGAGCGGACGAGCCGATCGTAATACGACTTCAACTCTGCGTGGACCTTGAGGCTGCGAAGGTCGAAATCCTCATCGATGAAAATCTGGTCGAAGGTCATCCAGTCAGACGTTCCGGTTCGGACCTCAATCTCCGCCGATCGGCCCGCCATTTGAACCTGGAAGCGATCTGCACCTTTCGATCGGCCGATCCGTTGGTATCGAACCTGTTTTGGCCAGCTGCGGACGATCTTGAAGCCGAAACGCGGCGCGATGCTTTGATTGAGAAATCCCACGAGACGCCTCCGAACGGCGCCAATCCTTATCACGACTGCCGTCCTATCGATGACATCGGTCCGCCACCCATCACGCTTGCAAGCACTGCGCGATAATCGCGGGCAACAGCACGGATCGAGTATTTGGCTACGGCATCACGTCGCGCCTGTTCGCCCAGCCGCCGGCGCAGCGCCGGATCATCGATCAGCCTCTCAAGAGCAGTAAGCCATTCTTCCGGCGTGCGGACAAGCAAGCCGTTTTCACCGTCGCGAATGATCATCGGCGTGGTTCCCACCTCTGTCGCGACGCAAGGGAGCCCGAAGGCCATATATTGGATTGCCTTAAGCCCGCTCTTGCCGGTCACCCAATCGTCGATCGGCAAGGGGTAAACGCCTATGTCGATTGCCTGCAAGTCCTCCACCTCGCGTTCGGCGGTCCAACGCACCGCCTCCAGATTCACCCCAGGCAGTTCATAATCGAAATTGCCGATGACCCTGAGACGAAACTCGCGGCGCGTTGCGAGCTTCTGGAAAACCGGGCGAAGAATATCGAGAAAGGGGCGGCTGCTGAAGGTTCCGGTCCAGCCGATCGTCACTCCATGTTCGTTGCTGTAGCGATTGGCCGGAACAAAGCGATCGGTGTCGACGGACGACGAGATATACGTGCAGGCGTGCGCCTCGTTAATTGCGAGGCACGTCTCGTTCAGAAATGGAGAGCTGGTGATCACGTGGTCCGCGCTCTGAATCAACGTTCGCATCTTGTCCCGTCCCCTCAACAACCGGACAAGAGAGTTTGGGTGTTCCTGAAGCCTCATCTGCTGTCCAATCAGGACATTGTCTTCGACATCGTAGATCAGCGTCTTCGCGAGCTTACGGACGAGCCACTCGAAAAACGGCGTGCCGACCGGCGTCACGTACATGAAGCAGTAGACCACGTCGAAGCGGCGAATTCGAAACAAGTCGAGGACGCGTCGGAAGAGACCTTTGAGGACTCCAACGCCCTTCACCAGGGTGTGACCACGCTCGGGGAGCACGGACCAGAGCTTGCGGTCCATGTAGGGAGAAACGGTAATTTCCCAGCCGTCCTCTCGCCAGTCCGAATAATATTGCTCGAATTTCAGCCGCTGCCCTGCTGCTTTTCCGATCGGGTAGGGACAGAGGACCAGCATTCGGCGGGAGCGGGACGCGCTTCCCTCCGCCTCGCTCAAGACTTCTTCTCGCCGCATGCCACCCAATAGGGCGACGACTCGCGGAACCGAATATTCTCGAAACCGGCACTCGACATCATCTCTTCAATCTCGGACCTGGTGAAACGCTGTTCCAGCCTGGTCCCGAACCGGTCCAGCGAGTCGGTGCGCATCGTATAAAAGCTGCTGCGGCGATAATCGTTGAGCGGGAGAGTTGATACATCGGCGCCCACCCGCTCGAGCAACGCGGCGCTGCGAGCGAGTGGCCAGTAAACCATCGCCGCGATAGCCTCGGTCACGGCTTTTCGCGCTGCAAACGGCAGCCTGCAAACGCCAGAGCGCACCGCGTTCGTGGCCATCCACAGAGCACGAAACCAGAGCGGACGATTCTCGAGCGCATAATAAAGGTAGAGCAGGAATGGAGCTCCAGGCTTCAGCGCCGCCGCGCAGTCGGCCAGTGCTTTGCGAGTGTCCGGGATGTGGTGGAGCACACCAAGCGAATAGCCGAAGTCCTGACTTGCCGGAGGCAGCGGGATTTCATCTGCCGCAGCGAGGTGAAAACGGACGTTCTGCATGTCGCAGAGGCGTGCCCGAGCGACGGCTAACGCATCTTCAGCCGGATCTATGCAGTGGAGCAGGCCAACCCGCCGAGCCACGCCCGAGGCCCATCGCCCCGACCCGCATCCAAGATCGAATCCTTCAGCATGAGGAGGCAAGGCGTCGAAGGGAAAGATCGAGAAATAGCGTTCGAACAGTTCATCATACTCGGACTCGGCAAGATTCGACTGGTCGAACGCGCGCCATTCGCGGCCGAAGCCCTCGACGGTAGGCAGATCGAGATTCCGTTGCGGCATTCACGCAGCCTTTCCGTCAATGCCATAGGTAATTTCTGTAGGGTATCCAACAGACGGAAAACTGGCCGTAATTTAGCCAAACCAACTCGATCGCCAAAGAATATGCCGCCACGCCCGCGATAAGCAACATGCTTTGCCGATCGCCCCGCCCGAAGGCGCTCGGCAACCTCGACAGAACCAACACCTGCAGCGGGATCAGAAAGAGGGCTGCGCGATCCACCGCGGTGGACGACGGGCTATAGAAAAGAAAAGCCAGAGCAGCGAGAGACACTAAAGAAAATGTAAGCCACAGCTTGCGAGAGTCGTACGACAGATTAAAACGATTCCTGAAAGAGATAAACAGAATTGCAGGAAGGACATTCATGAATACCCTGATCAGCGCACCGGATGAGCTATACTTCTCCTTGACGTAGCCGATAACTAGAAGTGACACTGATTTTTCGAGGAACAGACGATACAACAAGTATGAAATTGCGCCATATACTACAACGCTGAACATGATCCTCCTGGAAAATCCGATGCCGAATATCGGGAGAACGAGGACCGATGCTTTGTGAAATGTCACAGCCATGATCAGGAAGATCACGCAGCCCAAGGCAGATCCTCTTTGGAACTGCGTCAGCGCAAGCATTATGAATCCAAGGGCCGCCGACTGCCGGGTGTAACCCATGGCGACCACGATCACGAGGTAGGGAACCGCCACCAGCATCGCGAGCGGAGGGTTTGGCTGCCATCGGCAGAAGCTTACCAGTCCCCAGGTGAAGATCGCGGCGCACACAAGGTTCACCGCCCAGACTCCCAGCCCAAACGAGCCGATCAGCCAATTGAGAGCGCCGAAAGCGGGGTCGCTGAGATCAACCGCGGAGGAGAAGCTGGCGTAGCGGGAATAACGAAGCAGATCCTCATAGCTCGACCAGTCGCAGCCGACCCGGAACCGAAGACCGATAAGAACGACGAGGATCAAACCGCCGATCAGCATGGCGGGACGCTGCTGCTGCGGCGGGCGCGAGCCGACGGCAAGCGCGCCGACCGCGAAGAGAGCAAACATCAGGAAGTAAGGAAGCAGCCCCCGCTCCTATTCGACGATCGCCGGCGCGGCCGCATCCACGCGTGCGTCGACTGCATCGGCAGAATCCTGCAGCCACTCGGCAAATCGCGTTCTCGCGCGGTCGGTGTAGGCCTTTTTGCGGTCTGCCTTCCTGTAACGCCCGTCGAGCGGCGGCATCAGCCCGAAATTCACGTTCATCGGCTGGAACGTCTCAGCCCGGGCGCCCCCGGTGATGTGACCGAGAAGCGCTCCAATCGCGGTCTCGGGAGGGGGCGGAGCGATGTTCCCGCCCGTCAGCTCCGCAGCGGCAAAGCGGGCGGCAATCAAGCCCACGGCCGCGCTTTCGACATACCCCTCGCAACCGGTGATCTGGCCGGCGAAACGGATATTGGGCTTCGACCTGAGCCTCAATCGATCGTCCAGCAGGAGGGGTGAATTGATGAAGCTGTTGCGATGAATTCCCCCCAGCCTTGCAAACTCCGCCTGCTCAAGCCCGGGAATCGTTCGGAAAATCCTCACCTGCTCGGAGTGGCGGAGTTTGGTTTGAAATCCAACCATGTTCCAAAGCGTGCCAAGCGCGTTGTCCTGGCGGAGCTGGACGACTGCATAGGGCCAGCGGCCTGTCCTCGGATCGTCGAGACCGACTGGCTTCATTGGCCCGTGACGGAGAGTCTCGAGACCGCGTTCGGCCATCACCTCGATCGGCATGCAGCCCTCGAAATAGGGAGTGTCGCGCTCCCAATCGCGAAATTCGGTTTTTTCGCCGGCATTCAGCGCCTCGACGAACGCTTCGTATTGCGCCTTGTCGAGCGGACAGTTGATGTAGTCCTTTCCATCGCCCTTGTCCCAGCGCGACTGAAACCACGCGACAGACATGTCGATGCTCTCGCGGTGGATGATCGGAGCAATCGCGTCGAAAAACGCCAGGGCCCCGTGGCCCGTCTGTCTGGCAATGTCTTCGGCAAGGCTCGAACCGGTCAGCGGCCCGGTGGCAATGATCACGGGGTGGTCAGGAAGTCGATCGACGCGCTCCCGGACGATTGCAATTCGGGGATTGCGCTCGATTGCCCCTGTGACCTCGGCAGCGAAGCCGTCGCGGTCCACCGCCAGTGCAGAGCCGGCAGGCACCCGGTGGCAATCCGCGGCTCGCATGATCAGCGAATTGAGCGCGCGCATCTCCTGGTGCAGAAGCCCAACGGCGTTATGGTCAGCGTCGTCCGACCGGAAACTGTTGGAGCAGACCATCTCGGCAAGCTGGTCCGTTTCGTGAGCGGGCGTGGAATCGCCGCCTCCCCGCATTTCCGAGAGGCGAACCCGAAGCCCCGCTTCGGCAAGCTGCCACGCTGCCTCGCTACCGGCCAAACCGCCGCCGATGATGTGAATGTCGAAAGTAGCCGTCATTGCGAGCGTCAGCGAAGCAATCCAGAACGCTGCGGCTGGATTGCCGCGGCGCTTCGTGCCTCGCAATGACGCCTGCGGGCGCCTAAATCCAGCCTATGCGCATTTTCACCATCGGATATGAAGGGGCAACCGTCGCTGAGTTCATCTCCGCGCTTCAGAACGCCGGGGTCGAGCGCGTGATTGACGTGCGGGCGCTTCCCAATTCGCGCCGTCCCGGATTTTCCAAGACGCCGCTCAGGAATGCCCTCTCCGAAGCCGGGATCGACTATGTCCATTTGCGCGCCCTCGGGACACCCGCCGAAGGACGATCTGCGGCGCGGGCGGGCCGCATCGAAGATCTGGAACGGATCTACGCAGGTCAGCTCGAATTGCCCGAAGCTATGGCCGAGGGTGCTCAGATGGTGGAATTGGCCAAAGAGAAGCCCAGCGCCCTGCTCTGCTACGAACGCGAGCCGAGCGGATGCCATCGCTCCTTGCTGTTGCGGGCCGTCGCCCCGGATATGGACGTGGTCCACCTATTCGCCTGAGTAAATTCAGCTGCTAACGAGGGGAGATGTTCGGAGTTCTCATTGCCGCCGCCGCGGCGCTTTCACCCAGCCCCTATTCGATCGACGAGCCGATGCACGCGCCGGCCGCCGCGCCAAGCTGGTCCGACGAGTTCAACGGGACGGCGCTCGACCGCTCGAAATGGAGCTTCGACACGAGCCGCAACAAGATCGGCTGGTACAATGACGAAAAGGAATATTATTCGGGCGATCGCGCGGCCAACCTCCGGCTCGAGAACGGCAGTCTGATTATCGTGGCGCGGCACGATCCTGCCGAAATCCGCAAGTTCAAGGACTGGGGCGGACAGCAATACAGCTCCGCCAAAATCACCACGCAGGGGAAGTTCGCCTTCCGCTATGGCTTTTCCGAAATACGCGCCAAGCTGCCCTGCGGCCGCGGCACCTGGCCCGCGATCTGGATGATGCCGGACTATTCGATCGAATGGCCGAAAGGCGGAGAGATCGATATCATGGAGCAGGTGGGATGGGACCCGGGGGTGGTGCACGGGACGCTCCACACCGTGTTGTTCAACGACAACAACAATGGGCGGGGTGCGTCATACCTGGTGCCGACCTCCTGCAGCGACTTCCATCGCTATCAGATGAGCTGGACCCCAGATTCGATCACCATCGGGGTGGACGACCACGCGTATATGCAGGTGAAGAACGATCAGCCCGGCGGTCGCAATGCATGGCCCTTCGACAAGCCGTTCTATTTCATTCTCAATCTGGCGATCGGCGGCGGATGGGGCGGAGTGAAGGGGATCGACGATTCCGCCTTCCCGCAAGACTTCGACGTGGACTACGTTCGCGTCTGGAACGAGGCGAGGTAAGGCTCAACCCGGATAGACGAGGACTCCATCGCGCGGTTCGGCCGCGGGCGTGAGAGATGCGGTTTCCACCCGGCCGTTCCCCATCAGGTGCAGCACAGTCCGGCCTCGAGCGATCAGATAATCGGCGATAATCCGCCGATGGCACCGCCACCAGACCGCCTCCGCGCACATCACGGCAGTCGGCTGGATATCGGCGGCGGCGGTCAGGCGATCGAGGCCGGCCGCGAAGGAGTCCGACATCGCGTAATCGGCGTAGTTGTGAAAGCTCGCATTACGCCAGAAGCCGTTGACCTCAGGTGGCACGTCTTTCGACCTGCTTCGAAGGCCGCCCAGTTCCGCAAAGCGCTGATAGCCGATGCCGAACGCCTCCAGACTGCTCGGCAAAATGTCCCCGTTGAACTGCGGATTAGCCCGTGAACGGGGGACCGTGCGCACATCGGCGACCAGTTTGATTCCCGCGTCCTGGAGGATTGCGGCGAACTCTTCGAGCGATCGGTTAGAATGCCCGACAGTGAAGATCGGCAGCACTTGAGCCGTGCCGGTCACGCCGGCGGAGCGCCCTCCCCGACCAGCAGTTCCTCAATGTCCGGAATCGGCCGGTCGGTCATTTCCTTGTTGATCGTGAGGATCAACCTTCGTTCCGCCTCCTTGTGGAGCTTCTTGCGGAATTCGCCGAGAGCCTTGGGCGGGATAACCACCACGAGAGCGTCGAAATCGTTGCTCAGCGCGCGACGATTCACTTCCTCGGCCGCATCGCGGATCCAGCGGTCCTCGCCCTGCTGGTGAAAATCGGTTTCCTCCATCGTGTCGCGGCCGTAGCCGGCGCTCGCATGCTGGGCGCCCGGCGCGTCGGTCTTGATGTCGCGGTCCATCGGATCGGCACGAACGTCGTGGGACTCGGTGCGCAGGTCAATCATTCCGGAATCGCCATGATTGCGAAGGAATAGCGTCTTCCTGCCGTCGGCTACGAGGACGAGCGCTCCGTGCGGAATGGCCATTGCGGGGGTCTCCTGTTGACTTGGGTCTACGCCCAGCCAACGCCCCCCGCGCTACGGTCGTTCCCCTATTTGTCCGCGCCTTCGCCGTCGCCGGGGGCAGGATCGGCTGGCTTGTCGAGCTCGTGCTCGCCGACAACCGCGCCTTCGTCGGGGGCGATCTCGTCGCCGCCTTCGAGCTCGACCTCCTCCTCTTCGCTCTCGTCGATCTTGGCGACGCTGACGACATGCTCGTTTTCGGAAACCCGAAAAATCGTGACTCCCTGTGTGTTGCGTCCGGCGATCCGGATATCGCCAACCGTCGTTCGGATCATCTTCCCCTGGTCGGTGACCAGCATCAGCTGCTCGCCCTGGCTGGCAGGGAAGCTGGCAATCACACGGCCGTTCCGCTCCGAAGTATCGATGTTGGTGATTCCCTGCCCGCCGCGGTTGGTTCGACGATATTCGTAAGCCGAGGAGCGCTTGCCGTAACCATTCTCGGTCACCGTCAGGATGAACTGCTCCTTTTCCACCAGTTCGGCATAGCGTTCGGGCGGTAGCGTGCAGTCCACATCCTCCCGCTCGCGCCAGGGCGGGCAGCGGAGATACGCCTCGCGCTCCTCCTGCGTGGTTCCGACCCGGCGAAGGATCGACATGGAAATGACCTCATCATCGCCGATAAGGCGAACGCCGCGAACGCCGGTTGAGGTGCGGGACTGGAATTCGCGAACATCGGTCGACCGGAATCGGATCGCCTTGCCGTTTCGGGTGGCGAGCAGCACGTCGTCGTCCTCGGTCAGGAGCTCCACACCAATCAGCCGGTCGGTCGTATCGCCCTGATCCTCGCCCTCTTCCTCACCATTTTCGCTGGTGCCGAAGCGCATGGCGATCTTTCCGGCCGTGGGAATGTTGGTGAACGCGGCCATGCTGTTCCGGCGAACCGTGCCGTTGGCGGTTGCGAACATGATGTGCAACCCGCCCCATTCCGCTTCGTCCTCCGGCAGCGGGAGAACGGTCGAGATCGTCTCCCCATTCGCCAGCGGCAGCAGGTTCACCATCGGCCGCCCCTTCGTGTTGGGGCCGCCTTCGGGCAGCTTCCACACCTTCATCCGGTACACGCGTCCGAGATTCGAGAAGAACAATACCGGGTTGTGGGTCGACGTCACGAAGAGGTTGGTGACCGCGTCCTCGTCCTTCGTCGCCATACCGGCGCGGCCCTTGCCGCCGCGCTTCTGCTCGCGGAACACGGCCAGCGGAGTGCGCTTGATATAGCCTTCCATGGTCACGGTGATGACCATGTCCTCGCGCTCGATCAGGTCCTCGTCCTCGATTCCGTCGGCGGCGGGCGCGAGCTCGGTCACGCGCGGCGTCGCAAAATCGGCTTCGACCTCGTCGAACTCGGCGCGCATCACCTCATAGAGCCGCGCCCGGTTGGCGAGGATCTCGAGCAATTCGCCAATCGATTCCGCAAGCTTCTTCAGCTCGTCGCCGATCTCGTCGCGGCCGAGCGCGGTGAGCCGGTGAAGCCTCAGCTCCAGGATCGCCTTCACCTGCGCTTCGGACAATTTGTAGGTGGTTTCGCCGCTCTGCGGTTCGACCGCTTCGACCAGCGAAATGTACGGCCGGATCTCCTCCATCGGCCAGCTTCGCTCGAGCAGTTTCTCGCGCGCCTCCACCGGGCTCGCCGAGCCGCGGATCAGCCGCACCACTTCGTCCAGGTTGGTGACCGCGACCACCAGCCCGAGGAGGATGTGGGCCCGCTCGCGCGCCTTCATCAGCTCGAACTTCGATCGGCGGGTGATCACTTCCTCGCGGAAGCGGACGAAGCTTTCAATGATGTCGCGGAGCGTCAGCGTCTCGGGCCGGCCGCCGCGGATCGCCAGCATGTTCGCCGGGAAGCTCGATTGCGCCGGCGTATGCCTCCACAGCTGATTCAGAACCACCTCGGGCGTCGCGTCGCGCTTCAGGTCGATGACGATCCGGACGCCCTCGCGGTTGGATTCGTCGCGGATGTCGGCGACGCCTTCGATGCGCTTGTCCTTGGCCGCCTCGGCGATCTTCTCGACCAGGCCGGATTTGCCGACCTGATAGGGAATCTCGGTCAGCACGACCGAACGGCGATCCCCCCTGCCCTCCTCGATCTTGTAGCGCGACCGGAGCAGGATCGATCCGCGCCCGGTGGTGTAGGCGGAGCGAATGCCCGACTGTCCGAGGATCAGCGCGCCGGTCGGGAAATCCGGCCCCTTCACATGCTCCATCAGCGCTTCGGAACTGACCGCCGGATCGTCCATGTAAGCGCGGCAAGCGGCCAGGACCTCGCCGAGATTGTGCGGCGGGATGTTGGTCGCCATTCCGACCGCGATTCCACCCGCGCCGTTGACCAGCAGGTTGGGGAAGCGCGCCGGAAGGACCTGCGGCTCGCTCTCGCTGGCGTCATAGTTCGGCTGGAAAGTGACCGTATCCTTGTCGATGTCGGCAAGCAGGAAGTTCGCCACCTTCCCGAGCCGCGCTTCCGTGTAGCGCATCGCCGCCGGCGGATCGGGATCCATCGATCCGAAATTGCCCTGCCCGTCGATCAGCGGCACCCGCATCGACCAGGGCTGAACCATCCGCGCGAGAGCGTCGTAGATCGCCTGGTCGCCGTGCGGGTGATATTTACCCATGACGTCGCCGACTATGCGGCTGGATTTGCGGTACGGCCGCCCGGCGACATAGCCCGCCTCGTCGCACGCATAGAGAATTCGCCGATGCACCGGCTTCAGCCCGTCGCGCACATCGGGGAGAGCGCGGCTGACGATCACGCTCATCGCATAATCGAGGTAGCTGGTCTTCATCTCCTCGACGATGGAGATCGGCGCAATTCCGCTTGAATCGCCGGTATTGTTGTTGTCGCGGCCTTCGTCGGCCGGCGGCTGAGTGGCCAAAGCCTGTCCTAACTATCGAAGCGTGAATACGCGGGGGAAGGCGCCGGAATCGGCGTCACCCCCAGATAGCGAAGAGTAGCGAAAAGCCAACCCCCGCGCCAGTGCGCGTGTGCGCACGTACGCGCGCGCGAGGAGTTCGCGGTCAACCCGGCCTTGAGTCGGGATCCGCCTTCTTTATCGGCAGCGGAGGAAACCCAAAATCCTCTGCAAGATCGCGCCACGTCGGGTTAACGGAGTGAATCAGATCGTATTTCCAAGCCCGCGGCCAGCGCTTGATCCGTTTCTCGCGCAGGATAGCGCTCTCCATCGTTTCATGCTGCTCAAACCACACCAGCCGCTTGATGCCGTACCGCTTGGTGAAACCCTGGGCCTGCTCTTCTCGATGTTGAGAAATGCGGCCGACAAGGTTCGAGGTCACGCCAGTATAGAGCGTGCTGTGGGAGGCTCTGGCGAGAATATAGACACAGGGCTGCCGCTCCATCGCCCGAACAAAGAACAAGGCGGATGCCGCATCAAGTCCGGCATGACGATGTGCCTGGGGCACATTGGCAGGACCGACTCGGCATGACGACTGCTGACCCTCCCGTCATCCCGGCCTTGAGCCGGGATCCGCCTTCTTGCTCGAGCGGCCACTGCGAATGTCCGTTTTCGACCCATTGCGGTCACCGCAATTGACGAGCGACACTATCGGCTGAAAATAGCCCCCATGGGGTCCCCGCCAAAAAAGCCCGATGGCGCTCTCGTTTTCCGACAGGACCGCCGGAAATTATTTGGCGCAGCCATAATTGCGGTCGTGTTCGTGGTGATGGGCTGTTCCTTCATCAGCAATCCTGGTTTTTGGACAACTACAAGGCATCCCAGCAGTAGCTATATTGAGGTGGTCGGCTGGATAACCGCCCCATTCTTCTCATTAGCACTAGCCGCAGTCGCAATGTCATTAGTCCGGCCTGTCACGCTAACATTAGGACCGGAAGGGGTGACGGTATCAACGGTATGGAAGACATACTCGCGACCTTGGCACGCCATTGGGAACTTCAGGATTTGGAGCAACGCAGGCAACCGCATGGTTGTGTTTGACGATGTGGCCCCACCAAACCCACGCCGTGCCGAGGTCAGTCGAAGAATCTCAGGTGCAACCGGCGCATTGCCTACCTGCTTGAACGTCAGTCCCGATGACCTCCTTGCGCAAGTTAAAACGGCACAGGAACAGTGGACGGCTGACGCGGTCCGCGCCTCGGCATCCTAGCAGTCGGAGAATGTCCGCTTTCCACCCATAACGGACATTAAGGACGCGGAAGCACACTTGCGCGGACGGTTCAGTCATGGCGCGCTGGCGTGTGCTCGCGCTTTTCCACTTTCCTCCAACACCTGACTTATGATCCATATAGGTTCAAGGAGAACCCACGTGGATGAACCGGTCATAGCCAGCGGAACACCCGACCTGCCAGCGTCCAGTGTCCGCCACGACGGCTGGACGGGGGAGCGAATGGCGCAATTCCTCGAAGTCCTTGCCGACACGGGGATCGTCGGCGAAGCCTGCGGGGCAGCGGGGATGAGCCGCAATTCCGCTTACTCGCTTCGCAACCGCGATGCCGTCTTTGATTCCGCCTGGCGAGCGGCGCTGACCAAGGCGCGACCGCTGATCGCAGATGGAATTCTCGAACGGAGCATCACCGGCACGATCGAGCATTATTACCGGGACGGCGTTCTCGTCGGGGAGCGGCGGCATTATGAAAGCTGGCTTGCCCTCGCGGTCCTCAAGCGGCTCGACAAGCTGGCGGAGGACGACCGCAGCGAAAGGAGCCTATCCGTCGACATCGCCGGCAACTGGCAGGCCGCTCTCGAGGCATTCCGGGCCGGCGGAAGCACGGCGATAGCAAAGGCTCTGCTGGCCGAAGCTGACAAAGATTACACACCCTCCCCCGGCTGCGAACCCTGCTGGCGAAACGACGGCAGCTCCGGAGCCGAGCCGGAATCGGAACTTGGCGAAGGTGTTTGGATGACCAGCTTCCCGCCGCCGGCAGGCTTTCGCGGTTACGAGCGAGGAACATGCGATGGCGTCAGCTACTACAAGCGCCAGTGTACCGATGAAGAAGCCGCACTTCTCGACGCCGACATAGCCGCTGCAATGACTGAAGAGCGGCGTTGCGATGAACGGCGGCGGGATCTGTGGTTCGATCGCCTACGCGCTCAAATCCAAGCCTCCTCGCTGCCTGAGCCGAAACCACGCTCCGGCAATCCGGACGCCCCCGATCCACCGCCCGCCTAATTCAATGCAAGTTCATGGGATCGTCCGCATTTCTGTTTGCGATCCGGTGGCGCGGAAGTATTGCGCCTCCGCCCCCACCTCAGTCGCCGACCCGTCGGCAGGAGACCCGAATGAAATCCAGTAAGTTTGTCGCCGCCCTGTTGCTTGCCGGCGCGATGACCGTTGCTGCCCCGGCAATGGCGCAGCAGCAGGCGGCTACAGCGCCAGCGGACCCAACCAAGCTTGTGACCCACATACCGAAGGTCACGCCGGCTGCCGTCAAAACCATTCAGGCGCTGCAAACGGCGGTGAACGCGAACGACACCGCCGCAATCCCGGCGGCGCTTGCGGCCGCCGAGGCCGCAGCCAAGACTGCCGACGACAAATACTTCATCGGCCTGCTGCAATTGAAAGCGGCTGCAGCGGCCAGGGATCAGTCGGCCATCGCCGCCAGTCTGGAAGCGCTGATCGCTTCCGGTGGAGCAGCTCCGAACGAGCAATTCTCGCTCTATTACAATCTCGCGCAGAGCTACACTGCGCTGAAGCAGTACGACAAAGCGGCTGCCGACTATCAAAAGGCCCTCGACTCAAGCCCGAACAGCCTCGACGCCCTCGCAGGATTGGCCGAAGCGCGCGCTTCGGCGGGACAGCCCGCAGCCGCTATTCAGACGATCCAGCAGGGCATAAAGATCCAGCAGACCAGCGGCCAGAAGGCGCCGGAGGCCTGGTACAAGAGGGCGGTGTCCCTGGCGTATGGCGCGCAACTTCCGCAGGCGGCCGAACTGAGCCGCGAATGGGTCCAGGCCTATCCGAGCGCCGATAGCTGGAAGAATGCGATCGCGATCTATCGCAACCTCAATCGTCCGGATGCTGAAGCCACGCTCGATCTGCTGCGGCTTGAAGCGGCGCAGGGCGCCCTCGCCTCGCCGGGCGAATATGCGCTGTATGCGAGCTCGGCAGCAGGACAGGGCAATTATACGGAAGCCCAGGCCATTCTCGACCAGGGCCTGGCGGCGAAAGCAATCAGCCCCAGCGACGCCGATGTCCAGAGCCTGCTTTCAGATATAGGGAAGGAACCCAAGGCTACTGACGCTGGGCTTGCGGAGGCAAGCTCCATCGCCAAGGCTTCGCTTCCGCTGGTGCACATCGGTGATCGCTATGCGGCAATGGGCGAATATTCGAAGGCTGTGGACGCTTACCACGCGGCGCAAGCCAAGCCCGGTGCCGATCCGAACCTGATCAATTTGCATTTGGGAATGGCCCTTGCCCGGCAGGGCGACAAGCCGGCCGCAGCGAACGCCTTCCGATCCGTGTCCGGACCGCTCGCAAGTGTCGCCCAATATTGGCTGCTCTACGTTTCACCGAACGCTTAAGTCGTGCAAAAGGCCCGCTAACCCTAGCGATTATGATTGCGTTATTAGCTGTCCCGAATCGGGATAGTTAATTTCTGCCCGCTTCCGCTCGCTCTGCCCTGCGATAGAGCGAGTGTGGAGGTAGTATGCGCTTGGATTTCGCCGGTGCGGTTTGACGATCGCCTGAGGACGGTACTCGACTCGCCGGCCGAGGACGCGCGCGATGGCGCCGTTCGATGGCGTCAGCTTGTCGAATTGCTTTCCCGCGGCGCCGGCGAGGCACCCGCCGAGCTGTTCGATAAAGCGATTGAGGAAATCCGCGCCGGCGCTGCGACGGTCGACGAACAGGTCCGAACCGCGACCGCACGCGCCATCGCGCAGCTTCCGTTGCCGCTGAAACTGATCTCGGTCTTCGCCGCCGACAGAATGTCGGTCGCAGCGCCGATTCTGGCTTCGGCCCGTCTGACCGCTTTTGAGTGGGGCGAGGTCCTGGCTGAAGCCAGCAGCGAATGCCGCCGCTTCATCCAGGCGCTTCGGTCTGAACCGGCCAACGGCCACGCACCTCCGCCGCCAACCGCGCGTGAGCCGGATATTCAGCATCAGCCGATCCCCTCTATCAGCGAGGTGGTGGCGCGCATCGAACGGCTTCGGCAATCGCGCGAACCCTCGCATGAGAAATCCGAGCGCGGTCGCAGTGGAGACGACGACATCACGGCTGCGCGTCTGTTTCGCTGGGAAACCGACGAGAACGGCCAGATCGCGTGGGTGGAAGGCGTCCCGCGGGGCCCGCTGGTCGGCCGGTCCATCGCTCATGCGGCTGACGAGCACGTGGTCGATCGACAGGTCGAGCGAGCCTTCGCCGCCAAGATTCCTTTCCACGATGCACGACTGGAACTCGACGAAGGCAGTCCTGTCGAGGGCGTGTGGATGATCAGCGGAACGCCCGCCTTCGACCCGGCAACCGGCAGGTTCGCCGGCTATCGAGGTGTGGCCGAGCGAGACGCCCCTGCATCCGAAGCAGAAGCGAAGGGTGAGCTGCAAAGCGCAGATCCGGATTCCCTCCGCGATCTCGCCCACGAGATCAGGACTCCGTTGAACGCGATAATCGGCTTTTCCGAAATTATCAGCGGGCAATATCTCGGCCCGGCGCATCACCCCTACCGAGAGCGCGCTGCCGAAATTGCGGGCGAGGCTCGACTGTTGCTCACGGCCATCGAGGACCTCGATTTTGCGGCGAAGCTCAACGCGGCGCGGGGGCGTGAGGAAGCCAGGGTTCATCTGGGTCTCCTGGCGGAGCGAGTGATTCCCGCGCTTCGGGAAGTAGCGAATGCCCGCGAGGTGCGGATCGAAGCATCGAGAGCGACCCGTGAACTCGACGCCGCCGTGAATCCGGAAATGGCGGAACGGCTCGTCCTTCGAATGTGCACATCGGTCATCGAGCGCGCGGCCGCAGGCGAAATCCTTCAGCTCTCTGTGGATAACGGAGGTGCGAATTGCAAAATTTCGATTAGCCGTCCCAAAGCCATGCAAAATCTGTCTGAGGCGGACCTATTCGGATCGCCCGATCGGATGCCGTCGGAATCCTTCACTCTGCGGCTCACGCGCGGGCTCGCGCGGATTGCCGGAGCGCAACTGATCGCATCCGAGTCCCAGCTTTCCCTCGTTTTTCGCAAGCCCCCGCTTGGCGCGGAAGACCGCGGCGTCTATCTCTGAGGCGGCCGGTGAGGGCCTGTAGCTCAACGGTAGAGCCGGCCGCTCATAACGGCTAGGTTGGGGGTTCGAATCCCTCCGGGCCCACCAGCATAGCTGCCGAGCGCAGCGAAGCGGTTCCGCCGCAACCGCAAGCAGTGCGGAGAGACAGCGCATGCCGGCCGACGACCCGCGAAGCGGAGTCGATCGACGTCACGAATTTACTTCGTGACGGCGCATCTCCCCGGACTGTTGTAGCCGTCACGCGAGTAAATCGCGTGACGTCAGTCCTGTCGCTGCTTCGCGCGCAGGCTGGCCGGCTTTCGCCATCTATTCGCCCAAGCTTCGGGTCTTCGACCCCTTCGCTTGGCCTCTGTGGCTCAAGCGATGGTCGGGGAGACAGGATTCGAACCTGCGACCCTCTGCTCCCAAAGCAGATGCGCTACCAGACTGCGCTACTCCCCGGACCGGTGATGCGGATGCATTTCCTGCCCGCGAGCGCCCGTTAGCAGCGCTTTTCGCCGAAACCAATCAGCCAGCTTTGTTCGTCGTCTTATTATCGTCGCTGCTGTTGGTCGTCTCGACCTTCACCGAGCTGTTTTGGAGCTTGTCGCCGGTGTTCTTGACGTCGCTGCCGATGTCGTTGGCGACGTTCTCGGCAGTATTGCTGACAGTGTTCACCGCATCCTGCGCAGCAGTCGAATTATATTGCACCGTCACCGAATTGTTGGCGCCGTTGGTGCTGACGTTGCAGGCGCCGAGGCCGAGGAGCGGCAGAAGGGCGAGAGCTTTTCGCATCGATTGATCCTCCGAGATTCGCAGCTGTAACGCGGCTGGCTTGTTTCGGCTCCGGACGGATCGCCGGCGATGCAAGTTCGCTTGACGGGCCGAAGCTTTCGCGCGCAGTGGATGCCCTGCGCCGCCATGCCCCCGGCATGGCTTGGCTCGGACATGGGCGGTTAGCTCAGTTGGTAGAGCATCTCGTTTACACCGAGAGGGTCGGCGGTTCGAGCCCGTCACCGCCCACCATGCCAGAGCCGAGCCTGTCCGGCGGACAGGCGAGCACCGGCATCAGCTCATCGCGGAAAGCAAGGTGCGGAACGGGAGCAAGATTGCGCCGTGCCGCGACTGGCGGGAGCGTGCCGGGGCGAGCGCTTCGATGCCCGGCCAATCTGGAAGCTGTTCGCTTTTCCCGGCGAGCCAGTTGGCGAGCTGGTCGAGAGCGAGGGTGACATCGTCGCTAGTCCGTCCAGCAGCTTGCTGCGCTACCAAGGCTGCGGACGCCTGCCCGAATGCACAGGCCTGCACCTCCTGCGACAGCGCGTCGATTCGACCGTCTTGAAGCTGCACCTGAGTGCGAACCGTGCTGCCGCACGTCGGCGAACGAAGCTCGGCCGAGCCATCCACACGCTCCAGCTTCACCTGCTCCGGAAGCGATGCCGCCAGCCGAAGGATTTCAAGCGTGTAGAGCGGAGCATTCATTCGCGGCGCCACGTGGTGCCGGAGGGGGTGTCTTCCAGCACTATCCCTTCGGCCTTGAGCTCGTCCCGAATTCGATCGGCGGTCGCGAAATCGCGGTTCTTCTTCGCCTCGGCGCGCTCGACAATGCGCGCGTCGATCCACTCCGAACCATGCACGACGTCGGCTTCTGCAAAGTCGCTCAGTCGTAAGCTCCCAGAAAGAGTAGCTCCGGTCGAGAGTCCACCCTGGAACCAAATCGCAGGTTCCTCGCGCAAGAACCCCATCAGTCTGGCCGCTTCAAAGCCTTCAATGACCGATTGATCGATCGTGCCCACCGGGACTGCTAACGCCGGCTTGAGGCGCTCAGATATGAGGCTCAGCGCAAGGGGCGTATTAAGATCGTCGGCCAACGCTTCGATAACTTCTGGAGCTGGGTCATAACGGCCCCATGCTATGGCTGCTCCGAGCAAGGCTCTGTACCATCGATCGAGCCGGGCCTTTGATTGGGTAATCAAGCCCTCGGTCCACGGCAGCGGGGACCGATAATGCGCGCTCAATAACGCTAGCCGTAGAGTCTCGCCGCGATGTCCCTGCGCCAGGAGATCGTTCACCGTGACGACGTTGCCGAGGCTCTTCGACATCTTCTCCGCCCCCATGTCGAGGAAGCCGTTGTGGACCCACAAGCGGGCCAGCGGGGCTCCGGCATGGGCGCAGCGGCTCTGAGCGATCTCATTCTCGTGGTGCGGGAAGATGAGGTCGAGGCCGCCGCCGTGGATGTCGATCGTCTCGCCGAGGTGCGCGCGGATCATCGCCGAGCATTCGATGTGCCATCCGGGACGCCCACGGCCCCAGGGCGAGTCCCATCCGATCACACCCTCGCCGCTCGGCTTCCACAGCACGAAGTCCGCCGGATCGCGCTTGTAGGGAGCGACCTCGACCCGCGCGCCCGCCAGCATCGCCTCGCGGTCGCGACGGCTCAGCGCGCCATAGGTCGGGTCGGACGGCACGCTGAACAGCACATGCCCTTCCGCCTCATAGGCATGGCCGAGACCGATCAGCCGCTCGATCATCGCGATCATCGGTTCGATTTCGCGGGTCGCATGTGGAGCAATCGTCGGCGGCTGCACGCCGAGAGCACCCATGTCCTCGAGATAGGCGCGCTCGTAGCGCTCGGTGATGACGGCCGGCTCGACGCCCTCCGCCTCGGCAGCGGCAATGATCTTGTCGTCGACGTCGGTGACGTTGCGGGCATAGACGAGGCTGTCGGCGCCAAATTCATGGCGAATCAGCCTCGCCAATGTATCGAACACCACGGCCGGGCGCGCATTGCCGATGTGTGCCCGGTTGTAGACGGTCGGTCCGCACACATACATCGTGATGCGCTTCGGATCGGCAGGAACGAACTCCCGCTTCTCGCGGCTCATGGTGTCATAGAGGCGGATCATTGCGCGTTCGTGTCCTCGCGAATGTGCCGCCGCGTCTGAACCCAGTCGACGATGGCGCGCCCGCTGGCGTTGAGCAGAGGATAGGTGCGCGACGTCGTCATCCAGGCCGGCCGCTCGGCTTCCGGTCCATAGATAAGGTCGGTGGCGAGATTGGCGAACAGGAAGAACAGGGTCGCGGCAAGCAAGCCTTTCAGCAGCCCGAAGCCACCGCCGAGGATGCGATCGATGGGCCCGAGGATCGAGCGCCGGGTTTTCCAGCTGATCGAACGCGCCACCAGCTTCACGAGGATGAACGTCGGGATGAACAGCAGCGCAAAGGCGAGCACGGCAGCGCCCTCGGGGGTGCCGACGTGCGGTGTCAGCCCGATGGCGAGCTGCGTATGGAACAGCTTGATCATCGCGATGGCCGCGACCCAGGCCATCAGCGACAGCACTTCGTAGATGAAGCCGCGAACGAACCCGACCGCGCCGCCGCCGAGCAGCAGCAGGATGACGAAGATGTCGAGCGCGGTCATGCCTGCTCGGCTAGCCGACAAGGCTCCCGATTGCGAGGCCCTCTATGGGCCGGGGACTTCTAGCCGCGCTCGCCCTTCTTTGCCGGAGCGGTCCCTGGCGTCTCCACCGGCCCCACGAACGGATCCACCGGCTGGATCGTGCCGTCCGGATTGAAGTGGAGCTCCGTCACCTTCACGTCGCGCAGGTGGTTCTTACCGGACAGCTGGTTGTCGGCGTAGAACAGCCACCATTTCCCGCCCCACTCGATAATGGAATCGTGGGTCGTCCACCCCTGGACCGGAAGCAGGTAGTGCCCGCGATAGGTGAACGGCCCATAGGGGTTGGTGCCGGTTGCGTAGGCGAGGAAGTGCGTGTCACCCGTCGAGTAGGTGAAATAATAGGTGTTGCCGCGCTTGAACATCCATGACGCTTCGAAAAAGCGGCGGTCGTGGTCGCCGCCGAGCAGCGGCTTCCCGTTCTCATCGACGATCATTGCGTCGCGCGGCTTCTCGGCGAAATGATGCATGTCGGGCGCCATCTTCACGACCTGCGGCATCAGCGCCGGCTGATTGTCCTGGTGAAGATCGGTGTCGGAGCCGTTGGGATCGTAAACCCCGTTGTGCCAGCGCTCGAGCTGACCGCCCCAGATGCCGCCGAAATACATGTAATATTGGCCGTCTGTGTCCTTGAACACCGCCGGATCGATGCTGAAGCTGCCCGGGATCGGCTCCGGGTCGGCCTTGAACGGGCCCATCGGGTTGCTGGAGGTCGCGACGCCGATGCGGAACGCGCCGAGACCGTTCTTGTCCTTGGTCTTATCGCGGGCCGGGAAATAGAGGTAATATTGGCCGTTGGCGTAGGCCGCGTCCGGAGCCCACAGCTGCTTCGACGCCCACGGGATGTCCTTGAGGTCGAGCGCGACCGGCCCGATCGTCGCCGGGCCCGGGATCCGATCCATCCGAAGCACGCGATAATCGTGCATCGCATATTCGTTGCCGAGATCGTCGTCGGGAATGCTCGTCGGCACATCGTGCGACGGGTAGATGTAGATCTTGCCGTTGAAGACGTGCGCCGACGGGTCGGCGAAATACATCGAGGTGACGAGCGGCTGCGACAGGAAATGGCGGCCGTTCTCGGCGAGCGGGCCTTGCGACGATGGCGCGGCGGCGATGCTCAACAGGGCGACGGTGGCGGCAAGAGCGACTTTTTTCACGGGCAACCTCCCCAGGTTCTGTTAGCGCTACCATTCCACAGGACGAGGTACGTGACAAGGGAGAACCGCGCTGAAAAACATCTATTCATCTCGTTCATCGATCAGGTCGCGCAGCCATTTGGGATAGGTGCGGGGGTCACCGACAGCAAAACTGCTTTCCGTTCTCAATTTGCGTTCGATTTCTTGAGTCATCCATTCCGGCTTCTCGTCCACCACTTTCAATTCTGGGAAGGTCCTCGCAATTTCGCTCTGAGATTCCGCACGGGCGAGCGCCCAACCTCCGCCCATGCCGTAATCATAAACGACCCAGAACTCTTTCATCGCCCCAACACCTGATCGACCAGCGCACGTAGGTTGCCGAAATGGGCAAGCGCAATTCCGCCCTCGGCCTTCACCTCTTTCGGCACCCAAGCCTGCTCGAAGCCGAGCTTGGCGGCTTCCTTAAGCCGCAGCGGCGCGTGAGCAACGGGGCGGATTTCGCCGGACAGTGCGATCTCGCCAAGCACGACCGCTTCGCTCGGGATTGGCCGCTCGGACAGAGCAGACACGAGAGCCGCCGCGACAGCCAGATCCGCCGCCGGATCGCTGAGGCGATAGCCGCCGGCGACATTGAGATAGACTTCGGTCGTCCCGAAGCTGAGGCCGCAGCGCGCCTCAAGAACGGCGAGGATCATTGCCAGCCGGCCGCTGTCCCAGCCGACCGCCGCCCGCCTCGGCGTCGCGCCGCTCGCCAGTCTGACCGTCAGCGCCTGAATCTCGACAAGCACCGGTCGCGATCCCTCCAGCGCCGGGAAGACGCTGGTGCCGCTCACCGGCTCGCCGCGCCGGGTGAGGAACAAAGCCGACGGGTTCGGCACCTCGGCCAGGCCCTGCCCCTCCATCGCGAACACGCCGATCTCGTCGGTGCCGCCGAAGCGGTTCTTGAGCGCGCGAAGGATCCGGTACTGGTGGCTGCGCTCACCCTCAAAGCTCAGCACCGTGTCGACCATATGTTCGAGCACGCGCGGCCCGGCGATCGTTCCGTCCTTGGTGACATGGCCGACCAGAACGACCGCAGTCCCGCGTTCCTTGGCGAAGCGCACCAGTTCCTGAGCCGAAGCGCGGACCTGGCTCACCGTTCCCGGAGCACCCTCGATCAGGTCGGAATGCATCGTCTGGATCGAATCGATGATCAGCAGATCCGCATCCTGCCCGAGCGTCGTCAGAACGTCTCGAACCGAAGTCGCCGCAGCCAATCGCACTGGCGCTCGGCCAAGCCCAAGCCGGAGCGCCCGCAGCCGCACCTGCTCGGCCGATTCTTCGCCCGAGACATAGACTATGTTGCGCCCGGCAGACGCCAGCTTCGCCCCGATCTGCAGGAGCAGGGTCGACTTGCCGATCCCCGGATCGCCGCCGACCAGCATTGCCGATCCGGGCACGATCCCGCCCCCGATCGCTCGGTCGAATTCGGCGACTCCGCTGACAATCCGCTCGGGCAGCACCGCCGGGTGATCGAGCCCGACCAGCTCGATGGTCCGGCCGCCGCCCTGGAGATTGTGCTTCGCCGCGAAGATGCTGGTCACCTCCGCCGCTTCCTGGACGAGCGTATTCCACTCCGCGCAATCGGGGCACTGCCCCTGCCAGCGCATGCTGACGGAGCCGCAAGCCTGGCAGGTGTATCGGGTCTTCGCTTTCGCCATCTCCTGATCCTACCGGAACAAAGCAAGAACTGAAAGGGGCTGGATCAGAACACCGCTCGTGCCGTCGGCTCGTTCATCATCTGCTGGCGAACCAGCGGGATCGGCGGCCCGCCGTAGTTCAGGAATTGATCGTGGAATGCCTTCCAGGCCTTTCGCCCGCCGCGACTGGCCGTCCAGTCGTCGCGAAGCTTCATGATCATCAGTTTGCCAAGCGTGTAATTCAGATAGGCCGGATCGTAGGTGCCGCGCGCGGCCTGCTGATCGGCATTGCCTTCGTCCTGATAGCATTGGTCGATAAACATCTGCTTCGATTGCGCCTCGGTCATTCCGTGGGCGTGCATCCCGATCGCCGAAAGAAAACGGCAGTCGCGCAACAGGGCGTTCGTCAGCTGTCCGATGTGGACCTCCGGGTCGCCGTTGCCGAGCCCGGCATCCCACATCATCTGCTCGCCATAATGCGCCCACCCCTCGGCGTAGGCGTAGCCGACAAACAGCTGACCGAAGATCCACGGCGAGCGGTTGGCGTGAAGGAACTGCACGAAATGACCGGGCATGACCTCGTGCACGGTCGTGAACAGAAGATCGTCCTTGCCCGGAATGAACGCCTCCTGCTCCGCCTTCGGCCAAGACGGGTCCGGCGGGGAGATGTAATAGACCGAGGGTATGCCCTTATCGAACGGTCCCGGCGGATCGATGTAGGCCGAGTTCTGCCGGTTGTATGGCGGACTTTCCTCCACCAGCGCCTGCTCGGTTCCGGGAATCGTCACGATATCGTGGCTCGTGACGAACTGCCGAAGCATCGGGATTTGCTGCCGCGCAGCCGCCACCGGGCCGCCTTGCGGCTTGTCGGCACCCATCTTCTTCACGCAGTCCGGAATCGACGCACCCGGATCGAATTTGGAGCAAGCGTCCTTGAGCGCCGCCTGGTTCCTGGCGAGGTCGGCTTTGCCGATTGCGTCCAGCTGGTCGAGCGGCGTATCGACATCCTCGGTCATCGCCAGCATCCGCGAGAAGCGCGGCGCGCCGAGCGCGAAATTGGTGGTGGCGCTTCCCTTCTGGCTCTGCAGCCAGGTCGCGATATCGCGCATCGCCTTGGATGCCTTGGCTGCCGATTGGGCAAATTGCTGCTGCAGCGCCTGATCCTTGACGCCGGTGAAGGCTTGCGCCGCGTCATGGCCGTAGAAGTCGGCAAAGCCGTTAAATGCTGAAATCCCGTATTTGACGAAGCTGGCGGGCATCGGCGTCTTCAGATTGGCGCGGATGTTCGCGGCGGCCGCCGGGACAGCATCGAAGAATCTGATCACCGCCTTCATCCGCGTCGGCAGGTCGGCATAGGGCCTTGCGAGATAGACGTTCGGATCGAGGCCGCCGTTGACGTAATAGGCCGGATTGGTGTGCGGCTGGTCGGCATCCGTCAGCCAGAAGAGCTGTCCCTGCGCAACCTTGATCAGATAATCGCGCTGAAACTTCTGTTCGCCAGTCAGGCTGGCGTCGGAAAAGCCCTGCGCCTTCTGGATCGCAGCATTGAGATAATCCGCCTGCCGCTTGAGCCCCGCATCGCTCCAGTCGGGAAGCTGCCCGTCAAATTCGTGCTTGCCCTGATAAACGGCGGAGGAAGGGTTGAGCTTGAACCATCCATCGATGAAGCTGTCGACGAAGGGCTGCCAATTGGGATTAGGCCGGGAAGCGCCGCCGGGCGCGTACATCGCAGCCGCGTCCGTCTCTCCGCTCGACGTGGTGTTTCCCTGATGGCCCGAACAGGCTGCGAGCGACGCGAACGCAAACGTGCAAATTCCGGAGCGTAGCCAACCAGCTTTCATCGCACTCTCCCGATTTCGTAAAGCCGAAGGTTGCCACCTTCCTCGGGGCCGCGCCAGCCAAACATTGACCCTGATCTGGATTCGCGCTTTCGCCTTTCCCCGAGGAGACATGCGCATGCCCTACGCGACCGCAAAGGACGGGACGAAGCTCTTCTACAAGGATTGGGGTAATGGAAAGCCGGTGGTGCTAATGCACGGCTGGCCGGTGAACGCCGACTCCTTTGACGAAACGGCGCTGGCTCTCGCGGAAAACGGCTATCGCCCAATTTGCCCCGACCGGCGCGGCTTCGGCCGCTCCGACCAGCCGTGGAACGGCTACGACTACGATACCTTTGCGGATGACATCGGTTCGGTGCTCGATGCGGCCGGCGTTTCGCAACCGGTCGCAGCCGCCGGCTTCTCGATGGGTGGCGGCGATGTCGCGCGGTTCATCACTCGAAATCCGGGCCGGGTCAGCCATGCGATCCTGATCGGATCCGTGGTCCCGTTCCTGCTTCAGACCGCAGACAATCCCAACGGCGCACCGAAGGACGTCTTTGACAGCATGGTGGCGGCGATTGCCGCCGACAAAGCGGAATTCTTCCGCCGCTTTCTGCGTGACTATTTCGGAGTCGGCTCGGCCGCTCCGGTCAGCGACGGAGCGATCGACAACGCCTGGCGCCAGGCGATGCTGGGCGGCCTGAAACCAATCGTCGCCTGCGTCCGCGCCTTTTCCGAAACCGACTTCCGGACCGATTTATCCGCCTTCACCATGCCGACGCTGATCATCCACGGCGTGGCCGACCGAACCGTCCCGATCGATCTCACATCGCGCGTGGCGGCAAAGGCAATCCCAGGCGCGAAGCTCGTCGAATATGAAGATGGCGCTCACGGCCTCTTCGCCAGCCATACCGGACGACTGACCGGCGACATTCTCGATTTCGTGGGCGGCTAACCGCCGGTGGCAATCGCCTTCCCACTGAGCTCGATCGGCCTTCTGCTGATCGTGGCAGCGATCATGGCGATGCTCACCCGGCGGATTGGATTGCCATATAGCACCGGGCTTGTCGCGGCCGGTATCCTCATTTCCTTCATGCCCGACCGTCCGGAATTGCCGCTTACCCGGGACCTGATTTTCGATGTCCTGCTTCCGCCATTGGTGTTCGAGGCGGCGCTCCAGCTCGACTGGAAGCGATTCCGGCATGAGCTCCCGCTCACCTTGACACTCGCCTTCGTCGGGGTGATCGCCGCAAGCCTTTTCGTCGCTGCGGGCATGCACTGGTTACTCCAGTGGAGCTGGCTGGGTGCAGCGCTTTTCGGAGTCCTCATTTCGGCAACCGATCCGGTCGCGGTCATTGCTACTTTCAAGGAGCTCAAAGGCCCGAAACGGCTCAACATGGTTGTGGAGTCCGAAAGCCTGCTGAACGACGGCGTCGCTGCTGTCGGCTTTGCGGTGCTGGCGGCGATCGCCTCCGGTGCCGCCCCAACGGCCGCTCAAGTCGTTCCGCAATTCCTTTGGAGCTTGTTCGGCGGAATCCTCATAGGCGCCGCCGTCGCTGGAGCCGTCCTGCTGGTCGCCGGCCGCACCGAGGATCGGCTGGTCGAAATCACACTGACGACAATCGCGGCGTGGGGATCGTTCCTTGTAGCCGAATATTACGGCGGGTCCGGTATCCTCGCCTCGCTCACGGCCGGCCTGATGATCGGCAATGTCGGCTGGATGGGGGCAATCTCCGACAGCGGCCGGCCGCACGTCCTTGCCGCATGGGATTATTTTGCATTTCTCGCCAACAGCTTCGTGTTCCTTCTTATCGGCATTCATGAGACGCGAATTCCATTGAACGTGCTCGGATGGGCGGAAGCGGCGATCGCAATACTTCTCGTTCTCGTCGGCCGCCTGATCACCGTTTATCCGATCGTCGGCGCCTTCGGTGCCTCGAATCTCAAGGTGCCGCTCAAATACCAGCATGTGCTGTTCTGGGGCGGATTGCGGGGCGCTCTCGCGCTCGCGCTCGCGCTGGCGATCCCCAATAGCGTTCCGGAAAAGGTGGCAATCATCGTCACCGCCTTCCTTGTCGTCTCTTTCTCCGTTTTCGTTCAGGGGCTGACGATCCCCTGGTTCACCAGGAAACTTGGGTTGGTCAGCGACGAGCACGAACATTCTGGCCAGACGGCCGCAGCAAGGGGCCCAGACTAGATTGCCGGAGGGATTTGCGCCGATTAGGGCGCGTGCGTGAGCTGGCTTCCAGAACCTTTCCGAATTCCCGCATTCCGTACCTATTGGGTGGCTCGGCTGACCACGACCATCGCCATGATGGCGCTGGTTATCGTGATGGGATGGCAGGTCTACGGAATCGCGCGGCAGACGATGGGCGTCGAAGCGGCATCGCTTCGCCTCGGATTCATCGGGCTGATCCAGTTCATCCCGCTTTTCTTTTTGACGCTGGTGACCGGCTGGGTTGCGGATCGGGTGGATCGCCGCTGGATCGCCCGGGCTTCCGTCGCCATCCAAGGCTTCTGTGCCGCCGCACTCGCCTTCTTGGCCTCCTCGAATTCGACGACCCTGGCCGCACTTTACATCGTTGCTGCCTTGCTGGGCGTGGCACAGGCGTTCTCCGCGCCCGCCCTGCAAGCACTCGCGCCCAATCTCGTTCCGCGTGAAATCCTGCCCCGAGCCATCGCGCTCTCGTCGATTGCGTGGCAGACGGGGGCGATCGCCGGACCGGCGGTGGGCGGCTATCTTTACGCCATCGCGCCGGTCGTCCCCTACGCGGCCGCAGCGCTGCTGTTCCTGATGGCTCTCGGATGTCTGATGATGATCCCGCCGGTGTCGGCGACGCGCAGCGCCCGAGGATTGAATCCATGGCACCAGATGATCGAGGGTCTGCGCTATGTGAGGCACAACCGCCTCGTGCTCGGCGCGATTAGCCTCGACCTCTTCGCCGTCCTGCTGGGCGGAGCAACGGCGATGCTTCCGGTCTATGCCCGCGACATCCTTCATTCCGGCCCTGAGGGACTCGGACACCTGCGGGCAGCACCCGCCGTGGGAGCGACATTGACCGCCGCCTTCTTCGCATTCCGGCCGCTCAAGTCGGACGTCGGCCTCAAGATGTTGCTGGCGGTTGCGGTCTTCGGCGGCTCGACGATCGTCTTCGGCTTCTCCCGCTGGATGCCGCTGTCGCTTGCGTGCCTGACTTTGCTCGGCGCCGCAGACATGTTCTCAGTCTACGTCCGCCAGTCGCTGATCCAGCTCCACACGCCCGACGAAATGCGCGGCCGTGTCGGCGCGGTCTCGTCCCTGTTCGTTTCCGCGTCTAACGAGCTGGGCGAAGCCGAATCCGGATTTCTCGCCTCGTTGATCGGACCCGTTGCGGCTGTAATTGCAGGCGGTATTGGCGCAGTTCTGGTCGTCGCCATTTGGGCAAAGCAGTTCCCGGAGCTACGGCTGGCCAAGAGTTTCGATCCACCGGATCTTTCCGGCAACCCGCAACAGGAGGGGGCATAATGAAAGCGTCCAACATTCTCGAAACCATCGGCGGTACGCCGCACGTCCGGATCAATCGACTGTTCGGTGACAAAGCCGAGGTCTGGATCAAGTCAGAGCGCGCCAATCCCGGCGGCTCGATCAAGGACCGTATCGCGCTCGCGATGGTCGAAGACGCCGAGCGGTCAGGCAAGCTGAAGCCGGGCGGCACAATCGTCGAGCCGACCTCCGGCAACACCGGCATCGGTCTCGCCATGGTTGCCGCGGTCAAAGGCTATCGCGCGATCCTGGTCATGCCGGACAGCATGAGCATCGAGCGGCGGCGGCTGATGCTCGCTTATGGAGCCGAGCTCGTGCTGACGCCGAAGGAACTCGGCGTCAAAGGAGCGATCGAAAAGGCTGAGCAAATCGCCTCCGAAACCCCCGGAGCGTGGGTTCCGCAGCAGTTTGAAAACCCGGCCAATATCGAAGTTCACGAACGTACCACCGCTGAGGAAATCCTGGCTGATTTTCGCGATCAGCCGATTGACGTGTTGATTACGGGTGTCGGCACCGGAGGCCACATCAGCGGCGTCTCGCACGTACTCAAGAAGGCCTGGCCGAACCTGAAGGTATTTGCGGTCGAGCCCGATGTTTCGGCGGTGATCAGCGGCGGCCAGCCTTCGCCCCACCCCATTCAGGGTATTGGCACCGGAATGATCCCGACAAATCTGGACCTTCAGGCGATCGACGGCGCCATTACGGTGAGCGGCGCTGACGCAAAACAGATGGCTGTCCGGGCTGCGCGCGAAGAAGGAATGCTGATCGGGATCTCATCCGGCGCAACGCTTGCGGCGATTGCCAAGAAGCTGCCGGAATTGAGGGATGGCTCGCGCGTGCTCGGGTTCAACTACGACACGGGCGAACGTTACCTTTCAGTCCCGGACTTCCTCCCGGTGGAACGTTAGCGGCATGCAAACCCTAAACCATCGATAACCACGTCTCTTTCGCGCGCGGTTAACTGGTGGCGTGTAAAAGCACGTCTTCATGTGGGGAGTCTTCCGGGAGGAGGGCGCGAGTAATCGATGGCGCGAGCGCGATTTTCGAAAGCTGTGAGCCTGCCGCCGGAGCAGCCCGAGCGCGCGTCAGTTCACGAAGCGCTTTGGTTCGACGTCAAAACCGCAGAAACTTCGGAAAGTGACTCGCTCGCGCAGTGGCGGATAGACGGCAGCGATCACTCTGCGCTGTTACTGGGCGCAACGCATTTGCTTCTGGGGGCCGCTTGCTTCGCCCGCTATCCGCAACTGGCGACGCTCCCTTCGTTATCGAACCCGCTGATCGCCATTGGAGCGCTGCTCATCCTCGATGTGATTGCAGCTCTCGGCCTCCGCTGGCGCCATGAATTGGAGCTTGCTCCGTACGCCGTGGCGCGCGCAATGTGCGTGTATCTCGCTGCGACCGGGCTGTTATGGTCGCTGTTCGGACTGGATCTTACTGTCAACTCCGCAATCGCTCCAAGTGCAGGGGTGCCGGTTTGGATGTGCGCCGGCTTTGCGATTGCAGCTGTTGCTGCCACCAGTTCGCCGCCTCTTTCGGTGGTCAACGCCTTCGCTGCGACCATCGCCGCCGTCCTTTTTTCGCCCTCGCCTTTTATCCCGCTAGGTATTGCGGCGCTTACGCTCCTGCTCACCGGCTATAGCGTTGCCGCTGCCCGAACGATGATTGCTGCGGGGCGCCGGCGGCTGAACCTCGATGCAGAAGCGCGCAAGGCGCTGACCTTCGTCGACGAATTCGAAAACAGCGGCCGGGGATGGTTTTGGGAAACCAACCCCGAAGGCACCCTCTCCTACGTTTCGCAACAGCTTGCGGACGATTTCCAATGCGAGGCGGCTGGCCTCCTTGGCCGGCAGTTCACGGATTTGCTTTCGGTCGACACGGAAGGCGAGGAATCTATCGAGGAGCGCAAGACCCTAGGCTTCCACCTTTCCGCGCGATTCCCCTTCTCGGACGTCGTGGTCCGCGCCGCCAGCGATCAGGACGTGCACTGGTCGCTCTCCGGAAACCCGATCTTCGACAGCCGCGGACGATTCCTCGGCTTCCGCGGGATCGGCACAGACCTTACCGAGCAGCGCCGTTCGGAACGCGAAATCGCCAGGCTCGCCCGCTTCGACTCGCTCACCGGGCTGCCGAACCGCGCGATGATGCGCCAGATGCTCGAAGAAGCGCTGCGCAATTCCGCGCGCAGGCAGAAAGGATGCAGCCTTTTCCTGATCGATCTCGATCGTTTCAAGAACGTCAACGATACTCTCGGTCATCCGATCGGGGATGCCCTGCTGCGCGAAGTGGCCGACCGGCTGCAGAGCGTGATGGGAGAGCATGGCAAGGTCGGGCGCCTCGGCGGCGACGAGTTCAAGGCGGTTCTGCCGGGAACCGTGGATATAGGCCTGCTGGAATCGCTCGCTAAGACACTGATCGAACAGGTCTCCTGCCCCTACAATATCGAGGGTCACCGGATCCTGATCGGTGCGTCCGTCGGCATCGCCATCGGCGATCCCGGCCGTGCCTGCGCCGACAGCCTCATCCGCAACGCGGACCTTGCGCTTTATGCCGCCAAGTCGGCCGGGCGCGGCAAGCATTGCTTCTACGAAGCTTCAATGCACTCGGAAGCTGCCGACCGTCAGGCGCTGGAAAGCGATCTCCGGCAGGCAATCGAGCGCGGCGAACTGGAGGTGCTTTACCAACCGATCGTACGGGCGGCCTCGGAAGAAGTTTCCGGGTTTGAATCGCTGGTCCGCTGGAAGCACCCGGTACGCGGGGACATTTCGCCGTCGAAGTTCATCCCGCTCGCCGAAGAATGCGGTTTGATCGGCAAGATCGGGCATTGGGTGCTCGACACGGCGATGACGGAAGCCGCGCAATGGCCCGACACCGTCCGCATCGCAATCAATCTGTCGCCGATTCAGTTCAACTCTCCAGGCATCGTGGAGTCGATCGCGGAACTTGTCGAAAATTCCAAAATCAACCCGGCCAAGGTGGAGCTGGAGATCACCGAAGGCGTGTTCCTTGCAGATGGGGATTCGACGGACGACACGTTCACGAAGCTGAAGAAGCTGGGGCTCCGGCTGGCCCTCGACGATTTCGGGACCGGCTACTCCTCGCTCGGCTATCTGAAGAAAGCGCCGTTCGACAAAATCAAAATCGACCAGAGTTTCGTTCGCGGCGCGGCCTCACCCACGAGCCGGAACAGCGCCATCATTCGCGCGATCGTCAGCCTTGCCGAGAGCCTGGAGATGGAAACCTGTGCGGAAGGCGTCGAAACGCACGACGACCTCGCGCTCATCCGCGAACTGGGTTGCAGCCACGTGCAGGGTTATATCTTTGGGAAGCCCGTCTCTGCCGAAGAGGCGCGCACGCTCGCCAATAATGCCCGAGTGGAGGCCGAAGGCTTCCAGTGCCTTCGCGAACCGCGCCAGAGGCTGATGCGACGCGCCGTTGCAGCGATCGACGGACGGGCGGAGGAGGTTCGACTCCGCAACATCTCGATCACCGGTTCCCTGGTCGAATCGAACCGGTCGGTTGCTCCCGGCACGCATCTCGTGATCGACATCGTCGGGGCGGGCCCTGTCGCCGGCACTGTCCGATGGGCGACCAAGGGCCGCTTCGGAGTGCAATTCGATCATGAATTCGACCTCGGCCGGCTTGCCCCCAAGAAAGAGAGGAGCAACCAGGTGACGATGTTGACCCCCTGGTATGTCGAGCAGATCGATCGGCGACAGGCCGGATAAAAGAAAGCGCCGGCGCGTGGCCGGCGCTTTCCCGGTGTGATCCAACACGATTATCGGCGGTTGATCTTTACGCTTCGGACGTAGCCGTTGGCGTCGACGTTGCAGCGGAACGAAAGATCGGCCTGCTGCGCATAATTGTAACCAAGAGCGCCATAGGCACCGACCCCGTATGCACCATAGTTGTTGTAAGCCATGCGGCCACTGCTCGCGAGGCCATCAATACGCATCCCGTAGCGGGTCGGCCGTTCGGCCGTGATGCTCAGTACGCGAGCGTTGTTGGTGTTGATGCCCACCAGTGAGCCAAGAATACTTCCGATACTGGTGCGGTTGTAGAGCCGCCTCTGAACGGCTGCCGAGCATTGCTGGGCGGCGGCGGAGGCGTTCACATAGCCGTTGCTATAGCCGCTGGTGTAACCGTAGCCGCTGTAGCCGTTGCTGTAGCGGTTTCCATAGTACCCGTTGTTATAGCTGTTACCGTAATAGCCGTTGTAATACTGGGCAGCAGCAGGCGTCGCAGCGGCAATCGCTGCAAGACCAGCAGCTCCGGCCAGCAGTTTGGTGATGTTCCTCATGATTTGACTCCTTCTGCGACCGCAGCGCGATCGTTCTTTCGCGGGAGTCAACGCATGCCGGAGGGCGAGGACACTGGACCCAACCCCGCAGAACAACGGCTCGTCGTAACGGGTGCGTGATAACCCATTTGTCGCAACAGCTTACGCCGATTTCGCCTGAGCTCTGACGAATCGATCTTGTTCGCCGCCCCTTCAACTTTCGTTCATGCCGGGGGCGACAAAGGGCGGCTCCATCACTATATGACGAACGCGTGACAGGCTGCCTCTGCCGAGGCGCCGTGGGGGCGAGCCGGAATTATGCTGACCACCAATCCGTTTGACGACGACAAGCTGCACGAGGAGTGCGGAGTTTTCGGGATCTGGGGCGCAGACAATGCCTCCGGCTTCGTTGCGCTCGGGCTTCATGCGCTTCAGCACCGGGGCCAGGAAGCGGCTGGAATCACCAGCTTCGACGGCGCGCACTTCCACTCGCATCGGGCGATGGGGCATGTCGCCGGCAATTTCGACCGCGACGACGTCATGTCGAAGCTGGCGGGCCGCGCCGCGATTGGCCACAACCGCTATTCGACGACCGGCGAGACGGCTCTTCGCAACGTTCAGCCGCTATTCGCCGATCTGAACGATGGCGGCTTCGCAGTCGCCCACAACGGCAACCTCTCCAACGCGATGAAACTTCGCCGCACGCTCAACCGCCGCGGCTCAATCTTCCAGTCGACGAGCGACACGGAGGTGATCATCCACCTCGTCGCCACCTCGAACTTCGCCGCTCCGCTCGACCGGCTGGTTGACGCGCTCAAGCAGGTCGAGGGCGCCTATTCGCTTCTCGTCCTCACCGAAGAGGGCCTGATCGCCTGCCGCGATCCGCTTGGAATCCGGCCGCTCGTGATGGGCAAGCTCGGAGAAGCGACGATCTTCGCCTCCGAGACCGTCGCGCTGGACATGATTGGCGCCACCTTCATTCGCGACGTCGAGCCGGGCGAGTTGGTTGTGGTCAATGACAAGGGCATCCGCTCCTTCCGGCCGTTCGCGAAGACCGAGCCACGCCCCTGCATCTTCGAGCATGTCTATTTTTCGCGGCCTGACTCGGCGGTCGACGGGATATCCGTCTACGAAGTTCGCAAGGCCATCGGCGCCGAACTTTCGCGCGAGGCTCCAGTCGACGCCGATCTCGTCGTTCCGGTGCCGGACAGCGGCGTCCCCGCAGCGCTCGGTTTCGCTCAGGCGGCGAATATCCCCTTCGAACTCGGCATCATCCGCTCCCACTATGTCGGCAGGACCTTCATTCAGCCGAGCCAGGAGGTGCGCAATCTCGGCGTCAAGCTCAAGCACAACGCGAACTCCGCCCTAATCGACGGCAAGCGCGTGGTTCTTATCGACGATTCCATCGTCCGCGGCACGACGTCGCTGAAGATCGTTCAAATGATGCGCGATGCCGGCGCCCGCGAAGTCCACATGCGCATCGCCTCACCCCCGACCCGGCACAGCTGCTTCTACGGCGTCGACACTCCGGAGCGGGCGAAGCTGCTCGCGGCCCAGATGAGCGTCGAGCAGATGCGCGATTACATCAATGCCGACAGCCTGGCCTTCATCTCTATCGAAGGGCTTTATCGCGCATTGGGCGAAGAGCGAGCCGCCGGCAGCCCGCAGCGTTGCGACGCCTGCTTCACCGGGGAATACCCGACGCACCTCACCGACGCTGAAGAAAAGGAAAGCGGCGCCTCGCTGTCCCTGGTAGCCAGCCGCTAGCGCCCACTCTAGCCGGTCCCGCCGGCTATCCCTTATGATCGTAATATGGCCGCCGATCATATCCTCGCGATCGACCAGGGCACGACATCGACGCGGGCGATCCTCTTCGATTCCGGTGCTCGGCCCGTCGCCTCCGTTCAGCGGGAGTTGACCCAGCACTACCCGAGGCCGGGTTGGGTCGAGCATGACCCGGAGGAGATCTGGACCAGCACTGTCGAGGTTTGCCGCGCGACCGTCGCTAACAGCGGACTCGATCCGGGCCGCGTGGCCGCAATCGGAATCACCAATCAGCGCGAAACGGTCGTCGTGTGGGAAAGATCAACGGGTAAGCCGATCCATAACGCCATCGTCTGGCAGGACCGCCGGACCGCTGACACCTGCGCCAACCTTAAAGCTCAAGGCTACGAGGCGGAGGTGAGAAGCAAGACGGGCCTCCTTCTCGATCCCTATTTCTCCGCGACCAAGATCGCCTGGATTCTCGATTCTGTGACTGGCGCGAGAGCCGCGGCGGAGCGTGGCGAACTCGCCTTCGGTACGATCGACAGCTTCCTCCTGTGGCGGCTGACCGGCGGCGCGGTTCACGCCACCGACGTGACGAACGCCAGCCGGACACTGCTGTACGACATTCACCGGCAGCGGTGGGATGCAGAGCTGTGCCGCCTCTTTCGGGTCCCGCAGTCCGTCCTTCCCGGGATCCACGACAACAGTCATTCATTCGGAGCGACAGTGCCAGACATTTTCGGGCGAGCCCTTCCGATCACCGGCATGGCCGGCGACCAGCAGGCGGCGCTGTTCGGACAGGCATGCTTCGATCCGGGAATGGTCAAGTCGACCTATGGCACCGGCTGCTTCATGCTCCTCAACACCGGATCCGAGGCGGTCGCCTCGCAGCACCAGCTGCTGACGACACCCGCCTACCGCCTTGGCGGGAAGATCACCTACGCGCTCGAAGGCTCCATCTTTGTCGCGGGGGCAGCGGTCAAATGGTTGCGCGACGGGCTCGGACTGATCGCCGATGCAACAGAGACCGCCAGCCTTGCGTCCGGTCTGCCCGATAGCCACGGAGTTTACCTGGTTCCGGCTTTCGCCGGGCTTGGCGCACCTTACTGGGACCCGGATGCGCGCGGTACCATCAGCGGCCTTACGCTCGGCACGACAGGCGCTCACCTCGCGCGGGCCGCACTGGAAGCTGTGGGCTATCAAACGAGCGACCTGCTGACGGCGATGGCGGCCGATGGAGCCTCCGCTCCGGCCAGCATTCGCGTGGATGGCGGCATGGCGGCAAACGATTGGCTGTGCCAGTTTCTCGCGGACGTTCTCGAGGTTCCGGTTGAGCGACCTTCGAATGTGGAGACGACCGCTCTCGGCGCTGCCTTCCATGCTGGGCTGGCGGTTGGGATCTGGCCCGATCTCCAGTCACTGTCACGTACCTGGACCGCGGCCGCCCGGTTTGAGCCGAAAATGAGCGCGCGGCTCCGAAGCGCGCTGCTCGCAGGTTGGAAGGATGCGGTCGAACGCACCCTTAGCCGAGGCTAACCGGCCGCAGCGGCGTCCGTGATCCGTTTCACCAGCGCTCTCCTCTTCGCGGAAAGAGCGTCGTCTGTGGGCTTCGGCCAGTTGCTCAAGGTAACGATCACCAACCGGTGCTGGGGATCGATGTGAATCATCTGCCCGAAAATGCCGATCGCATCGTAGCTGCCGTTGGATTCCGTCCACCATTGATAGCCATAGCCGAAACCAGGCTCGCCGATGTCGGCCTGCTTCGAAGTGGCCTCTTTGATCCACCATGTAGGGAGAACCGGTTTTCCTCCGGCCCGGCCTCCGTCGAGCAGGAACTGTCCGACGCGCCCGTAATCCCGCAGCGCCGCCGAGACGCAGCACCCGCCGATGTTGCCGCCGCCGGCGTCCACCTCCCAATAGGCATCCCCCTGCATCCCGTACGGGCGCCAGATTTTCTGCGAGAGATATTGGGCCAGAGTCTTTCCGGTCGCCTTCTCGACTAGAACACCCACCAGCATCGTCTCGCCCGTTTTGTAGACCCACTTCGTTCCCGGCGGAGCCTCTCGGGGAAGCCTGCGCATATAGGCGACGGTCGGGTCTTCGCCCGGTGGTGCGGGCGTCGAGAGCATCCGCGCCACATCGGATTTCGGATCGGTATAATCCTCATTCCACTTCACGCCCGAGGTCATCGTCAGTAGCTGGCGGACGGTCACGCCCTCGTAGGCGCTGCCCTTGAGTTTGGGGATGTAGCGGGTCACGGGATCGTCGATCGACTTGATGTAGCCGTCCTCGATCGCCGCCCCCACCAGGCTCGACGTCAGCGACTTTGCGACCGAGAAGCTGGTCCATCGGTCATTCGGCCCGAAGCCATCGTGATAGCGCTCGAGCCGAATCTTCCCGTCCTGAAGCACCAGCAGCCCAACCTCGTCGAGCTGCTCCATCATGTGATCGAGCGACCCAGAGCCGCCGAGTGCCGACACCAGCGACTTGCCCGGCGGGAGCGGACGCACATGGCGGCCGACCACTACTCGAATCGAAGGAAAGATCCGCTCCATCCGCCGGAAATTGCGGTCCCGCTCCGCGTCGGACCAGAACAGCACCTCCGCAGCGAGCTTCTGGAAGTGCGCTGCCTGAGCCGGCGTGAGTTTCACCGGCCCTTGCGCAACAGCTGTCCCGCTGGCGAGCAGCGACAACAGGCAGAGCAACGCGGTTTTCATTCGCATGCCTTGGCTCTAGGGCGGCGGCGATGAACGACAAACCCCTTTCCGGCAAGCTCGCCCTCGTCACCGGCGCCAGCCGCGGCATCGGCGCTGCGACCGCCGAGGCGCTCGCCAAGGCCGGAGCGCATGTGATTCTCGTGGCCCGGAGCAGCGCTGCTCTCGAGGAAATCGAGGAGCGGATCCATCAGGCCGGTGGAAGCGCGACCATCGCGCCGCTCGATCTCACCGAGGGCGAAGGGATCGGCAAGCTGGCCGCGGCGGTTGCCGAGCGTTGGGAGAAGCTCGACATCCTGATGCTCAACGCGGCGATGCTTGGCTCGCTGTCGCCGGTGCAGGACATCGACGCCAAGGAATATGCGCGGGTCCTCACGCTGAACGTTGCGGCCAACCAGGCACTGATCGCCGCCTTCGATCCGATGCTCCGGCGGGCCCAAGGGGACGTGATCGCGGTGACGTCGTCGGTCGGACATGTCCCGCGCGCCTTCTGGGGTGCATACGGCTCGTCCAAGGCGGCGCTGGAAAACTTGCTCCTCACCTACGCCGATGAAACCCAGACGGTCGGGAAGATTCGTGTGCATGTGATCGACCCCGGCGCCACCCGGACCCGCATGCGCGCCCTCGCCTTCCCGGGCGAAGAACCGGAAGACGTGAAGCCGCCGGAGGTTGTGGCGGAGTTCATCCTCAACCGTCTGCTCTCCGATGCTCCGACGGGGGAAATGGTTCGCGTCAACGGCTGAGGCTTGCGCAGCGCTGCAAGTTTCGATACTACTACGTGATGCGTAGTTCGCACGACGTAGCAGCTGACCCGACTGGAGCCCATTTCTCCGACCCGCAATTGCTCGTTCTCGCCAGCTTGGCGGAGGGTCCGAAGCATGGGCATGCGATGATCGACGACATCCAGCAGATGTGCGGCTCCCGCCTCGGCCCGGGCACATTGTACGGAGCCATCGCCCGTCTTGAGCAGCAAGGCTGGATCGAGCCTCTTCCGGCCGAGGACCGGCGCAAGCCCTACCGGCTCACCGAGTCGGGTCAGCGGGTCTTCGCCGCCAAGATGCAGACCTTGCAGCGGATCGTCAGCGTCGGCGCCGCAAGGCTGGCGTGGAGCTGATGACGTCCCGCCGTCATCACTGGCTGACCCGGCTTTACCCAGCCGCCTGGCGCGATCGCTACGGCGATGAGATGGACGCGCTGATCGAGGATGAGGCCCGCGGCTGGAGCACGATAGCCAACGTTGCGAAAAATGCGCTGGTCGAGCGACTTCGGCCCTCAAATTTGGGAGCACAGACAATGACCTATCCGGGCAACGTGACTGCATTGGTGCGCAAACCGAGCGGTATCCTTCCCATTGTGATGTCCGCTCTCGCGCTCGTAACCGTCATCTCGGCGGTCGCCCTCTTCGGAGCCCGGCACGAACCGGACGAAGGCGCCGCAGCGCACATCTTCCAGATCCTGATCGCCGGACAGCTCCCATTCCTTGCGTGGTTCGCCTTTCACTGGCTTCGGCGCGACTTCCGGAGTGCGCTGGCGGTGATTGGGCTGCAAATCGCGGCCATCGCGGTCGCCTTGTTCCCGGTTTGGTATTTCGGCCTCTGATCTAATCCAGTTGCACCATGAAATTGTGCTTGCCGAGCGAGAAGCGCAATTTCCGCGACACGAACCCGGGAAGTGGAGGCCGATAGAATCGCTGATCGGTAAGATAAGTGTGGCCATCGAGCCGGACCACAATCGGCATCCGCGACCAGACCAGGAATGCGCGAACATGACGGTTTGCCGCTTCGGCCTCAGCAAGCTTCGGATCGTCAAGATTGGTCGGCTGGCTTCCGGGATCGAGGTTCAACCCGTACGCCGGATCGTACCAGCCGCTGCCCCAGCGGTCGGCGCTCCGCCACAGGATGGTCCGTTCCCAGAAAACGAGCGGCGGCGGGCTGGCGACGACCAAGGCCGGCTCAATCCCCCGGCGGCGTAAGGCATTCGCGGCAGAATGCTCGGCGAACGCGCTCTCGGCGAGGTTGAACCCGATGTAGGCGGCGAGGAGAATTCCTGCGACTTGGGCTGGCCGGCCGGGATGCGGAAGCTTGCGGCGCCACCTCCAGCTCGACCAGCCGATACCGGCAATCATCAGCAGCCAGTAAACCCAATCGACGATGAAGATCGCGTCGCCCGAATACCAGTGCCAGCTGACCGGGGCGAACAGGGCAATCGCGTAGGTGGTCAGCCAATCGAGGAAAGGGTGGCTCGCAACCGCGATCAGCGAAACTAGGAACAAGGCGCCCGGCCGGAACGGGGCCGCCTTCGGATTCGGCCAAACCCAATTCAGGAGCCACAGCAGCCCCGTCAGCGCTCCCGCCAGGATCGGCACCGCAAATACAGAGTGTACCGGCCCGCGATGAAACATGATTTGGTCGACCGGCAACACGAGCGGGCCGAACACGTCGATATCCGGCGCATTGGCGCCCAGCAGGCAGGCCGCCATCGCGAAGCGCGACTGGCGCTTTAGCCCCATCTGGCCGAGCAGCCCGCCGGCCAATGTATGCGTGATATTATCCAATTAGTTGGCGCGGCCGCCGGCGAAGCAAACTCTTCCGTCCCCTGTTCGTGAAGTCGGTTTGAGGGTCAACTGGACCTCGTTAACCTTGTCCAGGCGGAAGCATGTGTCGAAGGAGTTGGCCAGTATGGACCACGACTTGTCCGGCCAATGTTTCAACAGGAACGCCCGCTTCACCGGGCCTTTGGGGTGGACGTGCAGCCAAACTGTCGCATTAAACTCGGCTGGAGCACCAGAACCGGCAACGGTTTTGATTGTTTTGAAGCGAGCCTCATAAGGGCCATCCAGGCAAATTGAGTTCTGGGGGCAAGCTGGCGCCTCCCCCCAATTTCCGGAGATTTCCGTCGCCACAACGACTACCGTTCTATCAACGTCTTCAGCTCGCACGGGCAAAGCCGAAAGCGAAAACACAGGCAGCAACATTGTCGTAGCCCTCATTCAGCCCGCGGCTCCTTCTCGACCATCCAGGTCTGCCCCTTGGCCACGAGCGCCTGAAGGTCGGGAGTCTTGCCCTCGGCAGCCTTGGCATTCTGCTCGACGACCGCAGATTCAAAAGTCGGACGCGGGTCTTCGTAGATGACACCGAGCGCAACAGGGAAGCCTTCGTCCTGGCGCATCTCGATCAGCATCGCCGCTATCCCGCGGTTCTTCGGATTGTGCACGATGACGTCAGGGTCGCTCGCATCCACCATCTTCAAGGTCAGCATCTCAACATCAAGCGCCAACCCTTTGGTCCCATTGTCGAACAGCATTTTCTCGCCGGCCTTTAGCCATAGTTGATTCTGCTGTGCCGCCTGCTTTTCGGTGAAGGCGGCGAACACCTCGTCGTTATAGACGATGCAGTTCTGATAGATTTCGACGAAGCTCGCACCCTTGTGGGCGTGTGCGGCCTTCAAGACATCCGGCAAATTCTTGTGAACGTCGATCCCGCGGGCGATGAACCGAGCGCCCGAACCGAGCGCGAACATGCAGGGTGTGACTGGCCGGTCCACAGACCCGAATGGAGTAGAGGGTGAGCGCGTCCCCAGCCGGCTGGTCGGCGAATATTGGCCCTTGGTAAGCCCGTAAATCTCGTTGTTGAACAAGAGGATCTGGCAATCGAGGTTGCGGCGCAGGACGTGCATCGTGTGATTGCCGCCGATCGACAGCGCGTCGCCATCGCCGGTGATGATCCACACGTCGAGCTCCGGGTTCGCGAGCTTGACGCCCGTCGCGATCGCGGGCGCGCGGCCGTGGATCGTGTGGAAGCCGTAGGTGGACATATAATAGGGAAAGCGGCTCGAACAGCCGATGCCCGAGATGAACACCGTCTTCTCTCGGGCGATCCCGAGGTCCGGCATCGTCCGCTGCACGGCCTTCAGCACCGCATAATCGCCGCAGCCGGGGCACCAGCGCACTTCCTGGTCGGATGCCCAGTCCTTGGCGGTGGTGATGGTGGTCATTTCGTTCAATGTGCGAGTCCTCGGAAAATCCAGATGATGATGAGCACCATGACGATAAGCGTAATCACCATCGGCAAGACGTTGATCTGCTTCACGGTCGGCGACCGCGAAAGTTCACAAAGTTCATAAGCCTACGCGTGCGCACGCGAATCCCCGCCAAAGAGGGCGTCTATCGCCGCTTCGATCTCGGCGATGCGGAACGGCTGGCCCGCGACTTTCGACAGCGGCTTGGCGTCGACCAGAAACTGATCGCGAAGGATGGTTTTCAGCTGCCCCATGTTCATCTCGGGCACGATGATATGATCGAAGCCCTTCAATAGGACAGCCATGTTCTTCGGCATTGGCCAGATATGGCGGATGTGTACGTGGGCGACATCCTGCCCCTTGGCGATCGCACTCCTGACCGCCTGATGGATCGGTCCGAAGGTCGAGCCCCAGCCGACTACCGCGACCTTCGCGCGTTCGCGGCCGAGGCAAACCTCCTGATCCGGGATGGAATCCGCGACCTTGAGCACCTTTTCGGCGCGCAGCCGGGTCATCTCCTGATGCACTTCTGGCCGGTAGTCGATGTTGCCGGTGCCGGGCTGCTTCTCGATTCCGCCGATCCGATGCTCGAGACCCGCTGTGCCCGGCCTGATCCACGGCCGAGCGAGATCGCTATTGCGCGAATAAGGCATCACGCCCTCCCCTTCCGCCGGCGGAGTCTCGAAGAAGCTGACCGGGAAGGGCTGGTACTTGCTTGTGTCCGGCACCCGCCACGGCTCGGCGGCGTTGGCGATGTAGCCGTCGGTGAGGAGGACCACCGGCACCATGTAGCGCGTCGCGATCCGGCACGCCTCGATCGCGCAATCGAACGCGTCTGACGGCGAACGGGCGGCGATCACCGGCACCGGCGAGTCCCCGTTGCGGCCATAGACCGCCTGGTAGAGGTCCGACTGCTCGGTCTTGGTGGGCAGGCCCGTCGAGGGGCCGCCGCGCTGCGAATTGACGACGATGAGTGGAAGCTCGGTCATCACCGCGAGCCCCAGCGCTTCCGACTTCAGCGCGATTCCGGGGCCGGATGATGAGGTGATCCCCAGCTGCCCGGCATAACTCGCCCCGATGGCGGCAGCGATTGCCGCGATCTCGTCCTCCGCCTGGAAAGTGGTAATGCCATATTCCTTCAGCCGCGCGAGATGATGGAGGAGCGGGCTTGCAGGCGTGATCGGATAGGAGCCGAAGAACATCTTCAGCCCCGCCAGCTGACATCCGGCGACGAGGCCGAGCGCAAGCGATTCCGCGCCGGTCACGGTCCGGTAGAGGCCCGGCTCGGCGGGCGCGGGCGCGATATGGTGGCGGTGGACTCCGCCGATCTCGACCGTCTCGCCATAGGCGTGGCCGGCATTGAGCGCTGCGATGTTCGCTTCGGCGAGCTCCGGCGCCTTCGCGAACTTGGCCTTGAGCCAATCGACGATCGGCTGCCGGTCGCGGTCGAACATCCAGAGCGCCAGCCCCAGAGTCCACATGTTCTTGCAGCGCAGGGCTTCCTTGTTGCCGAGGCCGAACGGCTTCACCGCATCGAGGGTCAGCTGCGAGATGTTGAAGTGGATCAGCTGCCACTTGGCGAGGCTTCCGTCCTCGAGCGGATTGGCGTCGTAGCCGGCCTTGGAGAGGTTGCGGGCGGTGAACTCGCCCTCGTCGGCGATGATGAGGCCGCCATCGCGGAGCTGGCCGGCATTCACCTTCAGCGCCGCCGGGTTCATCGCCACCAGCACGTCCGGCTGATCGCCGGCGGTATCGATCGCGCAGCTTCCGAAATTGATCTGGAAGGCGCTGACCCCGAAGGTGGTCCCCTGCGGAGCGCGGATTTCGGCGGGGAAATCGGGGAAGGTCGAAAGATCGTTGCCGGCGAGCGCGGTGGAAAGCGTGAACTGTCCGCCGGTCAGCTGCATCCCGTCCCCGCTGTCACCGGCAAAGCGGACGACCACCGCTTCCGGCTCAGGATGTGCGGTCGCTTCTTCCTCGGTCAGCAAATGTCGGGCAGTGGCCACATGAAACTCCTTGGGCCGGATAGATTAAGACTGTCGAGGCGCTTTCGCCACAGGCTTTTGTGAGGGGCGGCGGTTGCACCGCAGGCGGGATTGGGCCAGCAGGCGCGCCCCATGTTCGATTCTAGCCCTCAAGACGGCGTGAAGCGCCCCGGCGCGCGCGAGATGACGGCGATGCTCGCCGCGCTGATGGCGCTCAACTCGTTTGCGATCGACGCGATGATCCCGGCGCTCCCGCAGATCGGGCATTCGCTGAACGTTGTCCGCGAGAACGACCGGCAGCTGGTGGTGATTGCTTACTTCATCGGCTTTGCCGCGACGCAGCTGCTGTGGGGCCCGCTGGCCGACCGCTTCGGGCGAAAGCCGGTGATGGCGGCGGGCGTGGGGCTATATGGTGTCTTCGCGCTGCTGTGCGCGGTTGCTCCGACCTTCCCGGTGATGATTGCGGGGCGTGTTCTGATGGGGGCTGCCGCCGCTGCGACGCGCGTGCTGGTGGTGGCGATGGTCCGCGACCTGTTCGAAGCCGAGGCGATGGCGCGGGTGATGAGTCTGGTCTTCATGACCTTCATGCTGGTGCCGGTGCTTGCGCCGAACATCGGCCAGCTGATCCTTCTGTTCGGATCGTGGCGGCTGATCTTCCTGGTGCTCGTCGTCTATGCGGTGGTGATGGTGGTGTGGCCGTGGGTGCGGTTGCCGGAGACGCTGCATCCCGAGTTCCGGCGGCCGCTCGACTGGCGGGCGATGGCGGGCGCGGTCGTGGAAACGGTGCGCGAGCCGCAGTCCCGTGGTTACACGCTGGCGATGACGATCAGCTTCGCCGGACTGATCGCCTACATCTCCTCGATCCAGCAAATCGTCTTCGACGTTTTCCACGAAGGGCGGCTGATCGGGCTGGTGTTCGCATGCGTCGCGGCGCCGATGGCGGTCGCTTCCTATCTGAACGCGCGGTTCGTAGGCCGGTTCGGGCTGCGCCGGGTTGGGCATAGTGCGGCGCTGACGTTTGCGGCGATCACCGCGGCGCATGCGGCTGTCGCGCTCAGCGGGCATGAGACCTTGCCGCTGTTCATCCTGTTCCAGGGGCTGACGATGGCGTCCTTCTCCTTCACCTCATCCAACCTTGGCACGCTGGCGATGGAGCATATGGCGCCGATCGCCGGCACGGCATCCTCGGTTCAGGGGATGGTCGGGACCATCGGAGCGGCGGCCATCGGTTTCGTGATCGGCCAGCAGTTCGACGGGACGGCCATTCCGTTCGTGGTCGGGACGGCGGCCTGCGCGGCCGGAGGATTCCTGACGATCGTGCTCACGGAGCCCAAGCGCCTGTTCGCCCGCATCGGAAGCGTTCGGGTGGATCCACTTCCCCCGATCCCGGAGGAAGTGGCCTAATCGGCTCCGTTTATTCGGCGGCCAGATTGTCCTCGGCGTCAGGGCCGGTCATTAGTGCCTCGCCCACTTCCTCGGTGCGGCCACGGATCGCGCGCTCGATGCGGTCGGCGATGTCCGGATTTTCCTTGAGACAGGATTTCGCGTTTTCGCGGCCCTGGCCGATGCGGACCGAGTCATAGCTGAACCAGGCGCCCGACTTCTCGATCAGGCCCGCCTTGACTCCGAGATCGAGGATTTCGCCGGTCTTGGACACGCCTTCGCCGTACATGATGTCGAACTCGACCTGCTTGAACGGCGGAGCGACCTTGTTCTTGACTACCTTAACGCGCGTCGTGTTGCCGACGATATCGTCGCGGTCCTTGATCTGGCCGGTGCGGCGGATGTCGAGGCGGACCGACGCATAGAATTTCAGCGCATTGCCGCCGGTCGTCGTCTCCGGATTGCCGTACATCACGCCGATCTTCATCCGCACCTGGTTGATGAAGATGACCGTGCAGCGCGAACGGCTGATCGATCCGGTGAGCTTCCTCAGTGCCTGGCTCATCAGCCGTGCCTGGAGACCGACATGGCTGTCGCCCATCTCGCCTTCGATTTCGGCGCGAGGAACCAGCGCAGCGACCGAATCCACCACCAGCACGTCGATCGCATTCGAGCGAACGAGCGTATCGACGATCTCGAGCGCCTGCTCGCCGGTATCCGGCTGCGAGACGATCAGCTCGTCGATGTTGACGCCCAGCTTCTTCGCATAGACCGGATCGAGCGCATGCTCGGCATCGACGAAGGCGGCGGTTCCGCCCTCCTTCTGCGCCTCGGCGATTGCGTGAAGCGCGAGGGTCGTCTTGCCCGAGCTCTCCGGCCCGTAAATCTCAATCACCCGGCCACGCGGCAATCCGCCAACGCCGAGCGCGATATCGAGGCCGAGCGATCCGGTCGAGACGGTCTCGATCTCGATCTTCTCGCGAGACCCGAGCTTCATTGCCGAGCCCTTGCCGAATGCCCGGTCGATCTGGGCGAGCGCTGCTTCGAGCGCCTTTTGCCGGTCCATTTGAGGAACTTCCAATCCGCTGCCGATGACTTTGAGCTGCGCTGCCATGCCCTTCACCCTTTCGTCAATGGCGGCCGAGCCCCGCCCTGTGATTAGGGTTCGTACATCATTTGTTCTTACGGAACAATAGGAGAACACAACATCGTGATCGCACAGCTTCAGAATCGGAAATCCGGCTTCCATCCCAAATGTTTGCGCGCCTTTTCCGAGGAAAGATAGGAACACTCATCGGCGACATTATAGATTCCGGGCTCACCTCGATCGACCCCCAACAGGGCCGCGAAAGCGGCGGCATCGACGTGAAGTGGGATCGCGCCACGCTCTTCGGTCCCAGTTCCGGGGCCGTAAATTTGCCCATAGCGAAGCACGAGTCCCTGGAGAGGAGGCGAATTGAGGGTGAGCTGCTCGAGCGCGACGACTCCTGCCATCGTCTCCGCCTGCGGCCCGTAGACATCCAGCGGATCGTCCTCGCGATGCGGTTCAGGCCCCGGCAGGTACCCCCACGCAATGCTTTGGGCGATCAGCCGCGTCGCCCCCGCCGCAAGCGCCGCCTCGACGAGGTTTCGCGTCCCTTCGGACCGGATTCGCGCATTTCGAACGCGCGCTTCAGCCATCTGAGCGGAATCGAGACCGTAAGGCAGGTCCGTCAGCTGGTGGATAACCACCTCCGGGCGGGCCTCCTTCACCGCGCGAACGAGCGCCGGTGCGTCGAACACGTCGACGACCACCGCCTCCGCCCCGACATCTGTTAGCGCCATCGCCTTTTCGGATGAGCGGGTCGCGCCGATAACTTGATGCCCCGCCTCCACCAGCAGCGGAACCAGACGGCGGCCAATGGCGCCGGTCGCGCCAGCAAGGAATATCCGAGTAGCCATCGCGTTCGCTTAGCCGAGGGGGAATCGCCCAAACAAGCGGTGCGGGATGGTTAACCGCGTTTTGACGATTTGCTGCCACCTCGGGTCCTAATGAGTATACATCAGACAGAGCCGTGGACGGGCGAAGCCGTTGCCGCGCCCGCGATTGCGCCACGGTGGTCGCCGCTACTGGCGATCGTGCTCTGCGCGGTGACGGCGATTGCCGTCCAGTCGCAGTGGATTCCGCTGGACGCCGACGTTTCGTGGCTGATCACCGTCTGCGAGCGAGTTCTTTCCGGCGCGCGGCTGTATGTCGACGTCGTAGAGATCAACCCGCCCGCCTCGGTCTGGCTTTACCTGCCGTTGGTGTGGATCGCCGAAGCGACCGGTGTCCGGCCGGAAGCCGTCGTGGCCGGGGCGTTCGTTGCGGGTGGCGTGGTATCCTCGCTATGCACCGTGAAGCTGGCAGCGCGCCTCGACGACGCGCCCCATCCGGCATTCGTCGCCTTCGCAGCGGCTCTCGTCACGCTCATTCTGCCGATGGCAATGTTCGCCCAGCGCGAGCATGCCGCACTGCTTCTGGCGCTGCCTGCGCTTACTGCGCTTGCGGTGATCATCGAGGGCAAGCCGCTGCGGCTTTCGACCGCATTATTGGCGGGCCTGGCAGCCGGGTTCGTGATCGCGATCAAACCTCACTTTGCGCTCGCAATCGTGCCGGCGGCTCTATGGGCAGCGTATCGGCGCCGTTCGCTCGTGCCGTTGCTGCCGGCCTTCGTCGCAGCCGCTGCCGCGCTTGGGCTTTATGCTGCCGCCTTCCTGTTTTGGGCGAAGGCCTATCTCGGCTGGCTGCCGGCGATTTCCCACACCTATCTGCTGTATCACGACACGTGGCGGAACGTCGTCGTAAACCCGCTGCTGTTTCCCGGCATCGCATTTTTGCTCGCGCTGCTGCTCCGCCCGGCGCGGCTGCCCGCGCTCGCGGTCACCAGCGCTCTCGGCGCGCTTGGTTTCGCGGTTGCTGCCATTCTCCAGGCCAAGGGCTACCCGAACCATTTTTACCCCGGCGCAGCACTGGCCTTGTTCGCGGCCCTGGTTGTGCTCGGCATCGCTCCGCCCAGGCGCGAGAGGCGAATGGTCGGCGTCGGGCTTGCCGCAGCTTTCCTCTGGCAAATCCACGGCTGGGCAATTCTTCCCGATCCCAAGCTCGCTGCAGCGATCACTCAGGTGGCGCCGCCGCATCCCAGGATCATCGCGCTAAGCCGGGAGCTCGCCACCGGCCATCCGGTAACTCGAAACGTTGGCGGCACCTGGGTCGGATCCCGCGCCGGCCTCTATTTTGCCGGTCTCGCGCACGATCAGGGACTGAAGGATCCGATCGCAGCCGAGGCCTATCGCAAGGATATTCGCGATTTCGCGAGCGACGTCGCGCACAACGGCCCCGACCTCATTCTCGTCGACCGCCGCGACGAGGCGTGGCTGATGCGCGAACCCCAGATTGCGCAGGCAATGCGAGGCTACGTTCCGCGCTCGCGGGCCGGCGACATCGAGGTCTGGGTTCGAGGACCTCGTGCCCGATAGCGTTCACCTCGATGCAACCGAAATTCGCGCCGTCGCACGGACCATGCCGCGCGTTTTCGCGATGGTAGCAATGGCGGCGGCATCCATATTCGCTTTCGCCGTCGTGCTCTCGACCCGCGTCTATTATTTGTATGGTCCAGACGTCGACTTCGTCAGCTTCTGGGCCGCGGGGCGGCTGGCGATCGGCGGCCATCCGTCGCTCGCCTATGACATTCATGCGCATCGGGCGGTCGAGGAAAGCGTCGCTCACATGGGCGGGCTCATGCCCTTCCCGTACCCGCCACCATTCCTCTTGCTAGTCAGCGCTTTTGCGTGGCTGCCGTACTGCCTGAGCTATCTGCTCTGGATTTCGGCGACGGCGGGACTGTACCTGGCGGCGACGAAGCGCTTCACCGCACCCCGGTTCGCCTTCGCGCATCCGGCGGCCATCGTGAATGCGATGATCGGGCAGAACGGCTTCCTCACTTCGGGAATCTTCCTGCTTGGGATTTCCGGGGTGGCGGCCGCGCCATTCACCGCCGGGCTCATTCTCGGCGTACTGGTCATCAAGCCGCAGCTCGGGGTTTTGCTGCCGGTAGCACTTGTCGCCGGCCGGCAATGGCGGGCGATCGGCGGAGCGGCGTTAAGCTCGATTACTCTGGTAACGACCGCGGCCTTCGTGTTCGGCTTCGATTCCTATCGCGGCTTTGTCGCGATGACTCAGCAGTACGCGACCTTCATGGCTGCCGATCGATGGGATTGGGCACAGCAGGCGAGCGTGTTCGGCTTCTTTCGCTTTCTCGGTGTTCCACAGCCTTTCGCGCTGGGGCTGCAAGGGATTGCAGCAATCGCGGCCGCGGTGGTGACATGGCGATGTTGGGCGCGGGGCAGCGAAGAGCGCGGCGCTGTGCTCGCGGCAGCAACGCTTCTCGTGCCGCCCTATGTCTTCGCCTACGATTCCCTGCTTCTGGTCCTGCCGTTCGCGGTGCTTCTGAAGGACCAGGAACGCCCATGGCGCGCGGGGATTCTCTGGGTGTGCCTGCTGCTTCCCTTGCCCGGTTATTTCGGATTTTATCCAGGCCCGAATACCGTGCCAATGGCTGCCGTCCTCTCACTGTGGTGGATGACCGGGCGAGATCGCGAAGGCTCGAGAGTTCGACAGCTGCACCCCGTCAGCGCAGCCTGAGCGCAAAATCTCAATAGCCGTTAACCATTCCTTTGAACCGCCGCACTAGGCTTCGCTCAGCATGGAGGGCGGTTTGAACAAGATCCTGGATTATGGCGAGCGGCTGTTCCTGATCGTCCTCAGCAGCTTCTTCCTCAAATCGATCCTGATGGCTGCCGCTGCGCATCCGATCCTGCTGCTGCTTGCTCTTTCGGAATGCCTGCCGGTCGTGCTGATCCTAATTCGGCGGCCCGGCGAGATCAGCACCAGCCCGTCGGCCTTTCTCACGGCGTTTCTCGGGACGGCCGCGCCGCTGATGCTGCGCCCGCATGTGGCGCCGCTGGCGCCCACTGCCCTGCTCGCCCTGCTGATGCTTCTCGGTCTTTGCGTCAACGTATCGGCCAAACTCGCGCTGTGGCGAAGCTTCGGGCTTGCCGCGGCAAACCGCGGCGTACGCGCAGGCGGCCCGTACCGGCTCGTCCGCCATCCCATGTACCTGGGCTATTTCATCACCGAGGTCGGGTTCCTCCTAGGCAATCCGAGCCTGTCGAACATCACGATCTGCGCCGTCACCTGGACCGCGCAGCTGCTCCGGATTCGCGAGGAGGAGAAATTCCTGCTGAACGATGAGAGCTATCGCGACCTGGTGCTGCGGGTGCCGTTCCGGCTGCTCCCTGGAATCTACTGAGCCCTAGCAGCGGCCCTTTCCGGCCCAGGAATCCGTTCGCTTGCCTTGCGGGCAAGTGCCGCCGTGGATGCAATGCAGACTCACCTCATGAACTGAAATCGCCAGGGGCATAAATGGCTGCGGGCTCGTGTCGCTCCTTCTAACTGCCCGGCCGATACAGCACAAAAAAAGCGGCGACACCAACGGTGCCGCCGCTCCTTTTTCAACGAACGCCTGAATTAGCTGTTGGCGCTGCTCAGGCTCGAGCCGACATGGCTGAAGGTCGTGCTCAGCTGGCTGCCCACCGTCTGGAGGGCGGCGATGCAAGCAACGGCGATGAGCGCTGCGATCAGACCATACTCGATCGCGGTCGCACCTTCTTCGTTTTTAATCAGCTTCAGAAACTTGGCCATTTTAACGTCTCCTTGGGTCCCACTGGGAAGCAAGCTTCCACTACACCTGCGCAAATTTGTCCGCGTAGGTTGGCCATGGTTTAGGACTTGAGTAGTTGAGAAAGACTTAAATGGGCCGGTTTCCGGCTGTTAATCATTATATTTCCCCGAAATGGGGAAAAGCCGCTCCGAAACCGGGGCTTTAGCCGATCAGCTTCTCGATCTTGGTAGCCAAATCGCGCAGCGGCTTTGTGCTGTTGCTCCATTCCGGGGGCAGCGGGCTGGGGTGTTCGGCTGCGACCCGTCGCTCTTGCTCTGCAGCCTGGTAATCACGCGGCAGCGACGGTCCCGGGTTATGGTCGACTGCCAGGGCCGAGCTCATGAATTCGTGCCAGATCTCCGCAGGGACAGTGCCGCCGCTGACCCGCCCGAGCGACTTGTTGTCGTCGCGGCCGACCCACACGCCGACGATCAAGTCGCCCGCAAACCCGACGAATACCGCATCGCGATTGTCTTGCGTGGTTCCCGTCTTGCCGAAGGTTGGGAGCCAGACTGCGGCGCGGTGGCCAGTCCCGTCATTTGCCGCCGCATAGAGAAGATCGAGCATCGGCGCCCGGTCTCGCATGGGATCGAGGTTGCCGCCGCGCGAGGAAAACAGGCTCGAAAAGCCCTGTTGTTGCTGCGACGGATCGTCGGGAAGACCGCGCGCAGCCACCGGATAACGGCCGGAGGCGATCGCCGCATAGGCCGACGTCAGCTCGAGCAGACTGACTCCTCCGGTGCCGAGGGCGACGCTCGGCTCGTTCGGAAGCGGAGTCGAAATGCCGAGGTCCCGCGCCGCACGGAGCACATTGGAGCGACCGACCGTTTCCGACAGGCGAACCGTCGCCGCATTACTCGAGCGGGCGAAGGCCTCGCGAAGCGTAATCGGGCCACGGAACACATGATCGTGGTTCTCGGGGCTCCAGCCGCCGATGGTGATCGGTTTGTCCTCGATGATGCTGTTCGGGGTCCAGCCCGAACGCATGGCCGCCAGATAGACGAACAGCTTGAACGCCGATCCCGGCTGTCGAAGCGCCTGGGTCGTTCGGTTGTAGGGCGTCTGGCCGTAATTGCGCCCGCCGACCATCGCCACGACTTCGCCGTCCGGCCGCATCGCCACCAGCGCGGCCTGGGCATCGCCGACCGAGGCGTGCGCTACCGCGCGTTCCGCATAGCGTTGCAGCCGCGAGTCCAGCGTCGTTCTGACTCGAACCTGCCCGAATTCGGAGTCGAAGGCTTTCTGGGCCTGCGGAGCGACCCAATCGGCGAAATAGGTGCCCGTCGGAAGGCCGCCGGCGCGGATCACCGGCCGGGCAGGAACGGTCGCTCGCGCCCGAGCAGCACTGATGACGCCTGTCTCAGCCATCGCCTTCAGCACCAGTTCCGACCGCGCCTGCGCGGCTTCGAGATTGTGCGTGGGCGCGAGCCGCGAAGGCGCCTGCACCATCCCGGCGAGCATGGCCGATTGGGCCAGCGTCAGACGCTCTGGATCGCGATTGAAATAATGGTGGGCAGCGGCGCGCAGCCCATAAACGCCATCCCCGAAATAGACGCTGGAGAGATAGCGCGAGAGGATTTGCTGCTTCGTTAGCCAGGCTTCGAGCCAGAAGGCGATGATCACCTCCTGCGCCTTGCGCTTGAGAGTGCGGTCGGACGAAAGGAAATTGGTCTTCGCCAGCTGCTGAGTGATCGTGCTGCCGCCCTGCCGAACGCCGCCGGCATGAATGTCCGCGAGCAGTGCGCGCCCGATCGCATGCGGATCGATTCCCCAGTGATGATAGAATCGCCGGTCCTCGATCGCCACGAACGCTGCCGGTGTCAGCGGATTGAGCTTCGTCAGATCGACCGGAGCTTCCTTGACCGCCCCGCGCTCGGCGAACGGCACTCCGTCAGCAGAGACGAACACCATGGCCGGATCGGGAAGAGGCTGGAGCGCTCTCGACAGCGGAGCGGTGAAGATCAGCCAGATAACGGTGATCAGGAAGATGATCCCGAGGGAGCCGGCGATCAACCGTATGCGCTGCCAGCGGGATCGCCTGGGCTGGGTCTTGGCCCCGTCCTCCGATTCGTGAGGCGGAGTTGGAATCCCGGCAAATGGATCGGGCAGATCCTCGACATTCGCCCCGTCGTGGCTCCAGATCCCGTCGTACTCGGCCATTGGTCCGGGCCATTCCTCTTTCGGACGCTGCTGTATTGTATTTCTAATACAGTCTCACCACTTTAGCCATAGCTTTGATGAATGGCGAATGGCGAAACGGAACTGCTTTGGCCGTCGCTCGCTCTTGAAGAGGAACATTGCGGATGCGTACCATGGCGATGAAAATGTCTGCACTCCCCGGCCTTGGAACCGACCCACAGTCGGTCCGGCAACGCGTGGAAGCGATGGAGCGGCTGCTCGAGCGGCTGTTCGTGATTCCGGGCGTCAAGCAGCCGGTCGGGCTGGACGCGATCCTCGATCTCATCCCGGTGGTCGGCGACATCGCCGCCGCAGCGCTCGGCGCCTACATCGTGTGGGAAGCGCGTAACCTCGGAATGTCACGATGGCAGATGGCGCGGATGCTCGGCAATGTCGGCGTCAACTGGCTGCTCGGCCTGCTTTCGGTGATTCCGGTCATCGGCGTCATCCCCGATCTCCTCTTCCGGTCCAACACCTACAACCTCAGGATCATCAAGAAGCACCTCAACAAACATTATCCCGAGACGGCGCTGGTCGAGGGTGAGGTCACTGCCAGGCGGTAGTCTAGCGCGGCGGAATCCAATCTTGGTCCACGTCGGCCTCGTCCGGAACCGGACGACCGTAGCGGTCCGTGCTCGGCCGGAACCGGTAGCGCTGCTCGATCAGCCGGCAAGTTAGCGAATCGAGCTGAGAATTGCCGCTCGACCGGGTGACTCGGCAGCTCGTCACGCGACCGTCCGTGCCGACTCCTATCGTCACACTCACCCGGCCACCAATGCCCGCATTCGCAAGATTGGGCGGGTAATCGCTGTTATAGATGTCGCCGGCGATGCGTTCGAGATCGGTCCCGCCGTCGTCCTCCCCGGCTCCAGCAGCGCCGTTGGCTCCGCCGGCTCCAGTCCCAACCGAAGCACCCGTTCCGCGCCCGCCCCCGGCAGGTGCCGCAGCCGGAGCGGGAACAGCAATCTTTGGAACGATAGCCTTACCGTGCGGCGCCGGGCCCGGTGAGCCGCCGGGATTCGGCTGACGAGGCGCCGGAGCAGCCGCCTGGTGCTTGGGCGCCGCCTTTGCCGGTCGGATCTGCTTGGGAGGAACAACGGGCGGTGGCGGCGGCAATGTGACGTCGATCAGGTGGCTCACCAGTTCGGCGGGAGCCGGAATTGCGTGAACCTGGAGGCCCCGGAAAAGGACGAAGCCAATTCCCAGCTGCACAAGCAAGACCCCCGCCAGCGCCACGAGGCGCTCGCGGGGGTCCGGCCTACCGAAGCCTTGCGCTGGGGCGGGCACCCAAGCGCGCCGCTTCAGCTATCGGTAATAGCAGCGGCGGTGAGCCGTTGCGGAGCGATCGATCGCGCGCCCGGCGACTGCGCCGCCGACTGCGCCGACTGCCGCGCCGAGCAGGCCGTGTCCGATGATGGACGGGCCAGCTACCGCACCGGCGACGCCGCCCGCCACAAGGCCGGTCGTTCCCGAAGAATAGCGGCAATATTTGTGACGCGCGTAATAGGCTCGGCTGTAATAGTGGTGCCGGTGATGTCGCACGGCAGCGTCGGCAGGCGCCGTGACGGTCGGCACGGCGGTCCCAACGAGCGCCAGTGCGGACAGGATTTTCGAAACGGTACGCATTGTGTGTGATCCCTCTCAGACGATGGTTTCGGGTTTCTAACGAATTTATCGGCGAGGTGTTTCGTTTGGCCAGCCGGTAACGGCGAGCCGTTGCTGGCGAGAGGTGCGCCGTTGCCCGATGATCGCTAGTGGCGCTGCCCGGGTCCGATCGGAATCTGTGTCTCGGTCACAGTGGGCTTGGCGATATAATCGCCACTGCCAACGTGGTGGACGATGTGTGGGGTGACGATGACGTAAAGCTCGGTCTTCGACATCGAGCTCTTGTCGGTGCGGAATGCCTGCCCAATCAAGGGGATATCCCCAAGCAGGGGAACCTTCGTCTTGCTGTTGATCACATCTTCCTGGGTCAAGCCGCCGATCACGAAGGAATCGCCATCGCGCACCGTCGCCGAGGTTTCCGCCTCGCGCTGGCTGATCGTCGGATACCCCTGTTGATAGCCGGTAACGCTGGAGACCACGGCGAACACGTGGCTCGACACGTAGCCGTCCTCGCTGACTCTCGGCGCGATCTGGAGGGTAACGCCGACGTTCACATACTGCACCTGCTGCGACACGCCGTTTACGCCGGACAGGGCGATCGAAGTCAGGATCGGAAGCGCATCGCCGGTGATGATCTTCGCGGTCGATCCGCTCTGCGCCGAGATCCGGGGTTTCGACAGGATTCGGCCATTGCCATGCTGCACTTGCGCGTAGATCGCCGCTTGCAGCCCGACGCTGGCGAGGTGATTGCCGGTGCCCAGGATCCCCGGGGGAATGAATTGCCCGGTCTGGAACGTGGCTACAGCGATCTGGCCATTGGTGTTGGTGAAATCGATTCCGAGCGCCTTCGCCCCTTGCTCGTTGAGCTCAAGGAACTCGGTCTCCAGAACGACACTGTCGAGCGGCACGTCGATCATGGCGATCATCGCCTTCATTCGCGCGATCTGGTCGGGCGTTCCGCGAAGCCAGACCGCATTCAGCCGCCGGTCTATCGCCATCGACGAGTCGATCGACTGCCCCAGCGGCTCGTCGCTGCTTCCAGGCGCCTGAGTCGTCGGACCGGGATTGTAGGAGCTTCCACCGGTCAGGCTGTTGGATCCGAAGGCGGGCTCCTGCGGGTTGAAGAGATCGTTTGACTTGACCGAGATTCCGTCGGTGAGCAGTCCCACCACCTCGCTGACGTCGGCATATTTCAGCCGCACCAGTTCATAACTCTGCGACTGTTCCATCGCCGGCGGCAGCCCGCCTGCGCCAGCCGTCGTATCGTTCGGCTCGGCATTGAGCGCCGCGCCGCTGCTGACCGTCACCTCGATCGTCTTGTCGTCCAGCTGGGCGGCCGAAATGCTCGCTGCGGCAGTCGTCGAAAAGCGGAGGATCAGGACCGTCTGCTGCTGGTCGAAAGTGATGTTGCGCACCAGGCCCTTCATCCCGGGCGGCATTGCCGCGAGCGGCCCGCGCGTGGTCAATGCGAAGCCGACGGAGGGATTGTTGGGGTCGCTTGGCACCGGGGCAAAGGTGTTGGCCTTGGGCGTGAAGACCATGTCGAATTTGGCCTCGCCCGCCGTGTCGGTCACCAGCTTGATCTGGGTGAGCATCACAGCGACCGGCATTGGCCGCGTCTGGGCGCAAACCGTCTGCGCTCCGGCAATGGACGCAAGGGCAAAAAAGGCGACGAGGAGTCGCTTCAGCCAAAGGAGCGAAGGGCGCGCCCCGGGGCGCGCTGCCAAATCGATCAAAACGCGAGTCCTAAACAATCCCGTGCGGACCAGCGCGGGCCCGCACGGGATAACTTCTTCTCTTAGTAGGCGCCAGCTCCGTTCGGCGTACCCAGGCCGGTCGGCCCGTCGTAGCCGGAAATCGAAGTGCAGAAGTAGGTGCCGCCGCAGTTGCCGTTACTTCCGCCCACGACGTCGAACAGCGCCGACTTGTTCTGGTACGGATTCTGCCCGTAGTTCACCGAACCGCCGTTCACTCCATAGACGGCAGCGGTCAGCGGAGCAGCGACGCTGGTCCCGCCATAGACTTGCCAGCCCGAACGGCGCGATGTGACCGGCCCGTAGACCGCAACACCGGTGTTTGGATCGGCAACGGCCGACACGTCGGCGACCATACGGCTTCCGCACAGACCGTCGGTCTGCCAGCTGGGCTTGGCATAGACGCTGCTGCATCCGCTGCCGGCACCGTTCCACGCGGTTTCGGACCATCCGCGTGTCGTACCGGATGCGCGGTTGAGGCTCGTGCCGCCGACCGCCGTCACGTAAGGCGAAGAAGCCGGGAACTGCACTCCATAACCGCTGTCACCAGAGCTGACGGTGATCGCCACGCCCGGATGGTTGTACGCGGAATTATAGCTGGTTGTGCCGCCTTCGCTGCCGCCATAGCTATTGGAGATCGCATGCGCGCCAAGCTTGGCCGCTTCCTGTTCGGCGGCTGCCAGATTGGCCAGCGAGCTGCTGTTCGCTTCGACCAGGACGATCTTGCATTCGGGGCACATGGCGCTGACCATGTCCAGGTCGAGCGCCGTTTCCTGAGACCAACCCGTGTCGTTCCGCGGATAGGCGGTGCCGCCATTCTGATCGACTTTCTTGAAGCAGCCGTTGGAGGTCGTGCAGGCTCCCAGGTTGTACTGCTGGCGATACACCGCCAGATCGGACTCGGCCGTGCTGTATCCGTAGGCGTCGACGATCGCGATCGTCGGGCCGGTTCCAGGATTGCCGGTCGGGCTCACCTTATAGGCGCTGCGAAGATCGGCAGGGCCGTAGCCCGCCGGCACCGCGTTCCGCTGCAACAGGTTGGCGATGATATCGCCGCGAGCATCCGTCACCACACGCGCGAAGCAACGAGCGTAGCCGACCGGAATGACATCGCTGCAGACGCCCATGTGATAGACGCGCCCGCTGCGCTTGATCTGGGAGTGAACCGACTGCGAATTGGCCCCCGACACACCAAACAGGATTGCGGCAGTTGCAGCCGCGAAATGTGCAATCTTCATAAACCCTCCGCTCAGGCCAGCTACTCAGGCCAGCTAAGTAGATGCTGACACGTAATTCCTAAAAATCAAGTGGTTAAGTATTGTTCATCAGTCCCGAAATGGACCGGCACAATCCAGTTAAGAGCGGCTTTAAGGTGCCGTTATTCCCCGACTTTATGAGTCCAGACGCGGCTCACCGAGCCGTGCCGCAGCCAGCACCGATAATCGTAACGGACGTCGATGACGTGCAGCGGCGCTGCCATTCCAGGCGATGGCGGTGTGGGCGGGCGATAGCCAGAGAAGCTCCCTTCTAGGAGGGTCGAATCCCTCAGGCGGCGCCTTTCGGCGACGGTAACGGGGCCGATGTTGAGCCCAAGCTTGCGCGCCAGGACTGATCGGCATCGCTCCGACGCGACGCTGTCGAGCTGCGGACTGACTGGAGCCTGGGCGGCGAGCCCCAACCACAAGACAAGTGGGATCATCGCGACCTCCCGCCTCTGCAACGGTGGGTCGATGCGCGCGGTTCCGTAGGGGTTACGCCTTGATCTTCCACCCGCTCCTCAAAAGCGACCAGCAGATTAGCCAAAGGATGAGATTCAACACCAAGAGCCCGACGGCTCCGACAATGAGGGGCGAATCGCTGATGCCAAGGAAGCCGTAGCGGAATCCCGAGATCACGTAGAAAAAAGGATTCGCGTGGCTGACCGCACGAAACGTCGGTGCGAGCTGGCTTACGGAATAGAAGGTGCCGCTGAGCAGCGACAGCGGGGCGACCACGAAGTTGGTGACGGCCGCAGCATGATCGAACTTGTCCGCCCATAGCGAAGTTAAGAGCCCGAGGAAGGCCAGCAGAAGCGATCCCATGAGGCCGAACCAGAAGGCCCAAAGCGGATGATGGATGGCGACAGACACTCCGGGCCACAGCGACATCACGATCCAGACCGCAAAGCCGACCAGAAAGGCCCGAGTCACGGCCGCCCCGACCAGCCCGGCCATCAGCTCTCCGGTCGAAAGCGGCGGCATGAGGTAATCGACGATGTTGCCCTGAATCTTGCCGACCAGCAGCGAGAAGCTGGCGTTGGCAAAGGCGTTCTGGATCATTGCCATGATGATGAGGCCGGGCGCGATGAAATCCGCAAAAGGCATTCCCATCACCGTGCGCCCGCTTCGGCCGAGTGCGACCGTGAAAATCGCAAGATAGAGCAAGGTTGTAATCGCCGGCGCCCACACCGTTTGCAGCTGCACCTTGAAGAAGCGCCGCACCTCCTTGATATAGAGGGTCTTGAGGCCACCCCAGTTGACTCCGCTAAGCACCGGTTCGCCCGGTGACCGGCGGGTCCAGAGAGGGGTTTGCACTGTGGCTGGGTCGTTCATTTGAGGTGCGCCTATCGGCTGCCGCCGCTCGCAGCAAGCGCGAGCATTGTGAGACGGGTTTGGAGAGTGAGTTTTAATGTCCTGGACTGAAGAGCGAATTGAACGCCTGAAGGCGATGTGGACCAAGGGTGCGACGGCAAGCGAGATCGCCGACGAACTCGGCGGCGTCAGCCGCAACGCCGTGATAGGCAAGGCGCACCGCCTGGGCCTGGAAGCACGGCCATCGCCGGTAAAACCCGGCGAGGAAGGCGATCATGGCGCACATGCTGCTCCCGCCAAGTCCGCTGCTGCTCCCAAGCCGGCCGAACCCGCCGCCTCGAAGGTCCAGCGCGCAGCTCCGCAACCGATTGAGCCGACACATCGCCCGGTTGCCGCTCCCCCGCAGCGCCCGCATGGCGACAACGTCCAGTATCGATCGATTGGCCCCGGAGGCTTCATCCGCCAGACCCCTGGCGAGCAACAGGCGCCAATCCCGCCGGCCCCGCCGCGCCGGCTGGTCCCGGCCAAGCCGAGCCCCGAGGTTGCGGACAAGACCAGTCTGCTCGATCTGAACGACCGCATCTGCAAGTGGCCGATGGGTCATCCGGGTGAGCCTGATTTCCACTTCTGCGGAAATCCGGCCAACCCCGGCTATCCCTATTGCGTCGAGCATTGCGGGGTCGCGTACCAGGCACAGCTTCCGCGCCGCGACCGCCGCCCCCCCCCGCCGCTACCGTTCGGCGGGCCGCGCGTCCGCTAGGTCGCGACCGAACTAGCGGATGAAGTAGCCGTCGACCTTCCAACCGGAGGGTTCGTGGGCCAGCACGACCGTCTCTGTCGCATCGCTCTTTTGCGCGAAGGCAGTTCGGAACTGCAGCAGCTCATATTCCCCGTCGGGAACCCCCGGAAGCGAATTTGCCTTGGTGATGCTTTGCAACGTGCGTGAGACTACAGCCCCCAGCGGCTGACGGACCGGCGCACCCGCCGAAGCCCAGCCGGCCTGCGATACGCGCGACTGGAACATCGTCCCCGCGGAGCTCCAGCTTTGGTTCCAATTCTGCGCATCGGTGAGCGCCAGCCACGCCATCGCGGCAGCGACGTCAGCTCCATTCCGATCGACGGCCGCCGCGGGGACGACGACCGGAAACTTGTCGCCGAGCGGGTCTTTCCCGGGAATCGCGGTACCGTTCTCGGAGAAATCTATGATCGGATCTTCAGCCTTCGAATAGCGCTGCCATTTGGGGAGCCCGGCCCCATTCGGGTCGCCCGTCTTGGCGAAGTTCACGATGTAGGCACTGATCGCCCGCCCCATCGCGCGATCCCTGTCCGTGGTCTTGTCGCCGTATTTGACGCCTTCTGTGTCGAAGAAGAACGGAATGTCGCTGGCGTGTTGCGCGCCCGGCTGGCCAATCGAGTTCGCCACGTAAGAGAATCGATATTCATAGGTCGGCACGCCCGCGGCGCTGATCATTCCCGCCAGGTCGTGAGCACCGGCGATCATGAAGCCGGTGGGGCCACCGATGTCGGCGCTGGTCGCTCCGATCATCACCGGCACATGAGCGAACCGGCCGCTCGCAAAGGCGCTCGCCGGATCCACCGCAAGCGCTCCATCGGCGAAGGGACTGCCATGCGGCGGGTTGGGATTTCCCATGCTGGCAAGGTTCAACCCGTCGACCACCGCGTCCGGAGCGAGCGCCCGCAGCTTTGCAAGCGCTTGCGGATCGTCGCCGGGGATGCCCTTGCTCGCGCCGAACGCCACGCTCGCCTGTTCAGCCCTCGCCCGTCCGTCGGGATCGGTCTTTCCATCCCCTCCGGACATGACGACCGCGCGTTGGAAGAGTCCCTGCGCCATCGGCGAGGTGAGCAACGTGTTCACCGACATGCCGCCGGCGCTTTCACCGATGATGGTGACGTTCCCCGGATCGCCGCCGAAAGCCGCCACGTTGCGCTTGATCCATTTAAGCGCGGCGAGCTGATCCATATAGCCGAAATTACCCAGCGCCGGATCGTTCGGCTGCTCGGCAATGAGCTGCGGCGTGAGGAAGGTGCCGAAGCGGCCAAGGCGATAATTGAAGCTGACGAACACGACGCCTTTTCGCGCCATGTTGGCGCCCGAATAGGTTGGCGGCGACGACCCGCCATTGACGAACCCGCCGCCATAAATCCACGCGATCACCGGCAGCTTCGCGCCTTTTGCCGCGCTCGCCGGAGCCCAGACGTTCATCACGAGGCAGTCCTCGGAGGGCGTCGTACCAAGCGGTGCAGCGTCGCTCGGGAACGGGAGCTGCATGCAATCATGGCCGTAGCTGGTTGCGTCCCGGGTTCCGCTCCATTTCGCGACCGGCTGCGGCGGGCGCCACCGGTTAGCCCCGGCAGTCGTCGCGGCGAAGGGGATGCCTTTCCACGCTTTCACCCCGTCGTTGACCGAGCCGCGAATCCGGCCGGATTCGGTCGTGACAACGGGCGAAACTGCCGACGCTGCACTCGAAATAATAATCGCACAAACAGCCAGCGTCCAAATTCGTCTTACGCCCACGCCCCTTCTCCCATTCGTCTGCGGCACATGACGATTGCTAACGGCGGGAGGGATTTTGACAAGCGATGAGCGGCGTTGGCGACTCTCAGCCGGCAAACTGCTGCTGTGCTCGCTCGCTTGCCGGGGTCGCTCTTGCACGAGCCTTTGCTGAACGGATCTTCCAAAGGTTTTGGACGGTGATGATGACCTCTGGGGCGATCAGCGCCACGGCCGTGAGCGACCACAGAATGTCCGAAATCATTTGGTCGGTGTAGTTCGCGACAAACGCATCCGGCACGCGGCTGGTGATGAACACCAGCGTGAATGCGTAGCTCCTCATCATCCACGCCTTGTGCAGCGCCATTTGGCCACTCCGGATGCATGCCCAGGCGATCAACGCGCTCAACAGCCAGAAGCCGCCTTGAAACACCTGCTCGACGCGGATGCTCGCCGGCTCGAGCGTGCTGGTACCCATGTAGATCGCCACCGGTGCGGAGATGCACACGGCAGTGATGTAGATCTTTCCCAGGGCCCGATGGAGAGCCGGCCGGTGCTTGCGGATTCGGCTGGACATCTGGATTGCGCCGGTGGTGAGCGCGGTCATGCCGCAAAGTCCGTGGATCACCAAAAGCCATATGACCGGCGCGACATGCTTCCAGTGCGGGTCGGCCGGGTGAATCCAGAACCCTTCGTCCGCCCACAGCACCAATGGAATGCACGCGCCCATCAGGGCGAAGAATGCGTATTTTGTGCGATCGGCTCCGGCCGATTGTCGGCGCGTGATTGTGGCCATTGCGTCCCCCCAACTCATGCCCGGACAGGAAACGCATCCGTGAGCCATTTATAACCCTCGCGGACTCCCCGTGCGAGTCAATCCAAAAGATCGATGTCCGGACGGTTCACAGACGACCTCAGGAAGGGGGCCGAACCTCCTGATCACCGGCGCTTTCGGGGGTCCGCCCCTTCACTACGTGCGGAGTCACCACGATGTAGAGATCACGCTTGGTCTTGTTGGCATGCTCGACGCTGAACAGGCTTCCGACCAGCGGGATATCGCCCAGCAGCGGAATCTTGCTCCGGTTAGAGATGTTGCTCTCTTCAGTCAGGCCGCCGATGATGAACGTGTCTCCGTCTCGCACCGTTGCCGAGGTCGCCGCCTCGCGCTGACTGATGGTCGGATAGCCCTGCGAGAATCCGGTGACGCTGGAGACCACGGCGAACACGTGCGCAGTGACGAAACCGTCGTCGCTGACCCTGGGCGCAATCTGCAGCGTCACTCCGACATTCACGTACTGGACCTGCTGCTGAACCGCGTTCACCCCGGACAGCGCGATCGAGGTGAGAATCGGAAGCGCGTCGCCCGTCACGATCTTGGCCGTCGCTCCGCTCTGCGCGGAAATCCTCGGTTTCGAGACGATTTGTCCTTCCCCCTTGGCGATCTGGGCATAGAGCGCCACCTGGAAGCTGGCGCTGACGCCCCCCAGCCGCGGGGTGTCGCCGAGGCCGGGAAAACCCTTTGCATAGGCGACGTTCAGCGCTCCGATCTGGTCGCTTCCATTGTTGAAATCGAGTCCGAGATTACGCGCTCCGGTCTCGCTCAGCTCGACGAACTGAGTCTCGAGGATGACGCTGGTGACCGGGACATCGAGCATTGCGATTTCGCGCTTGATCTCCGCCAGGCGGTCGGGCGGGCCGCGCAGGATCACGGCATTCAGTCGCCGGTCGATCCCGATGGTCCCGTCCACCGCCTGCCCGACCGAGTCGCTGCTCGCCGGCGTCGCGTTGCCATTGGCGAGGATCGGCGAGGAGGGGAATTCGCCGCTTCCGAAATAGCTCGAACCGCTGTTAGCCGAGCCGAAGTTGGGCTCCTCGGGAGAGAAATCGTCGTTCGACTTGACGTTCTGATTGCCGGTGAGGAGGCCGACGATCTCGCTGACATCGGCGTATTTGAGCTTCACCACCTCGAACTGGTCGCCCGGTCCGGCGACGAGCCCGCCGCCTGCGCTTGGCGCACTCGCGGCAGGTGCGGTCGCGCTTGCGCCATTCCCCGTCTGAAACCAGTTAACAACCGGAGGGGGCGGCGGCACCGCAACTGGAACTACCGCGGGCACCGGTACCGGGTCCGCCGCAGCAAAGGCTGGCGAGGCTGCGACCACTACTGCCGCAGCGACAAACAAGACGCGCGAAGCAACCATCGCTACAGGGCGAGCGCGGCTCCCGTGGCTCGACGGAAACCGCGCTCAAACCTTTAGTTGTTTGCGACGCGTTGGCCGCTGACCTGGCCAGCAACGTGCTGAAGCAGCGTGGTGCCGGTCGGCGCATACACGTCAATCGTAAACGGCCCGGAGTAGGTCGTGCCCGCCAGGTTGACCGTCACATCCTCCTTGATGATGACCTTCGCATTGAGATTGCCTGTGGTGGCGTCATAGCTCAGCGCATAGTGGGTGAGGTGGTAAGTGCGCGGACCGGTGGGCTTCCACACGCCCATGCAGAAATTCTGGGTCGCGGGCGCGCGGGTACCGCTGTTCATCACCTCGGTGCCGTCCGAATGCCATTGCTGGTACCCGAAGTCGACAGTCGCGCTGCCTACCGTCTGCTTGAAGGACCACATGCCAACGATCGGCTGACCGATAAGCTCGGTGAGCGTGGTTCGGTGAAAGAGGCTGCCCGCGCGTTGGTCAGCCTGGAAAGACGCCGGCTGCTTCCAGCTGTCGCCGCAGCCGGCAAATGCCGCCGACGCGCAGGTGAAGGCGGCGAGGCCGCAAACGGTCAGCGCCGACGCTCTAATTGTTGCTCGAATTGATTTAACCATGACCTGTTCTCCAGATACCCCAAACATTTTCGTGCGTCGGCTTGCCGTCACGGACGGAGCGCGGCGCGCCGCCTTTGCTGGGCGCGACGGAGGGAAACAGGCGATGGCAAAAAGCTGATTTTTTTCTGATTTCTGATAATGTCGGACTGCTCGGTGGGGGCAAGCCGTATGGATCGACCGATATCGCTGGAAGCTCGCCGGATCGATCTGACGGTCGAACCGCTCTTCCAGCTTGGCCCCGCGAGGATCGATCCCCGATCCCACGAAATCACTTGGGGCATTGAGCTTCGGCGCCTGCAACCGCTCACGATGAAGGTGCTTGTGGCGCTCCACGACAAGTCTGGTGAAGTCGTGACACGAGACGAGTTGGTGGATCGCTGCTGGGATGGCCGTTTCGTTGGCGAGGATGTCGTCAATCGCCATATTTCGCTGTTGCGTCGGGTTGCGGCGGAAAGCAGCGCCTTTGAAATCCAGACCGTGCCAACGACCGGATATCGGCTCATCGAACGTGGCGAGTCGCTGCAGGGCAGCGACGGGCGAGACCTCCCTGCGGAAAGCCCGCCGTCGTGGCGAGTCGCAATCCTGAAATCGACTCGCGCGAGGATTGCCGCAGGGATCCTGCTGGTGTCGGTCGGAGGCGTTTTTGCGCTCGAACACCTGGACAAGCCGGCTACGAACGCTGTGATGCTCAAGCCGTTCGAGGTTGCAGGCAGCGCGCCGCTCGCTCGAACTTTCGCGGCCGGAGTATCGGCCGACATCAATAGCGCCATGACAGCGACGGGCGTGGATGTGCTGAATCCCGACTCGTCAGGCAAATCGCAAGCGCAATTCGTGCTCAGCGGCCGTACGGAACAACCTGGCGCCGATCTGCATCTCACTGCCGAGCTGGCGGATGCAGCAGATCACACGGTCCTTTGGTCCACCAGCTTTACTCGCCCGGCCGCTCAGGAACAGGCGATGCAGGAGCAGGTCGCTGACAACCTGGCGCAGGTGCTCCACTGCGCGCTGGACACGTCGCGTCAGGCAGGTCGCGAGCAATTGAGCAACGATTCAATCAAGCTTTATCTGAAGGCCTGCGCTCTCGAACAAGCGGTCGATCCGCCTTCAGACCAAATCCAGGATCTCCTGAAGCAGGTAACTCAACGGCAGCCGGATTTCGCAGCGGGCTGGGCCCGGCTGGCGTTCTTCGCTGCCAACGCTGCACTCAAGGCCTCCCCCAGCGACGTACCCACATTGCGCGCAGAAGCGCGCATGGCCGTGCAAAGAGCGCTTCGCCTCGATCCTAGGTCAGGCGTTGCCTACAATGCGATTGCCGAGCTGGAGCTCGGGCACGTGCCGTTTTCAACACTCCACCTGCAGTTTCAGAACGTGCTTCGGTTCGACCGTGACGACGCGTTCACCATCAACGACGAGTGTGAACTGCTCATGCGCATGGGGAGCATCGACGATTCCGTGCGGATGTGCAGGCGCGGGGTATCCCTGGAACCGCTTTCGCCGGTGCAGGTCTCGGATTTGGTTGCCGCGCTTATAGCCGATTCCCGCAACGAAGAGGCTCAGGCTACCCTGGATCGCGCTCTCCGGATCTGGCCGGACGATGCGGGCATTAAGTTGACCAAGCTCGACTACGAGGCGCGTCTCGGAGATCCCGGGATCGCGCTTTCCATCCTGAAGAATGCAGACGCTCGGCCGCAGAATGCTCGGGACGTCACGCTCGAAGCGTACCGGCGCCTCGCCGAAACTCGACTGGCAAGAAAGCCGGCCTCAACCGCGGATTTTCTCCGGTGGCTGAAGCAAGAGGTGGCGGTGGATCAGCTCGATGTGGATTTCGCTGCGCCGCTGCTTGCGGGATTCGGAGACACGGACGGCGCATTTCGGATGGCGTTCGCTTACCGGGGCGACCCGATCAATATCGACCCAGCATTTCTCTGGCAGCCGGAGTCTCTCCCGCTTCGCCGTGATCCGCGCTTCATCGCGTTGGCGGCCAAGTTCCATGTGGCCGAATTCTGGCGAACGACAGGGTTGTGGCCCGATTTCTGTTCCACTCCGAGCTGGCCGTACAACTGCAGGACCGAAGTCGCACGCGTTGCGGATGCGAAGGTCGGCCGCCACGAGGCCTGAGTGAACCGTCCGGCACCATGGGGCGCAATCGTTACGAGCGTCGCCAAGCGACAGCCTTTTACCGTCGGCAGGGCTACAGTTGACCCCGTTTCTCGCGAGGCCACCTGGCCCGGTGGGTCGGAACGGCTCCAGCCGCAGACTCTCAAGGTGCTGATTGCGTTGGTCAGCCGCCGCGGCGAGGTAGTCACGCGCGACGAACTCGTTCAGCTGTGCTGGGACGGCCGGATCGTCGGCGATGACGTCATCAACCGGTCGATCTCGCTCCTCCGGCAATTCGCCGAGCACGCCGGCGGCTTCGAAATAGAGACCGTTCCGCGCGCCGGCTACCGGCTGATCGAAATGCCGTCGCGGGCAGCGCGCGGAAGGCGGGGACCGGCGATCGCTATTGCGGGAGTGGCCCTGCTCGTCCTGCTGGCTTTGCTCGGGTGGCGCCTGGAAACGACCGGGTCCGCTGCGGCCGAACCATCGATCGTTCTTCAGCCGCTAACGTCGGATTCCGCGGATCCCGAGGCAACGAAGCTCGCAGTCGCCACTCACGATTCGATTGCGCACACGCTTTCTCAAGGCCCATTCGTCGTAAAGACAGCTGAGTCCGCGGCAGCCGCCCGTTCGACAAGTGCGGACTTTCGGATTTCGGGTCAGGTGAGCGAAACGCCGGAGAAGATCACCATCTCCATCCGGCTGGAAGATGCAGCACACAATGCGATCCTGTTCTCGCACCGGTTTGAAACGGCCCGGGCGAACGCTTTGACATTCCCGGAACAGGTTGGCGCGCAGGTGGCAGCGCAGCTGTCCTGGACCGCGCCGCTGCTTGCAATCGAGCGGCGCCATTCTTCGGATCCGGCTGCGATTCGTGCGCTGTTCGAAGAAAGTTCGACCGGGCTGCACGGAAACGGCGACCTCGCCGATTTTGAGAATGCGCGGCGAATTGCGGCAGGAGCACCAAACTCTCCGCTTGCCCAGATCGATCTCGCTTATGCGACAGCCTTCGCTCTCGATTCGCTACCGAGCGACGAGGTTGGAGGGGCGGTGGCGCTCGGCAGGCAGGCGTCGGACCGCACGGCTGCGCTGGCGCCTGAATCCGGCGAGGCTTACGCGGCCTGGTGCATGCTTCACAGTGAGCAGCGGCGTGTCGAATGCGAAAGCCGGCTTCGCAAAGCAATCCGCATGGATCCGGATGCTCCGTTCGCGTCCTGGTTTCTCGCTGAACTCATTCTCAACCCGGTTGGGCGGAACGAAGAGGCGGCGGAGGTCGCCGGCGTTTCACTCGCGCACGATCCCTACATGCCGGCGAAGATCGGTCTGATGCTGCAAATGCTGGAGATCAACGGGCGAACCGCGGAAGCGGATCAACTGTACCGGCAATCGCTGGTGTGGTGGCCGGAAAATGGCGGTATTGCCTGGCGGCGACTCGCGGGTATTGTCGAACGCGGCGATTTTGAAGCGGCGCAGCGGTTCGAAGATCAAACATCCGGCCTGCCGCATTCCAGCCCGGTGCTGGTTGCGATCAATCGCGGCTCTCTCGCCGGTGTCCATAGGGCCTGTTCCAAGACCAAGGATCTCGAGGACGTGATCTGCATGCTCGCCTTGGCCCGACTCGGCGATGCCGACGGCGCATTCGCGTTCGCAGACAAGCTGTATCCGAACCGGCGAGCGGCCAGCGAGAGCGAGGAGGACAGAATCTGGCTGCATGATCCCGCCCCGACGTCGACCGGATTTCTCGCGGGCCCCGCAGCGGCTCCGCTTCGCCGCGACCCGCGCTTTCTAACCATTGCCGAGAGGGTCGGCCTTCTCGATTACTGGCGCATCGGCAGGCTTCCCGATTTCTGCACCAAGGCTCACGAACCGGTTTGCCAGCAAATCGTCTCAGGATCGCGGAAATAAAAAGCCCCGGAGCGCGCTGCCCCGGGGCTCTTCATCGCGCCTGAGCCGTAGCGGCTATTACGCGTTCTCGCGCTCGGCCTCGGCGTTCACCGTCTGCTGTGACGCCGGTTGTTCGCCGCCGATCTGGTCGTGCTTCGGCTGCGATCCGCCGATGTTGATCTTCTTCGGCTTCATCGCCTCGGGAATCTCGCGGACCAGCTCAATCGAGAGCAGACCATCCTTAAGGTCGGCGCCCTTGACCTGGATATGGTCGGCGAGCGCGAACCGCCGCTCGAACGAGCGGGTGGCGATTCCGCGGTAGATATAGTCGGAGCCCTTTTCCTCCGACTCGTCCCGCTTGCGGCCGCTGACGACCAGCACGTTCTGCTGCGCGGTGATATCGATCTCTTCGGGCTTGAACCCGGCAACGGCGAGGTCGATCTGGTAATCGTTCTCGCCCGTCTTGCGGAGATCGAAGGGCGGATAATTCTCACCGCCGTTGCCGACCCCGCCGTTCTCCAGCATGTCGAAGAGCCGGTCGAAACCAACGGTCGAACGACGGAAGGGTGCAAAATCAAATGCGCTACGCATGGTTAGTCTCCTTTGTCCTCACTTGAGCGACTGGGGAGCGACTGCGCGGGAGCAGGCCGCTCCTCACCGGGCCCAACGGGCGCCCGGCTGAGCAAAGATGGGTAGAAAACCGCCACTTTCAATGATGTAGATCAAAAATTGGCGGCGCGAGTGCGGCTCGGTTGACGCAATGCCGTTTCCAATGTTGAACAAGAGTTGCTTACATAAAAATCGCATCAAGTGGAGGGGATCTTGGACATCGAACGGAGGCTATTTCTCAGCGGTGCGGCAGCGCTGCTCGGTGCTTCGGCTGCACGGGCGCAGGACGCTGATTTCAAGAGCCCCGACATCGTCGCGAAAGAACCCGGAATGCCTGTGTGGCCTGCGAAAGAGCGGTTTCCACTGTGGCCCGGTCGTCCGCCCGGGTCGCCGCCGAAGCTGCCGACGCCGGCCTGGCGTATGTACCCCGACGGGCCTCAGCTGTGGGTCAACGGCATCGCCATGCCTGAGGTCAACGTGTACCGCCCCGCCCTCGGCGACGGCTCGGCGATCCTGGTGACGCCCGGCGGATCTTACACTTTCCTCGCGGTGCAGAACGAGGGGCTTCACCCGGCCGAATTCTTCAACGCAAAGCGCACCACCGTTTTCGTGCTCACCTACAGGCTTCCGGACGAAGGCTGGCTCAATCGCTCGGTCGCGCCGCTTCAGGACGCGCAACGGGCAATGCGGCTGATCCGGTCTCGCGCGAACGACTTCAAGATCGATCCCGCGCGTCTCGGCATTCTCGGCTTCTCCGCTGGCGGCCATCTCGCCGCCGATCTCACAGTCTCGTACGATGAGCGAGTTTACGATCCGGTCGACGCTGCCGATCAACTGTCCGCGAAGCCCGCGTTCTCCGGACTGATCTATCCGGTCGCTACCCTGCAGCCGAAGATCACGCACCCGGATTCCCGAGACCATCTTCTGGGACCGAATGCGCCGGATGCACTCGTTCAGAAACGGTCGCCCGAGCAGCACATCAATGCGCAAACGCCGCCGAGTTTCGTGGTTCACGCCTTCGATGACGGACTTGTGCCGGTGGAGAATAGCCTCGCGTGGATTGAACATGCTCGCGCGGCGAAGGCCTCGGTCGAAGCGCATTTGTTCGCGCAGGGCGGGCACGGCTTTGGACTCCATCTCCCCAAGGACAATCCGGGCTCCCTCTGGCCCGACCTGTTCGCTCTGTGGATGCGCCAGCACGGCGGCTAGCGCACCGCCTCAGCGGTTAAGCGCGGCCATGCTGCGTTCCGGATAGCGCTGGCCTGCCGCCGCCCCGGGCGGGAGGATCTCGTCCAGCCGCCGCAGGTCCTCGGCACTAAGCTTCACGTCCAGCGCCCCAATGTTCTGGTCAAGATATTTGACGTGCTTGGTGCCGGGGATCGGGACGATATCGTCACCCTGCGCAAGCACCCAGGCGAGCGCCAACTGCGCCGCGTTGCAGCCCTTCTCCTCGGCCATCTTCTCGACCTCCTTCACAAGGTCGAGGTTCTTGTAGAAATTCTCCCCCTGGAACCGCGGGTGGTTGTGCCGGAAATCGTCCTCGGCGAAATCGTCGGGCGACTTGAACTGGCCGGTGAGGAACCCGCGCCCGAGCGGCGAATAGGCGACATAGCCGATTCCGAGTTCCCGGCAGGTCGGCAACACTTCCTCTTCGGCATCGCGGCTCCACAGCGACAGCTCGGTCTGGACCGCAGTGATCGGCGAGGTTGCATAGGCGGCCCGGATGGTGCGCGGCGCGGCTTCGGAAAGGCCGAGAAAGCGGATCTTCCCCTCTTCCTTCAGCCGCGACATCTCGCCGACCGTGTCTTCGATGGGCACATTCGCGTCGACTCGATGCTGATAGTAAAGGTCGATTACGTCTACCCCGAGCCGCCTCAGGCTCGCTTCGCAGGCTGAGCGCACATAGTCGGGATCGCCGCGGATTCCGAGGAATTCGCCGTTCGGCCCGCGCACGTTGCCGAACTTGGTCGCCAGAAAAACATCGTCGCGCTTGCCGCGGATCGCTCGCCCGACCAGCTCCTCGTTCGCGCCCCAGCCATACATGTCGGCGGTGTCGAGGAAGGTGACTCCGCGATCGAGCGCGTGATGGATGGTCGCGATCGATTCCTGCTCGCTCCCGCCGGAATAGAATTCGCTCATGCCCATGCAGCCGAGGCCGATTGCGGATACTTCCGGTCCGTTCTTGCCGAGACGACGCTTTTCGATTCCGAACATACTTTCCCTTTCCTGGCCAGCCGCGGTGCGGCGAAATTGAAGGAACCTAGATGGGAGGTGCGGACGGCGGTTGCGACCTCCCAACGACAACACAATCGTCAATTCGGAACGGCTGGCCTCAATGAATTGAACGCAACAGTTCGGGCCGGTCACTTATTGTGGTATCGATGAGCATTAAGGCGCCTCGGTTGCGCCACTAGCCGAGTCGCCTCCAAAAAGGAGAGGTGCGATGGCAACCAAACCCTTTTCCAGTCCGATAGAGTCGGCTTCGAAGCGGATCCCGATCCGGCATATCACGTCTGCCGATCTCCGGGCTTCGCTCGATGAGGGCTGGCGCGATTTCATGGAGATGCGAGGCGACATCATCTTCCTCGCCATCCTTTATCCGCTGATCGGAATCGTTGCTGCGGCTGCGACAGTGGGCGGCCCGCTCCTGCCCCTGTTCCTTCCCATCGCGGCCGGAGTGGGCCTGCTCGGGCCCGTTGCAGCGATCGGATTTTACGAAATGGCGCGGCGGCGTGAGCGGGGCCTCCATTCCAACTGGTCGCACTTCCTTGACGTGCGCACGCGGCCTTCCTTTGAAGAGATCGCTGCCGTTTCCGGCCTGCTCCTCGTGATCTTCGCAGCCTGGCTCGTGGCCGCCGGCGCGCTCTACATTGCGCTGTTCGGATGGAACGAACCGGACTCAGTCAGCGCGTTCCTGACCGAGGTGTTCACCACTGGGCGCGGCTGGGCGCTTATCCTGATCGGCGGTGCCGTGGGCGCGGTGTTTGCCGTGGTTGTTCTCGGCTTCAGCGTCGTGTCGATGCCGATGCTGGTGGATCGCGACGTGAGCGCCCACGACGCGGTCGTCACCTCAATCCGGGCGGCGCGCGAAAATCAGGGCGCAATGCTGCGCTGGGGAATCATCGTGGCGGCGCTGCTTGTCGCCGGCTCGATACCGTTCTTCATCGGGTTAGCAGTGGTGCTGCCATGGCTCGGCTATGCGACCTGGCACCTGTATACCCGGTTGGTAGACCGAAGCGCGATCCCCGGCTGCCGCCGGGATTAGGCTTCGCTGTCGCCGCCTGCAGCTTCCGCCGGCCCACCGTCGCGGCGAAGATCGCGGCGCTCTGCGATACGCGCCGACTTACCCCGGCGGCCGCGCAGGTAATAAAGCTTCGCGCGGCGGACAGCGCCGCGGCGGACGACCTCGATCGAATCGATCGCCGGCGAATAGAGGGGGAAGACGCGCTCGACACCCTCGCCGAAGCTGATCTTGCGGACGGTGAAGCTGGAGCCCACGCCCTTGTTGGACCGGGCGATGCACACGCCCTCGAAATTCTGGACTCGGGCGCGGTCGCCTTCGACGACCTTCACGCCGACACGAAGCGTGTCGCCGGGGCGGAATTCGGGAAGCTTCTTGTCTGCGGTGAGCGCGTCAATCGCTTCGCGCTCGAGAGTCTCGATCAGGTTCATTGGTCGTCAGCCTTCGTATCTCGTCGCCGCGCGCCAGAGGGCGGTGCCTGCGATGCGCCCCCGTGGCGCTCGATCAGGTCCGGCCGCCGTAGCCGTGTATCTTCGACCGCACGTTCGTGTCGCCACGCCGCGATCTTCGCATGATCCCCCGACCGCAGCACTTCGGGGATCGTGCGCCCTTCCCATGTTTGAGGTCGGGTATAGTGCGGATATTCGAGAAGCCCCGTTTCGAAGCTCTCCTCCTCTCCGCTGGAGGCCGCGCCCATTACCCCGGGAAGCAGCCGCACGCAAGCATCCAGGATCACCATCGCCCCGAGCTCTCCGCCGGACAGCACATAGTCGCCGATCGAGACCTCCTCGATGGGCCGAGCCTGAAAGATTCGCTCGTCGAAACCCTCGAAGCGGCCACAGAGCAGGATGACACCTTCGCCTGACGCGAATTGGCGGACTTGGCTTTGGGTGAGCGGCTTGCCGCGAGGGGTCAGCACCAGCATCGGCCGGCCGTCCGCGACACTATCGAGCGCTGCCGCGAGCACGTCCGGCCGAAGCACCATCCCCGCCCCGCCGCCCGCGGGGGTGTCATCGACGCTGCGGTGCTTGTCAGTGGCGAAATCGCGAATGTGCACCGCGTCCAGCGACCAAATCCCCTCCTCCAGTGCACGGCCAGCAAGGCTTACGCCCAGAGGCCCCGGGAACATCCCGGGATAGAGAGTGAGGACGGAAGCGCGGAATGTCATTGCGGAACCGCCGCTATCACAATCCATTGGGCGACGCATGGACGAACCACTCGACTGCCTGATCATCGGCGGGGGGCCGGCGGGGCTGACCGCTGCGATCTACTTGGCTCGCTTCCACCTCGACATCCTCGTCGTGGACGGCGGCAAGAGCCGCGCCTCGTGGATTCCGTGCAGCCGAAACCACGCCGGCTTCCCCGATGGAATCAACGGCAAGGAATTACTCCAGAGAATGCGCGAGCAGGCGTGCAAATATGGCGCGAAAATCAAGACCGAGCAGGTGACGAAACTGGAGCGGGACGAAGGGACAGGCCTCTTCACCGCAACCTGGGGCTCGGGAAAGGCGGTCGCACGAGCCGTCCTGCTCGCCACGGGCGTCACCAACCGCCGTCCACCCATGGACGAGGAGCTTCACGACGAGGCGCTGGCGCGCGGCCTTATCCGTTACTGTCCGATCTGCGACGGCTACGAAGTCACCGACAAGAAGGTGGGCGTGATCGGAAGCGACAGCCACGGAGTCGCCGAAGCGATCTTCATTCGCGGCTACACCGCCGACGTGACCCTCATCGCCCCGGACAAGGCGCTGCGCCTTGCGGCGGAGGACGCCGAAAAGCTGACAGCCGCCTCGATCCGAACGGTGGACGGGCCGGCTCAGGCGGTGGCGATCACCGGCGATTGCATCGTCGTTGAGACTGCGGAGGGCACCTTCAGCTTCGACGGCGTCTATCCGGCCCTGGGTTCCGACACGCACACCCAGCTCGGCGAAATGGTCGGCGCGCGGCTCGCGGAAGATGGCTGCTTCCTATGCGACGATCACCAGCGGACCAGCGTTCCCGGGCTTTATGCAGCAGGCGACGTCGTCCATGGGCTGGACCAGATCAGTCACGCGATGGGTGAAGGCGGAGTCGCCGCGACGACAATCCGCAACGATGTCGCGAAGCACAGCCCGCTGCTTCGGGAACCCGCCAACCAGCTGGTGGATGCCGAGGACGGCTCATAATCGTCATTGCGAGCGTAGCGAAGCAATCCAGCACGGCGAATGGATTGCCGCGTCGCCTTCGGCTCCTCGCAATGACAGCTAGGCGAGGAACTCCGGATCGACGACGATCCTGCCGTCCTGAAGATCGGCGATTCCCGGCTTGAAGGGGATTAGCGCGCGTTTTTTCCCGTCGGCTGCCTCCACCTCCAGCAGGTCGCCCGCGCCGTAATTCTCGACAGCAACGACACTGCCGAGGCAATTGCCCGCGCCGTCCACGCACTCGAGCCCGATCAGGTCGGCGTGATAATATTCGCCCTCTTCCAGCGGCGGCAGCGCCGAGCGGTCGACCTCAACCAGCGTTCCCCGCAGCGCTTCCGCAGCCGATCGGTCCGCGATCCCTGCAAGGCGAGCAATGGCGCCGGACGATCCGGCGCGGACGCTTTCCAGCTTTCTCTCCGTACCGCCGACATAGACGCTCTTGTGGCGGGCGAGATTCTCGACGCTGTCGGTGAACAGCTTGAGACGCAGCTCGCCCTTGACGCCATGCGCTCCGGCGACGGCGGCAAGGGCGATTCGCTTTTCAGTCATTGTGCAACGTGTCTCGACTACGCTCGACACGAACGGGAGGGTGTTGCCCTGCAAGACCGTTCGTCCGGAGCGAAGTCGAGGGACATTAGGCCTCCGGCTGCTCAGCCTTTTCGGCGCCCTCCGCCGGAGCATCTTCCACTGCCCCTTCGGCCGGCTCGTTGCTGGAGACGCCCTCGTCCGCACCTGGAGCTTCGGCGGCTTCCTGCGACGGGGTTTCGGCACCCTCTTCCGGAGCGGCTTCGACCGAACCTTCAGCGGGTTCGTTGGTCGACTGGCCCAGATCCTCGGTGCCGTCGGTGGCCGCGGCTTCCTCGTTCACCGGCTCGGCTGCGGCTTCCTCCGCCGGAGCTTCAGCGGCAGCCTCTTCCGCAGGAGCTTCGGCTACAGCCTCTTCCGCTGCAGGAGCTTCTTCGGCGGCCGGTTCCTCAGCTGGCACTGCAGCCGCTTCGGCCAGCTCGGCCTCACGCGCCTCGCGAGCTTCCGCCCGCTCCTTCGCCTTCTCGCCGGGCTCCGCCTTCTTCGGGTTGTTGCGGGCGGCTCGCTCCTTGATCCCGGCGGCGTCGAGGAAGCGAAGCACGCGGTCCGACGGCTGCGCGCCGACGCTCAGCCAATGCGAGATGCGGTCGCCGTCGAGCTTGACGCGCTCGGGCGAATCCTTGGCCAGCAGCGGATTGTAGGTGCCGACCTTCTCGATGAACCGGCCGTCGCGGGGCGAGCGGCTGTCGGTGACGACGATACGGTAATAGGGCCGCTTCTTTGCGCCGCCGCGCGAGAGGCGAATTGACAGAGCCATTTGAGTATTTCCTTTCTCTAATTCGTCATTTCTTTGAAAATTTGTCGAAGCCGGGGGGCAGGTTGAACGGCGATGCGCCGCCCAGCCCCGGAAGGCCTCCAGCGCCGCCAAGGCCGCCGAGATCGGGCATTCCTCCGGCGCCGCCGTGGCCACCCAATCCGCCGCCGCCTCCGAACATCGCCGCCAGCTTGCCGAAACCGCCCATCTTCTTCAGCCGCTTCATGGCTGTCGCCATTTCCTGATGCATCTTCAAAAGCTTGTTGACGTCCTGAACGGTGGTGCCGCTGCCCTTGGCGATGCGAATCTTGCGCTTGGCGTTGATCAGCTCCGGCTTCGACCGCTCCTTGGCGGTCATCGAGCTCATCATTGCCTCGAGATGGACCAGCGCCTTGGAATCCTGCGCTTTCTCGACCGCCTGCTTCATCCCCTTCATGCCCGGAAGCATGTTGGCGAGCGCACCGATCCCACCCATCCGCTGCATCTGCTGGATCTGCGCGCGAAGATCGTCGAGGTCGAACTTGCCCTTGGCCATCTTGGCCGCGAGCTTCTCCGCGTCCTCGACCTTGATCGTCTCGGCCGCTTTCTCGACCAGGCTGACGACGTCGCCCATGCCCAGGATCCGGCCGGCGATCCGCTCCGGGTGAAAGCCTTCGAGGGCGTCGATCCCTTCGCCGACGCCGGCGAACTTGATCGGCTTGCCGGTGACCGCGCGCATGCTGAGCGCTGCGCCGCCGCGAGCATCGCCGTCGAGGCGGGTGAGAATGACGCCGGTCAGGTCGACGTCGGCCGCAAATCCTTTGGCGACGTTGACCGCGTCCTGGCCGGTGAGACTATCGACGACGAGCAAGGTCTCGGTCGGGCGCGTCGCCTCGGCAACCGCCTTCATTTCGCTCATCAATTGCTCATCGACATGCAGCCGACCTGCGGTATCGAGCAGGACCACATCGTACGCCTGAAGCTTCGCCGCCTGCACGGCGCGCTTGGCGATCTCGACCGGCTGCTGCCCGGCGACGATCGGCAGCGTATCCACATTCGCCTGCCGCCCGAGCACTGCCAGCTGCTCCTGCGCAGCCGGCCGCGCAACGTCGAGCGAGGCCATCAGCACCCGCTTGCGCTCGCGCTCCGACAGCCTCTTGCCGAGCTTCGCCGTAGTCGTCGTTTTGCCCGAGCCTTGAAGGCCGACCATCATCACCACCGCCGGCGGATTGACATCGACCCGGAGCTCGGAGGAATCCGCGCCAAGCGTCTCGACCAGCTGGTCGTGGACGATCTTGACGACCATCTGCCCCGGAGTGACGGAGCGCAGGACCTCCTGCCCGACAGCCTTTTCGGTCACCTGCTCCACGAAATCGCGGGCGACCGGCAGCGCGACGTCCGCCTCGAGCAACGCCACGCGAACCTCGCGCATGGCCGAGCGCACGTCGCTCTCGGTCAGAGCGCCGCGCCCGCGAAGCTTGTCGAATACGCCCGAAAGGCGATCGCTCAGATTATCGAACACTCATATCTCCCAAACATGCCGAAGCAGCCCATATGGGTGCGCTCAACGCAAATTGCGCCGGCGGACGAAACCTCGTCGGCCGGCGTGCACCCGCAGGTGCTCCAGTCATGTCCTGTCGAAAACGACGCCGGGCGCTTAGCTCAAGAGGCTTCGAAGCGCAATCCGGCGATTAGTGAACGCTTCCGAGCACTTCCTCGCTCGAGAGAGTCGCGATAACGCGCTCGACCTGCCGCCAGTGGCAGAAGCGTACGACATTCTCGTTGTCGCGGCTTTCCTCGGCGCGCGCGGCCGCCTCGAAACCGGCGTCATCGCCGAACCGCTCGATGAGGTCTGCGGCATCGGCGAGAGCCGGCCGGCCGGAGATGAAGGGCGCGTCCATGTGCCCTGATTAACAGCATCGGGTTTCGCGACTGACGACGAGCATCGTCAACGCGCCGCTAACCATGGTCTCGCTGGCGTCGGTCGCCCTCCTCTGCCATGGGCGCCCGATGGCTCAGCAGAACAAGCTAGGTGGCGGCTGTTTCCTTATTGTCCCGATCCTGATCGGCTTCATCGCCGGGATGGCGACCGGCAACGCCTTTCGGGGAGTCCTGATCGGTACCGCCATCGGGATCGTGCTTGCGGTCGGCATCTGGCTGATCGACCGCAGACGCACCTAATCTCGTCATTGCGAGGAGCGCAGTGACGAAGCAATCCAGCCGCGCAAACCTGGATTGCCGCGCCCCGGCCGTGCCGGGCTCGCAATGACGGGAACGCAGTAGGATGCGTCTACAATTTCCGCCCGGCCCAGATCACCCGGCCGATGCAGTGGATTTCGTCGATGTCGCAGTCCGGCCAATCGGGATAGGCCGGGTTGTCGGACTGAACAGTCACTCGGCGTCCAGCCGGGTGGATGGCGAGCCTCTTCACCACCAGCACGTCGTCGGCGCGAAGCACGTAAATTCCATCGCGCAGGCGATTCATCGAATCCCCGAGATCGACCAGGATGTCGTCGCCGGAATTCAATGTCGGCGCCATTGAATCCCCTTCAACCCTGATGATCGAAAGATTGGGCGGGGCTGAGCCGGTGAGCGCCTTCAGCCATCTTTCGTCGAAGGCCAAATAGGGTCGCGACGCCTCACCCGCCGGAATCGCTCCCGGACCCGCCGACGCTCGGACGAAACTTCGGTTGATCGAAACCAGCCCGCTCGGCTCCTCGGCTGTCTCCGGTCCACCCAGCATGGATTCGGGGATCGAGAAATAACGAGCCAAAGTCCGCCGATCGGATTCGCTCAATCGCCTCGGAACGCCGCGCCGGACGAACTGCTGGATGTAGGCCGGGTTGCGGCCGAGCATCCGCGAGAGGCCGGCGAAGTCCTCACCCCGCTCAGAGCACAGGCTCTCCAAAACTCGGCGCGCGTCGGCGTTCATGGTTGTTGCTGCTTTAAGCATAGGAAATAGCCTAGACAAGTAGGAAACGCATTGGAATTGAATGTGCGGCCGAGTCGCCAGAACCAAGGACATCAAAAGTGTATCTGCTTCGAGAAGTCGAGAATTTTTTGCGCAATCGCGGTGTGCCTCCTACCCGTTTTGGCAGGGAAGCCGTTCGCGATCCACGTTTCGTATTCGATCTCAGGAATGGAAGAGAGCCGCGACCACAAACGGTTGCACGCGTTCGGGCTTTCCTGGAGGCGGCGCGATGATGAAAATGGCTATGTCGCCGGCGGCGGCCGCACTCCTGCGGTCGCTGCTCGGCAGGGCGGGCGTGGAGCGCGATAGGATTCTGCTTACCGAGTTCCGCTCGACGGATTGGCAATCTCTCACATTCGTCGGCGAACGGCACCAAATTCGATTTCGGATTCCCGGGCCTGATTCGAAACTTACAGCGGAGCGCTTGCTGGACGGTCTGGAAGATGCCGAGCTCGAAGTGTGGGGCCACTTCGTCGCCGACATTAGCCTCGCCGACGGACCATTCAATCGCGAAGATGGTTCGGTAGAGCTTGGAATTGAGGCGCTGACCGTCGCCGATTCGTAGTTGCGAACGATCAGCGCAGCGATCGGCGCAGTTCGGCAAGGGCTTCGGCGAGCTCATCGGTGGCTGACTTCGCCTGCTGCTCGGCCTGCGCGTCCAGGTGCTGTTCTATGCGATCCCGAAGTTCGGCCGGCGAGGAGCCGCCAAAGATAGGCACGACCTTGGAATCTTGCGCGGCAGGAATGGCGTCCTCCAGCACAAGCACGTCCTCTTCGAACTCCAGCGGAACGAGTTCGAAGGGGCGAAGCCGGAAGCGTGGCGCTGCCAATTGCTGAAGCTTGCTGAGGGCGCGGATTTCCATCCGCCCCTCTTACGCCGGCAATCCTTGCCAGCCGGTTAGGATTGGAGTTCTTCAGCCCGTTGTGGAGCGGCGCTTCCGCTTTCCCTGTCGAGCAGATCGATCAAGGCATTCGTAAAGGGATCGACGTCGTCAGGGTTGCGCGCTGTGACGATATTGCCGTCCACGGCTGCCGCCTCGTCTACCACTCGTCCTCCGGCATTCCTGAGATCCGTGCGGATCGACGGCCATCCGGTGACGGTGCGCCCGCGGATCAGGTCTGCCTCGACCAGAAGCCACGGTCCGTGGCAGATCGCGGCGATCGGCTTTCCCTGACCGGCGAAGTCGCGGATCAGCTGGATTACATTCTGGTGAGTCCTCAAGTGGTCGGGATTGCGCACGCCGCCAGGAAGCACCAGCGCATCGAAATCCGACGCATTCGCCTCGTCGATCGTCATGTCGGGACGGATCGTCTTGCCCGGATCGTCGTGGACCGTCGCCTGAATTGGGCTCGTATCGAGCGACGCCAGCTTCACTGTCGCTCCCTGCTGCTCCAGGATCTGCTTCGGCCCGAACAGCTCCCATTCCTCAAAGCCGTCGGTGGCGACGATCAGAATTTTCGCATCTTGGATGTTCGGCATTGCTCCTCCTTAGGAACTTGCCCCGCTCGCCGCTCGCTTAGACCGCTCGATGAGTGAACAAAAGCGTACTGGCGCTGAGTTGCGCCATAGCAGCGATCAGGAGCCTGGCTACACGCGCAAGCGCATGGGCCGATACTGGGCCTATTTCGACGAGCATGGCGAGCGAGTCACCGATCGTGACACGATCGACCGGCTGAATTCGGTCGCCCTGCCTCCGGCCTATACCGACGCCTGGTTCTGCAAGGATCCCAACGGGCACCTGCAGGCGACCGGGATCGATGCGCGCGGCCGCAAGCAATATCGTTATCACCCCGATTTCCGAGCCAGCGCCGAGCAAAGCAAGTTCGCCGGCCTCATCGAATTCGGCAAAGCGCTTCCGAAGATTCGGCGGCGCGTCCAGGCGGACCTGCGCAAGCGAAGCCTCAGCCGGGAGAAGGTGCTGGCCGCGGCGGTGCGGCTTCTCGACACCGAGCACCTGCGCGTGGGCAACGAGGAATATGCGCGCGCCAACAAGAGCTTCGGGCTCACCACCCTTCGCTCGCGGCACGTCCGCAATCAGGGACAGAAAGTGAAGATGCGATTCACCGGTAAGCATGGGATTGTCCATGAGGTGACGATAACCGACCGCACGCTTGCCCGAGTGGTCCGCCGGTGTGAGGACCTGCCGGGCCAGGCGCTATTTCAGTATATCAACGGCGATGGAACGCCGCACCCGATCACTTCGGCCGACGTCAACGACTACATCCGCGAGGCGAGCGGCGGCGACTTCACCGCCAAGCATTTCCGAACCTGGGCCGCGAGCGTGATCGCTTTCGAGAAATTGCTCGAAGCAAGCGAAGAGCAGCGCAAGATCAGCGTCGTCACGATGGTCGAACCGGTGGCCGAAGCGCTTGGCAACACCGTCGCCATCAGCCGCAAATCTTATGTCCATCCGAAGTTGATCGAGGCGGCCAGGGAGCGCCCGCGCGACCCGCTCCCCGATTTCGAGCGCCCGCGGGAGCGCAAGTTTCTCTCCGGGAGCGAGGCCGGGCTACTCAAATTCCTCAAAGCCGAGAACAAACGGCGCAAACGCGCCGCCGCTTGATTTCGCCTGCCGTAAACGGCCATGACCTGCTTCGATGAAGGGGCGCATCGTCTGGCCGGCACAAATCGCCGCATGGGTCGTGGATAATCGCGACGCGTTGCTCGCCGGTCTCGCGGCCGCGCTCGTGCTCGTGGCGATCATGATCACCCTTCGAAGCGCGGGCCGCCGCATCGTCGCCGCCGATCCCCAGCTCAAGAGCTGGAAGGCGGTGATCGGGCAAGTTCTTGCCAAGACCAGCATCGTCTTCATGGCGCTCGCGGCCCTCGATCTCGTCGCCAGCTATACCGACACGCCGCACCGGCTCGAACACCTGATCAATATCGGATTCGTCATTGCCTGGGCGCTTCAGGCAGCTGTGTGGGCCCGCGAGCTCATCATGGGAATCATCGGCCGGCAGACGGTCGAAACTCCTGGCGAAACCACGCTCGACAACGCCCGGGCGGTCGTGAGGGTGCTGGTCAGCGTCACTCTGTTTGCGATCGCAATCATCGTCATCCTGGACAATCTGAACGTCAATGTCACGGCACTTGTTGCTGGCCTTGGGGTGGGCGGCATAGCCGTGGGCTTGGCTGCTCAGGGCATCTTCTCAGACTTGTTCGCGGCGCTGTCGATCCTGTTCGACAAGCCATTCAAGCGCGGCGACGTTATCAAGTATGGCGAGAGCATTGGGACGGTCGAGCGGATCGGACTGAAGACCACCCGCTTGAGGGCCGCGACCGGCGAGCAGCTGGTGATGGCGAATACAAAACTTCTCGACCAGGAAATCCGGAACCTGAATCAGGGCCGGACCCGGCGCACGACTCTAAAATTCGGGGTGGTCTACCAGACCAGCCCGGAAAAACTGGCGCGAATTCCCGAAGTCGCGAAGGCCGCCATTGAGGGACGCAAAGGCTGTACCCTCGTTCGCTGCTCGATGCTCGGCTTCGCCGAATCCAGCCTCGATTTCGAGCTCTTGTTCGACAGCAGAAGCATCGATTTTAACGTCATCGCCGCCGATCGCACCGCGATCATGATGACGATCATCAAAGCCTTTGCCGACGAAGCAATCGAGTTCGCCTATCCGACGCAAACGACCTTCACCGCCGCCCCGGATGGATCGCTGGTGATGCCCTATCCAAGCGCTCCGCAGCGCGCGTGATTGAACCCGTTTGCATCCGGCGGGTTTGATCGGAAAAGCAGGGAGGCCCTGATGCCCGAATCCAATCGCCCGCTGGTTGAACGAATCGCCCGTGTGCTGGCCGGCGCCAAGCTCAGCAGCAACGCCGAAGGCAGCAACGGCTCCGCCGGACCCGAGGTCGACCGGGCCTGGCGTGAGCATGTAAATCAGGCACTGGCGGTGCTTCACACGATGCGCGAGCCGGACGAGGCGATGGCGGCCGTTGGCGAAGTCGATATGTGGCGCAACATGGTGGAAGCGGCCATCGCTCAGAGGGTCGATTGATCCGTCATCCCGGCCTTGAGCCGGGATCCGCCTTCTTCTCGATGGCGGTCGAAAGGCAAGCGGATGCCGGATCAAGTCCGGCATGACGGACTGCTGGGGGCAGTCCGGCAGGGCGGGCTCGGCATGACGGACTGCTGCGGGCAGTCCGGCAGGGCGGGCTCGGAATGACGGCAAAGCGTCACTCCCCGACCTGGACTCTCATCATGTCGGTTTGCGCCTCATCGCTGTCGTTCATCGATGGGTCGGTTCTGAACGTCGCCCTGCCCGCCATTCGTCAAAGCCTCCATGCGACGGCCGCCGATGCGCAATGGGTGGTCAACGCCTTCACCTTGCTGCTGGCGGCGCTGATCCTCACCGGCGGCGCTCTCGGCGATCATCAGGGGCGGCGGCGGTGGCTGGTGATCGGCACTGCTCTGTTCGGTGTTGCGTCGCTACTCTGTGCGCTCAGCCGCTCGCTCGAGCCCCTGCTCGCCGGCCGCGCGCTTCAGGGAATCGGTGCCGCGCTGCTGCTTCCCAACAGCCTCGCGCTCCTCAACAGCGCCTATGAGGGCGAGGCGCGCGGCCGAGCGGTCGGCATCTGGGCCGCCGCCGGGGCAATCAGCGCGGCCGTCGCGCCGCTGATCGGAGGCTGGCTGGTCAGCCATGCCGGCTGGCCGGCAATCTTCTACATCAACCTGCCGTTCGCGGCTGCGGCAATCGCCGTCGCATACCTCCGCGTTGCAGAAGCGAAGAACGGCGATCGGGCCAATCTCGACATCGCCGGGGCGGCACTCGCAACCGTCGGCCTCGGTGCGCTCACCTGGGGCCTTACCTTGTGGTCGGCCCATCGCGCCTTTTCACCCGCCGCCGGTTGGACACTCGCGATCGGTATCGCGATGCTGGGCCTTTTCCTGTGGGTGGAGCGTCGCCGTGGCCTGGAGGCGATGATCCCGCTCGGCTATTTCGGCCGGGCGGATTTCTCGTCGCTGAACCTGATGACGTTCCTGCTCTACGGCGCTTTCGGGTCGGCATTGCTGCTCCTGCCCTACGTGCTGATCACCGCCGGCGGCTATTCGCCGGTAGAGGCCGGTCTCGCCATGCTGCCGTTCCCGATCATCATCAGTTTCGGATCGCCGATAATGGGCCAGCTGGCGACCAAAATCGGGCCTCGCTGGCCGCTCACGATCGGTCCGCTGGTCGTTGCGGCAGGGCTGTTGCTGGGAACGCGAGTCGCATCCGGCCAGACCTACTGGACCGACGTGCTCCCCGGCGTCGGCCTGATGGCAATCGGCATGGCTCTGGCGGTCGCACCGCTAACCAGCGCGGTGCTGGTCACCGTCGATCCGGAGCACACCGGCATGGTCTCCGGCTTCAACAGTGCGCTGTCGCGAACCGGCGGGCTGATCGGAGTCGCTTTGCTGGGAGCCGTCCTCGCAAGTACCGGCCAGGCCATCCTTGAGCCATACGAGGTGGCGCTGATGATTGCTGCCGCCGTCGCTGCTTGCGCAGGCCTAGTCGCCTTCCTCGGTCTCAAGACCTGCCCCAGCCCGAAGGCCAAGGCCGCCGCGCCAGCCTAGCCGTTGGCGGCGATCCAGTCCTCCACGACCGGCGCGATCTTTTCTCGCCATTTGCGGCCGTTGAAGATCCCGTAATGGCCGACATCTTCCGCGAAGAAGTAGCGCTTGTTGCCTTCGGGAAGCTTGGTCGCGAGCTTCAGCGCCGCCCTGGTCTGGCCTATGCCGCTGATGTCGTCCCGCTCGCCTTCGATGGCCAGCAGCGCCGTGTCGGTGATCGCCTTCGGATCGACCTTCCTGCCGCGATGAGTCATCTTGCCCTTCGGCAGCAGGTATTGCTGGAAGACGACATCGACCGTCTGCAGGTAGAATTCCTCGGTCATGTCGCAGACCGAGCGATATTCGTCGTAGAAGCGCTGCGTCGAGGCAGCGCTCTCCTCATCGCCTTCCACCAGATGCTTGAACATCTCCCAGTGGCTGACGAGGTGGTTGCCAAGGTTCATCGCCATGAACCCGGCGAGCTGAAGGAAGCCGGGATAGACCCGCCGTCCCGCCCCCGGATACCAGGCGGGAACGGTCGCGATCACATTCTGCTCGAACCAGCTTAGCGGCCGCTCGCTCGCTAGGCGATTGACCGCGGTCGGCGCCTCACGCGCATCGATCGGCCCGCCCATCAGGGTGAGGGTCTTCGGAGCCCACCGATCCTTGTCGATATTCATCAGTGCAGTCGCTGCGAAAGCCGGAACCGCCGGCTGGCAGACCGCGAGCATGTGCGGCCGCTCGCCCGTTTTCTCCCCGATCGCATGCAGGAACTCGACCAGATAATCGACATAGTCGTCGAGATCGAAATGGCCTTTCGTCAGGGGCGCCAGCTTCGCATCGCGCCAATCGGTGATGTAGACATCGTGCTTCGGCAGCATCCGGGCGACCGTGCCGCGAAGCAAAGTCGCATAATGGCCCGACATCGGCGCGACGATCAGAAGCCTTGGACCGGTCGCAACACCCTCGCGGACGAAATGCTTCAGCTGTCCGAAGGGTTTGCGAAGCACGATCTCTTCGCGAACCTCGACCTCTTGGCCATCGACGACTGCATGCGCGATCCCGAATTCCGGCTTCCCGCGTGGCGCCGCGGCATGGGAGAAGACCTCCAGGCTTGCAGCGATCAGCGGGCTCGCGCCGCCATAGGCAAACGGGTTCGACGGGTTGCTGAGCCATCCCGCGCCCATTCCGGCCAACTGGCTCGCGCCTGCCAGCCAGGAACGCTGCATTTCATAGGCGTCGTAAAGCATTCATGGGGGATGTGGCGGTTAATTGTGCGGCGCGCAAGGATAATGCTGCGCTGCGGCGCAAAGCCCGCGATTACAACCGTTTTGGAGCCATTCTTAACCGGGCGATAGGCTGGGAGAAGCCACACGGGCCTGCGGGAGAGTGCGCGTGTCGTGAGCAAATCGGGCAAAAAGCGAAACAGCAGCCGGGCCCAGGAGCTTGAGCATATCCTGAATTCGGTCCCGCAGATCGTCTGGTCGGCGGGTGCCGACGGCATTGTCGATTTCGTGTCGGATCAGTGGCGTACGGAATATGGCGGCAACCCTGCCGAAATGATTGGCGAAGGGTGGATCAATCACGTTCATCCGGAAGATGTCGAACGCACCCTCAGCAACTGGGCAACGGCGGCGCAAAAGGCCGAGCCCTACGAGGCGGAGTTCCGCCTCCGGCTTCCGGACGGAGAATTTCGCTGGGTCCTGATCGCCGCCAAGCCCGAAGTTGCAGACGATGGCACGATCCGCCGCTGGTTCGGGACCTGCGTAAAGATACACGAGCGTGTCGTGGCCGAGCGGCAATTGGCCCTGAAGGAACAGCTGTACCGAAGCATTCTCGAAGCGAGCGCCGATTGCATCAAGGTGATTGGGCTGGATGGGATTATCCAGTTGATCAACCCGCCCGGTCTTGAATTGATCGAAGCTGCTGACGCAGCGCTTGTCGTCGGGCAGAACTGGGTCGACCACTGGCCTGAGGACATGAAGGGGACGGTTGCCGACGCTCTTCAGCGCGCCGCAACGGGTGAAACTTCGCGCTTCAGCGGCTTTCTTCCGACAATGACCGGCAAGCCCAAATGGTGGAACGTGGTCGTCTCCCCCATTCGCGACGAAAACAACGCCGTAAGCCGGATTCTCGCGATTTCGCGCGATTGCAGCGAGGAGCGCGAACGCTCGCAGCAATTGCTGTGGGCAAGCGAGCACGATCCGCTCACCGGCCTTCCGAACCGCCGCGCCTTTCAGGCCCGGTTGAAAGCATCGGTTCTTCGCTCGATGAACTCGGGCTCGAAAGTCGGCCTTCTGCTCGTGGACGTCGATCACTTCAAACATGTCAACGACTCCCTCGGTCACACGGCGGGTGACCGGTTGTTGAAGGAATTCGCGAAACGGCTTCAGGGGGCGCTTCGCAACGACGATTTTGTTGCCCGCATAGGGGGGGACGAGTTCGCGATCATTGTCGAGGATCTGCGCAACTCTGACGACCTGCTCCTTGTCGGCGAGTCGGCCGGCAAGGCGCTGAAGGCGCCCATCAGGTTGGAGCGGCGCAGTTTGAGCAGTGGCGCGACGATCGGCGGAGCCATCTTCCCGCAGGACGCCGCGACCGCCAACGATCTGTTCAACGTCGCCGACACCGCCCTTTATGCGCTCAAGACAGATGGCCGCGGCGGTACGCGCCTCTTCCATTCGCGAATGCGCGAGGAATCGAGACGTGTCGCCTCGCAGCTTAATCTTGCGCGACTGGCGATCCGCGACTGCAGCCTGGTGCCCTTCTTCCAACCCAAGATCGACCTGAAGTCAGGCCAGCTCGTAGGATTCGAAGCGCTGCTCCGGTGGCGCGACGGCGCACGCGGTTTCCAACTGCCGCAGACGATCGAAGAAGCATTCAAGGAATATGAGCTGGCAAGCGAAATCGGCGCGCTGATGCAGCGGCGGGTTTTCGAACAGATTCGCGAGTGGCTGGACCAGGGAGTGAACTTCGGCCGGATCTCCCTCAATGGTGCACCAGCCGAGTTCCTTCGCGACGATTACGCCGAACGGCTTCTCCTGCTGCTGGCGCAGTACGATATTCCCGCGAGCTTCATCGAAGTCGAGGTGACGGAGCACGCTTTGATGGATCGAAGCTCCCGCTACGTGGAGCGTGCGTTGACCATGTTGAAAAGGGCCGGCGTGACCGTGGCTCTCGACGATTTCGGAACCGGCTACTCTTCTCTCTCGCATCTGCGCGATTTTCCGGTGGACGTCGTCAAGGTGGACAAGAGTTTCGTCCAGGCGATCAATTCCGATTCCGAAATTGCGGCGATCGTCGGGGCGGTGATCAACCTTGCAAGCAGCCTCGAAATGCAGTCCGTCGCCGAAGGAATTGAGACCGAGCAGCAGCTTACGTTGCTTCGGACCATGGGATGTCAGGTTGGCCAGGGGTACGCTCTCGGCGCCCCCATTGCCGGAGGCGACGTGACAATAGGGCGAGCCGCCAAAGCCGCCTGATCAGCCTGCCAGGCCGGAGATTCCGAGCCACCAGCGGGTACAGCTGTCCTACAGCAGATTGTCGGTAGTATGCGTCAAGCATGCACTCGCAAATGCCGAACTGCGCGCCAGGCCATTTGCCTCCTCGGTCGGTCGCGCGTGCACGTACGCGCGCGCGCACGCGTACACTTACGAACTTTGTGAACTTTCGCGGCCTGACACGGTGCTCCATTTGAGTGCGGCCACTCCCCCTGCTAGTCGGCTGCGCATGGCCGACGCTTCCGAAAAGCCCAACCGAAGTCTCGGCAATCTGCGGATCGTCTGGTGCGCGGCCAGCAAATACCGGTGGCATATCGCCGGTGCCGTTTTCTTCCTGGCGCTCTCCTCAGCCTCGACTCTGGCGATCGGCTGGGGCGTCCAGCGAGCGATCGATCGCGGTTTCGTCGGCAATGTAGCTAATCCGATAGCGGTCAGAGACGCGTTCGAAAGTCTCCTCGCAATCGTCGTCGTCCTCGCGCTGGCGACTGCATGCCGTTTGTATTTCTTTTCTTGGCTCGGCGAGCGCACCGTCGCCGACATCCGGATCGCGGTGCACCGGAACCTGCTCACCCTGCCCCCGCGCTTCTTCGAAGAAAATCGGCCGTCGGAAATCGCATCGCGCCTCACCGCCGACACCACCATCCTCGATCAGGTGGTGGGTGTCAGCACCTCGATGGCTCTTCGCAATTTCGCCAACGGTGCCGGCGGCCTCATCTATCTGTTCGTCCTTTCCCCGAAGCTGACCGGGCTTTTGCTTCTGGCCATTCCGCTGGTGGTGACCCCAGTCATTCTCCTTGGCCGCAAAGTGAAGGCTTTGAGCCGGTCGTCGCAGGACAAGATCGCCGACGTCGGAAGTACAATTTCCGAAACCCTTGGCGCCATGAAAGTTGTGCAGGCTTTCGGGCAGGAAGCCCGCGAGCTCGGGCGATTCCGTACCACCGTTGAGAATGCCTTCGCGGTAGCGCGCCGCCGTTTCGGCGTGCGTGCGGTCCTGACCTTCACCCTGATGCTGATCATGTTCGGAATGATCGTGATGTTGCTTTGGGAGGCGGTGAGTGACGTTGCCGCCGGGCGGCTCTCGGGCGGCACGATCGCCGCCTTCATCTATCTCGGCTCCATCGTAGGAGGCTCGTTTGGAGCGCTGACCGAGACCTACGGCGAGTTGCTCCGCGGCGCTGGGGCTGCTGCGCGAATCCATGAGCTGATGATCGAGCGGCCGGAGATCCACGCTCCTGCGAGCCCGGTGCCGCTGCCGGTTACCGCGAAGGGTTCGCTCTCGTTCGAGCATGTCGAGTTCCGCTACCCGACGCGGCCGCAGGAAAAGGCGCTGCACGACCTCAGCCTCGATATCGCGCCGGGCGAAACGGTCGCGGTCGTCGGGCCTTCGGGCGCGGGTAAATCGACTCTCTTCCAGCTCGCGCTGCGTTTCTACGATCCGCAGCAAGGACGCGTGCTACTCGACGGAGTGGACGTTCGCGACGCCGATCCGGCCGAGGTGCGGTCGCGCATCGCCCTGGTCCCCCAGGAGACGGTGATCTTCGCCGCCAGCGCGAAGGACAATATTCGCTACGGCCGCTGGGAGGCTAGCGAGGAAGAGATCGTGGAAGCCGCCAAGGCGGCCAACGCGCACGAATTCCTGAAGGACTTGCCCGAAGGCTACGACACTTTTCTCGGCGAAAGCGGGGCGCGGCTTTCAGGCGGGCAGCGCCAGCGGATCGTGATCGCGCGGGCGCTGCTTCGGGACGCACCTTTGTTGCTGCTCGACGAGGCGACCTCCGCGCTCGACGCGCACAGCGAACGGCTGGTGCAGGAAGCGCTGGAGCGGCTGATGAAAACCCGCACCACCATCGTCATCGCGCACCGGCTGGCGACGACCCGGGCCGCCGACCGCATCATCGTGATGGACGGCGGCCGGATCGTCGAGGAAGGGACTCACGCCTCGCTGAACAAGGCGGATGGCCTTTACGCCAGCCTCGCCCGGCTCCAGTTCGCCGGCCAAGCCGCGTAGATCATGACTGCCTAGCTCTGCGCGCCGCCGTCTCCCGCTCCGCCGGAGCCGCCTGAACCTCCCGAACTTCCGCCGGATTTGCCGCCGCGCGAGCGGGACGAGGTCGAGCGGGAAGACCGCGACTTGGAGCCTGAGCTTCGGCTTGCCGCAGCCTTCGGCTTCGCAGCGCTCTTGGTGGAACGGCTGCCGCCGGATTTAGCTGCGGACGATTTCGAGCGGGAGGAGGACGAGCGGGACTTGCTCGCTCCCGAACTCCGCGACGCGCCCGACTTGCTGCTGCTCGATCGGTTCGAGCCGCTCGTGCTGCCGCCGCTGCTGGACGCGCTGGTCTCCATCGACCATTTGCCGCTCATCACCCTGTTCGCGGCATCGGTCACCGCCTCGGCAATCAGCGCACCCAGCTTGGTCGCGCTCGACAATACCGACTTGGCCGCCTTGTCCGCCGTATCCGCGGCTTCCATTCCGGCGTCCCGGATCGCCTTGCGCGCCTTTGGGCTGGCGCTGATGGCTGCGGCTGCTGCGGCGAGGCCGGCGGCGAGCATTTCCTTGCTCATCGCCGCGTTCGCCAGCCGTTCGGTTGTGCTCTTTGACGAACCCGACGACCGCGAGCTCGAGCTTGATGATTTGGATCCTGCCGCCGAGGACCGCGATTTGCTTCCTGAGGATTTGGACCCTGTGCTTCTGCTGGATTTGGCCATCACAAACCTCCCTTGGTCGGCTCAATAGACACTTGAGCGTAACAACGGTTCCGTTGCGGGTCCGAAAAGACGCCCTTCGAGATAAGTTAAAGGGGACCGCCGCGCGATGCAGCGATCCCCTCGAACATGGTCAGCGGCCGGAAGTGATTTGGCCGTCCGTCCAGCGCCTAGGGCCGACGAACACCCCTTTCCGACCTCCCTGCTGAACCATGAGACATCGGATCACCTCCTTTCGCTGCGTTGAAGCCGTAACGAACATGAATCGGCAGACCGCCAACTACAAGTCTTGTAATGCAATTTTGTTTCGGCAATCATCCGCAACTTCGCGCTGCCGGCTAGCTGCGGCAATCCTCGAAAACCCGCGGAGCTTCGGCCCAGCTCGGCACGACAAGCGCACCGACGCCTGCGTTTGCGATCGCCCATTTGCCCCGCGAGAAGGCGATGTCGTCGAGCAGTGGATCGTTGGCGGCGACAGCGGCGGTCAAATTGCCCGCGGCGAAGCTGGCCGCGAGGTTTCTCGCACCATAGGTCGTGGTGACCGTCAGGTAAGGCGCGGCAGCCGTCATTCCGGTGCGGACGATGCTGACCACCCTGGTCGCACGGTTGCAGCGCACCGTGAGGCGCACATGGCCGCCGCTATCGATAAAATCGGCCTCGTTGCCGCCGGCGATCGGGCGGTAGGACCAGTTCCCGACCGTCGCCTGCACTGCGTCCAGATCGAGCGCGGATGGCGCGGGTGCAGGGGTCTGGGCGGTAGTGGCGGTTGCAAGGAGGAGCGCAGTTGCTGCTGCGCAAAAATAACGCGGCTTCATTTGGTCAGGCGGTCGACTTTTTCCTGGAGCTTGGCGAGCTCGCTTCGAAGCTCGTCGACCTCGCTCTCCGAAGCCGGACCTTCCTTTTTGGGATTGGGCGTGAACACCTGGGCGGTCTGCTGAAACATCTCCATGTTGCGCTTCGCCATATCGGCAAAGATGTTGCCGCCGAAAGCCTCGCTCATCGCTTTCTGGTTTCGCTTGAACGCATCCATCGCCGCTTCGAGATATTGCGGGACAACGCCCTGCATCGAATTGCCATAGAGGCCGATCAACTGCCTCAGGAATCCGACCGGGAGCATCGTCGATCCGCGCGATTCCTCTTCGACGATGATTTGCGTCAGCACCTGCCGGGTGATGTCTTCGCCGGAGCGCGCGTCCACCACCTCGAACTCGCGGCCCTCGCGCACCATTTCGGCGAGCCGGTCGAGGGTGATGTAGGTAGAGCTTTCGGTGTCATAAAGCCGCCGGTTGGCGTACTTCTTGATCGTCACCTTCGGCGAAGAATTGGACATGGCAAGCTCCAGACAGAGCAGCGGCATATCAGAGAGCGATAATGCAGTGCAACAAAACCGCGCACCGCGGCCGCTGCCGCTGTTTCTCGAACTCGTCCGAAGGGTGTCGGAACGGGAGCCGGAACTTGCCGCCAACGCCCTCCGCGGCCTGACAAAATACCAGCAGGCGGCAAGGCCCGAACTCGTTCGGGAGAGACCGGTCGTTGCGCGGATTCGAGGAGCGACTGTTCGCGACTGCGGCGGAGACGGTCCGCCTGCTCTTCTTGTTCCGTCACTCATCAACCCGCCCGAAATCCTGGATCTGGATGAAGACGTGTCGCTGGCGGACTCGGTCGCGGGGGCGGGTCATCGCGCGCTCCTTCTCGATTGGGGAACGGCAGGCGAGCGCCAGGAGCTCGACCTCGGCGGCCATGTGGCCGAGCTGCTCGTCCCGCTTGTTCGCGAGTTGCGTGAGCCGCCGGCGCTGATCGGTTACTGCCTTGGCGGGACGATGGCGATCGCGGCAGCGAATTGCGTGGAGACCGAGCGGGTCGTCACCGTCGCCGCACCCTGGCGGTTTTCGGCTTACCCGCAAAGCTCGCGCGATTCCCTCTTGCGGTTGTGGCAAGCCGCCAAGCCCGCCGCCGAACGGCTCGGAGCGCTGCCGATGGAGGTGCTTCAGGCCGCCTTCTGGTCGCTCGACCCGGCGCGTACTGTCGCCAAATTCGCGGCCTTCGCCGATGCCGACGTCGACAGCGCCAAGGCGAGGCGGTTCGTCACTCTCGAAGACTGGGCGAACGAAGGCGAGCCCCTGCCCTGCCCCGCAGCGCGCGAGTTGATCGAGGGGCTGTTCGGCCAGGGGCTCCCCGAGAGCGGACAGTGGCGAACTGCCGGACGGGTGATCACCGACCAGCTCGATTGCCCGCTGCTCAACATCGCCGCCGCGCAGGATCGGATCATTCCCGCGGCTGCGGCACCGGTCCACGGGCAATCGGTCGGCGTTTCCGCCGGTCACGTCGGGATGATCGTCGGATCGAAGCGGGCGGCGCTGCAAGCGATCCTCAACGACTTCCTTGCCGGTGGCGGCCGCCGTCGCTAAGTCGCGCTGCACGCACCCATAGCTCAGCTGGATAGAGCGCTGCCCTCCGAAGGCAGAGGTCAGAGGTTCGAATCCTCTTGGGTGCGCCATAAGCCGTTGCTCCTGCGCGCCAATCCCTTTACTCATACAAGTGATTTGAGGAGGGGATGATGCTCAACACGCCAGTTTCGCGGCGCAGCTTCACACGCTGGGCAGCTGCGTCGCCGCTCGCGCTGGCCGCGTCCAGCAGAGCCTGGGCGAAGTGGGACAATGTCGAAACGCCGCCGGTGTTCGAGACGATTGCTCCGCCGGCATTCTCCCCAGTCGCTCCGCGCGCGGTCCTTTTCCCTTCGCACCAGGTCACCCTCCTCGAAAGCCCGTTCCTTGAGGCACAGCGGCTGAGCTCCGGTTATTTGTCGCGGATCGATCCCGACCGCTTGCTCCACACCTTCCGCCTCAATGCCGGCCTTCCGAGCAATGCGAAGCCGCTCGGCGGTTGGGAAGCACCCGATTGCGAGCTCCGCGGTCATTTCATGGGCCACTATCTTTCAGGCTCGGCGATCAGCTTCGCCGCCACAGGCGACACCCGAGTTCGCGATCGCGCCAACCGCGCCGTCGCAGGGCTTGCCGAATGCCAGAAGAAGCTGGGAGACGACGGCTATCTCAGCGCCTTCCCGCGCAGCTTCTTCGATCGGCTCGCGGCCGGCACCGACGTGTGGGCGCCCTTCTACACGATCCATAAAATCTTTGCCGGGCTGCTCGACATGAACGAGCTCGCCGGGAATGCGCAGGCACTCGATCTGGCCGAAGGCATCGGCCGCTGGGCCGACTGGTGGACCGCCAATCGCGACGATGCGGCGATGCAGAAGGTTCTCGAGGTCGAGTTCGGCGGGATGAACGACGCCTTCTATCGGCTCGCCGGAATCACCGGCAATCCACGCTGGCTGGCCGTCGGCGACCGCTTCACCAAGAAACGTGTTTTCGGTCCGCTCGCCGCGCAGAAGGACGAGCTTCGCGGGTTGCACATGAACACGCACGTGCCGCAGGTGATCGGCGCCGCTCGCCGCTACGCAATGACCGGCGACGATCGCTTCGCCAACGTCTCGCGCTTCTTCTGGCAAACCGTCACCGGGGTGCGCACCTATGCCACCGGCGGGTCCAGCAACAACGAGCATTGGCTGACCGAACCCAACCGGCTCGCGGTCGAGTGGGAGAATGGGCACGATCACCAGGAATGCTGCTGCTCTTATAACATGCTGAAGCTGGGGACGGCGCATTTCACCCATCGCCCCGATGCTTCGGTGGCGGATTATTACGAGCGCGCGCTGCTCAACCACCGGCTGGGCGAAATCCACCCCGAAACCGGCCACACCAGCTACTTCCTCTCGCTCGCCCCGGGCGCGTGGAAGACGTGGGGCACCGAGGACACCACCTTCTGGTGCTGCAACGGCACCGCGCTCGAGGATTTCGCGAGCTTCAACCGGATGATCTACGCGCACGACGCCGATGGCCTGTGGGTGAACCTGTTCATCCCCTCGGAACTGGACTGGGCCGACCGGGGCGTCCGCTTGCGCCAGGACACGCGCTTTCCGGACGAGCCGCGGACCACCCTCACCGTCGAGGCAAGCGCCGCCGAGCCCTGGACGATGCGCCTTCGCATTCCGGGCTGGACCAACGCCGCCACGGTGACGGTCAACGGCCAACCGGTCGACGCGATGGCGGAGCCGGGCAATTATCTCGACATCCGCCGTGCCTGGCGCGCCGGCGACAAGGTCGAGCTCAGCATGCCGATGCAGGCGCATTGGGAGCCGTTCGCGGACCGGCCGAACGTCGCAGCGCTCGTCTATGGACCGGTCGTGCTCGCCCAGCAGTTGCCGATGATCCCGATCCCGGAAGATCTGATGCACGAACATGGGCCCATGCCGGAGAAGCTCGCCAGCGTTCCGCCACTTCCGCCGCCGCTCCCGCGAACACTTCCCGAGCAATTGACGCCGGTGAGCGGGAAGCCGCTGCAATTCGCAGCGTCCGTCAACGGCAACACGGTCAATTTCCGGCCGATCAACGACAGTTGGCAGCGCTATTCGGTCTATTCGCAGATCGTCTGAGCCACCCAGTCTACTGAAACGCCAACACCGCGAAGATCACCGCAAACAGCATCGAAATGCCGGTGATAGGCCCGGTGACGAGGATCAACTTGAGCGCCCCGCTCCGGCCCGATCGGTATTGCCGCTTGGCGACCTGATTCACGATCACTGCAAGCACTGCAACAGCCACGAACGCCATCTTGAACGAAAACCAGACCGGCAGGCCGGCGGTACCGCGTACCGCCGAAGCGCTGCCAGAGCATCAACGGCCCGGTGATCAGCAGGAGTAGCAGTCCCACCAACGAGATCGCGTTGAAGGTACCCTGCAGCTTCAGCAGGAGCGGAAGCTCAACCTGCTCAGCATTCGCCAGTCGCGGGCCAACCTGCGACAGCCCGATCCCTCCGCCGAATCCGGCTACGAGGCCGAGGAAATGCAGGATCAGCAGGAGTGGAAAAAGCATCAACGACCCCCTTCGTGGATGGTGTGACCGACTTAGACGCCCTCGGAGTCATTGACGTAAGAGGCCATGCCGTTGCCGAACGACCAGTCTTCTCGACCATTCGGCGACAGCACCACTTGCACATCTTCACGTCTCAGGCCGGGTTTTTCCGCCAGCCGGTCGGCGATCGACTTGTAGAGTGCTTTCTTGGCGGCGGTATCGCGCCAGTTGCTGGCGACAATATTGATGAAGACCACATCGTCCGTGCGCCGGATGCCCATATAACCCTGATCGTAGATGAACTCCTCAGGCTCATGCTGGTGAACCATGTGAAAACGGTCATCGGGCGGAATCTCGAAAGCCTCGACAAGCGCCTGATGGACGCCTTCCGAAATGGCGCGGATGTGTTCCCTGGATTTGCCCTTCAACAGCGAAATCCGGACGAGAGGCATAATCGGCTCCTTGGGTGAGTCAGAACGGGCGCGTAATCTGTTTGCCCGTTACGCCTAAGCTGCGAGCTTGCGGGGAGACAAGGCTCTTCAGACGCTCGGCACCGGTGCAACAGGTCGCACCTTCAATGTCGTCGCAGCCGCTCTTAGCCCCTGCGATGTAGCCTTGAGCAGCAGAGTCCCCGCCGAGCCACGCTGGGACTGCACGATCACCTGCGCATAGCCATTGTAGAGGCTTCGGCTCATCGCCTTGTCCGGCTCGTGGCAATTGGGATCGCCGTTGCCGACGCCGATGATCTTTCCCCCAGCGATCTGGAACTGCACCGGCAGGTTGGCGGTAGGAACGTGCCGCCCTTTCGAGTCCAGCGCCTCGACCGTCACAGGAACCGCATCCCAGCCGTCGCCATCGAGTGCAGCGCGATCCGGAGTCAGCCGTAGCGCAACCGGCGCGCCGGTCGTCTCGGCCGCGTAAGTCGCCACCACCCGTCCGCCGGTCCGCGCCACCGCTTCCAGCCGCCCAGGCTGGTAGGGCACCTGCCAGAAATTCATCTCGAAATGATCGGCTTTCTGCTCGCCCAGCGAGCGGCCGTTGAGCCGCAGCTCGATCGTGTCGGCATTGGTCATCGCCATCACCTTGATCGGCTGGCCCTCCTTGCCCGTCCAGTTCCAGTGCGGGACGAACCACAGGATCGGCCGGTCCTGAATCCATTGCGACTGGCGGATGTAATAGGCGCTCTTGGGGAAGCCGCAGGTATCCATGATCCCGAAATTGGAGCTGATCGTCGGCCAGCGGAACGGAGTCGGCTCGCCGCGGTAATCGAACCCGGTCCACACGAAGCAGCCGGCCATGAACGGGCGCGTCGCGATCGCCTTCCATGCGTCGCGGTTGGTGTTCGCCCAGGGCGGCGGATTGTCGTCATATTCGTCGAGCACGTGGCGAGCGTCGTCCCGAACATATTCGCCCCGGGTCATCACCGACGAACTGTCCTCGCTGCTGGTCAGCGGCTTGTCCGGATGGGCCGCGTGATATTTGTCATAGAGCGGGATGCTGTAGTTGAAGCCGACGACATCCACCGCATCGGCAACGCTCACCGGCACATCCATGCCGCCGTTCATCGCCGCGGTGACCGGGCGCGTATCGTCCAGCTCCTTCACCGCCTCGACCATCCGCCGAGCCATCTCATAGCCCTCGGGCGTGCTCTGCATCGGCTCTTCGTTGAAGATCGACCACAAAATGATGCTGGGGTGATTGCGGTCGCGGCGAACCATCCACTGCAGCATCCGGAGATAGTCTGGCGCCGGGTCGAACAGCCGGTTCTCGTCCATCACCATCATTCCGAGCCGGTCGGCGATGTCGAGCAGCTCGCGCGTCGGCGCATTGTGCGACATCCGGAGCGCGTTGCAGCCGAGTTCCTTCAGCTTGCGCAGGCGATATTCGATGATCGAGGTCGGAAGCGCGGTTCCGATCCCGGCATGATCCTGGTGATTGCAGGTCCCCTGGATCTTCACATGTTTGTCGTTGAGGAAGAACCCCTGGTCCTTGTCGAAGCGGATGGTGCGGAAACCCGCCGAGGTGGAAAGCCGGTCCACCTCCTGCCCATCGATCAGCACCGATGTCCGAACCTCGTAGAGCGTCGGGTCCTCCAGCGACCAAAGGCGCGGATGGTCCACTGTGATCGGAAAGCTCGCGACTGCATTCTCGAGCGGGTTCACCGTCACCGGCCCGCCGCCCTCGCCGATCGAATGCCCGCTCGGTCCGATTACCGACGAGCGGACCTGCACCGTCACCGGCTTCTCGCCAATGTTGTTGAGAGTCGCCTCGACCGGAATCAGCCAACGCCCGTCGGCCTGCTTGCGCGGGTGAGCGTAAACCCCGTCAGTGATGAGATGCACCGGATTGCGCTTCACCAGCCAGGTGTGCCGGTAGAGACCGCCGCCTTCATACCACCAGCCCTGAGGCACACTGGAATCGACCCGAATCGCGATCACGTTGGGCTCGTCGCCGAAGTGGGCGAACGGAGTCAGGTCGATGTAGGCGCTGTCATACCCGCTCCAGTTGTGGCGAACCACGTTGCCGTTGAACCAGACGGTTGCGAGCGTGGCCATCCCGTCGAGCTGGAGCTCGAGATATTTGCCGTGGTCGCTCTGCGGCAGGGTGAAGCTCTTGCGATACCAGGCGATGTCTTTCGGGTGATACCCTTGATCGCCGTTGGCATTCGGATCGAACGGGGTTTCGACCACGAAATCGTGCGGCAGGTCGACAATGCGCCAGCCGCTGTCGTCATATTTCATCCCTGCCGGTCCAGACGCCGCGCCGGCCTTGGTCCAGCCGTAGGTCTCCCCCGTCTTCGGAAGCGGAATCTCGATGTCGCCGCGATGAAACTTCCAGCCCCAGTCCATCGACAGTCGATCGCCGACTCCTGTTGCGCTCGAGGCAACTGGCGCAACGTGCGGAGTCTCCGGCGACATCTCGGCTGCTTTGGCGAAGGAAAGCGGGAACCCGGCATCGGCAATCGCCGCCGCTACGCCTGCGCCCGCACTCGTCCCAAGAAATGTTCGCCGCTTCATTACCCCTCCGCCCGATACTATTGTCCGACAATTGCGGGATTCTCCGGCTGCGGCAAGGGGAAGCGCACTCCGCTGGAACCCCCCGGTCTCGCCCGCCGTTCACCGCCCCGAATGAAACACCGGACGACGCTTGAAAAATCGCTCTACCAGCCGCCGCCCGAGCGCGAGGAATTCTATACGGAGGTGGTCGAGCTCTTGGCGAAGTCGGAAATCCCGTTCCTTCTTTCCGGCAGCTACGCGCTTGCCGCGTACACGGGCATCGTCCGCCCGACCAAGGACGTCGATGTGTTCTCGACGGCGGGCGACTGCCTGAAGATCCTCTCCTATTTCAAGGAGCATGACTACGACGTCGAGATCGTCGACGATCGCTGGCTGGCACGGATCACGCGCGGCGAGATCTTCGTCGACGTAATCTTCAACATGCCGACGGTCTCCACGCACGTGACCGAGGACTGGTTCGCCAACGCACCACGAAGCGAGATTTTCGGAAGCGAAGTCCACTTGGTCCCTCCGACGGAATTCGTCTGGTCGAAGATGTTTGTGCAGGACCGGCACCGTTACGACGGCGCCGACGTCGCCCACATGATCCTCAAGCGGCACGAGGAGATCGACTGGCGGCGGCTTCTCAACCACATGGAGTTGCATTGGGAAGTCCTCCTCATCCACCTCCTCAACTTCCGCTACATCTACCCCAGCGAACGGGATTCCGTGCCGCAGTGGCTGCTCGACGAGCTTCTGAACCGGATCGAGGTGCAGAACAGCATCCCGGCGCCCGGAATGAAGGTCTGCCGAGGCCGGATCTTCAGCCCGCGAGATTATTGTACCGATGTCAGCGAGTGGGGCTTTTCCGAGCCCACCGGCAATCTCGAAGAACAATATCCCGAACACAGCGAGGCAAAAGAGTGAAGATCGCAGCGATCGGCGACCTGCACGTCACCGAAGATTCGAACGCGCCCTACCGGCGCCTGTTCGCCGAAATGTCGGCCGAGGCCGATGTCATCCTGCTGTGCGGGGACCTCACCAATTTCGGCAAGACGAAGGAGGCGGAGATCTTGGCCGAGGATATCCGCCTGTGTACCGTCCCGGTGCTCGGAGTGCTCGGCAACCACGATTACGAATGCGGGCAACCGGAGGAAGTCTGCCGGATCCTGCATGACGGCGGCATGATCCTCCTCGACGAGCAGGCGCATGAGATCGACGGCGTGGGCTTCGCGGGTGTGAAAGGCTTCCTCGGCGGCTTCGGCCGCGGTGAGCTTGCGCCCTTCGGCGAACCCATGATCAAGGCTTTCGTTAACGAAACCAACAACGAAGCCCGAAAGCTCGAAAACGCGCTCCGGTCGCTCAGGACCGAGAAGATTGTCGCGGTCCTACACTACTCGCCGGTCGTCGAAACTCTGGAGGGCGAGCCGATCGAGATCTTCCAATATCTCGGCTCCGCGCGGCTCGCCGACGCACTCGACCGTTTCGACAATATCGCGGCCGTCTTTCACGGCCACGCTCACCACGGCAGCTATGAAGGAAAAACCATGCGCGGAACGCCGGTCTACAATGTCGCGCAGTTCGTGCTCCGCGACACGTTCGGAAAGCCTTATATTGTAATGGAGATTTAGCGCTTCGCCTGTTTCGGCCGGCGTGCCTCCTCTATCGCGCGATCGATCTTCTCGACGGCCACTTTCCGACCTTCTCGGGCCGCCCGCGAGCGATAATTGGATAGCCGCTCGGCGAGATCGTCCTCACGAGAATCGGTCGGCGGTTTCGGCACTCTCTCCATCATCATAACCATCTAGTCGCGCGCCTGCGCAGCTTGGATAAGTAACTTCCCTGATCGCCCCCGAAACCTGCTTGCCCTAGCTTAGCTTTCGATGCGCCTTCCGCTAGTACCGTCGGCCATGGACGGCTCAGCTTCAGCCTTGACCAGCCCTCCGGTGAACGAAGCCCATTTGCGCTCGATCCTGGCGACTGTACCCGACGCGATGATCGTTATCGACGAGGTCGGCACCATCCTCTCTTTCAGCGCCGCCGCGGAGGCGATGTTCGGCTACACGGAAGACGAAGTCCTGGGCCAGAACGTCAGGATGCTTATGCCCTCTCCACTTCGCGAGGAGCATGACGGCTATCTCCGGAACTATCTGGAAACCGGGCGACGCAAAATCATTGGAATCGGCCGGATCACGACGGCGATGCGGTCAGACGGATCCACCTTCCCGATCGAGCTCGCGGTCGGCGAGGCGTTTGTCGAAGGACAGCGGATCTTCACCGGCTTCATCCGCGACGTAACCGAGCGGCAGGAGGCTCAGCTAAGGCTGCACGAGCTGCAGTCGGAGCTCGCCCATGTCGGGCGCATAAGCGAAATGGGGACGCTGGCGTCCGCGCTCGCGCACGAGCTGAATCAGCCGCTCACTGCGGTGGCGAACTACTGCGAAAGCGCTCGCGACCTCCTCGCCGGCAATGCGCGGTCGCTTCGGGATCTCATCGGCGTGCTGGGCGAAGGCCCCGAACGCAACACGCTGACGAGCAACGCTGAAACCCTCGACATGGTGCTCGACGCATTGAATGATGCCGCTCAGCAGGCGGTGCGGGCGGGCCAGATCGTCCGGCGGCTTCGTGATTTCATGTCCCATGGCCACGTCGAACGGCATCTGGAGAACCTCTCCAAGCTCATCACCGAGGCGAACGCGCTGGCGCTGGTCGGCTCGCGCGAACATGACATCGATGTCCGGGTCGAGCTCCGCGCGCGTGCGAGGGAAGTCTTCATTGACCGGATCGAGATCCAGCAGGTGATGGTGAATCTGATCCGCAACGCAATCGATGCGATGATGGGCGCATACGAGCGCCGCCTTACGATCCGAACCGCCGATGCTGACGACGAGATGGTGATGGTCACGATCGAGGACACCGGAAGCGGGATCAGCGACAGCGTCGCGGAGCAGCTGTTCCAACCTTTCGTCACCTCCAAGGAAGGCGGGATGGGGATCGGCCTTTCGATCTGCCGGAGCATTATCGAAGCACATGGCGGCCGCATCTGGTTCGAGCGCCGCGAAGGCGGCGGAACGATATTCCGATTCACTCTTCCAACCAGCGGAGCTGAAGAATGACCGAACCGCGCCTCATTCATCTCGTCGACGACGACGAGGCGATCCGCCGGTCCGCCGGATTCATGCTGAAGACATCGGGGTTTCGCGTACAAAGTTACGAATCCGGCGATCATCTGCTCAAGAGCGCGGCTTCGCTGGAGCCCGGCTGCATCCTCCTCGACATCAGAATGCCGGGAATGGACGGGCTGGAAGTGCAGCAGGCGTTGAAGGAGAGAGGAGTCGGGCTGCCAGTCGTCATCATGACCGGCCACGGCGATGTCACGCTCGCCGTCCAGGCGATGAAGGCAGGCGCTGTCGATTTCATCGAAAAGCCGTTCGAAAAGGCCGTGCTGCTCGGCGCGATCGACCAGGCCTTCAGCAGGCTCGACCGGTCGTCCGAAGCTCGTGAGCGAGCAAAGGAGGCGGAGGTTCAGCTGAACGGACTGACTGCTCGTGAGCGCGAAGTGCTCGATGGCCTTGCTCAGGGGTTACCCAACAAGACGATTGCGTACGATCTCGGGATCAGTCCCCGGACGGTCGAAATTCATCGCGCGAACCTGATGACGAAGCTCGGTGTCAAAAGCCTGTCGGAAGCGCTTCGGATCGCCTTTGCGGCGCAGGACAAGGCGCAGACTTAAGCCTTCTTCTCACCGGGAATCGGCGTCGGAGTCTGCAGCGCCTCAACCACGTACAGGCGCTTGACCATCACATAGGCGACGACGGCCATCGGCGCTGCAAACAGCACGCCGATGAGGCCGAACAGCATCCCGAAGGCCAGCAGCGAAAACAGCATCACCACCGCCGGCACATCCACCGCAAATTGCTGGACCAGCGGCTGGAGCACATAGGCTTCCACGTGGTGGACCACCACGTACATCACCACCGTCCACGCCGCGAGCTCAGGCGACTGGACCAGCGCGACGAGAACCGCCGGCACGGCAGAGGCGATCGGGCCCGCATAGGGAATGAACTCAAGAACACCCGCGATAATCGCGAGCACCAGCGCCGATTGCACGCCGACGATCAAAAAACCGATCCACGTGAGGATTCCAATCGCGATCATTGCGATGATTTGGCCTTTCAGCCACAGCCGAAGCGCATTTTCGGAATCCATCATCGCTTCAGCGATCAGGCTGCGCTTTTCGGTGGGAACGAGCTTAATCGCGCCGATCCCGTAGAAGCGCGGCTGCGATGCAAGGAATATCCCGCCGAAGACGAGGATCAGGATACTGGTGATCCCGAAGGTCAGCGACGACAGCCAGCCTCCAAAATCGGAGATGATCGCGCCGCTGCCCGATTGAATCTTGCTGAACCAGTTTTGGAGCGGGTGATTCAGTCCAAAACCGGATAGCCAGTTGTCGACCATCGTCACCGCTCGTGGAATCGCGTCGGCAAGGTGCTGCGATTGCGCGCTAATCTGGGCGTTCACCAGCCAGATCGTGCCGCCGACCAGGCCGACGATCCCCAAAACCGAGAGCGCAACCGAGATGCCTTCCGGCAAGCGCAAATGCTTCGACACGGGATCGGCGATCGCGCGGATGATGGTGGCGATCAGCACCGTTCCGAACAGCAGGACGAGCACGTACCGCAGCTGCCAGAGGATCAACGCACCGGCGACGAGCGCGATGACGATCAGCACGCGCCGGATGAACGTCGATTCGTCGCTGTTTCCGTTCTGCTGTTCCGCCATTCTCCCCTTCCGTCGAAGCGGGAGCTGGCGTCGTCATGCAGGCGGCCAGCTCTCCAGTATCTCGACGAAACGCGTCAGCCACGCATTGGTTTGATGTGCATCGACGACGCGGTGATCGATGGTCAGTGTCACATAGGCCATCGGGCGGATGACGACGGTGTCTTCGCCGCCAACTTGGCGCACTACGACTCGCTTCTGAAGTTTGCCGATTCCAAGGATCGCTGCCTGCCCGTTGTGGAGGATGATCGGCGCGGCGAGCAGCGATCCGGAGACCCCGTGATTGGAGATGGTGAAGCTTCCGCCGGAGACTTCAGAGCGGTCGAGCCTGCCTTCGCGCGCTTTGGCGGTGAGCTCGTCGAGTTTCTGTCCGATCTCGTCGAGCGACAGTGAGCCGGCGTCGCGGATAACCGGAACTACCAATCCCTTTTCACCCAGGGCGGTGCCGACGCCGATGTCGATCGTCGGAGACACAATTACTCCACCCTTCTCCCAGCGGCCGTTGATCTGCGGCGCTGCGGCCATCGCCTTCGCCGACGCTTTGACGATGTAGGCGGTGTAGCTGAGCTTCACCCCGCGATCGGCCATCGCCGCCTTGTGAGAGGTAACCGCGGAAAAATCGGCTTCGAACACTGCGGTGACATGCGGTGTTTCAGTGACCGCGCGCACCATATTTTCCGCGATTGTTCGCCGCATGCGGTCGGCCGGCAGTTCGTTCGTCGAGGACGTTCCGGCGATCGCCCGATCGACATCCTCGCGCGTAATCCGCCCGTCGCGCCCGGTGCCCGTCAGGTTCAAAGTGTCCAATCCGTATTGCTGGAGCGCCTGACGAACTGCCGGGGAGAGGCGAGTTTCTGTCTGATCGTCCCCCTGCGAAAGGGTGCCCATCAAAGTAGTACTTTGGTGGGACCCAGATAGGGGTCCAGTCGGGCGCAGCGCTTCATGCTCGCCACCATCAACTCGCGCTCCGCGCTCGGTCTGGGCTCCTGCCTCCGCAGGAGCACAGTCATCGATCCGCCCAAGCACCGCGCCCGGCTCCGCCTCGGAATCCGTGTCGAGCAAAATCTCGGCCAGCACGCCGGCTGCGGGCGCAGCGACCTCCTGCGTGACCTTGTCGGTCTCGATCTCGACCAGCGGATCGTGCTCGGCGACAGCATCGCCGACTCTCTTCAGCCAGGCGCGAACGACGGCCTTCGTGCCTTCCTGCTCATCTGGAACGACAATGTCGATCACGTCAGAACCCCACCAACCGGTCGATCTCAGCCCTGATCCGCTCGACCGAAGGAACCGCAATTTCCAGCAGCTTCGGGTGATGCGGGCTCGGGATGTCGGGCATGGTGACTCGAGCAACCGGAGCATCCAAATTGAGGAAGGCTTCATCGGCGACCACCGCCGCGATCTCCGCACCGAACCCGCCGGTCCGCAGATCCTCGTGGACGATCAGGCAGCGGCGAGTGCGGCGGACGCTCTCAAGCACGGTCTCCCGATCCCACGGCTGCAAGGTGCGCAAATCGATCACGTCGGCACTCACCCCCTCGGCCGCAGCCTCGCAGCGCGGGACCATCGCGCCCCAGGTGACGATGCTGATCTTGTCCCCCTGCCGAGTCTTCTTCGCGCGACCGAACGGCAGAACATAGTCGTCGCCCGGCCAGGGACGCCGCGCCCATGCGTCGTCATACATCGCCCGATGCTCGAAGAAGATCACCGGATCGTTGCCGCGCAGGCTTGCGCGCAGAAGCCCCACCGCATCCTCGGCGTTGGACGGGACGGCCACTCGCCACCCCGGATTGTGAACGAACTCGATCTCGTTGGTCATGCTGTGCCAGGGATCGCCGCTGCGCAGGAAACCGCCGGGAATTCTCAGCACCACAGGCGCCGCGAACCGGTTGTGCGTCCGCCAGCGCATCGTCCCGCAGTCGTGGATCTGCTCGGTCGCAGGCTCGGCATATTTGCGGAACTGGATTTCCGGCACCGGCATCAGCCCGGCGAGCGCCATCCCGACCGCTCGGCCGATAATCCCTTCTTCGTTCAGCGAGGTATCGAATACGCGCTCGTGCCCGAATTTCTCCTGAAGCCCGAGCGTGACCGCGTGGACCCCGCCCTTCGGCCCTATGTCCTCGCCGAACAGGAGCACGCGCGGGTTGGATGCAAGCTCCTGCTCCAATGTGCGGCGGATGGCGGTCACCATGTTGATCCGCTGGCCTTCAGGCTTCGGCTCGTCGGTCGAAGGCGGCGGCGTGTAGCCGCTGTTCCACAGGCCGCCGACCTTCTGCATCTTGCCTTCGAAGTAGACGCCCTCGGTGACGCTTGCGGCGGCGGTAACCCCCCTCGCCTCGGCTTCGGCCACGTCGGCGGCAATCTCTGCGGCCACCTCACGCTCGATTCTCTCCCACTCGCTCTCCGAAAGCGCACAATGCGCCTTAAGCCGGGGCAGCGGGTCGCGAGCGCGTTCCGCCTCCACCTCCTCCTCGGTTCGGTAAGCTTCGGTATCTTGCGCGCTATGCCCTTCGAGCCGCGGCACGGTCAGCCGAAGCAGCGCCGGGGTTCGATGCCGCCGAACATGCGACACGGCCTGATCGACCAGCAGCGCCGCCATTGCCGGATCGGTCCCGTCGCCGTCCAAAATGCTGAGGCCCGAGAAGCTGGCGAGGTTTGCCGCGATATCGCCACCCGGCGTCTGATAATGCGAGGGAACGGAGATGCCGTAGCCATTGTCCTCGATGTAGAAGAGCAAAGGCAGCTGCTGCGTTGTCGCGATGGTGAGCGCCGACCAGAAACCGCCCGTAGCGACGCTCGCATCGCCACCCAACACCAGCGCGATCGAGTCGAGCTCCCCCTCTTTCTGCACATGCTGCTTGTAGCGGATCGCCTGCGCCCAGCCCGCAGCTGGCGTATATTGCGCGCCGACGCCGCCGCACATCGGCAGCGCGTGCGCTCCGCCGGGGTTCGGGTAATTGAAGACGACGCCGATATCGCGCCCGTCCGAGTAACCGCCGGCGTGACCCATGCCGGAAGCCAGCGCATCCGCAGGCGGCACCCCCAGCGCCAGCAGTAGCGGCCTCGACCGGTAGTAACCGAAAGCCCCGTCGCCATCCTTGAGCTGAAGCCCGAGCAGCACCTGCGCCATGTCATGGCCGCGCGCCGAGAATTGGTAGAGCACCTTCCTGGCCGGAACGAGCTCTTCTTCCTCTATCCGGTCCATCTCGCGCGAGGTGAGAACCAGCCTTGCAACCCGCCGCCAATCTACGCCGGCAGCGGCAATACGACTCGTGTCGGCGTCAGCCATTCATCACGTGTAGCACGGCCTCCACAAACGGATCGACCTGCTCGTCGGAGAGGCCGACGACGTTGAATCGCCCGGATTCCGCCATGTAGATCGCATGCTTTTCCCGAAGCTCCACCACCTGCTCCTTCGACAGCGGAAGCATCGAGAACATCCCGAACTGCCGGCCGATGAAGCTGAGGCGCGGGTCGGCTGAGGCGATCCGCTGCCGGACCGAATTGATCCGGTCGCGCATCCCTGCGAGCTCCACATGCCAGCGCTCCGCCAGCTCCGGCGTGTCGAGAACGATCCGGACCGCCGCAGCACCATGATCCGGCGGCATCGACCACATTTCGCGCGCGCTCTGCATCACATGCGCCATGGCCGTTGCCGTCGCCTCCTTCGAGCCGGTCTTCACGAACAGGTTGCCGACGCGATCGCGATAAACGGCGAAATTCTTGTCGCAGCTTTGCGAGACCAGCACTTCGTCGCATACGTCGAGCAGTCGCCACAGGCCGGAGGCGTCTTCCTCCAGGCCGCGCCCGAAGCCCTGGTAGGCGAGGTCAACGAACGGGATCAGGCCCCGGTCCGCGACAACCTCGGTCACCTTCCCCCACTGCTCGTCGTCAAGATCGGCGCCGGTCGGATTGTGGCAGCAGCCGTGCAGCAGCGCGATATCGCCCGGTCGCCCGTTGCCAAGCGCCTCGATCATGTCCTCGAACCGGATCGTCGCCTGACCCCGCTCGTAATAGGGATAATCGACGATTTGTAGCCCGACGCTCCGCACGATCGGCGGATGGTTCGGCCAGGTCGGCCCTCCGATCAGCACGCGGGCATCGGCATTCGCCCGCGCGATCAGGTCGAATCCGAGGCAGAGCGCACCGCAGCCGCCCGGCGTCTGCACACCGGCGATCCGCTCGTCGTTCGCATGCCGGCCGAGAACGATCGGGCGCAGCAGCTCGGTGTACCGCTTGTCGCCGGTCATCCCGAGATAGCCCTTCGTCTCCTGCGTCTTCAGCAGGATCGCTTCGGCTTCCTTGATCACCTGAAGCACGGGCGTGCGACCGACGGCATCGCGATAGACGCCTACGCCGACGTCGATCTTGTGCTGGCGCGGGTCCGCATTGCACAGCGCGATCAGCTGCAGCAGCGAATCCGTCTGGACGGGAGGAAGGTCGGCGAGCCCCTTCGCCCGGGGCTGAGTGGTTGTTTCGGTGAGCATGGCGGCGCCTCTAGCGCGAGAACGTTGAATCGTCATCCCCGCGCAAGCGAGGACCCAGTTTTTCTTTTGCTGGGCTCCCGCTTCCGCGGGAGTGACGAATTGGATCACGCATCATAATCCACCGCCACGTCGCCACCGATCGGCACCGACTGGCAGGTAAGCACATAACCGTCGGCTACTTCCTCATCGGTGAGTCCGTAACGCGCCGCCATTTCGACCTTGCCGCGGGTCACCTTGGCGCGGCAGGTGGCGCACACCCCGGCCTTGCAGGCGAACGGCGCCGGAAGCCCGGCGGCGCGGGCACTGTCAAGGATGTTGCCCTCGCTGAACGGCACTTTGCGGGTGCGTCCGTCGAGGGTGACGGAGACGGTGACCCCCGCAGCCTTTGTCTGAAGCTCGGACATTTCCTTGACCACGGCGCCCGCCGGGCGGTCGGCCGTGAAGCGCTCGATGTGGAGTCGTTCCCTGGCGATTCCGCGATCCAGCAGCGCTCCCTCGGCTGCGTCCATCATCGGACCCGGCCCGCAGATGAACCAGCCGTCCACCTCCTCCGCATCGGGGATCAGCCGAGCGATCGCCTGTTCGCAGCGGGCGCGGTCGAGCATTCCGTTGAACAGCTCGACATCGCCCTCTTCCGCGTCGAGGAAATGATAAAGATCGAAGCGGCTCATATACTTGTCTTTCAGTGCGGCGAGCGCGTCGAGGAAGATGATCGAGCTGGAATCGCGATTGCCGTAGAGCAAAGTGAACCGGCTTTCCGGCTCACATTTGAGCGCACTCCGAACCAGCGACATTACCGGCGTAATCCCCGATCCCCCCGCGATTCCGACCAAATGCCGCTTGCGACCCGGATCGAAATCGGTGGTGAACGACCCATGCGGCGGCATGACGTCGATCATGTCGCCGGGCTTGAGCTTCTCGCCGACCCAATTTGAGAAGATGCCGCCTCCGATCCGCTTGACCGTCACCATCCAGTCCTGCTCGTGGGGCGCGGTGCAGAGCGAATAATTGCGGCGCACGTCCTCTCCGCCGATGTCCACCTTTAGCGTCAGGTGCTGGCCCGCGCGAAAGGCGAAAGCATCGCGAAGCTCGGGCGGAATCTCGAAGCGGATCGAATTCGCCTCCGCCGTTTCGGGCACGATTTCGGCAATGCGAAGGGGATAGAAACGCGCACTCATGTGCTCAGAGTGCCGTTCGTGACGAGCGAAGTCGAGACACCGTCTCTCGACTACCCTGGGGGCAAACGGGAATGCTTCACCAGAGCGCGTCCGGGTAGGTGCGCTGCAGATACTGCATCGGGGCGAGGATGTGGCCGAGATGCTCGCTGTGATGGCCGCGGCGGCCGCCGAGGATCGGGCGCTGGTCGGCGGGCGCTTCGAGCCTCGCCTGTTCAAGAACTGCGGCCAGCGCTTCGCGATACTCCGCCTCGAATTCGCGCGGATCGGGAGCGACACCAGCCGCAACCAGCTGATGGACCGTCTCGTCCACCTCGAACAGCTCGGGAATGAAGCGCCAGCACCAGTCGAGGCCATCCGCCATTCGCTGGGCGCTCTCGTCGGTGCCGTCACCGAGCCGAACCGTCCATTCCGACGCCAGCTCACGGTGATAGGCGACCTCTTTGACTGCCTTGGCGGCGAATTCGCGCAGGAACTGATCAGAGGAGCCGGTCAGCCGCTGCAGGAGCATGTGCTGCCAGGTCGAATAGAGCAGCTGCCGCGCGATGGTCCGCGCGAAATCGCCATTTGGTTGCTCCACCAGGAGGCAATTTTTGAGATCGAGAACATCGCGCCTGAACGCGAGCTCGTCGGCATCACCAACCTCGCCCAAAAGCAAGGTCGCCTGCCCGATCAGGTCGAGCGCGATGTTCGCCAGGCTGAGATCGACCTCCAGCGCGGGCGCGTGGCCACACCATTCGCTTAGGCGCTGCCCAAGGATCAACGCATCGTCGCCAAGGCGCAGCA
>Ga0207705_10000059_pt1 | contig 155683 bp, 161 predicted proteins | sample KBSC13metaG_FD_184314 | JGI IMG/M metagenome (GOLD analysis project Ga0207705, IMG submission 184314) | Corn rhizosphere microbial communities from Kellogg Biological Station, Michigan, USA - KBS C1-3 metaG (SPAdes) (version 2) | ecosystem: Host-associated > Plants > Roots > Rhizosphere >... | reverse complement strand
GCGAGGCATTGCACGATCAGCAATATGCACCGGTTCTCGCCGCACATCGGGCTGAGCTGGAGACTCCGTTCGGCACGTCCTGGAAGGGCGCCAGCAAGCCGGACGTCACTCTCGTCGAATTTTACGATTATGCCTGCCCCTATTGCAAAGCGAGCAACCCAGCCCTCGACCAGTTGCTCAAGAGCGACCCGAAGGTCCGCATCGTCTATCGCGAATTGCCGATCCTCGGCGATGCAAGCGTCGCAGCTGCTCGGCTTTCGCTCGCCGCCTCAAAGGCGGGACGGTTCGCCCAATTCCACGACGCGCTGTGGGCTGCGGGTAGACCCGACCCTCAAACGATTGCCACAGCCGCGCAAGCCGCTGGAATTCCCGACCAGGCGGTCGAGACGCCCGAAGCCGACGCCGAGCTCAAGAAAAACTTCCAGCTAGCCGGCGCTCTCGGCGCAACTGGGACGCCGTTGTTCATCATCGGAGACCGCGTGATCAACGGCGCGGTCACCTATGCGATGCTGAAATCCGCAGTCGACGAGGCGCGCGCGAAGGGCTGAAGGAGGAGCGTCAGTCACTGACGGGTCCTTTGAACCCCTGCGCCACCACATACCACTCGCTCGAATCTTTGCGGCTCGCGGGGGGTTTGGCGTGCTTCACCGTTTCGAAATGGCGCTTGAGGTCCGCGACCAGGCTATTGTCGGCGCCTCCGGCGAGCACCTTCGCGACGAAGGAGCCACCCGGCTTCAGCACCTCTTTCGCGAATTCAAATGCCGTCTCGACCAGACCCATGGTCCTCAGGTGATCGGTCTGTTGATGCCCGACCGTATTGGCGGCCATGTCCGACAGCACCAGGTCGGCCGCACCCCCCAGTGCATTCTTCAGCCGCTCCGGCGCTGCATCATCCATGAAGTCCATCTGCAGGATCACCACGCCCTCGATCGGCTCCGTCGGCAGCAGGTCGATCCCAACCACCTTTGCCTTCGGCACGCGCCGGCGAACCACCTGCGCCCAGCCTCCCGGCGCTATGCCGAGATCGACCACGGCGTGCACGCCCTTCAGCAGCCCAAATCGCTCGTCTAGCTCCAGCAGCTTGTAGGCTGCACGGCTGCGGTAGTTCTCCGCCTTCGCCCGCCGCACATAGGGATCGTTCAGCTGTCGCTCCAGCCAACGTGTGGAAGACGCGGATCGGCTGCGTGCCGTCCGAACTCGCTGGCGAGGACCCCGCACTAAAGCTTGTGCCCGTCCTGGGCCATCAGCAAGCGCAGAATCCCCTCGCGGATGCCGCGATCCGCCACCCCGAGATTCTCCGCAGGCCAGATCTCAAGGATCGCCTCGAGGATTGCACAGCCCGCCACCACCAGGTCGGCCCGCTCAGGGCCAATACAGGGCAGGCTGGATCGCTCGTCGTAATCCATCTCGGCGATCATCCCGCTGATCGTCCGCATCGCATCGATCGGAACGTGAAGCCCATCGACCGCGCGCCGGTCGTAGCTCGGGAGGGCAAGATGGACGCTGGCGAGAGTCGTCACCGTACCGCTGGTGCCGAGAAGGCGAATGTCGCTTCGACTTCTGGGCAGCGTGGCTTCGAACTGATCGAACGAGCGACGCACCCGCTCCCGCATGCGCTTGTACGCAGAAAGCCGCTCGCTGCCGTCAATGGCTTCCCGGCCCTCGCTTTCCGTAAGCGACACGACTCCCCACGGGGCGCTCCACCAGCTGCGGATCTGCGGGCCGGTGCCCGTCTGTTCGATCAGCACCAGCTCGGTCGAGCCGCCGCCGATATCGAAGATCATCGCCGGGCCATCCCCTGGCTCCAGCAGTTTATGGCAGCCGAGCATTGCCAGCCGGGCCTCCTCCTGCGGCTCGATAATCTCGAGTGCGATCCCGGTTTCCTGCCGCACTCGGTCGATGAACTTGCGGCCGTTCGCCGCGCGCCGGCACGCTTCCGTCGCTACGGAGCGGGATAGCGAGACCTTGCGGCGCCTCAGCTTGTCGCCGCAGATTGCAAGGGCCGCGACGGCTCGGTCCATGGCATCGTCCGACAACCGCCCGGTCCGCGAAAGTCCTTCACCGAGTCTGACGATCCGGGAGAAGGCATCCACCACGGTGAAGGCTCCGTTGCCCGGCCGCGCGATCAAAAGGCGGCAGTTATTGGTGCCGAGATCGAGCGCACCATATGTGCGGCGGGAGATTTGGTTATGATCATGGGGCCGCGGCTGCGGCGAATTCGTGATGGCCGGCCCATGGCTCGGTTGCGGGGCCGGCGCGCTGGCGGCTTCCTGCGCCATGACCAAACGCCCAATCTTATGCTGCGCCGCCCTATGTCAGACGGCTGACTTGGGCCGAATGTAGGCCGGAATGGCTCAAAAGGGCAAGTTCCTGAAAGGAAACTGCCCGCGGCGTTGACACTGACGGCCTCAAATCTCTATCTCGCCCGCGCCGCTACAGAAGAGCGCATTGCCCCGTCGTCTAATGGTAAGACTACGGACTCTGACTCCGTCAATCGTGGTTCGAATCCACGCGGGGCATCCAGCTTGGCAGTATTATGCAGCAAGCGCACCATAGGTGTAGGCCGACATAAGCCCCTGCGTTTAGCAACGGCGGGGGTCCGTCCACCGCCTAACAAGGGTGCGGCGGCAATGCAGCACCCCGAGGAGGATGCCTAACCGCCCTTCACATAGCCCATGGCTTCGACGATTCGGCCGTCGGCGACGCGCATCAGGTTGACGCCGCGCACCGATTGTCCCTCGCCCCAGCGATAGCGCCAGCGGATGACGCCGCGGTCGCCGGCAACCCACACGTCCTCGAGATCGAAGCTCGTCCCCGGCGCAGTCGCGATGTCGGTCCACAGCCCGATGCAGGCATCGCGTCCTTCGTAGCGCGCGCCCTCGGGCGCGGGCACGCTATTCTCGACGACGCAGCCGGCCGCGACTAGGTCCGCAAGCGGCGCCGGGTCGTGGGTCTGGAAGACATCATTGAAACGATCGAGAATGTCGCGGGTCCTGGCGCTCTGTTCGTCGGCAATATTGTTCATCATGTCCTCCATTCGTTGGGGCTGGCTGACCAGTGCCTTCAGGCAGCGAGCGGCCGAGCGGCGCCGACCAGCCGGCTCGTGAGCGTGATCGCCGGGACTGCGGCCAGCGCACGGGAGACGAGGCACCCTGCCTTGGCGGTCTCGGCCACGCGTTCGAATGGCTCCTCGGAGATGCCCTCGACCTCGGCCTCGGTCGAAAGCTCGATCCGTGTGAGCGTCGGGCCCGCCTCGGTCATGCCGATATGGGCTGCGGCGCTCGTGCGGATCGAGGGCCGCCGGAAAACCGGCCGCGGAGGCGGCAAGTTTGGATATCAACGATCCCTCTATGCTGATCGGTCTGCATAATCTGTAGACCGGTTGACATAATCGGTCAAGCAGGTAAGAAAAGAGCATGTCGGCAGACACGCGCCAACGAATGCTCGAAGCCACCGCTCGGCTCGTGCGCGAGCGCGGCTATAGCGGGACGTCATTGAATGCGATCCTGGTCGCAAGCGAGGCGCCCCGGGGGTCGCTGTATTATCACTTTCCGGGAGGCAAAGACGATCTGGTTGCCGAAGTGACCGAGGCCAGCATAGACCAGGTCACGGCTGCACTGACCACTATCATGGAGACGGAAGAGCGGCCCTCGCAGGCGGTGCGCCGGATCTTCGAAGCGACTGCGGACATGCTCCGCGGCAATCAATTCAGGGAAGGCTGCCCGGTCGCGCCGATCGTGCTCGACGGAACCGAAGGCATCCCGGAGCTCGCTACGATCACTCGGAATGCTTTTGAAACCTGGATCGGTATCATCGCCGATGGCTTCGAGCGGCGGGGCATTCCGGCAGGCCGCGCACGAAGGCTCGCGATCCTCGTCGAATCGGCGATCGAAGGCCTGATGGTGATCGCCCGCGCGACCTCGGATACGGGGCCGATCGATGCGGTGGTCGAGGAGCTCGCCGCGCTGCTCGATGGTGCCATCGCCGACGGGACCCTCGGCGGCCATCGCGGCCAGGGCTAACGGAAGATCAGCGCGGCGCCGAGCGCCGCTTTGGCGGAGACGAAGATTCCGCCTGTGGGCGAGTCGGTGACCGGCATTCGACTGGTTACCAGCAAAGCACGCGTTGCATGGAGATCCCTGACCCTCGCGGCATAAGCAACGAAGGCGGGCAAAGCGGGCGCCACTTCGCCCGGCAGGAAAATCATAGAGCGCGCCTCCTGGCAGCAGAATGACCTCCCCCTCGCCGAGATCGAAGACCAAAGCTGCGCCGTCTTGCTCGGGCTCACCGCCGAGATAGCGTTAGCTTCGAATGGCGCTTGTTCAGCGCCGATATGTAGCTGGAAGCGCTCACCGGCGCTTGTTAGACGCGGCGGTGACGTCATCCCACCTGTCAGTGGTGCGCTTGCTGCATAATACTGCAGCTTGGCAGATCTATGATTGCAGCGCCTGCCGGCCCGCGATCCAATGCTCGAGCATGGTTCGGATCGACCGGCGAGATGGGATGTAGCCCGGCTGGGCCTCCGTGGCTTGCGCTGGACCCTCATAGACTTCCAGATTCTGTGGGATCCTCATCCGCAACATCTCGCGCCCTCGGAGGCGATCCTCGGCAAGCGCGAGCGAACGGTGCACGTCTTCCGCCGTGAAAGGCTTCATCAGGCAGCCGAGCGCAAGGTCCGGCATCGGAAAGCTCGGCGCTTTTCCACTGACGAACAGGCACGGGATGCTGAGATCGTGAAGCCGGACCGCCACCGAGAAGCCGGTCGAGCCGTGCGCCAGATGAAGATCGACCAAGGCCAGGTCCGGGTCATGAATCTCGGCGGCGGAGATGGCAGTATCGGCATCCTCGGCCGTAGCGATTACCCGATAGCGCGGGTTGTCCTCGATCAGATAACGGACGGTGGTTGCCAGCTGCGCATCGTCTTCGACGACCAGGACCTTGAGCACTCGACCCTCCCCTAGCGCCAACGCGGGCGCTGGCGGCAGGGTGAATCGAAAACGGCCCGGCGCGAATCCCCTGTAAACGGGATTTACGCCGAACCGAGTCTTTCGCGAGTCAGGTAGAGAGGTTTAGGCCCGCTAGAAGTTTAGGCCCGGTAGAAGATGTGGGCGCCGATTTGCTCCACTTCCTGGAGCCCGTGACGCCAGTTCGGCGCGACGTAATCGGCATGGTACCACATTACGTCGTTCGGAACTTCGCGCGCCAGGTTCAGGATGGCCGTTCGGGCGACTGCGACCGCGGTCTGCCATGCGGCCATGTCGTAGATTCCGGGAAACTGGCCGTTCCGGACGAACGAGAATTGCGCCTTCTGTTTCACGACACCACACCAGTCGGATGGATAACGGCCCGACGCAGCGCGGTTGATGACCACATCTGCGACGGCAAGCTGCCCCTCGACCGGCTCGCCGCGGCTCTCGAAATAAACTGCGGTGGCGAGGCAGTTTCCTTCATCATCCAAGGGGGCGCCAGTCATGTTGCCCTGCACGATCTGGCTCAGCGGAAGCGGCACCGGCTGGTTCATCATCGTCGGCGCATTTGACAGCAGCTGCAGCGGGTTGGCAGCCGGAACGCTTGCCTGAGACGTTCCAGTGGTGGGAGTCGGCGCTGCGTTGGCGACAGCCACCGCAGACGGCTGGGGGAGGCTGTAGCTGATGTTCTGAACGGCCGGCTGAAAAGTCGCCTGCACTGGCGCGGCGCTGGCGTTTGCCGAGGTCAGACCCAGCAGAAAAAACCCGATCGTCGCGGTCACGCCGCGGCGCCCCATAAATTTCATCTAATTGCCCTTGCTCTCTGGCGGCGACCCCCACCCTCGGCGCTCGAAGAACGCCAAAAGAGTTCTGGGTGGGGGTCATCCGTCTTGCCCGGGTCCTGCGCTAAGGCGCCTCAAAGGACCGCTTGCTCTCTATCGCTGATGGCCAGATACGGATTATTTCCGTTAATCCAACCCATCGAACGATGAGTCGAGCGAGTCTCGGGACGAGCCGGGGAACCGATTGAATTTCTTGCAGAAACTGTCGGGCCTTTTGCTTGGAACGGGATCGGGCTAGCTGCGCACAAGGAGGAAGTGATGGCGCATTGGCTTATGAAGTCGGAACCCGGAACCTACAGCTGGGCCGATCTTCAACGCGACGGCTCGACCGAATGGGACGGAGTCCGGAATCCCGCCGCACGGCTCCATTTGAAGGCGATGAAGCGCGGCGATGAAGCCTTCTTCTATCACTCGGGTGATGAACGTTCGGTGATCGGCGTCATGCGGATCACTCGCGAAGCTGCGCCCGATCCGAAAGACTCAAACTGGGTTTCGGTTGCAGTCGAGCCCGCCCGGACTCTCGACCGGCCGGTGACGCTCAAGGAAATCAAAGCGGAGCCGCGGCTGTCGAAGATGGAGCTGATCAGGCAGTCGCGTCTTTCCGTCTCGCCCGTGCGCGATGAAGAGTGGAAGTGCATAATGGACCTGGCCCAATGAACCGAAGCTTCAGCGCATATTCACGCGAACGCCGCTAAATGGGCAGGATGAGGATAAGTACGACCAATCGCGGCATTCTTTCCAGGGCGGCTGTGGCTCTTGGGGGCTTTGCTCTGGCGGGAGCCGGCATTGCTGCGGGTCAACCGGGCCAGGTCGACCAGCCCAAGCAGCAGGTCGAGCACACACCTTTCAACTACGATGTGGTCAATGGAAAGCGAGTGCCCAAGGGCGACCGGGTCACCAATCCCGATGGCAGTTGGCGCGAAACTGTTCGTCAGGGTAACTGCACCACCGTGAAGGAAAAATCCGCGGCGGGCGAATATAAGGAAACGAGGAGCTGCGGCTGATCAGCTGCTGCCGTTGACGGACCCCTTCGGAGCCTCGTGAATCTCGCACTTCGGAAGCCCGAAGCGCGCGACGTCGGCACAATCGCGAACCTGGGCAGATCCGTCAGGGCCGGCGAAGATCGCCCAGTCCCGACCGTTCGTGCAATGGGCCGTCCACTCGTCCAGGTTCTTGTATGAGCCGACGTACCCTGCCTTGTCGATCTTGCGGCAACTGAAACCCGAATCGTAGATCGCACGCTTGAGGGCGATAGCGAGATTGAGCGCGTCGAGATGGTGCAGCTGCTCCTGTTCGGGCCCGATCCGTGCGCCCGCAGACTGGGTCTGCTGGGCCTGGTTCTGAGGCTGGCCCTGGGTTTGGGATTGATTGCACCCCGCCAGCATTAGCGCGGCCGAAAATCCTGCTGCGGCAAGCTTGCGCATTCTCGTCTCCTTCATGCCTTCAACGCGGAAAGCCCGATGAAAGCTTCCGCCTTGCGGTCCATGGAGAATCTGCTTCTATCTGCCAATGACTCGTATCGCAGCACTTGCACTTTCCGCTCTCGCTGCCGCCGCTACCCCTCCCTCGAGGCCGTCGACTCCCGCTGATATCGTTGCGTCCGCCCCGGCAAATGCGTGGCGGTCCATCGATCCTGGCGATCTTCTGGCGATGAAGCTGAAAAATGGCGGAGAGGTGCTGATCCAGCTCGCGCCGGAGTTCGCCCCGGTGCACGTCGCTAATATTCGTGCGCTGGCACGGGCGCATTGGTGGGACAAGGCGACGATCTATCGCGTTCAGGACGACTATGTCGTTCAATGGGGAAAGAACGACGGCAACGATCCTTTGCCGGCCGGAGTGATCGCGCAGCCACCGGCTGAATATGCGCGTCCGACCAGAGGACTTGCGATACGGCCGCTCGGCTATCCCGACGATTATGCACCCAGGGCCGGGTTCGCCGACGGTTGGCCCATCGCCTACGATCCGAGGTCAGGCACAGCCAACCTGGTGCATTGCTACGGATATGTGGGGGCAGGCCGGGATCTGTCGCCGGACACCGGTACGGGAGGCGAGCTTTACGCGGTGATCGGTCACGCGCCGAGGCACCTTGACCGCAACATCGCCTTGGTCGGCCGAGTCATCGAAGGCATCGGACATCTGAGCTCGCTTCCTCGAGGTACGGGCGACCTTGGCTTCTACAAAAATCCCTCGAATGCAGTGCCGATCGTAAGCATTCGGCTGGTCAGCGATCTGCCCGCCAATCGGCGGCCTTCGTTCCAGTATCTGGACACCTCCAGCCCCGCCTTCGAAGCCTATGTGCACGCGCGGGCGAACCGTCGCGACGCCTTCTTCATACGGCCCGCCGGCGGGGTCGATGTCTGCAACGCGCCTGTTCCGATCAGGCGAACGCCCATTCCCTGAGTGAGCTACGCCGCCCAGGCGTGATGGTCGCCGTTCTTGTGCTGAATGACCACCGGTCCGTGGTGGGAGCGCATGCTGGCTTCGGCCAGCGGCAGCGCGGTCGCGCAAAAGGCACATTCCGCCGACATGCGGCCGATAATCCACTGCGTGCGGCCACAGCCTGGGCAGTGGTTCACTTCACTTTCCCGATAGACTGCGTGATAGCCCCGCCCGGCCGCAAAATAGGTGGGACCCATGTCGCTGGCGTTGGTCGCCATCTGACACCTTCCTTTCGGCGGCATTGAACGAGCGAAACAGAGCGCGGTTGCATCAAATGGTTCAGCTTGAGGCTGAACTGTTGATCCCGCGCAACAGCAAGTTGTTGAAACCGCTAAGGGTTCGGCAAACCCTCGGCGGAAAGCGGCTCGGCGAACTCTGCACCGATCTTGTCCCCGGCGGTCCATTTGACCACCGCATTCGCGCGTTCGCGGCCCGGCAGCATCAGCCAGACACGCGACCCCACCTCGAACCTGCCGTCGGTCTGTGCCATGAAGCCGCGCTCGGACAAATTGAGAACGCGCGCATCGACGCCGTTCGCGCCGAGCTCACGCATCTTCGCTTCGATCTCGACCGGCATCCGGGAAAAGCGCCGCCGGTCGTTCGGATCTTCCGCATCGGCTATTCGCGCCCTGATCATTCACTCATGCCCCAGCCAAGCGCCGCTTATCGGTTGGCGCGCAGCGCCAATCAAGCCGATTATAGTGTCGCGGCCGCGCACAGGAAGCTGATGGTGTTTTTCGGTCACTGGTCGACGTTGTTCATGCAGTGTAAGGTGTACTCGGGCAAAATCGCAATCGATCGAGACTACGTTAAAAGCATCGGTGGGGTACAAATTGTTAAAGCATTTCAAATTCTTCGCACTTGCGGGCATCGCAATGGCGATACCGGTTTCGGCTGCATCTGCGCAAATGACACAACCGGCTCCCGCAACACCCGTCGTTCGATCTGCGCCGATCCCGTCTCCCGGCCGTCCGGCGCAAATACCGAGTCAAACGCCTCCGCAAGCCACGCCGTCGGCGCAAGCTCCGGCCGCGCCTGCGCCTCTCCCGCCACCTGTCTGGGGGATTTCGGATGCGCAGGAACTGCTCGCTTACATTCAGTCGATCGGACGCGAGGGGCTTAACCCCGACGACTACAATCCGGGCGGTTTAAGCGCGGCAATCGCAGCGGGTGACCCTGTACGCGTGAGCCAGGTCGCAAGCGACTGTTTCGACAAGGTCGCATCGGATCTCGCTCTTGGCCACGTGCGCGGCGACGCTCGCATCGACTGGCACATCAAGGACCCCGACCTCGATGGCGGCCGTCTCGACCAGCTGCTCCACAATGCTGTCGCTCAGCACAGCGTCACCGCCACGCTCAAGTCGCTTCTGCCGACCCATCCCCAATATGAGGCGCTTAAGACCGCGCTCGCCGCTGCTCCTCCGGGGGATACGGAAGAGATCAACCGGATCAAGCTGAACCTGGACCGCTGGCGCTGGCTGCCGCGCGATCTCGGAGGACGCTACATCATCGCGAATGTGCCAGCGTACACGGCCGCCCTGGTCGAAGACGGCGAAACGATTTCCCGACACCACGCAGTCGCCGGAAAAATCTCAACCCCGACACCACAAATCTCCGCGGTTGCGACGGGCGTGATCCTCAACCCGTGGTGGGAGGTGCCGACCAGCATCTCGAAGGAGGTTGCCGGCAAGAAGGGCTTCGTTGCTGTGAAGGGACCGGACGGTTCCGTCCAACGCTGGCGCCAACCCCCGGGACCGACCAATGCGCTCGGCCAGCTGAAGTTCGTGATGCCGAACTCGAAGGCGATCTACCTCCATGACACCAACGCCAAGAGCCGCTTCAACAGCAAGGTTCGCGCTTTCAGCCATGGCTGCATCCGGACTCAGGATGTTCTGAAGCTGGCGACGATCCTGCTTGAAGAAGGAGACACGGCGGGAACATGGACGCCGGACAAGATCCAGGCCGTCCTCACCAGCGGCAAGACGGTCGAGGCGAACTTCCCCAAGCCGGTACCGGTCTACATCGTCTACATGACCTCGGCGGCCACCGTGGACGGCAAGATCATCCAGTATCCGGATGTCTACCAGCGTGACGGCAAAGTGATTGACGCGCTGCTCGACAAGCTGCCGGCAAATCCCTCCAAGCCGGGAGAAACAGCGGACAAGGTCGCAACCCGCTAGTTGCGTTCACCGCCAGCGTGGCCCAACGGCGCGCCGTGGCGAACCTGATCTTGTCGAGCGAAATTCCGGATTCCTCATGTCGCTGAGCGCCGCGGGGACATTCCGGTCGCTCCGCAATTTCAATTACCGCGTGTGGGCTGGCGGAGCGCTCGTGTCGAATGTGGGCACGTGGATGCAGCGGACGGCGCAGGACTGGCTCGTCCTCACCGAGCTTACCCATAACAGCGCTTCCGCGGTCGGCATCGTGATGGCGCTGCAATTCGGGCCACAGCTGCTGTTGCTTCCGTGGACCGGCTTCGCCGCCGATCATTTCAACCAGCGCAAGCTGCTGATGCTCACCCAGGCGACGATGGGATTGCTGGCGCTGGCACTTGGCGTCCTCACCGTTGCAGGACTCGTTGAGCTCTGGCAGGTCTATATCTTCGCTTTCCTGTTCGGCTGCGCGTCCGCGTTCGATGCGCCGGCGCGTCAGACCTTCGTCGGCGAGCTTGTCGGCGACGCCGACCTGCCCAACGCGGTTGCCCTGAATTCCACCTCTTTCAACGGCGCGCGAATGATTGGCCCCGCCGTCGCCGGGGTGCTGATCGCATCTGTCGGCACCGGCTGGGCCTTCGTCCTCAACGGGGTGTCCTTCATTGCCGTCCTGATCTCGCTCTATTTCCTGCGAGTTTCGGAGCTTCATCAGAGCAAGCGCGCAAAGCGGAAGCGAGGCAGCCTGACCGAGGGCTTCCATTACGTCTGGGAGCGGCGCGACCTCAGGACGACGATGATCATGCTGGCGCTGATCGGCACCTTCGGTCTCAACTTCCCCATCTTCGTCTCGACCATGGCCGTTCGGGTGTTCCACAGTAACGCCGGCGGCTATGGCCTGCTTTCCTCGATCATGGCCGTCGGGACCATGTCCGGTGCCTTGCTCGGGGCGGGGCGGGACCGACCACGATTTCTCTATCTTCTATACGGCGCAGCCGTCTTCGGGCTCGGTTGCGCCCTTGCCGCGATCGCGCCCACATACTGGACGTTTGGCGCCGCGCTGGTGGTGATCGGTGCCGCGGCACTCACCTTCACCAACACCAGCAACAGCCTCATGCAATTGTCCACGGAGCCGGCAATGCGCGGCCGAGTGATGGCGCTCCGGCTTGCGGTGCTGCTTGGAAGCACACCTTTCGGAGCTCCGATCGTCGGCTGGGTGGCCGACACCGCCGGCCCGCGGTGGGCACTCGGAGTCGGGGCGGCCGCCGGTATCGCCGCCGCGCTGGTGGGGGCTTACGCCCGCGAACTTCTCTCGGTCCGCACGGTCATTCGCGCGCGCCGGTCCGACTCGGTCAAGAAGTGGCGGCAACCGCCGATCGAGTCCGCCCGGACCAAATTCTAGACTCCACTCCGGTGGGACCGACGAACGGATTCAGTTCATCCTTTCGATGAGCGGTGGTGAAGAGCCCTTGCGACGGTCTGCCCGCTGGCTATGGTAGCGCTAACACGAGCGGGAGGACGTATGCGTAAACTTCTGGGCCTGACGGCGATCTTTTTGAGCAGCTCCGCGTTGGCGGCTTCAGGCGCAACACACCGGGGCTTCGTTCTCAGTCCCAATGAGACGCTCGAGGCGCGAGGCGCCAGCGTCATTGTCGAACAGAACCACTTCAGCCCGATTTTCTTCGATGAAAAGAATGCCGGAATCCAGCTTATCCTTCACGGGGAACGGGTTGCGGTCGACGGTGAGGTCCGGCTCAATCCAACGCCCGAGCAATGGGACCCGGTGCCGATGTTCGGCAGCCGGACCAGAGGGCCTCAAGCCAACCAGCTGGTCGTCACCTCTTCCTATCCGGCGGTCGGCCTCAACTATAAAGTGGTCGTGACCGGCGAAGGCGACGGATTCCGGATCGCAGTCAACCTCGACAAGCCGCTTCCCCCTGCTCTGCTCGGCAAGGCCGGATTCAACCTGGACTTTATCCCGACCTCCTATTTCGGGAAGACCTATTTGATGGACTCCCAGTCGGGGATTTTCCCCCGCAATCCCGATGGGCCGATGGCGACTGACGGATCGGGGGACCCGCTGCCGCTGGTGAGCGGCGGACATTCGATCACCCTGTCTCCGGAAGACCCGCTGACCCGGGTGAGCATCACCTCTGAGGGCGCTCCGCTGCAGCTGTTCGATGCGCGCAACCGGGCGCAAAACGGCTGGTTCGTCGTGCGCTCGCAGATTCCCGCCGGTGCCACAAAAGACGCGGTGGTGTGGCACGTGCGGCCGAACATCATCCCCAATTGGGTGCGACAGCCGGTCGTCTCCTACAACCAGTCCGGATACACGCCGGATCGGTCCAAGGTCGCAATCATTGAGCTGGACCCGAATTTCCGACCGACGGGGGAAGCAACTCTACTGCAGGTGACTGCCGACGGCGCAGAAAAGCCGGTGCTCACTGCGAAGACAAAGCCTTGGGGCAAGTATCTCCGATACAATTATGCCACTTTCGATTTCTCGAGCGTCCGCACCCCCGGCGTCTACGAGATCTCCTACGCCGGGCAGAAGACCGGCCCGTTCCGGATTGCCACCGACGCCTACGACCGCATCTGGCAGCCGTCGCTCGATACCTATCTGGTGGAGCAGATGGACCACATGCGGGTGCGTGAACAATATCGCATCTGGCAAGGCGTTTCGCACATGGACGATTCGCGCCAGGCACCGCCCAATATCGTCCTCTTCGACGGCTATCACATGGGCCCGAACCTCAATTCGCCGTTCAAGCCGGGCGAGCATATCCCGGGGCTGGACGTCGGCGGTTTCCAGGATGCGGGCGACTTCGACATCCAGACGCCGCAGAACGCCGAAGTCGTTCGCGGGCTCGCGCTCTCGCGCGAAATGTTCGGCCTCAATTGGGACGAAACCACGATCGACGAGGCAGCGCACCGTGCCCAGATCCGCAAGCCCGACGGGGTGCAGGACTCGCTTCAGCTGATCCGCCACGGCGTGCTTCAGCTGCTGGCCCAGTATCGGATTTTCGGCCACGCAGTCGTCGGCACGGTCGATCCAACCCTGAAGCAATACACACATCTCGGCGATGCAGGGTCACAGACCGACGGGCGGCTCTACGATCCGAGCCTCGGGCCCAATGACGTGGCTGGAAACCGCTCAGGCAAGCCTGACGATCGCTGGACGTTCACGACGGATTATCCGGCGAATGACCTCGAGATGGCCACCGGTTTCGCCGCCGCAAGCAGAGCATTGCGCGCGAGCGATCCGAAGCTGGCAGACGAGTGCCTGGCCGCGGCGAAGGCGCTTTGGCTGGCGGAGCAGCCGAAGGTCGGCACCAATGTCGACCAGAGCAACGGACGCGACAATGTCGGCAACCTGCCGATGACGGACGCTGAGGCGACGATCGAACTGCTGGTCACCACCAACGGCGATCCGGTCTACAAGGCCAAGCTGATGCAGCTGCTCCCGCAGATGCTTCCGCAGCTATTCCTGGTCGGCGGTACGGCTGTACGCGCCATTCCATACATGGGACCGGAATACCGGGCGGCGTTGCTTCCCGCCGTCAAGGAATTGAAGGCGCGGGCTGACACAGAACTCGCACACAATCCGTTCGGAGTTCCCATACTCGAAGGTGGGTGGGCCGGATCGAACGCCGTCGCGAGCTTCGGATCGACCATGTACCTGCTGCACAAGGCGTTCCCGGACATTATCGGGACGAAGTACACGCTGAACGCCCTCGATTACATGCTGGGGCGCCACCCGGCGAACAGCCTTTCGCTGGTTTCAACGGTCGGCACCCAATCGAAGCTGATCGCTTACGGTCACAACCGTGCCGACTACAGCTTCGTCCCCGGCGGAATGGTGCCGGGCGTGCTGATCGTGAAGCCCGACTATCCCGAGCTTCGGACCGAATGGCCGTTCCTGTGGTTCGAGAACGAATATACGGTCAGCACGACGACCGATTACATCATGGCCGCCAACGCAGCGATTGCTGCAGCGAAGGAGGCGGTCAGGCCGTAGCCCACTGGCGGCAGGTCTGGGCCTGCGCACCCTGTTTCGCGCAGACCCCGTCCATGCGAGTGTGAAGCGCGGCGAGCACATCGCCGCCGTTGTGAGCGGCGCTCCAGGCGCGCAGCTTGTCGCCCCAGTCTGCCACCTTCACCCGCGTCCGCTGGTAATAGCTGTCCGGCGATTTCGCGAGCTCGTCGAGCACGGCATTGGCGGCTTTGGCGACCTCCGCCTTGTCGTCGGGTGAATCGCGAAGAACCGTCTTCGAGTAGAGGATCGCCCACTGGACCCGGGTTGCCGGGCCCTGTGATGCCTCATAGGCCTTGCGGGCCCAGTCGATTGCCGCGGCCTTGTCGCCGTCCTGCTCGGCAAAGTCGGACAGGCTGCTCATATAATAGAACGGCTCATCCGACCGCTTGAGTTCGGCCAATGCCAGCTTCTTGGCGCCAGCATGGTCGCCCGCCTCGAACAACAGATAGGCCGCATCGTCGATCACGCCCTGGCGGGTCATCTTGTCCTTGGCGTTAGAATCCGCCCATCGCGCCCTTGCCTCCACTTTGGCGAACACGTCCGGCGGAACCTTCCCCCCAGCTTCGGTCAGCTTGACGAGCGCCATGGTGGAATCGAGCCGGTCGGTGATGGGAAGGCTCTGGTCGGCGAAGAGGGAATCGGCCGCTGCCATCAGCACTCGGGCAAGCGTTGCGCGTTCTTTTGGGTTCGGAAGAGCCGCAACGATGACCGGGATGTCGTAGCTTAGTTCCTGGCGGTTCTCCTTCACCTCCGCATAATCGGCGAGGATCGGCGGCAGAACAGCTTCAAGCCTGGCATGCTGCGCCGAATTCAGGCTCCCTTTGTCGCCTGCTCCCATTACCAGTGCGAGCAGAGCAAACCGACGTTGCAGCGCAGGCTGCGGCGCGGCCTTGGCCAGGATGTCGAGAAGCGGCAGCGCCGAGTGCGGGTCGCGGAAGTGCTTGGGATCGTCGCGCCAGTCGAAGTCGGCCAGGACTTGCCAGTCATCCGGCGAGAGCTTCGATGGATTCGCATTCGCCTGGGCCAGCAGTTCGTCTGTTGACATGGTCCGGCCGGCCACCGCTTTGAGCAAGCCGGGAAGCTTGTCAGCCATCGTCGCGCTGGAAATTCGAGTGATTTCCGTTCCGTCGGGGCGAAGCACGATGACAGTCGGATAACCGCTTACCCCGAACCTTTCGCCCCACTGCTGCGCGCCTTTGCTATCGCCGTCGAGGTAGACCGGAATGAATTGTTGGATTTCGGCTATGAAACCCGGATCGCGGAACAGCGTCGACTTCATCTGGTTGCACGGAGGGCACCATTTGGCGCCCCAGTAGAGAAGCGCCGGCTTGTTGCTTTCCTTCGCTTCAGCCAGCGCATCGGCGACATCGCCTTCGCGCCAGGCGATGTGTTGCGTTTGGGCCGATGCGGCAGGCTTGCTCGCACTCTGGCATCCCGCAAGGGCAAGTGAAACCGCGAGACCGATCGCCACCATAATAGTCCGCATCGGCTTTACTCCCACCCTGACGTTCCAAGGGCATCCATTACTCGCCTCAAAAGAGGAAAGGCACCAGCATTTTGGTTCGCGCGCGATAGGTTGGATAGTCGTCGGGGAACCGCTCGCACATGTACCTCTCCTCCGCCCGCGCGCTGTAGATGAAATAGACGGCGGCGGCGGCAGCGACGAGCCACCAGGCTGCAATGAGTCCGATCGCCGTTCCAACCATCATCAACAGGATTCCGGAATAGATCGGATGGCGGACAAGGCCGTAAGGTCCTCGCGTGATCAGCTCGGTGTCGGTTCTCTGCATTCCGGGCGTGCCCCAGTTGCGGCCGATCGCCGCTCTCGCTGTGAACGCCAGCACCGCACCCAGAGTAGCGATGAGCGCACCGGCAAACGCCATGGGCAGGCTCCAGAACAAACTGAACTGGAGAGCATGGAGAGCCGGCGAACGGCGCGTCAGCACCACTGCGGCTATGATTACGACCATCAGAATGAGGCGAAGCTTCATACTGCCGCGGAAAGCGCTGCGCTTGAGGCCGCGCCTGGCGGAGATCGCCGCCAATGCCCAATAAACGACGAAGATCACCCAGAGGGCGACGATCCACCAATGGCAGACGGTGAGGATCATTCCCACTCGATTGTTTTGAGGGATCGTAACGCATTGAATTTCACGTGTAAATTTTTTCTGTGGACGACAAAGAACCGTCTCTCCGATCCGTCAGAAATTTCTGCTCTTGAATTCAAAGGAGAATTTTTGCCGATTCAGAATCTGCTGGATTCATCGACTATCGGCAACGATTGGTCGATTTTCTTCAAACTTCTCGAGCACGCGGTCGGGGCACGCCATCGGGAAAAGACCGTCAGCCCCCATAATCGGCCGCGCGCTCGAGCATCTGGGCAACGACACGCGCGAGCGCTCGGCGCGGAGGCCTCGCGTGCTTTGTCCAGGCCGCCGGCGTCGATCGGTGCCGCTCGTCCTTGCGACTCCAATCGGCGCCGCAGCGCAGCAACAAATCGACGACGACGGTTTGGCCCTGGCCAGCCGCCGCGTGCAGCGGTGTGGCCGTCCAATGGCTGCCCGGCGGGGAGGAATTGATGTCGACGCCCCGGTCGAGCAAGAAACGGACGACTTCCGTCTGTCCGCACATGGCGGCGAAGACGAGCGCCTGCTCGGCGGCGACACGCCGATCGGATGCGAGCGGCAGAAACGTAGGGACGGGCGGCCCGCTATTGACTTCCAGCCCGTCCAGCCACGCGCGAAGCCATGCGATCCTCCCGGCGGCCGCAGCGAAGATCGGATTGTCCGTCCGCGCGCCGCGGGCGATCAGTGCGTCTGCACAATCCAATGTGCCGAAGGCTAGTGCTGTCGCCAGCGGCGAGCCATCTCCCGCTAAGCCGTCCACTGCCGCTCCGGCTGAGCAGAGCAGTGCGACAAGGCGGCCTCCCGTGCCTGCCTCCTGCGGATGATCAGATGACACGACCAGGCCCAAGGTCGTGCTCCAGCCAGACTCGGCCGCGTTGAGTTGCGCATCGACCTCTGCACCCGCCGCCAACAGAATTGCCGCTATGGCGTCGCCGTTTGGCACAGGCGACTGCAATTCCTCCTCGATGCCGTTTGCCGAGACGTAGTGGAGCAAGCTCGCGTGATGACTCGCTTCCGAACGAGCCGTGGCGAGTTTGGGCTCTGCGGCGAGTTCGGCCGCGAGTCCGGCGGCATCGCCTGTGACGATGGCCCGCACCGCACGTGCGAAAGCTGGTCTCTCCACAGCTAGGATCGCTTCGTACGCCGCCATCTTTGGCCTCCTCCTGCTCGGATCTTGCGCTACGCTGGCGCGGACTATCGACCTTTATCGATAGTCCCATGTCGTATCCGAGAGCGCCCATCTTGTGTCCGGCTCTACTCCCCCTCACTCCCATTCTATCGTGCCCGGTGGCTTGGATGTGTAGTCGTACACCACGCGGTTGATGCCCTGCACCTCGTTCACGATGCGCGTCGCCACTCGGCTGAGAAATTCGGGCGGGAACGGATAGACGTCGGCAGTCATGCCATCGACGCTGGTGACGGCTCTGAGGCCGCATACGTAATCGTAGGTCCGATAATCACCCATCACGCCAACGGTGCGGACCGGAAGCAGCACCGCGAAGGCCTGCCAGATCGCGTCGTAAAGGCCCGCGTTGCGGATTTCCTCCAGATAGATCGCGTCGGCCTTGCGGAGGATGTCGCACTTCTCGCGGGTGACCTCGCCCGGGATTCGGATTGCAAGGCCGGGACCGGGGAACGGATGCCGCCCGACGAAGGCTTCGGGCAGCCCGAGTTCCCGCCCGAGCTCGCGGACCTCGTCCTTGAACAGCTCGCGGAGCGGTTCGACCAGCTTCATGTTCATGCGTTCGGGGAGGCCGCCCACATTGTGGTGGCTCTTGATCGTCACCGACGGGCCGCCGGTGAAGCTGACGCTTTCGATCACGTCTGGATAGAGCGTCCCCTGGGCCAGGAAATCGGCGCCGCCGATCTTCTTCGCTTCGGCTTCGAAGACGTTGATGAACTCGGCGCCGATGAACTTGCGCTTCTTCTCCGGATCGGTGACCCCCTCCAAGCCTCCGAGGAAATCCGCGCTCGCGTCCACGTGCACGAGCGGGATATTGTAGCTGCCCCGGAACAGGCTAACGACCTGCTCGGCCTCGCCGGCGCGCATCAGGCCGTGATCGACGAACACGCAGGTGAGCTGGTCGCCAATCGCTTCATGAATCAGCACTGCCGCGACGGCGCTGTCGACTCCGCCCGACAGCCCGCAGATCACCCGGCCATTGCCCACCTGCGCGCGGATTTCGGCGATCTTCGCCTCGCGGAAGCTCGCCATTGTCCAGTCGCCGGAACAGCCGCAGATATGCCGGGCGAAGTTGGCGAGGAGCTTGCCGCCGTCGGGCGTGTGCACCACCTCCGGGTGGAACATCAGGCTGTAGCGCTTCGCCTTTTCGTTCGTGGCGATGGCGTATGGCGCGCCTTCCGAGCGGGCGACGATCTCGAAGCCGGGCGCGAGTGTCTCTACCCGATCGCCATGGCTCATCCACACCTGATGAGTCTCGCCCACGCGCCACAATCCATCGAACAGCGCGGACGGAGCAACGACCTCGATATAAGCGCGGCCGAACTCCTTTTGATCGGAGGTGACCACCTTCCCCCCAAGCTGCTGATGCAGAGTCTGCTGGCCGTAGCAAATGCCAAGCAGCGGGACCCCGCTGTCGAAGACCACCTGCGGAGCTTTCGGGCTATCTTCCCACGTGACAGAGGATGGCCCGCCGGAGAAGATCACGCCTCTGGGCTGCAGCCGCTCAAACGCTTCTTTCGCCGTGTTGAACGGCACGATCTCGCAATAGACACCCGCTTCGCGAACGCGGCGCGCGATCAGCTGCGTCACCTGGCTTCCGAAATCGATGATCAGGATGGAGTCTGTAGGTTGGACCGTCATGGCCAGCGCTTAGGAAGGGCGCCTGACACTGTAAAGCGGCGCATGGGGGCTGCGACCGGTTTGCGCCTGCGGAACGCATCTTCTAGAGGCCGGCCCATGTTCCTCGGAAGAACGGCCCCGGCGCTCGCTGCACTTTTGCTCGTTTCCTGCGTCCCGAAAAAGACCGAACCGCCGCAGATTTCCATATCCGGTGCATGGTCGAGAGCAACGGTCGCTGGCCAGAGTACCGCCGCTGTTTATCTGACCATCGCAAACAAGGGTGGAGGCGATGACAAACTTCTGAATGCCTCAACTCCCATCGGACAGGCGACGCTCCATTCGTCGACCATGGACGGTGGAGTGATGCGGATGCGGCCGCTGGAAGCTCTCGATATTCCCGCTCAGTCGACGTTCCAGCTCAAGCCGGGCGGGACTCACATCATGGTCGCGGGCGTGAAGCAGCCGCTGATCGGCGGAAGCAGCTTTCCGCTTGCACTGCACTTCGACCGTTCTGGCGATCGGCGGATCAATGTCGATGTTCGTCCGGCTTCGACGGCTGGAGAATCGATGTGAAGCGGCTCCGCTATATACTGTGGATCGGGGTGGCACTGGCAGCACTTGTCCTGGGTTACCTCTTGTTGAGCCCCGCACCTCAGAATCATCTGGGCTCAGGCAAGAGCGTTGCAGGTTCCCATTTCGGCGGACCTTTCACTCTCGTGGGAGCAGACGGCCAGCCATTCTCGAGCGGCCAGCTCGCTGGCAAACCCTACGTGCTTTACTTCGGCTACACGCGCTGTCCCGATACCTGCCCGACGACCCTGAACCGGCTTGTGCACCTTCGCCGGCAGGTCGGGCTTGGCGACGACAGCTTCAAGATCGTCTTCATCACCGTCGATCCCGAGCGCGACGGGCCCAAGGAGGTCGGCAGCTATCAGAAGGCGTTCGGAGCCCCGATCATCGGTCTCACCGGATCTCCGGCCCAGATCGATCAGGTGAAGAAGGAGTACGGAATTTTCTCGCAGAAGGTGCCGGAGGGCGGCGGCGATTATTCCGTCGATCACACCGCGACCGTCCTGCTGTTCGACCGCAGTGGAAAATTCGCCGGCACGATTGCGCCCGACGAACCGGACAGCGCGGCGCTTGGCAAGCTCAAGAATCTGACGGCTGCCTGAGGGCCCCGTGGTTTATCAGCCAGACGTCCGGATTCTTGAGCTCGGAGATGGATTCTTCGATCCAGTAGAGCCGGCAAGATTCCCACAGTGCGGGCCCCGCTTCCTCAATCGTCAGGCGGCGGAGACGGTGGGACTGGCCGGGCTCTCCGACGAAGAATGGGCCGCGCACTTTTGCCGGTTCGAACCGCTTCCAGATAATCTGAAGCAGCCGCTGGCGCTTCGATATCACGGGCATCAGTTCAGGGTGTACAATCCTGACATCGGCGACGGACGGGGATTTCTGTTTGCCCAACTCCGAGGAAATGACCATCGGCTCCTCGACCTCGGCACCAAGGGATCGGGCCAGACACCCTACAGCCGAACCGCCGACGGAAGGCTGACGCTCAAGGGCGGCGTTCGCGAAGTGCTGGCCACCGAGATGCTTCAGGCGCTGGGGGTCAACACCTCGAAGAGCTTCGCTTTGTTCGAAACCGGAGAAGCGCTGGAACGGGGGGATGAGCCCTCCCCCACCCGCTCCTCGGTGCTTACCCGCCTCAGTCACAGCCATATCCGGATCGGGACGTTCCAGAGGCAGGCATTCCTCCGCGACACCGACGCGCTCGATCGTCTGGTCCGCTTCTGCCTTGAGTACCTCTACGACGAAGAATTGGCAGAGGACGCGGGTGAAAATGCGCTGCGCCTGTTCGATCTGGTCGCGCAAGCCACCGCGACGCTGGCCGCCAGCTATATGGCTGCGGGTTTCGTTCACGGCGTTCTAAACAGCGACAACATCAATATAACCGGCGAGAGTTTCGATTACGGCCCGTGGCGCTTCACGCCCTATTGGGACGCGGAATTCACGGCCGCTTATTTCGATCACTACGGACTCTATGCCTTTGCCCGGCAGCCCGAGGCCATCAACTGGGACCTGGCGCAACTTGGCGGCTGCCTGTCGCTGCTGGTGCCCGAAGCGCAGCCGCTTTCCGACGTTCTGGCGGGTTGGGGCGACCGGTTCGAACAAACCTTCGTGTCGGCTCTCCTTCGCCGGCTCGGGGTCGCATCCATGGACGCTCAGTCCGATCGGGAGCTTGCGAGTGTTCTTCTAAGGGCGCTGGAATCGCGCGCGGCGACAATCGACCGCACCTTCTTCGACTGGCGCGGGGGACGCGATCCCGGCGCGGAGCACTATCCAGGTGAACCGTTCCGAATGCTGGCAGCGAAGCTCGCCGGGCGTGAGCAGCCGCGAAAGCACCCCTACTGGTCAGATACCGAGCCCTGCTCGATTCATATCGAGGAAGTCGAGTCGATCTGGGATGCAATTGCCGAGCGTGACGACTGGTCGCCCTTCAACGCAAAAATCGAGGCGATCCGGCGCATGGGCGAGGCTGTGCACGAGTCCTCACCCCGGCCTTGAGCGGGGGACTGCTTATTCTGACGGCAGTCGGGAAGAAGGCGGATCCCGGATCGAGTCCGGCATGAGGAGCATCTGCTTGACCCCGCTCGGCCCGCGTGGTGGAGCACCGGTGTGTCCAAGACATTGATCTCAACCGATCCTGCGACTGGTGCGGAATTGTGGTCAGGCACGGTCGGAGATGCGGCGACCGAAGTTGCGGCCGCGCGATCTGCCTTCCCGGACTGGGCGGGCCATTCGATCGCCTACCGAATGGAAGCACTGCGCCGCTTCGCCAACGTCGTGCGGAAGAAGGAAGAAGAATTCGCAACCCTGATCGCGCGTGAAACCGGAAAGCCCTTCTGGGAAGCGAAGACCGAGGTCGCCGCGGTCGTCAACAAGGTCGATATCTCCATCACGGCCTATGCCGAACGCACCCCCAAGCGCACGATCGAAGCGGCGATGGGGAGCAAGGTCTCGGTCCGCCACAAGCCTCATGGGGTACTGGCGGTGCTTGGGCCTTACAATTTCCCGGCGCATCTTCCCAATGGCCACATCGTCCCGGCGCTGATTGCGGGCAACGCCGTGGTGTTCAAGCCATCCGAAAAGACGGCCGCCACCGGCGAATATCTGGTGAGTTGCTTCCATCAGGCGGGTATTCCGGAAGGTGTCGTCCGCCTGCTGATCGGCGGTCCCGATGAAGGGAAGGCCCTGGCTGCCGCGGACATTGATGGGCTCCTCTTCACGGGCTCAGCCCGCGCGGGGCTTTCGCTGCACAGGCAGTTCGCCGACACTCCGCAGCGCATTCTCGCGCTTGAGCTGGGCGGGAATAATCCCCTGGTGGTCTGGCAGCCGAAAGATCTGGAAGCCGCAGCGGCGATTGCCGTGCAGTCCGCCTATCTCACCGCCGGCCAGCGCTGCACGGCGGCCCGCCGTCTGATCGTCGAGGATGGACAGGAAAAGCCGCTGCTGGACGCAATCGCCAAGCTCATCGACCGGATCGTCGTCGACCAGCCGTTCGCCGATCCCCAACCGTTCATGGGGCCGGTGATCGACAATGCGACGGCCGATCACCTGCAGGAGCAGTGGGTGGAGTTGATGATTAAGGGCGGCAAGCCGATCCGGCGGCTCGACCGGCCGTACGAGGATCGCCCCTACCTCACGCCCGCGCTGATCGATGTCACAAACGTAAGAGACCGGCCCGACGAGGAAATCTTCGGGCCGGTGCTTCAGGTGATCCGGGTCAAGGATTTCGATGCGGCCGTCGAAGAGGCGAACGCCACGCGCTACGGGCTGGCGGCCAGCCTCGTCGGCGGATCACCCGAAATGTTCGAGAAGTTCTGGAGCCACGTCCGCGCCGGCGTGATCAACTGGAACAAGCCGACCAACGGAGCGCCATCCACAGCGCCCTTTGGCGGCGTTGGTCTGTCAGGAAACCACCGCCCGAGCGCCTTCTATGCGGCGGATTATTGCGCTTACCCAGTCACCAGCGGGCAGGCGAATACCGCCCGCGCCGCCATCGGTCAGGGATTGCGCGATCCGAACATGCTGGAGGACTGAGAGATTTCCCGAACCGACGGATGAACCGATCCCGCCAGGGCCGCCACAAATGCGCGGTCATCAAACAGGCGGGGCGATCGATGCAGACAGCGGTTCACGGCGAAGCCACAGACGGTCACCTGATCACGAAGATCGGAGCTGCAGCCTCGCTGTCTGGTCTACTGCTGTTCAGTACCGCTGCCCTGATCTCGTCGCGGTCGGCCAATGCCGTGCCGGCCTTCGCACAGCAGACCGGCCAGCCGTGCAAATCATGTCACGTCGGCGGTTTCGGACCCGAGCTCACCCCGTTCGGCCGCGAGTTCAAGCTGGGCGGCTATACGCTTCGGGCGCACGCTTCAGTCCCACTGGCGGCGATGGTGATCGCATCCTGGGCGCACACGCAAAAGGATCAGGTGCCCCCTCCCGAACATCTGAGCCGCAACGACAACGCGGTGGTTGACCAGGTGAGCATTTTCGCCGCGGGCGGAGTCGGTTCCCATTTCGGCGGGTTCAGCCAGGTCACCTATGACGGCGTTGCCCGCCAATGGGCCTGGGACAATCTCGATCTTCGCGCGGTCACGCAGACCAAGCTCTTTGGCCAGGACTCCGTGGTTGGGCTGAGCCTGAACAACAGCCCGACTGTGCAGGATCCGTGGAACACGCTTCCGGCCTGGGGCTTCCCATTCACGGACACGGCCGCCTCGCCGACTCCGGATGCCGGGGAGCTGATCGACGATCCGCTCGCGCAAAACGTGCTCGGCCTCACCGCCTACAGCTGGATCGGCCACAAAATGTATCTTGAGGGTGGTGGCTATTCGAGCCCGGCCGCCCCCACCCTTCGATTCCTCGGGGCGGACCCCGCCGACCCGGGTTCGATCCACGGCCTCGCGCCTTATGCTCGGGTCGCTTACCAGACCAAGCTCGCGGGCGGCACATTCGAGCTCGGCGGAAATCTCCTGAAGGCGGAGCTTTTCCCGGGGCGCGACCGGTCAAGCGGTTTGACCGATCGCTACACCGATTGGGGTCTGGATACGTCGTGGCAGACGGCGCTGAGATCGGGTGACGGATTTTCACTCAATGTCCGATACGAGCGGGAGCGCGCGGATCTCCGCGCCAGCTGTGCACTCGAGCTGATCGGTGACGGCACCAGCATCGCCTGCGGCCGCTACCGGCTGAATGAATGGCGGGCCGCAGCGCGCTACACCCTGCATGACAGGCTCGGCGTCACCCTTTCACCGTTCAGCATCACCGGCTCGCGCAACGATAATGTGTTCGGCGACAGCGGTACGCCCGACAGCGACGGCCTAATGGGCCAGGTGGATTACACGCTGTGGCCCGGCGGCAAGTCCCCATTCGGACCGCTCGTGAACGCCCGAGTGGGAGTCCAATACACGCTCTACGGCAAGTTCAACGGGCGGCGGCACAATTTCGACGGTGCCGGCGCCAATGCTGCAGACAACAATGTGCTGAGGCTGTTCAGCTGGATCGCGTTTTGATCATTTAGGGCGATACAGGACGCACCAGCCGGTCGGCGCAATGACTCCATCGACCAGCTTGCACGAAGACGGCGCCTGGAAGTTCCCGCAATTATCACAGCGCTGATTGCCGTTTGGCGACGGCCGGTAGGACATCGCCTTCTGAGACATCTTGTTCGAAGCGAGCGCCGGCGAGGCGCTGAGCGCGACAGCTGCGGCGCCTCCAGCCACTCCAGCCGCGAAGAGGAAGTCGCGCCGCGATACGCGGCCGAGATTCATCGAGCTCATTTCCACCATTGCCGACTCCATGCTGGTCCGCGCCAAAGCTCCGGTGGCCGTTGGCGCGCAGGTTTCGGCAGTCTGTTCCTCGCGCATGGGAGGGGGTTCACGCACCCATTTGCACGGCATGAAAAAGGGGCGCCGAAGCGCCCCGAATTTCACTCAACTCATCTCAAAAGGATCAGGCGACCGCGACCTGCGGCTCCGGCGCTTCCTCGCTGTCCGGATCGCGAAGCACATAGCCGCGGCCCCAGACCGTCTCGATGTAATTGGCGCCGCCACAGGCGAGAGCGAGCTTCTTGCGCAGCTTGCAGATGAACACGTCGATGATCTTGAGTTCCGGCTCGTCCATCCCGCCGTAGAGGTGGTTGAGGAACATTTCCTTGGTGAGGGTCGTGCCTTTGCGGAGCGAAAGGAGCTCCAGCATCGCATATTCCTTGCCGGTGAGGTGCACCCGGGCGCCGTCGACCTCAACCGTCTTGGCATCGAGGTTCACGGCGAGCTTGCCGGTGCGGATCACCGATTGCGAATGGCCCTTCGAGCGGCGCACGATCGCGTGGATTCGGGCGACCAGCTCGTCGCGGTGGAACGGCTTGGTGACATAATCGTCGGCGCCGAAGCCCAGCGCGCGGACCTTCGAGTCCATTTCGCCGATTCCCGAGAGGATCAGAACGGGGGTCGTGACCTTCGCGGTGCGCAGCTTCTTCAGCACGTCATAGCCGTGCATGTCCGGCAGATTGAGGTCGAGAAGGATGATGTCGTAATCGTACAGCTTGCCGAGATCGAGGCCCTCTTCCCCGAGATCGGTCGTGTAGACATTGAAGCCTTCAGTCCCGAGCATCAGCTCGATGCTCTTGGCGGTGGTCGGCTCGTCTTCGATCAGCAGTACACGCATGTTTCTTTCCCCCGTTTCGGCAAGACGTTTACGCTGTCGCGTTACCTCGTCTTAAGAGCCTTGAAGCGGTCATTAACCATTCCGGGAATGAAGGCAAAAGGTTAATATTGTGTAAGCGCCTGAAATGACTTGGAGTTGCACCGGCGCTACAAAAGCGCCGGTTCGTGCTAGGCGGTTTCCATGCGGGCCGAAGAGGTAAATATCCCTGAGGATGCACTGTCGGAGACGTTCCTGGCCGCAACCGGACCGGGCGGCCAGAACGTCAATAAAGTGGCCACTGCGGTCCAGCTTCGGGTCGATCTGGACCGGCTTTGTTTACGATTCGATGTTCTCGAGCGGCTGAAACAGATCGCGGGTTCGCGACTCACAAGCGCCGGAGATCTGCTGATCACCGCTCGCCGCTTCCGCACGCAGGAGGCGAATCGCGCCGATGCTCGGCGGCGGCTGGCGGAAATGATCGCCGATGCCCATTTCGTGCAGGCAAAGCGAAGGCCGACCCGACCGAGCCGGGCGGCGAAGGCCAAACGCGTGGAAAAGAAGCGTCAGCGTAGCAGCATCAAGCAAGCGCGCGGACGAGTGGAGCTGGACTGATGTACGATTTCAGGATTGCCGCCGCCGACAAGCCGGCGCTCTATCGGGAGCTGGCGCAGTGGCTGGAGTCGCTGGTCGCCGGCGAACCCGATCCGATCGCCAACATGGCCAATGCGGCGGCGCTGATCTGGGAAAGCCTGCCGGATCTCAACTGGGCCGGATTCTACCGCAATCTTAGCGGGGAGCTGGTGCTCGGCCCCTTTCAGGGCCGGCCCGCTTGTATACGGATTCCGTTCGGCAAAGGCGTCTGCGGAACGGCTGCAGCGACTCGGCGAGTGCAGCGGGTCGAGGACGTGAATGCATTTCCGGGTCACATCGCCTGCGACTCGGCGTCGGCGAGCGAGCTGGTTGTGCCAATCGTCCGGGACGGCGAGTTGATCGCGGTGCTCGATCTCGACAGCCCATCGAAAGGCCGGTTCGACGCTGAGGACGCGGCGGGCTGTGTCGCTCTTACGGAGGTGCTGTCGCGGGTTCTCTAGCCGTCATTCCCGCGAAAGCGGGAATCCCAGCGAGATTGTTCGCGCCATTTCCGTCCTGAGGTCCCGGCCTTCGCCGGGACGACGCCACTTGACCCCGCCCCACGCATTGGCTTTGTGCCGGAGCCTGTTTCGGAAGGACCGCAATGCCGATCGAGCTCAAGATGCCCGCCCTCTCTCCCACCATGGAGGAGGGAACTCTCGCCAAGTGGCTGGTGAAAGAGGGGGACAAGGTGAATTCGGGCGACATCCTCGCCGAGATCGAGACCGACAAGGCGACGATGGAGTTCGAGGCTGTCGACGAGGGAACAGTCGCGAAGATTCTGGTGCCCGAGGGCGCCGAGGGCGTGAAAGTCGGCCAGCCTATCGCTCTGCTTGCCGGAGAGGGTGAGGACGTCGGCAAGGCGGCTGCGGCGCCGAAAGCCGACACGCCTCCGCCTGCAGCGCCGGCTCCGGCTCCGGCTCCGAAGGCGGTCGAAACGCCGAAAAGCGCTCCCGCGCCTGCTGCCGCCGGACCGCAAGCCGCATCCAAAGCGGCAGGCGACCGGATCAAGGCGTCGCCGCTCGCCCGCCGAATCGCCGAGGAAAAGGGCATCGACCTCTCCTCCGTCCAGGGCACCGGGCCCGGCGGCAGGATCGTCAAGGCGGATATCGAGCAGGCGCCCGCAGGCGCACCGGCAGCAGCTCCGACTCGGGCCGCCGCGGCTCCGGCGAAGCCGCAGCTCGCGCCGGCTTCGACCGAAATCCCGCACGAATCGGTCAAGCTTTCGAATATGCGCAAGACGATCGCGCGCCGGCTGTCCGAGGCGAAGCAGACGGTCCCGCACATCTATCTTACCGTCGACATCAACCTCGATGCGCTTCTCAAGCTCCGCGGCGAGCTCAACAAGGGGCTCGAAGCCCGCGGCGTGAAGCTCAGCGTCAACGACCTCCTCATCAAGGCTCTGGCGATGGCGCTGGTCGAGGTACCGGATTGCAACGTCAGCTTCGCCGGCGACCAGCTGATCCAGTACAAGCGCGCGGATATCTCGGTTGCCGTATCTATCCCCGGTGGGCTGATCACGCCGATCGTGGCCAATGCCGATGGCAAGAGCGTCTCGGCGATCGCCAAGGAAGTGCACGAACTCGCCGCGAGAGCCCGCGAGGGCAAGCTCCAGCCGCACGAATATGAAGGCGGCACCGCCAGCCTTTCGAACATGGGCATGTACGGGATCAAGCAGTTTGAGGCGATCATCAACCCGCCGCAGGGGATGATCATGGCGATCGGCGCGGGCGAGAAGCGGCCCTACGTCATCAAGGATTCGCTGCAGATCGCGACGGTGATGAGCGCGACCGGAAGCTTCGACCATCGCGCAATCGACGGTGCCGATGGCGCGAAGCTGATGCAGGCGTTCACGCGGCTGGTCGAAAACCCGCTGGGAATGCTTGCTTGACGCGCGGAGGCTGCTCAGTCTGCGGGCGCTAAATTCACTAAAGTCACGCGATGCGGCGCCAAATTCTCCTATTTCGTTGAGGTTCGGCTGAGAGCTTTGGCGCGTGATGCCTCCCTGCCCGACCATTCCCGCCAGCAATGCCTATTGAAGCCGCTGTAGGACAGGCAATTCGCGCGCCGGCGCTTATGACTTTGTCTTGTAGCCGCAGATGATGCCGAGGATGAAGGTGGTGAACAGCGCCATCTGCACTTTGCCGTCTGGATCGTCCCAGCCGAAGTAATGCGAACCCCATGCGAACAGTGCGACGAACATCGCAGTCGCAACTCCCATGACCATGTGGAATACTCCCTCGCTAGCGCACGAAAGCATGCGCGCGAACGGTAAACAGGGGGTAAAGCTTGCCTGCCTTACCGATCCTCGGCATAGGCCTGCCGCATGAAAGCGCGCGTTTTCGTCACCCTCAAGCCCGGCGTTCTCGACCCGCAAGGGAAGGCCATTCACCACGCCCTGGAAGGCCTCGGCTTCGGCGGAGTGAACGATGTTCGCGCCGGTAAGCTGATCGAGCTCGAGCTCGCCGACGGCACCAGCAACTCCGAAATCGAGGACATGTGCCGCAAGCTTCTCGCCAACACGGTGATCGAGAATTTCCGGGTGGAGCGGCCCTCGACAGGCTCAGGACAGAGCTGAGAACGCGTGAGCGCCACGATTTCCGCATATTTCCCCCATACTGATGTGCTCCAGCCAGGAGCGGGCAAATGAAGAGCGCAGTCATCGTTTTTCCCGGATCCAACTGCGACCGGGATCTCGCCGTCGCACTGGAGAAGGTTACCGGCCGCGCTCCAGCGATGGTCTGGCACAGGGAAGCCGAGCTTCCCGACGGGACAGACCTCGTCGCCCTCCCGGGCGGCTTCTCCTACGGAGACTATCTCCGCTCCGGCGCGATGGCGGCGCGGTCGCCGATCATGCGTGCGGTCGTGGAGGTGGCGGGGCGCGGCGTTCCGGTGCTCGGCATCTGCAATGGATTCCAGGTGCTGACCGAAACCGGCCTCTTACCCGGTGCTTTAATGCGCAACGCGCGGCTCAACTTCGTCTCACGGCCGGTCGCGCTGAAGGTCGAAAATACGCAGACCCTCTTCACCTCCGGCTACAATGCCGGCGAGATCATCCACATCCCTGTCGCCCATCACGACGGCAATTATCAAGCCGATGCCGACACTCTCGACAAGCTGGAGAGCACGGGGCGGGTCGCTTTCCGCTATGCCGAAGAGGTGAACGGCTCGGCACGCTCGATTGCGGGAATCGTCAATGAAGCCGGAAATGTCCTCGGAATGATGCCGCACCCGGAGCGCGCCATCGAGGCGGCACACGGAAGCACCGACGGGCTGCGATTGTTCCATGGGCTGCTCGAGACCGTGAACGCATGATCAGCGGCGGCTGCCTTTGCGGCGCCATCCGCTACGAATCCAGTGCCGAGCCGATCGCGGTGCGCACCTGCTGGTGCCGCCTTTGCCAATATCTCGGTGCCGGGTCGGCCACGGTGAACGTCTGCTTCCCATCGGACGCGGTCACCTTCACCGGCACGCTGGCCGATCACGTCAGCGTGGCCGATAGCGGCAATGTAATGCATCGGGGCTTCTGCCCTACTTGTGGAACGCCGATCACCAGCACCGCCGAATCGCGTCCGCATCTGGTCTTCATCCGTGCCGGAACACTCGACGACACGAGCATAGCCGCACCGCAAGCGACGATCTGGACGAGCGCCGCGCCCGAGTGGGCGTGCTTTGACGAGTCCATTCCCGCCCACGCGGAACAACTGCCGCCGGTCGCCTAACGCCGCTCGCTTTCGGGCGGCCCGAGATAGCTTTTCGGAAGCTCGCCCCGGAATAGCACAAGTCGTTCGAAATCGACGCCGGGATCCACCAGCCAAAGATGAATCACGTGCTGGCCGGAACGGTCGACGTGGATCGGCAGCTCCTTGATCCAGGCATTCTGCGACACCGCTTGCGCCCAAGCCCGGTCGTCGTTGGCGGCTAGATTGACGATCTGCGGCGGTTGGTCGTCGATGGAAACCGCATAACGAAGCTTGCCGTTGCCGCGGAAGTCGAGCGTCGGCGCGGTGATGATTTGCAGTGTCAAATCGCCGCCAGCGCGAAGCCAGACATCATAGTCGAGGTGCGGGCCTTTTCCGGGTGCTTGAGATTGCGCCGTCACCGGAAACGCCGTTACGGCGCCGACTGTCCGGCCGAGGTTCGGGATCGTCTTCCAGGCGACGCCGTTCGCAGTGACTGCTTGCGTATAATGCGGCGCCTCGATTGCCACGATTCCGTCACGCTCGACAAAACCGTGGACGCCGATCGGCACGTCGAAGGGTCCGATCGGGTCCTTGTCGGTAGGCGTAGGGGTGGTTCTTGAGGCGGATGGGTCGACCCTGCGCACCTCCGGCATCGAATCGCGGTCCGGCTGCTGCCAGCCGGTGTAGCCGATCACCGTTTGGCTCATCATGTGCGGCCATTTGCCGCCTGCCTGTGCTTCATATTCTCCGCGGAGGGCTTCGAACCGGTCGAACAGGGCCTTTGCGCGGTCGGCCAATTCGTTGGCGCGGACGTCCCCTTCCGAGGCGAGGCGCCGATTACGCGCGACCGTCACGTAAAGCTCGTTGAGGTCGGCGCTGGCGAGAATTGGGTACAGGACAAGCTCGAAATAGGCTGCCTGCTCATCCGGACCGAGCTGCTTGCCGATCGCCTCCGCCTGTGCGGCGAGAGTGTTCCAATCGCGAACGACCCGGTCGGCCTCTCCGAAATTATCGAGGCTGAACGTGTCGGGATCAAGCAGCTCCGGTTTTCGGCGCGAATTATATTGCGTGTAGCGGGTCAGAAGCTCGCCGATTTCAGCCGCGTGCGCGTCGCCGAACTGCTCCGCCGCCCATTTGCGCGAATAGTCGGTGAGGCAGTCGAGGCCGCAGGCGTCGGGGTTCCACGCATAGTCTAGGAAGAATTCGGTCGGGAATTCCATGGGTTTGATATCGCCGACATTGACGATCCACAGCCGGTCGGCGCCATAGGCGCGGGCGAGGTGCATCTGCTCCCACGTCCGCTCGATCTGGTTGGTGTTGATCCATTTATAGTTTCGCGGACCGCCGACGTAGTCGAAGTGATAATAGATGCCGTAGCCGCCCGCCCGTTTGGCTCCGGGTTGGGGAAGACGGCGGATGTTGCCCCAATTGTCGTCCGAGAACAGCAGGGTGACGTCGTCCGGCACCCTCATGCCCTTGTCGTAATAATCCTGCACTTCCTTGTAGAGCGCCCACACCTGCGGCGTTTCCGATGCCGGCCTGCCCGTCACATCCGCGATAATCTTGCGCTGATCAGCGACGATCCGTTCAAGCAGGTCGATAGCAGTGCCCTGGGTCATCGGCTTGTCGCCGTTGCCGCGCATTCCGACGGTGACGACACGCTCGTCGCCCTGGGTCCGCTCGATCCCTTCGCGCCAGAACTGCCGAAGCCGCTCGGCATTGGTGCTGTAGTCCCATGGACCCTGCCCATGGCGATCCCAATCCACCTGAGCGCGCATCATCGGCTCGTGATGCGAGGTGCCGATGATCACGCCCATTTCGTTTGCGAGCCGGGCGTTCTCGGGATCTTCCTCATAGAAGCTTTTGCCCCACATCGCGGGCCACAGAAAGTTGCCGCGCATGCGCAGGAGGAGGTCGAAGACATGCTCGTAGAATTTGTGGTTGAACCCGCCGAACGTCTGTTTCGCCCAGCCTCCGAGCGCCGGGTCTTCATCATTGATGAAGAAGCCTCGATAGTGGACCGTCGGCTTCTCGAAACGGCGGCCCGGCAGAACGAACAGCTTGGAGGCATGCTTCGGCGGAACGTCCGCCCACCATACCCAGGGTGATACGCCGATCCGCCGCGACAGATCGTAGATGCCGAAGATCGTGCCGCGCTTGTCTGCGCCGGCAATCACGAGCGCTTTCCCGATTCCAGGAGCGGGATGCTCGACGACCTGCTGGACGTATTCTTCCCACTGTCCTGCCAGACCCGAGACGTCGAGCTTCCGTTCCCGTGCGAGGCGGTCGACGATTTCGCTCTTGCCGAACGTGCCGACGATAACCGCAGCAGGAGTGACCGGCGGGATCGTGACCAGCCCTCCGCGATTGCCCCCGACGCTGGCGAAATCGCCCTGCAGATCGGTGAGGGCATGCATCACGCCGGCATCGAGATGTCCGTCTGCAATGACCGGAACCGGACGCCCGTCCGAGATCAGCGTCATGCCGCCTGACGCCGTCTGCCGGCATATCGCCGCAGGACCGCTACAGGGCCTCGCGTTCGCAGGGGCGGCCGCGGCGAAGAGCAAGAAAAGGAAGAAAAGAGTACACCGCATGCTGTTCACAGTTTTGCGTGGCGCGCCCGGCAGGATTCGAACCTGCGACCCCAAGCTTAGAAGGCTCGTGCTCTATCCAACTGAGCTACGGGCGCCGATGGGCACTGCCTAGCGGTAATCGGTCCCAAGCGGAACTGCCGGTCACCCTACCAGCTTGCCCGGATTCATGATTCCCAAGGGATCGAGGGCGTGCTTGATCGCGCGCATCGCGGCCAGGTCTCCCGGATTGCCGAGCCGTTCCAATTCCGCCCGCTTCATCTGGCCGATGCCGTGTTCAGCCGAAATTGAGCCGCCGGCGGCGGTGACGAGATCGTCGACGAAACGCAGGATCGGAGGGCCAGCCTCTTCCAGCCAGTCACGTCCCGAGCCCGCCGGTGCCCGAACGTGGAAGTGAACGTTGCCATCGCCCAAGTGGCCGAACGCGCTGGCCCGGGTGCCGGGGAAAGCCGCTTCCACCGCTGCTGAGGCCTCGACAATGAAGCGGGGCATGTCCGACACCGGCACCGAGATATCGTGCGCCGCCGACGGACCGTCGGCACGCTCCGCCTCGGCGATACCGTCGCGCAGCTTCCAAAAGGCCTCGGCCTGTGCCTCGTTTGCGGCGATGGTCGCATCTTCGATCAACTTTGCGGCCATTGCTTCCGCGAGCAGCGACTGCAGAAGGTCCGAGGGGTTCAATTCCTCCCGGTCCGAGGTCGCCTCAATCAGCACGTTCCAGGGATGCTGCCGCTCGAGCGGCGAGCGCGTTCCAGGAATGTGATCGAGCACCAGAGAGAGGCAATCCGCGGGAACCAGCTCGAATCCTTCGATGCGGTCCGACCGCGCTTCGCAGAAACGGAGGAGCGACAACGCATCATGCGGACTGGCAAGACCGGCCCAGGCGACCGCACGTGAGTAGACCGCCGGCACCAGCTTCAACGCGACTGCAGTGATGACTGCGATGGTGCCTTCGGACCCGATCAGCAGCTGGTCGAGATTGTAACCCCGATTGTCCTTCTTGAGCGCCGCAAGGCCGCTGTGGATCGAACCGTCGGCAAGCACAGCTTCGACCCCGGCGATCAGCGAGCGCATGGTTCCGAAGCGAAGAACCTGGGTCCCGCCGGCATTTGTGGCGGTAAGACCCCCGATCGTGCAGCTGCCCTTGGCGCCGAGCGTCAGCGGAAACCGTCGGCCGATCGCGGCCGCCTGATCGTGCAGGTCGGCGAGAATCACGCCAGATTCGGCGATCGCGGTGTTGCTCTCGGCGCTTATCGAGCGGATTCGGTTCATCCGCCGCAGGGACAGGATGACCGCGGAACCCTCGGGTGGAGGCGTGGCGCCGCCAACCATCGACGTGTTGCCGCCCTGAGGGACGAGCGGCACCCGGTGCTCAGCCGCGAGCTTGACGATTGTGGCGACTTCCTCGGTCGAAGCTGGAGCGAGGATAGCCTGCGATCTGCCGTGGTAGCGACCGCGCCAGTCGGTTAGCCACGGCTCGATATCCGCGGGATCGGTGACAACCGCCTTCGGACCGCACCGTTCGCGAACGATTGCAAGAAATTGAGCGATGTCTCCGGGCATGTGGACCACTTGGCAGCAGCCGCGGCGCACGGCAAACCGGAATTGTGAAACACCCACCGATCACTCTCGTGGTGGCGCGGGCCCGGAACGGCGTCATCGGCCGCGGCGGCGCTCTGCCATGGCACATCCCCGCCGATCTCAAGCGGTTCAAGGCAATTACGATGGGAACGGCGATGGTGATGGGCCGAAAGACGTTCGAGAGTCTGCCGGGCCTGCTGCCGGGGCGGCGGCACATCGTCCTTACCCGCGACACCGGATGGGAAGCTTCCGGTGCCGAGGTCGTCCACAGCGTCGATGACGCGCTGATTGCCGCGGGGAGCGACCCAGTCTCGGTGATCGGTGGAGCAGAAGCGTTCGCGCTCTTCCTGCCGCTTGCGGACCGCATCGAGCTAACCGACGTGCTCGCGGAGATCGAAGGGGACACTCTGATCCCGGACCCGCGCGCCGATGGCGAATGGGAAGAGAGCGAGGTGGAACTTCACCCGCCGGAAAACGGCCGGCCGGGCTTTCGATTCGTGACGCTTAAGCGCCGCTGATCAGCCGCCGGTTGGCTTGGGTGGTTGGACGGGCAACATGCGGGCAGTGTCGAGATAGTGCTGCGACTGCTTTTCTGCCTCATCCCATTCAGCCCGTGTCTTGCAAACGCGACTGGGGATGTGGGATCCGACGTAGGTGTCGTCCTTGCAGATGACCTGCTGGCTCGGATCCTTCTTCGGTTTGACCTGTTGCTGCTGGTCGGCAGCAAATGCCTGACCGGCGAGCATGGCTGATACCAACGCGGCTGAGATGCAAACCCCGATACGCATGGATAGCTCCCTTGTTGAAGCGAAGAGCCTGATCTGCTGCCGCCGGCGAGTCAATCTGGGAAACTATTGCCCCAGGATTTCATCGATGGACGCGGCAACATCTTCGACCGGGGCCATGCCGTCGATCTTTCGGACGAGTCCACGCTCCTGATAATAGGGCAAAATCGGCGCAGTCTTGGCGCGGTACTCCGCCATTCGGGTGCGAACCGTCGTTTCATTATCGTCGGGGCGACGCTTGAAGTCGTGGCTTCCGCAGACGTCGCAGGTGCCGGCTACCTTTGGGAGCTTGTACCTGTCGTGATAGGGCGCGCCGCAGTTGGCGCAGCTGAAGCGGCCGGTGATCCGCTCGACAAGCGCATCCTCATCGACCTGAAGCTCGATTACGTAGTCGAGCTTACGGCCACGCTCCGAGAGCAGCAGGTCGAGCGCTTCAGCCTGGGCGCGGGTGCGGGGAAAGCCGTCGAAAATCGCGCCCTTGTCGCCGATCGCATCGAGCCGTTCGCCGATGAGGGCGCTGACGATGGCATCACTGACCAGCTCGCCAGCCTCCATGATGGCCTTGGCCTTGAGACCCACGGGAGTGCGGTCGGCGACCGCCTGCCGGAGCATGTCGCCGGTCGATAGCTGGACCATGCCGCGCTCAGCTTCAAGGCGCGCGGCCTGAGTCCCCTTCCCCGCTCCGGGCGGCCCGAGCAGAATGATGTTCATTGGACCCCCTCCCCGAGGATTGCGCTAGCGTCGACGACCGCTCTTCAGCTTCGCCTTCTTGATCAGGTTCCCATATTCGTGCGCGATCAAGTGGCTTTGAATCTGGCTCATCGTGTCGATGGTTACGTTGACGACGATGAGGAGACTTGTGCCGCCGAGGCGGAACGAATTGATCCCGGCCTGCCCCTCCAGGATCTGCGGAATGAGGCAGATGACGGCGAGGTAGATCGAGCCGACGACCGTGATGCGGGTGAGCAGGTAGTCGAAATATTGCTCGGTCGCCTTCCCGGGGCGAATGCCGGGAATGAAGCCGCCGTGGCGCTTCAGATTTTCCGCCGTTTCCTCGCTGTTGAATTGGACCGCGGTGTAGAAGAAGCAGAAGAAGATGATGCCGGCGCCATAGAGCGCCAGGTACAGCGGCGAATTGACGTTGAGATAGGTGCTGATGGTGATCAGCCAGTCGTTGATTCCGCCGCTCTGAGTCCCCGCGCTCCGGCCCATCCACTGGATGACCGTCAGCGGCATCAGCAGCAGCGATGAGGCGAAGATCGGCGGAATGACGCCCGCGGTGTTGACCTTGATCGGGAGGTGCGACCGCTCCTGCTGCATCCCGCGCGCTGTCTGGCGCTTGGGATATTGGATCAGCACCCGTCGCTGCGCCATCTCCATGAAGCAGATGCACGCGATCAGGACGAATGCGAAAACAACGGTTCCGGCGACCAGTATCGGGTTCATGCTGCCCGTCCGGCCGCTCTCCAGAAGCTGCGCAATGCCCTGCGGAAGGCGGGCGATAATGCCGGCCATGATGATCAGCGACACGCCGTTGCCGATCCCTCGGCTGGTGATCTGCTCACCAATCCACATCAGGAACAAGGTCCCGCCGACCAGCGAAATGGTACCCGCCATTTCGAAGGGGATACCGGGCTGGACGACCGCCTGAATGCCCTGCTTCACCGCTTGGGCTTCGAGTCCCCGAACCACCATGAAACCCTGGAACAGGGTGAGGACGACGGTGAGGTAGCGGGTGTACTGGTTGAGCTTCTTACGGCCGGTCTCGCCCTCTTTGCGGAGCTGCTGCCACGGAGCGTATAATGTCGCCATGATCTGAACGACGATCGAGGCGGTGATGTAGGGCATCACGCCGAGCGCGATGACGCTCATGCGCGACAGCGCGCCGCCGGAAAAGGTGTTGAAGACGTCGAGGATTCCGCCGCTCTGCGTCTGGAACAGCGCCGCCATCGCCTGCGGATCGATCCCGGGGATCGGAACGAACGACAGGAAGCGGAACAGAACCAGCGCGCCGAGCGTAAACCACAGGCGCTTCTTGAGATCGGTTGCCTTGGAAAAATTGGCGAAGCTGATGCTGGACGCCAGTCGCTCGGCTGCAGTTGCCATTGAAAGTCCTAGTCCCGATGGGGGCAATTCCCCTGCCGTTCGTCCTGAGTAGGGACTGAGCGAAGTCGAAGGTCCGTATCGAAGGACGGTCCTTCGAGACGCCGCTTCGACAGGCTCAGCGGCTCCTCAGGACGAGCGGATGGGGTGGTATATAGTGACTGTTGCGGCGTTGTCAGGCCTTGGCCTTCGCCTTGGCGCTGCCCTTTTTGGCGGCGGCCTTCTCGGCCGGGTTGGCGCGTTCGATCAATTCGACCGAACCGCCAGCCTTCTCGACCGCTTCCCGAGCACCCTTTGACACACCGGCAACCTTGAAGGTGAGCTTCGCCTTCAGCTCACCCTTACCGAGGAGCCGGACGCCGTCCTTGCCGCCACGGGCAAGGCCAGCGGCCTTCAGTGCGGCGTGATCGACTGTGCCCTTTGAATCGAGCTTACCGGAATCGAGCGCCTTCTGGATCGCGCCGATATTCACCTCGGCATAATCGCGCGCGAAGATGTTGTTGAAGCCGCGCTTCGGCAGCCGCATGTGGAGCGGCATCTGGCCACCCTCGAAGCCCCAGATGGAAACACCCGAGCGGCTCTTCTGGCCCTTCTGGCCGCGCCCGGCGGTCTTGCCGAGACCGGAGCCGATTCCGCGTCCCACGCGGACACGCCCTTTGCGGGCGCCGGCATTGTCACGAAGTTCGTTCAGTTTCATGTCTTGCACTCGCTTTCGCTTTTGTCGCGCATGTACCCCTGCGAAGGCAGGGATCCAGTCCCAAGTAAAACAGCCGCCAGTAGGCGGCTCCTGGGCCCCGGCCTTCGCCGGGGAACAGGTAACTATGCCGCGTCGACCGACACCAGATGCTGCACCTTCTTGACCTGGCCACGCACTTCCGGCGTGTCATCGACTTCGACGGTGCGATGCATCTTGTTGAGGCCCAGGCCGACAAGGGTCGCGCGCTGGGTCTTGTTGCGCCGGATCGGCGAACCGGTCTGGGTGATCTTGATCTTCGCCATCGTCCTTACTCCGCGATCGCTTCGGCCTGGGCCTCGGCTTCGCGCTCACTGGCGCCGCCGCGGCCGAGCAGATCGGCGACCTTCTTGCCGCGCCGCTGGGCAACGACACGCGGGCTCGACTGATCCTTCAGCGCCTCGAAGGTCGCGCGGATCATGTTGTAGGGATTGGACGTCCCGACCGACTTGGTCACGACGTCGGCGACACCGAGGCTCTCGAAGATCGCGCGCATCGGGCCGCCGGCAATAATTCCGGTACCCGCCGGAGCGGTACGGACCGTCACTCGGCCAGCGCCGAAGTGGCCGAGGCCGTCATGGTGAAGCGTGCGGCCATCGCGCAGCGGAACGCGGATCATCGCCTTCTTCGCGGCTGCCGTGGCCTTGCTGATGGCTTCAGGAACTTCGCGAGCCTTGCCATGACCGAACCCGGCGCGGCCCTTGCCGTCGCCAACAACGACCAGAGCTGCAAAACCGAAGCGCTTGCCGCCCTTCACGGTCTTGGAAACGCGGTTGATGTGGACGAGCTTCTCGATCAGCTCCTCGCCGCCCTCCTCGTCGCCGCCGCGTCCGCGCCGATCGTCACGGCGCCCACGACCACCACGGTCACCGCCGCCACGACCACGTCCGCCACCGGGGCCGCGTCCGCGTCCGCCGCGTCCGCGCGGGGCTTCAGCCTCGCCTGCCGCCGCCCGGACTTCCGGCTGCGCCTGATCGGCGGTAGCTTCGGTCACCTGCGGAGTTTCGTTTTCGTCAGCCATCATCAGAACTCCAATCCGCCTTCACGGGCGGCATCGGCCAGCGCCTTCACGCGGCCGTGAAACAGGAAGCCGCCACGATCGAATACGACCGCGGATACGCCGGCCTTCTTCGCCCGTGCGGCTATGGCCTTGCCGACCCCGGCTGCGCCATCACGAGTGGCGTTCGCCTTGCCCTTCAGCTCCTTGTCGAGCGTGGAAGCGGCGGCCAGAGTCTTGCCGGCTGTGTCGTCGATCACCTGCGCATAGATGTGCCGCCCGGAGCGGTGCACCGAAAGGCGCGGCTTGCCGGAGGCGCGAGCACGAAGCGTAGTGCGCACGCGCTGGCGGCGCCGTTCGAAGAGAGAGAGTTTCGCCATGGCTACTTCTTCTTGCCTTCTTTGCGGAAGATATACTCGCCGCGATACTTGATGCCCTTGCCCTTGTACGGCTCCGGCTTGCGCCAGCGGCGGATCTCGGCGGCGACCTGCCCGACCTTCTGCTTGTCGATCCCGCTGATCTCGACCGTGTTCGCGTCGGGAGTCTTGACGTCCACCCCTTCCGGAACCGGGAAGTTCACGTCGTGGCTGTAGCCGAGCTGAAGGCGCAGATTGCGGCCCTGAGCTGCGGCACGATAGCCGACGCCGGTGATCTCCAGAACCTTGGTGAACCCTTCGGTCACGCCGGTGACGAGGTTCTGCACGTTGGTGCGGGTCATGCCCCAGGCGGCGCGATTGCGCTGAGCGTTCGTGAGCGGCGTCACGCGGATCTCGCCGTCGCCGATCTCATATTTCACGAGATCGTCGAGCAACTGCATCGCGAGCGTGCCCTTCGGACCCTTGACGGTCAGCGTTCCGCTCTCGACCGTCGCGGTAACGCCGGCCGGCATCGGAATCGGTTTCTTGCCAATACGGCTCATCAGAACACCTCCGCCAGCACTTCGCCGCCGACATTGTGCTCGCGCGCTTCCGCGTCCGAAAGAACACCACGCGGAGTCGACACGATCACAGTGCCGAGGCCGTTGCGGATCCGGGGCAGCTCCTTCGCGCCCGAATAGACGCGGCGGCCGGGCTTCGAGACGCGCGCCAGATGCTGGATCGCGGGCTGGCCTTCGAAATATTTGAGCTCGATGCGCAGGCCCTTGTGCCCCGCCAGAGCCTCTTCGGAATAGCCGCGGATATAGCCCTCGCGCTGGAGCACATCGAGAACGTGCGCGCGCAGTTTCGAGGCGGGCGTCAGGATCGAATCCTTGCGCGCCTGCTGGCCGTTGCGGATGCGGGTGAGCATATCGCCCAGAGGATCGGTCATCGCCATGATCTTTCCTCCTTACCAGCTCGACTTGATGACGCCCGGAATCAGGCCCTTGTTGGCCAGCTCCCGGAGCATGATCCGCGACAGACGGAACTTGCGGTAATAAGCGCGCGAACGGCCGGTCAACTCGCACCGGTTGCGGATGCGGGTCGGATTGCCGTTGCGCGGCAGCTCGGCCATTTTCAGCCGAGCGATCAGGCGCTCGGTCTCGTCCTTCGATTCGTCGTCCGCGATCGCTTTGAGCTTCTCGTACTTCGACGCATATTTCTGGACGAGCTTCTTGCGTCGCTCGTTCTTGTTGATCGAACTCAGTTTCGCCATGACTTAAGTTCTTCTCCTACGCAGCCCGCCTCAAGCGGCCTGCTTTTCCTCTTCTTCACGCGGGAACGGAAAGTTGAACAGGCGCAGCAGCTCGCGCGCCTCCTCATCCGTTTTCGCGGTGGTTGTTACGATGATGTCCATGCCCCGGACCTTGTCGATCTGATCGTAGTTGATCTCGGGGAAGACGATCTGTTCCTTCAGGCCCATCGCATAATTGCCACGGCCGTCGAACGACTTGGGGTTGAGCCCGCGGAAGTCGCGAACGCGCGGAAGAGCGATGGTGACCAGACGGTCCAGGAACTCGTACATGCGCTCGCGGCGAAGGGTGACCTTCACTCCGATCGGCATGCCTTCGCGAAGCTTGAACTGCGCGATCGACTTCTTGGCCTTGGTGATCACCGGCTTCTGGCCGGCGATCTGCTCCATCTCGGCAGCAGCTGCCTCGACTCGCTTCTTGTCCTGGGTCGCCTCGCCGACGCCCATGTTGATGACGATCTTCTCGAGATGCGGGACCTCGAGCCGGTTCTTGTAACCGAACTTGTCCGTCATCGCCTTGACGATCCGCTCGTCATAGTCGGCCTTCAGCCGCGGAACGTATTTGTCAGCCATTGATCAGCTCCCCGGACTTCACTGCGATCCGGACCTTCTTGCCGTCGCGCTCCTCGAAGCGGACCCGCGTCGGCGAACCGTCCTTCGGATCGGCAACCGCCACGTTCGAGATGTGAAGCGGCGCTTCCCGACGCTCGATCCCGCCGTTCGGGTTGAGCTGGGTCGGCTTGCGGTGACGCGCGTGGACGTTGACGCCCGACACGACGACCCTGTCTTCCTTCGGGATCACCTTGGTGACCTCGCCGGTGCGGCCCTTGTCCTTGCCGGAAAGCACCACGACCGTGTCGCCCTTGCGAATCTTCATCGCCATCACAGCACCTCCGGCGCGAGGCTGATGATCTTCATGTGCTTCTTCGCGCGAAGCTCACGAACCACCGGGCCGAAGATACGGGTGCCGATCGGCTCGTCCGACTTGTTGACGAGAACCGCAGCGTTGGAATCGAAGCGGATCACCGAACCGTCGGGACGGCGGATATCCTTCGCGGTGCGAACGATCACCGCGCGGTGAACGTCGCCTTTCTTCACGCGGCCGCGCGGCGCCGCTTCCTTGACGGAGACGACGATGATGTCGCCGACACCGGCGACCCGGCGCTTCGACCCACCCAGCACCTTGATGCACTGGACGCGCTTGGCTCCGCTGTTATCCGCCACGTCCAGGTTGGACTGCATCTGGATCATTGTTCGACCCTTACCTTCTCAAATCTACTCAGGCGCTCGCCTCGGCGACGTCCTCGGCCTTCGCCTTGCCTTTGCCCTTCGATGCCTTGGCCGGTTTCGAAGGCGTCTCCGCCTCCGCCTCCGGCGCCGTCACATTGGGCTCATCGATTTCGATTGCTGCCGCTTTCGCGAGACCGAGGCGCTCGACGACAGTCCAGCTCTTGGTCTTGGAAATCGGCGCGCATTCCTCGATCCGCACCTGCTCGCCGACGTGGAACGCATTGTCCGCGTCATGCGCGTGATACTTCTTCGAGCGCCGGATGATCTTTCCGTACAGCGGGTGCTTCACCCGCCGCTCGACACGGACGACAACGGTCTTGTCGCCCTTGTCGGAGACCACGGTGCCGATCAGGACACGCTTGGGCATTCTTTTCTTCTCCTCAGCCCTGCGCTTGCGAGCGGGCGCGTTGGTTCTGCAGCGTCTTGATCCGGGCGATGGTGCGGCGCACCTCGCGAACCCGAGACGGCTTCTCCAGCTGGTTGGTCGCCGACTGGAACCGCAGGTTGAACTGCTCGCGCTTCAGCTGGAGCAGCTGCTGCTGCAGCTGGTCGTCGGTCATCACCTTGATATCGTCGATAGCGGCCATCTTACTCTGCCTCCGCGAGCGATTCACCGAGACGGGCCACGACCTTCGTCTTGATCGGCAGCTTCTCGGCAGCGCGCTCGAACGCGGTCTTCGCGATCGAGCCCGGAACGCCGTCCAGCTCGAACAGGATTCGGCCCGGTTTGACCCGAGCCACCCAATATTCGGGCGATCCCTTGCCCGAGCCCATTCGGACTTCGGCCGGCTTGGAGCTCACCGGAACGTCCGGGAAAATGCGGATCCACAAACGCCCCTGACGCTTGATGTGGCGAGTGATCGCGCGGCGGGCCGCCTCGATCTGGCGGGCAGTGATCCGGTCCGGCTCCATGGCCTTGAGGCCAAAGGCGCCGAAGTTGAGCTCGGTCCCGCCCTTGGCGTTGCCATGGATTCGGCCCTTGAAGGCCTTGCGGAATTTGGTGCGCTTGGGTTGCAGCATGACTTACTTTTCCTTCGCGCTTACCGGTTGCCGCGCTCTTCACGGGCCGGGCGAACGCCGGAGGTCTGAGCCTCCATCATCAGCCGGTCCTGAGCGGTCGGATCATGGCCCAGAATCTCGCCCTTGAAGATCCAGACTTTGACTCCGCAGACGCCGTAGGCGGTGTGCGCCTCGGCTTCGGCGTAATCGACATTGCCGCGAAGCGTGTGCAGCGGCACCCGGCCCTCGCGATACCATTCCGTCCGCGCGATCTCCGCCCCGCCGAGACGGCCTGCGCAGGTGATACGAATACCTTCCGCACCAAGCCGGAGAGCAGACTGGACGGCGCGCTTCATGGCGCGGCGGAAGGCGATACGGCGCTCGAGCTGGTCGGCGACACCCTGGGCAACGAGCTTGGCGTCGATCTCGGGTTTGCGAATCTCGACAATGTTCAGGCTGACGTCGCTCGAGGTCATCGACTGCAACTTGCGGCGCAGCTTCTCGATATCGGCGCCCTTCTTGCCGATGATCACGCCGGGGCGAGCCGCGTAGATGCTGATCCGGCAGATCTTGGCCGGCCGCTCGATCACCACCTTCGAGATCGCCGCCTGCGGCAGCGTGTCGACGATATAGCGGCGGATCTTCAGATCTTCGAGAAGCAGCCGCCCATAGTCCTGCCCTTCAGCGAACCAGCGGCTGTCCCAGGTCCGGTTGATCTGCAGGCGCAGCCCGACGGGAGAGGTTTTCTGACCCATATTATGCTTCTTCCTGCTCGCGAACGACGACCCGAAGCCGGCTGAACGGCTTGACGATCCGCGACGAACGGCCGCGGGCGCGCGTTGCGAAACGCTTCATTGAAATCGATTTGCCGACGCTTGCCTCGGCAACGACGAGAGCATCGACGTCGAGATTGTGGTTGTTCTCTGCATTGGCGACCGCCGAAGCGAGCACTTTGCGGACATCGTCGGCCATGCCCTTCGGCGAAAAGCGAAGGATGTTCAGCGCCTCCTCGACCTTGCGGCCACGGATCAGCTGGGCAACGAGGTTCAGCTTGCGGGCCGAGCCGCGGATGGTGTTGCCGACGGCGAGCGCTTCCTTGTCGCCCACCTTGCGAGGTGCAGCCTGCTTGCCCATCAGCGCTTGCCCTTCTTGTCAGAAGCGTGGCCGTGGAAGGTGCGCGTCGGCGCGAACTCGCCGAGCTTCATCCCGACCATTTCCTCGTTGACCGACACCGGCACGAACTTGCGGCCATTGTAGACGTTGAAGGTGAGGCCGACGAACTGCGGCAGGATCGTCGAACGGCGCGACCAGGTCTTGATCGGCGCACGGCCACCCTTTTCCTGCGCGCCTTCAGCCTTCTTCAACAGCGAAAGCTCGACGAACGGGCCTTTCCAGACGGAACGGGCCATTGCTTAACCCTTCTTCTTCGCGTGACGCGACCGGATGATGAACTTGTCGGTCGTTTTGTTGTGACGGGTGCGGGCACCCTTGGTCGGTTTGCCCCACGGCGTAACCGGATGACGGCCGCCCGAAGTCCGGCCTTCACCACCGCCGTGCGGGTGATCGACCGGGTTCTTGGCGACGCCGCGGGTCAGCGGACGCTTGCCGAGCCAGCGGCTGCGACCGGCCTTCGCCAGGGTCTGGTTGGCATTGTCCGGATTCGAGACGGCGCCAACCGTCGCCATGCAGTCGGAGCGCACGTAGCGCTGCTCGCCTGAATTCAGCCTGACGATCACCATTCCGCGATCGCGGCCGACCACTTGAACATAAGTGCCGGCGGCGCGGGCGATCTGACCGCCCTTGCCTGGCTTCAGCTCGACGTTGTGGACGATGGTGCCGACCGGCATCTGGCCGATCTCCATCGCGTTGCCCGGCTTCACGTCGACCTTCTTGCCGGCCACGACCTTGTCGCCCGGAGCGAGCCGCTGCGGAGCGAGGATGTAGGCCTGCTCGCCGCCCTCGTAAGTCACCAGCGCGATGAACGCGGAGCGGTTGGGATCGTACTCCAGCCGCTCGACCGTCGCGGTCACATCCCAGGTGCGACGCTTGAAATCGATGATCCGATACTTCTGCTTGTGACCGCCGGCGATCCCGCGGCTGGTCACATGGCCCTTGTTGTTGCGACCGCCGGTCTTGCGCTTGCCTTCGGTCAGCGCCTTGACGGGCTTGCCCTTCCACAGCGCGGACTTGTCGACGAGGACCAGGCCGCGGCGGGCGGACGAGGTCGGTTTATATTGCTTGAGTGCCATTGCCTTAGATCCCGCTCGTCACGTCGATGGACTGACCTTCGGCCAGCGTGACGATCGCCTTCTTGAAGTCCGACCGCTGGTAGGGCTTGCCCTTCCAGCGCTTGGTCTTGCCCTTGGTCACGATCGTGTTGATGCCGGTGACGGTGACTCCGAACAGAGCCTCGATCGCTTCCTTGATCTGAGGCTTCGAGGCACTCGACGCGACCTTGAACACGACTGCGTTATGCTCCGACACCATCGTCGATTTCTCGGTGATGTGCGGCGCCAGGACCACGTCGTAGTGGTCGGCCTTCGCCTGCTGTTGCTGCGGCTTCTTAGCCATTGAACCGGGCCTCCAGCTTTTCGACCGCGGCGCGGGTCAGGACCAGCGTCTCGTGGCGCATGATGTCGTACACATTGGCTCCGACCGCCGGCAGCAGATCGATATTCTCGAAGTTCGACGATGCGCGGGCAAAGCCGACGTTGAGTGCATCACCGTCGATCACCAGTGCCGTCTTGCCGAAGCCCAACGCACCAAACTTGCCGCGAAGTTCTTTGGCCTTGCCGTCCTTGAGGTCGAGATTGTCGACCACGATCAGCTGACCGCCGAGAGCCTTCGAGGATAGCGCCATCTTCAGGCCGAGCGCGCGAACCTTCTTGTTGAGGCTCGACTGGAAGACGCGGGCGCGAGGGCCGTGCGCCTTGCCGCCGCCGATGAAGATCGGAGCGCGCCGGTCGCCGTGACGGGCAGTACCGCCGCCCTTCTGGCGACCGAACTTCTTGCCGGTTCGGGCAACGTCGCCGCGTTCACGAGCCGCGCGCGCCGGAGCACGGCGGTTGATCAGCTGCCACGTCACAACGCGGTGCAAAATGTCGGCGCGCGGCTCAACACCGAAAATGTCGTCGGCGAGCTCGATATCGCCGCCCTTGCCGCTGTCGAGGGTCTGAACCTTGACCTTCATCTTAGCCTTCCTTGCCTTCGTCGGCCGCGGGTGCTTCGCCCTCGGCCGCGCCGGCCTCATTCTCTTGCTCGACGTTCGCGGTCTGCTCGGCCGCGATCGCCTCGACTTCGTCCTGGCCCGGGAGCGCCGGGATCTCGTGGACCGCGCCCTCGTCGACCAGGCCGGCCGGAGCATGCTCTTCGGTCGGCTCCGCCTTTGCGCCTTCGAGCAGGGCCGCCGGATACGGCGCCTCATCCGGTCGCGGAAGCTTGATCGCGTCCTGGACGGTCAACCAGCTGCCCTTGTGGCCGGGAACCGAGCCCTTGATGAAAATAAGGCCGCGCGCAGGATCGGTGCGCACGACCTCGAGATTCTGCTGAGTGCGATTGCGAGCACCCATGTGTCCGGCCATCTTCTTGTTCTTGAAGACGCGGCCGGGATCCTGGCGGTTGCCGGTCGAACCGAGCGAGCGGTGCGATACCGAGACGCCGTGGGTGGCGCGAAGACCGCCGAAGCCCCAGCGCTTCATGCCGCCGGCAAAGCCCTTGCCCTGAGTCACGCCGGCGACGTCGACAAGCTGGCCGGCAATGAAATGCTCGGCGCTAATGGTCGCGCCGACATCGAGGAGCGCGTCCTCGGCGACGCGGAATTCGACGACTCTGGCTTTCGGCTCGACCTCGGCCTTGCCGAACGCGGAGCGCTGCGGCTTGGCGACGTTCTTCGCCTTCGCCTTTCCGGCGCCCAATTGGACGGCGGTGTAGCCGTCCCGATCTTGCTCGCGGCGGCCGACGACCTGAAGCGCGTCCAGCTGCAGGACGGTAACCGGCACGTGCCGTCCGTCCGCCTGGAACAGGCGGGTCATTCCGACCTTCTTTGCGATCACGCCAGTGCGCATGACCAGTTCGCTCCTCTCAGAGGCACATGGGAAATCCATGTGCGTGAAGCCCATCCAAAATTTCTGCATGCCCCGCCCGGGCTAATGCCCCTTCAGAAGGGGCGGCGGGGACGCAGCCGGAGCATTGCTCCGCGGTATCCTCGTTATTCTCCCCACAAGTCGTACCTTGTGGGGCGCCGGCGGTTAGGCCAGCTTGATCTCGACGTCGACACCCGCGGCGAGATCGAGCTTCATCAAAGCATCGACCGTCTGCGGGGTGGGCTGCACGATGTCGAGCAGCCTCTTGTACGTCCTCACCTCGAACTGCTCGCGCGACTTCTTGTCGATGTGCGGCGAGCGGTTGACGGTGAACTTCTCAATGCGCGTCGGCAGCGGAATTGGACCGCGAATAAGAGCACCCGTGCGGCGCGCCGTGTCGGCGATCTCGCCGGTGGCCTGATCCAGCACTCGATGATCGAACGCCTTCAGGCGAATCCGGATGTTCTGCGTGTCCATATCCCTACCGATGCGAAAGAGCCCACGAGCCTCAGCTTCCGCCGAAGCCCGCGCAATAAACCAAACTCAAAAGCGAACCGCGCGACCCTGATCCAGAATCGCGCGGTTGGCGCCCTATATTACTTCGAGATGCTGGCGACAACCCCTGCGCCAACCGTACGGCCGCCTTCGCGAATAGCGAAGCGCAGACCCTGGTCCATGGCGATCGGGGCGATCAGCTTCACGCCGAGATTCACGTTGTCGCCCGGCATCACCATTTCGGTGCCCTCGGGCAGCTGAACCTCACCGGTCACGTCCGTTGTCCGAAAGTAGAACTGCGGACGATAGTTGGCGAAGAACGGCGTGTGACGGCCGCCCTCGTCCTTCGACAGGACGTAGACCTCTGCCTTGAAATCGGTGTGCGGAGTGATCGAGCCGGGCTTGGCCAGAACCTGGCCGCGCTCGACATCCTCACGGGCTACGCCGCGGAGCAGAGCGCCGATGTTATCGCCGGCCTGACCCTGGTCGAGCAGCTTGCGGAACATCTCGACGCCGGTGACGACCGTCTTCGACGTATCCTTGATTCCGACGATCTCGACTTCCTCGCCAACCTTGATGACGCCGGTCTCGACGCGGCCGGTCACGACGGTGCCGCGGCCGGAGATCGAGAACACGTCCTCAATCGGCATCAGGAACGGCTTGTCGAGCGGACGCTCCGGAGTCGGGATCCACTCGTCGACGGCAGCCATCAGCTTCAGGATCGCCTGCTTGCCGATCTCGTCATTGCTGTCCTCGATCGCTGCGAGAGCCGAACCGGAAATGATCGGAATATTGTCGCCGTCGAAATCGCGCTTGGAAAGCTCTTCGCGAATTTCGAGCTCGACCAGCTCGAGGAGCTCGGGATCGTCGACCTGGTCGACCTTGTTGAGGAAGACGACCATAGTCGGAACGCCGACCTGCTTGGCGAGCAGGATGTGCTCCTTGGTCTGCGGCATCGGGCCGTCGGCGGCCGACACGACCAGGATCGCGCCGTCCATCTGGGCGGCGCCGGTGATCATGTTTTTCACATAGTCGGCGTGGCCCGGGCAATCGACGTGCGCATAGTGGCGCTTGTCGGTCTCATACTCGACGTGAGCGGTCGAAATCGTGATTCCGCGCTCGCGCTCTTCCGGCGCCTTGTCGATGTTCGCATAGTCGACGTAGGTCGCGCCGCCGCTCTCGGCGAGCACCTTGGTGATTGCCGCCGTCAGCGTGGTCTTTCCATGGTCGACGTGACCGATGGTGCCGATGTTCACGTGCGGCTTGTTCCGCTCGAATTTAGCCTTCGCCATTTTACGCCTCTTCTTTTCAAGAAATCCGGGCGGTCCACCCGTTCGCGGACGCGCCCATAGCTACAAATTTACGCTTACGCCAGCTTCGCCTTCACCTCGTCGGCGACGTTCTGCGGCACTTCCTCATAATGAGAGAATTGCATCGTATACTGAGCGCGTCCCTGGGTGAACGAGCGCAGCTGATTCACGTAGCCGAACATGTTGGCAAGCGGGACCATTGCTTCAACCACCTGCGCGTTGCCGCGGCTGTCGGTGCCCTGGATTTGGCCGCGCCGGGAGTTCAGGTCGCCGATCACGTCGCCGAGATAATCCTCGGGAGTCACGACCTCGACCTTCATGATCGGCTCAAGCAGCTTGATGCCTGCCTTCTGGGCCGCTTCGCGCATCGCTCCGCGGCCGGTGATCTCGAACGCCAGCGCCGAAGAGTCGACGTCGTGATAGGCGCCGTCGATAAGGTGGATTTCGAAGTCGATGATCGGGAAGCCGATCAGCGAGCCGGTTTCCGCTGTCTCGCGCATGCCCTTCTCGACCGACGGAATATACTCGCGCGGGATGTTGCCGCCCTTGATCTCGTCGTGGAAGATGACACCGGTGCCGCGCTCGCCCGGAGCCACCTGCACCTTGACCCGGCCGAACTGACCGGAGCCGCCCGACTGCTTCTTGTGGGTGTAGTCGACCTCGACCGGCTTCGCGAGCGATTCGCGATACGCAACCTGCGGTGCACCAACATTGGCCTCGACCTTGAACTCGCGCTTCATTCGGTCGACGAGGATCTCGAGGTGGAGCTCGCCCATCCCCTTGATGATCGTCTGGCCGGACTCATGGTCGGTGGTCACCCGGAAGCTCGGATCCTCGGCGGCTAGGCGGTTGAGGGCGATACCCATCTTCTCCTGGTCGGCCTTGGTCTTGGGCTCGACAGCAACCTCGATAACCGGGTCCGGGAATTCCATCCGCTCGAGGATGATCGGCTTATTGGGATCGCAAAGCGTATCGCCGGTTGTGGTTTCCTTCAGGCCCGCGATGGCGACGATATCGCCCGCATAAGCGGTCTCGATATCCTCACGGTTGTTGGCATGCATCAGCAGCATGCGCCCGATCTTTTCCTTCTTGTCCTTCACTGAATTCAGGACCGTGCCCTTCTCGAGCTTGCCCGAGTAGATTCGCGCGAAGGTCAGCGTCCCGACGAACGGATCGTTCATGATCTTGAACGCCAGAGCCGAAAACGGCGCCGTGTCGGACGCCTCGCGGGTGTCCTCCTTGTCGGTGTCGGGATTGATGCCCTCGACCGGCGGAATGTCGAGCGGGCTCGGAAGGTAATCGACCACGGCGTCGAGCAAAGGCTGGACACCCTTGTTCTTGAATGCCGAGCCGCACAGCACCGGCACGAACGAGAAGTTCAGCGTGCCCTTGCGGATCAGCCTCTTGAGCGTTGCCGTGTCGGGCTCATTGCCTTCGAGATAGGCCTCCATGACATCGTCGTCCTGCTCGACGGCCATCTCGATCAGTTCCTGGCGAGCAGCGGCGGCAGCGTCCTTCAGATCGTCCGGAATTTCCTGATATTCGAACTTCGCGCCGAGGCTTTCCTCGAGCCAGATGATCGCCCGGTTCTCGACCAGGTCGACGAGGCCCTTGAAGCCGCTCTCAATTCCGATCGGCAAATAGAGCACCGCCGGACGAGCGCCGAGGCGGTCCTTGATCATTCCGACGCACATCTCGAAGTTCGCTCCGGTGCGGTCGAGCTTGTTGACGAAGCACATCCGCGGCACGTTGTACTTTTCTGCCTGCCGCCACACTGTCTCGGACTGCGGTTCGACTCCGGCAACGCCGTCGAAACAGGCGACCGCGCCGTCGAGCACGCGCAGCGAACGCTCGACCTCGATCGTGAAGTCGACGTGGCCGGGCGTGTCGATGATATTGATCCGGGTTTCGGGGCCCTTGCCTTCGTCCGACCGCCAGAAACATGTGGTCGCCGCTGACGTGATGGTGATCCCGCGCTCCTGCTCCTGCTCCATCCAGTCCATCGTCGCCGTGCCTTCGTGCACTTCGCCGATCTTGTAGGACTTGCCGGTGTAGTAGAGGATTCGCTCGGTCGTGGTCGTCTTCCCGGCATCGATGTGGGCCATGATGCCGATGTTGCGATAATTCTCGAGCGGATGGCTGCGGGCCATGACTTTGGTTTCCTTAGCAATGTGGGGGAGCGGCAGCGCCGCGCCTCCACGATATAGGTATGAATCTTACCAGCGCCACCCGCCGGCTTGTCGGCGGGTAACTGTTACCAACGATAATGGCTGAAGGCGCGGTTCGCCTCGGCCATGCGGTGCGTGTCTTCGCGCTTCTTCACCGCATTGCCGCGGTTCTGCGACGCGTCCATCAGCTCGCCGGAGAGACGGCCGGCCATCGTCTTCTCCGCGCGGGCGCGAGCCGCCGAGATCAGCCAGCGGATGGCCAGCGCCTGGGCGCGCTCGGTACGAACCTCGACCGGCACCTGGTAGGTGGCGCCGCCAACTCGGCGGCTGCGAACCTCGATCGCCGGCTTCACATTGTTGAGCGCGTCGTGGAAAACCGACAGCGGCTCCTTCTTCAGCCGGGCCTCGACATTGTCGAGCGCACCATAGACGATCCCTTCGGCGACCGACTTCTTGCCGTCGAGCATCACCGAATTCATGAACTTGGAGAGGACCACATCCCCGAACTTCGGGTCGGGCAGGATTTCGCGCTTTTCTGGACGGCGGCGACGGGACATTGATCGTTCCTTTCTCTTCAGCCTGATCCGGAACCCGTCCGGGGCTTACTGTTCCTTTTTCGTCATCCCGGACTTGATCCGGGATCCATCTTCTCTTCTTCACTGGATCCCCGCTTTCGCGGGGATGACTCCACGCGGGCTATGCCCGCTGGGTCACTTCGGACGCTTGGCGCCGTACTTGGAGCGGGACTGCCTGCGGTCTTTCACGCCCTGCGTATCGAGGACTCCGCGGAGCACGTGATAGCGGACGCCGGGAAGGTCGCGCACACGGCCGCCGCGGATCAGGACGACGCTGTGCTCCTGAAGGTTGTGACCCTCGCCCGGGATGTAGCTGATCACTTCGCGCTGGTTGGTCAGGCGGACCTTGGCTACCTTGCGCAGCGCCGAGTTCGGCTTCTTCGGGGTCGTCGTATAGACACGGGTGCAGACGCCGCGCTTCTGCGGGTTCTGCTCCATTGCAGGGACCTTCGACTTGGCCTTCTGCGGTTCGCGACCCTTGCGGATCAGCTGGTTAATCGTCGGCATGAAGCCCTTCACCTTATCTATGCCGGAAAACTCCGGCGGTTACTTTGCCCGACGCGAAAAAGCGCGAAGGTTCCCGGCAGACCATTTGGCCAGCCGGCCTTCACGCGTCGAGCAATGTTCAGCTCTTGTCCGTGCGGGCTGTTGAATCAGGTCGCTCGGACGGGCGGGCACATAGCGAGGGCTCCGCCCACGGTCAACGGCTTAGCCGACGGAGCAGCACCTATGTCCGACGAAGCGCGGAACAGACGGCGCTGGGTCTCGTTGGCTGAGGCGGTGGGCAAGACTGGGGGTGAGAGATGTGGAGAGGCTTCGGTCCGGCGCTGCTGATCGCCGCTCTAGCGAGCTGCGGCTCGGGCGCGGCCGGAAATCCCGGGAAGGACAGCGCGATGAACGAGAGCACCACCGTCGCCCAATTCGCGATGACCAGCAGCGACATCAAGGATGGGCAGCCGATCGCAGCCGTCTATACATGCGATGGCGCGAACCAGTCGCCCGAACTCTCCTGGCCCGACCCGCCGCCCGGTACCCGCAGCCTGGCGCTGATCGTCGACGATCCCGATGCGCCGGGCGGCACCTTCTATCACTGGGGCGTGTTCAACATCCCCGCGACGCAACGCGAGATCGCCCGTGGCGCCGGGAAAGGCGGAAGCAACACCAACTTCGTTCAGGCGATGAACGGCTTCGGCAACAGTGGCTACGGCGGCCCCTGCCCGCCCAAGGGCCACGGCCCGCACCATTACCGCTTCAAGCTCTACGCGCTCGATGTGGACAAGCTGACGCTATCGCCCAACGCCAAGATTCTCGAAGTCGAGCAACAGGCCCACCAGCACCAGATCGCGATGGCGCAGATTACCGGGACTTACGAGCGGAAGTGAACTCAATGCGTGGTGGTGTTGGCGTAGGTGCTCACAGCAGAGATGAGAGTAGTTGCGCCATGCCGGCGATTACCAGAACCGCTCCGACAGCCAGGAAGAAAATCCCACTGCCGGTGCCGATGAGCCGGCGCCCGTTGATGATCGATTCGAACTTCCCCGGATCGTCCTCTCTCCAAATCTTTTGCGAAAGTCCTCCGCGTCTGACGACTCCGTCCCGGCTCCATTGATCTGCCGAGGCCCAATAGATTCCGCGGACGACCTTGGCCACCGCTAAGCAAACCAATCCGACAATGATTCCGATGACGGCCGCGTGGCCCTGTTCAGAGTGGAATATTATCATGCTTCTTCCACGGATTCTCGAGTTGCTTGTCGCGCAGCTTCCGCAGGCCAAGCGCCACCCGCCGCCGCGTGGAATGGGGCATGATCACCTCGTCGATGAAGCCCTTGGAGGCGGCGATAAAGGGGTTGGCGAAGCGCTCTTCATATTCGCGCGTATGCTCGGCGATCTCATCCGCGGTTCGCCCACGGAAGATGATTTCGACCGCGCCCTTCGCCCCCATCACCGCGATTTCGGCCGTCGGCCACGCGTAGTTCAAATCGCCGCGCAAATGCTTTGAGCTCATGACGTCGTAGGCGCCGCCATAAGCTTTGCGCGTGATTACCGTGATCTTCGGAACCGTCGCCTCGGCGTAGGCAAACAGCAGCTTGGCCCCGTTCTTGATGATCCCGTTATGCTCCTGCGCCACGCCGGGGAGGAAGCCCGGAACGTCGACGAAGGTCAGGATCGGGATGTCGAACGCGTCGCAGAAGCGCACGAAGCGCGCGCCTTTCTTGGAGCTGGCGATGTCGAGCACGCCTGCGAGGACCATCGGCTGGTTGGCGACGACGCCCACCGTTCGGCCCTCGATCCGGCAGAAGCCGGTGATGATGTTGGCTGCGTGGGATGGCTGGAGTTCGAAGAAGTCCCCCTCGTCGGCGACCTTCCGGATCAGCTCATGCATGTCGTAGGGCGTGGTGGCGCTCGGCGGCACCAATGTGTCGAGGCTTTCCTCGATTCGATCCCAGGGATCGTCGCTCGGGCGGATCGGCAGGTCATGGCGGTTCGACAGCGGCAGGAAATCGAAGAATTCGCGTGTCGCGAGAAGCGCGTCGATGTCGTTCTCGAAGGCTACGTCGGCGACGCCCGACTTGGTCGTGTGGGTGACCGCGCCGCCCAGCTCCTCCTGCGTCACCACCTCGTTGGTGACGGTCTTCACCACGTCGGGGCCGGTGACGAACATGTAGGACGAATCCTTCACCATGAAGATGAAGTCGGTCATTGCCGGTGAATAGACCGCCCCGCCCGCGCATGGACCCATGATGACGCTGATCTGCGGGATGACGCCACTGGCGAGCACGTTGCGCTGAAACACTTCGGCATAGCCGGCGAGGCTGGCGACGCCCTCCTGAATTCTCGCGCCGCCGCTGTCGTTGAGGCCGATAACCGGCGCGCCGACCTTCATCGCCATGTCCATGACCTTGCAGATCTTCTGCGCATGCCGCTCGCTCAAAGAACCGCCGAATACGGTGAAGTCCTGCGCGAAGACGAACACCAGCCGGCCGTTTATGGTGCCTGAGCCGGTGACGACGCCGTCGCCAGGCACGCGCTGATCCGCCATCCCGAAGTCGGAGCAATTATGCTCGACGAACATGTCATATTCTTCGAAGCTGCCGGGATCGAGCAGCACCTCGACCCGCTCGCGCGCGGTCAGCTTGCCCTTGGAATGCTGCGCCTGGATTCGCTTCTCGCCGCCGCCAAGCCGGGCAAGCTCCCGGCGCGTTTCAAGTTCTTCGATTGTGGTAGCCATGGACGGCCATCAACCGCCCGAACGCCCGCAGTGTCAAGAACTCGCGCTTACGCCAGCTTTTCCGCGTAAATCATGTGGCCGGAGGTCAGCTTCTGCATGACTTCCCACTGGGCCTTCTGCGGCATCGCGAAACAGCCTTCGGACCGGCCGAGCTGCCCGTGCTGGGCGAGAATTTCGGGCTCTGCATACCAGGCGCTGTGGATGACGATGGCCCGCGCCTCGGCATTGTTGTTGGTCCAGTCGAGGCCGGCGAGGCGCATCGAGGTGCCGTGCTTGCCGTCGTAGATGTCGCCGGTCGTGTAGGTGCCGTTCGACGACGCGTAGGAACCAGGCTCGTTCGAGAACCGCTGCAGATAGCCCGAGTGATCCGGGTCCGAGCCGCGACCGTGCGCCACCAGATAACTCGCGACACTGCCGTTCTGGAGGTCGACGACGTGGAATCGCGTGTCGCTCGACGGCCTGGAGAAATCGACGATGCCGATGACGTCCCGATACCAGATGCCGTGCTGGTTCATGGCCGCCTTGGCCCGCTCGAAGAGCGCCGGCTCGATCCCGACGGGCCCGGCCGGCACTGATGGCGCCTGGACCTGCACCTGCGGAAGCGGCGCCAGCGGATCGGCCGGTGCCGGCTGGTTGTACAGCATGGCCGGCAGACTTGCGCCGGCGCCCGCGGACGAGAACAAAGCAGCGCCGGCGCCGACGGCGCCCCACCGCAAAAATTCCCTCCGCTTCAAAGTCATTTGTTCCCCGCTCATGCAAAAAAGTTATACACTTCTAAAGGTTAACACCCGGCAACCGCGAGCCCGGGTTTCCCCTTTCACCGCCCCCGCGGCTCCATTCATCGCATCGTGGCCGGACTTTCAGTGCTTGAATCGCATCCGAGGCGCTGCTAAGGGCCCGCGCTCCGTCACGGCCAGAGCTGCGGCGGACGATTTTATTTGCCCCGGCATTTGCTTGAACCTCGCCTCTGGCGAAGCGTTTTCCTGGCCGGGCAACAGCAACTGGAGTTTGACGACCGTTTATGCAGATCATCGTTCGCGACAATAACGTCGACCAGGCGCTGCGCGCGCTCAAGAAGAAGCTGCAGCGCGAGGGCGTCTACCGCGAGATGAAGCTGCGCCGTCATTACGAGAAGCCGTCGGAAAAGCGGGCCCGCGAGCGCGCCGCCGCAATCCGCCGCGCCCGCAAGCTGGAGCGCAAGCGCGCCGAGCGTGAAAGCGCCCGCTAAGCCTTTCCAATTGGGTTGAGCGGCGCTAACCGGCGGCCATGTCCGTTAGCACGCTAGCCCATCCGCCGCGCCACGGGGCGGCGCTCACGAAATTCTGGGTTGGGACCGCCTTCGTCATTGCTATCGGAGTCGGTCTGGCGTGGATCGGGACAAGTCCGGCTCGCGATCAGCTTGATGTCCAGACGCTCGAACCAGGCTCGGGACCGTTCATCCAGCCCGTCGATGGCGTGCTCATCGATTACGAGCTTCACCTTCCCGACGGCAAATTGTTCGACAGCAACAACGGGCGCGGCCCGCAGCCGCTCCTTGCCGGACAAACCATTCCCGGCTTCGCCCAGGCGCTGACTCAGATGCAGAAGGGCGGCCGCTACAAGGTCCATGTTCCGGCCAAGCTCGGCTATGGCGCGAATTCCCCTCCGGGCATGCCGCCCAATTCCGATCTCGATTTCGATGTCCACGTCGTTCAGGTCGTGCCGAACGCCGCAGCAATGGCTGCGCAACAGCAGGCGATGCAGGAACAGGGCCAGGCCGGCGAGGGACAGCCGGCCGAAGGCCAACCCGGCGCTGGCGATCTACCGCCGGGACAATAGAATTTTGGGTGAAATCCGGCTCGCTTGAGCCGTGCATGTCCTTGGACAAGTTGGGAAACCCCAGTGTCCAATCGACCGTTTGTTCCTCCGATGAAAGGAGGTTTTCCATGATGAAGGCACTTCTCGCATTAACCGGCGCGGCTGTCGCTGCAGCTGGGCTAATCGGGTCGGCGGCCGATGCACGGCGATATTCCAATGTCATTCAATGCAGCGGATGGCGGAATGGCGAGTGCACGTCCTGGAACCGGCTCACGGTAAAACAGGCCCGGCGTATACAAGTCGGCTACGTATTCCCGAAAAACTACACCTACACCGCTTTTAATACACTGCCGCAGACGGTGGTAACGCAGTACAGCCTGAGCCCTGACCAGCGCTACGTATACAGCAACGGCTACATCTGGGTCGTTGATCCGAATACCAACGCGGTTACCCGGGTGATTACGGTCCCCGGAGGCTGATTCTCTCTTTGAAAATGGCGGGCCGCCTCACCTGGCGGCCTGCCGCCTCGTCCTAGCCTTTGCTGGGCCTCAACGAGGTTCCTGCTCTGCCGGAGCGGAAATCGTGGATCCAGCTAACCGGATTCCACCATTCGCCGTCCCCGTGGAGCGAGAAGGTGATGAACTCGGCCCGGCCGCCGATATTCTCCCACGGCACTGCGCCTCCGAGGCCGTTTTCGGGGAAGCCTCTCGGAAACCGGCTATCAGCCGAATCGTCGCGATTGTCCCCCATCAGAAAGACATGATCGGCCGGCACAATATGGGCTGGATAGTCATCACCCGGATGACCTGGCCCCAAATCGATCGTGTCGTAGCTGACGCCGCTCGGCAATGTCTCGCGAATGATTGGCACGCGGCAATATGCACGGCCATCGGGGCCCTGCACGCGATAATTGAAGAGCGCCGCGTCATGATCCGACCCGCAGGGGGAGTTGGCGTCGATCGGGATCAGCTTGTCCGGCTCCTTCTCCCACTTCACCATCTTTCCGTTGAGATACAGACGGCCGCCGCGCAACTCGACCGTGTCACCCGGAAGACCGATCACGCGCTTGATGTAATCCTCGTTGCTGTCCGGCGGAGTGACGATCACGATATCGCCTCGCTGCGGCAGTCGGCCAAAAACCCGGCCGTGCATGAACGGCAAGGTGACCCCCCAGGGCTCGTCGGTATGAAACGCAATCGATCGGAAAATTGCCAGCGGATTGGGAATGGTCGGCGAGACATAGGACCAGCCGTAGGGATATTTGCTGACTACCAGACGATCTCCGGTCAGCAGATTCGGCATCATCGATTCTGAAGGAATGTAGAACGGCTTGGCGATGAAGCTGTGGAACGAGAGCACCGCCAGCAGTACCCAGAACAGACCCTTTAGCTCGCGCCACACGGCCGAGCCCTTGCTATCCGTTTTCTCCGGCGGGCCGGCGACCGGCGCCTCGGCGGGCACTTCGTCGGCGGTCACGCTGCTTTGGTCGGCCACTCACTACTCCATCTTGCGGGCCACCAGCATCACAAACGCCTGCGCCCAAGGATATTCATCGGTCAAAGTCAGGTGGATATCGACTGCGTGACCGTCCGGCGCAAGGCCATCGAGCCGTTCACGCGCGCCGCCGGTCAGCCTTAGCGTCGGTTGGCCTGACGGGAGATTAACGACGCCGATGTCCTTCATGAAAACGCCGCGCTTGAATCCGGTGCCCACCGCCTTTGAGAAAGCTTCCTTGGCGGCAAAGCGCTTGGCCAGGGTGCCCGCGCGGGTGAAAGGGCGGGAGGCGGCCTTGGCCTGTTCGGTCTCGGTGAACACCCGCTTGATGAAGCGGTCGCCGAACCGTTCGAGCGAGTTCTCGATGCGGCGGATGTCGCAGATGTCGGAGCCGATTCCGAGGATCATTTGACCCTCTCCCCTTCCGGGAGAGGGTGGCGCGTCAGCGCCGGGTGAGGGGGTGGCGACAAGAGGCTCCACGCCCCCTCACCCTCCCACCGCTTCGCGGCGGGGCCCTCCCTCTCCCTCAAGGGGAGAGGGTTGCTCACCGCGCCTCGTCCATCAGCTCGCGCATCCGGCGGACGCTGGAGTAGAGGCCGGCAAAGATCGCGTCGCCGATCAAAAAATGACCAATGTTAAGTTCGGCAATCTGCGGAATGGCGGCGACCGGCTGAACATTCTCATAGGTGAGGCCGTGGCCAGCATGGGGCTCGATCCCATTCTTCACTGCCAAAGCGGCGCCATCGGCAATGCGCTTGAGCTCGAACGCGCGCTCCTCGCCTTCGACATGGGCATAGCGTCCGGTGTGAAACTCCACGACTGGCGCACCCAGCCGCAGTGCAGCGGCGACTTGCTCCTCGGTAGGTTCGATAAACAGGCTGACCCGGATGCCTGCCGAACCCAGCCTGTCCACATAATAGGCAAGGTGATTGTGCTGACCGGCCGCGTCGAGCCCGCCCTCAGTCGTGCGCTCTTCGCGCTTCTCCGGAACGATGCAGGCCGCATGCGGACGGTGGGCCAATGCGATCGCCAGCATTTCCTCCGTCGCCGCCATCTCCAGGTTCAGCGGCAGGTCGATCTCAGCCATCAACCGGTCGATGTCGCGGTCCGTGATGTGGCGCCGGTCCTCGCGCAGGTGAGCGGTGATTCCATCGGCGCCAGCCGCTGCCGCGATCTGCGCCGCGCGCACCGGGTCCGGATGATCGCCGCCGCGCGCGTTCCTGATCGTGGCGACGTGATCGATATTGACGCCGAGACGAAGGCGCTCGCCCTGAGCTCGTGGAAGGGTCACGTCGCCGCTCTGCTCCCGGGCTTGATCGCCGGAATCGCCTCCAGCTCCGGCGGTAGCTGGTCGGCGGAATAGGCAGGCACGTCGATCCGGATCAGCGGCGTGAACGGGACCCCGAGATCGGCGGTGCCGTTGCTTCGATCGACCAATGCGGCCGCTGCGATCACCTGACCACCGGCTTTCTCCACCGCATCGATCGCTTCGCGCGAGGAAAGCCCGGTGGTCACGACATCCTCGACCAGAAGCACGCGCTGGCCCGGCTCCAGGCGAAAGCCGCGGCGAAGCTCGAACAACCCCTGCGGCCGCTCGACGAACAGCGCGGCCCGTCCGAGCGCCCGGCCCATTTCGTGGCCGATGATCACTCCGCCCATTGCCGGAGAGACCACGACATCGATGCTCTCGCGCAGCTGCGGCGGGATCTTTGCCGCCAGCGCCCGGGCCATCCGCTCGGCTCGGCTGGGGTCCATCAGAAGGCGAGCGCACTGGAGATAGCGCGGGCTGCGAAGGCCGGAAGAAAGGATGAAATGTCCTTCAAGCAAAGCGTCCGCTTGGCGGAATTCGGCCAGGATTTCGTCGTCGGTCATCGGACGAGCGCATTAGGCTGGGGCTCAAGGCACTTCAACCGCTCCGGAACAGGCGCTTGAGAGGATCAAAACCCGCGCCTATAGAGACCGCCTGTCGGGGGCCGGGAGGCTCTTCTTCCCGGCAAAAACCCAGCTATCGGGGTGCGAATGAAACGGATTGAATGGGCGATTGCTATCGCCGCTGCCTTCCTGACACCGGCGGCAGCGCAGGCGCAGGCGACCGCGGGGGTTCCGCAAGCAGCGGCTCAGACTCAGAATCAAATGAAGTCGGATGTGACTGGCGCCGGGGGCGCCGCGCAGGCCGCCACGACGCCGGCCGCCACTCCAACGGCAGCTCCCGCAAAGGCAGCGCCGATTCCAGGCACTCCCGGGCACATGTTGCCGAATCCCCATATCGGCCAACCGGACGGCAGCGACGGGATCCAGCCGCAGGTGACCGCCGTGGGGCGAGAGGCTGAGCATTTCCACAATTACTGGCTGATGCCGGTGATTACCTTCATCACCATTCTGGTGCTCGTGCTTCTCGCGATCAGCATGATCCGTTTCCGTCGCGGCGCGAACCCGACCCCGTCGCGCACCTCCCACAACACGTTCATCGAAGTCGTGTGGACGGTGGTTCCGGTGCTGATCCTCGTTGCGATAGCGATCCCCTCGATCCGCCTGATGCGGGTTCAATATTCGTTCCCGAAGCCGGACCTGACGGTGAAGGTGATCGGGAACCAGTGGTACTGGACCTACCAGTATCCGGATAACGGCGGCTTCGAGGTGATTTCCAACTACCTCAAGGAAAAAAGCGATCCGAACCGCCAGCCGAGCGAGCGATTCCGTACCGACGCGGACGGGCCACCCCTCCTGGCGGTGGACAACCGGATGGTGATCCCCGCGGGCAAGGTGGTGAAGTTCCTCGTCACCTCGAACGACGTGATCCACAGCTTCTCGATGCCGGCCTTCTGGACCAAGATCGACGCCAACCCCGGCCAGATCAACGAAACATGGGTCAAGGTCGACAAGCCCGGCGTCTATTTCGGCCAGTGCGATCAGCTGTGCGGTGCCGGCCACGCCTTCATGCCGATCGTGATCGAAGTCGATACGCCGCAGCAATTTGCGCAGTGGGTCGCCTCACAGGGCGGAACCATGCCGGGAGCCACTCCCGCGGCAGCGCCGGCCGGCGCAACTCCGGTTCCGACGCCGGCAGTCGCAACCGCGCCAGCCGTTACTCCGCCGACCTCGTCAGCCGATCAATCGGTCAAACATCAGTAAACCGGACGCTTAAATCATGAGCACCACTGCCGCAGACGCACTCCATCTCGAAGCACCTCATGAGGGGCATTCGGCGGATCATCATGCCGATCACAAGCCGGGGTTCTTCACCCGCTGGTTCATGTCCACGAACCACAAGGATATCGGCACGCTCTACATCATCTTCGCGATCATCGCCGGGATCATCGGCGGCTCGCTTTCCGGAGTGATGCGCGCCGAGCTGATGTATCCGGGGATCCAGGTGATCAACCAGGCGTGGCCGCTCGGTTCCGGCACTGCCACTTTCTCCGAATGGACCCACCACTGGAACGTCTTGGTCACAGCACATGGCCTGATCATGATCTTCTTCATGGTGATGCCGGCGATGATGGGCGGGTTCGGCAACTGGTTCGTTCCGCTGATGATCGGGGCGCCGGACATGGCCTTCCCGCGGATGAACAATATCAGCTTCTGGCTGCTCGTCCCCGCTTTCCTGCTCCTTCTCGGCTCGACGATGGTGCCGGGCGGAAGCGGCCTCGGCGCGGGCACCGGCTGGACGATCTACGCGCCCCTTTCGACGTCCGGATCGCCCGGACCTGCGGTCGACATGGTGATCTTCGCGATGCACCTTGCGGGCGCCAGCTCCATCCTCGGTGCGATCAACTTCATCACCACCATCTTCAACATGCGCGCGCCGGGCATGACCCTGCACAAAATGCCGCTGTTCGTCTGGTCGGTGCTGGTGACCGCCTTCCTTCTGCTTCTGGCGCTTCCGGTCCTCGCCGGCGCGATCACCATGCTTCTGACTGACCGCAATTTCCAGACGGCCTTCTTCGATCCTTCGAATGGCGGTGATGTGCTGCTCTACCAGCATCTCTTCTGGTTCTTCGGCCACCCGGAAGTGTACATCATGATCCTTCCGGGCTTCGGGATCGTCAGCCAGGTGGTCTCGACTTTCAGCCGCAAGCCGGTGTTCGGTTACCTCGGCATGGCCTACGCGATGGTGGCCATCGGCGTGGTCGGCTTCGTCGTCTGGGCGCACCACATGTTCGTCACCGGCATGAGCCTCGACACGAAGATGTACTTCACCGCAGCGACGATGGTCATAGCCGTCCCGACCGGCGTGAAGATCTTCAGCTGGATCGCGACCATGTGGGGCGGATCGATCACCTTCGAGACGCCGATGCTCTTCGCGATCGGCTTCATCTTCCTGTTCACGATCGGCGGCGTGACCGGCGTCGTGCTCGCCAACGGCGGCATCGACACGTACATGCACGACACCTATTATGTGATCGCGCACTTCCACTACGTGCTCAGCCTCGGCGCGGTCTTCGCCCTCTTCGCCGGCTTCTATTACTGGTTCGGGAAGATGAGCGGCCGCATGTACAACGAGATCCTCGGCAAGATTCACTTCTTCCTGATGTTCATCGGCGTGAACATCATCTTCTTCCCGCAGCACTTCCTGGGGCTCGACGGAATGCCGCGGCGAATCCCGGATTACACGCCGGCCTTCGCCTACTGGAATTGGTGGTCGAGCGTCGGCTTCATCGTCACCGCGGCGGGAATGCTCGTGTTCTTCGTGAACCTGATCTACTCGCTTCTGGCGGGTCCGAAGGCGCCGGCGAACTATTGGGGCGAAGGCGCGACGACGCTGGAGTGGACTCTCCCGAGCCCCCCGCCGTTCCACCAGTTCGAGACGTTGCCAAGGATCGACTAGCCTTGAGCACGAAGCAAAGGGCCGGTTCTGCAACGGCAGAGCCGGCCCTTTGTCGTAGAGCTGCCGAAAGCCTGCCGTGAGCTTGTCGAAGGACCGGACGGCCTGCGGTCGAGCGCCCTCAGGCGCGCTGATCGACAGGACCGACGTCACGCGATTCACTCGCGTGACGGCGCAATGCGGACCTTAGCGCTGGCCGTCGCTCCTGCGGAAGGTGATCCGATCGCCATCGCGGATGAAGCGAGAGTGCTTACCCTTGTGCCGCAGGTCCCGCAGAGCCTGCTTGCGGCACTCCCGGTCGTGGTTGATTCGCCAGGCGACTAATCGCCGCATCTCCTCGTCGGCAAAGATCATGTCGTGGGCTTCGTCGATGGAAACGCCGAACTTTTGACGCGTCCTCTTCACCAATTGGACGAAGTCGTGGTTCTGGACCTCCGCTAAGCTGTCCTTTCCAGGACCGACGTCGCTTTCCTTCGGTTTCACCCCCGCGGAATGTCCCTAGGATCGCGGATGACTTTGGTCACCATTCCGTAGTCGATCGCCTCGTCGGCGCTCATCCAGTGGTTGCGGTGAATGTCTTTGTTGATCCGCTCGATCGGCTGACCCGTTTCTTCCGAGATGATCCGCACCAGCCGTTCGCGCATGCGCAGGATTTCCTTGGCCTCGATCTCGATGTCGGCCGCCATGCCGCGGGTGCCTCCGGCCGGCTGGTGGAGAAGAAAGCGCGTATTGGGCAGGCAGAAGCGGCGGTCCTTCGCCGCGCCCAGGAAGATGTGCGCGCCCGCGCTAGCGACCCAGCCGGTGCCGATCATGTTCACCTGAACGTCGTTGCGGATGAAGCGGACCATGTCGTGGATTGTGTCGCCGGATTCGACATGGCCGCCGGGCGAATTGATGTAGATGTCGATCGGCTCCCCGGCGTCGCGGCCGGCCAGAAGCAGAAGCCGCGCCGACACCTCGCGGGCGAGGCGGTCGTTGATCTCCCCGAAGATGAGCACCTTGCGCTGCTGGAGCAGCTCGCTTTCGATCCTGGCCGCGGCGCCTTCGGAGGGGAGGGTCTGCTGTTCGGGGGAATCGTCTTCCATCATGAGTCCTGCTGGTGGTGATCGTTGGTAGGTAGGGAGCGGCGAGGGATTCGGCCAGCCTCAATCAGGCCAGAGTTCGGCGAGCGACGCAGGCAGATTTTTCCGAACCACCTCGGCCTCTGCTGGACCTAGCTCATTCTGAAGCACCCAGAACACGTCCGATGCGATCGACGGCACCGGCGCATGATGGCCTTTGATCCTTTCGTAGATTCTGTCGAAGAATTCGGCCGCGTCCTCGGGTGGATTCGGAGGCTGGTTCAGGTCCCAATCCTCGAGGAAAATGCCCCTCTCCAGCGTCGGCAGGACGTTGGCAATCGCAAGCACAGCATCGGGGCTCAGCGAACGGCGCAGCTCAAGCATCACCGCGCGCATCTGCGGCCCGGCCTGATGCGTGGTGGTAAGCCCGGCCCGCTGCATCAGCGCCTGGCACCATTTCACGTGCAGATCGCTGGCATGCTCGATGTCGTACGGGTGGCCCAAAGCCGTCTCCGGTTACTGGCTCACCCGCACCATCTTCAGGATCTTCACCGGCCGATCGAGCATCTGGCCTTTCATGACTCCCTCGCCCTCGGTCGGCGATGTCGGGGCGGCAAGGATCTGCTTCACCACGTCCATTCCCTCGGTCACATGCCCGAACGCAGCGAAGCCTTTGGGGCCATCGAAAGCGGGAATGTCGGTGGTTTCGATAAAGAAATCCGACTGCGCGTCGCCGGGGGCATTCGCCGCCATCGCGATCGCGCCTGTCGTATTGTGAATGCCGGTCTGGTCGGACGATTCGAAGGCGACCGGCGGGCTCAGTTTGCGGGCGTCCCGGATTCCACCCTGCACCAGCCCGCCATCGCCGTAGGGCATCGCGCGGTAGAAGCTCGAGCCGTCGAATTTGTGGCTGTCGACATAACGGAGAAAATTGGCGGTGGTCAGCGGGGCGTGCTTCTGGTCGAGCGCGACGACGATCTTGCCGAGGCTGGTGTCGATTTCGACCGGGACGAGATCGGCGTTGGTGGAAGGCGCCTGCGCGAAAGCGGGCGCGGCAAGGATGGCGGCGAGGAGTGCGATTCGGTTCAGCATGAGTGTAATTGTACCCCTGCGTGGGCAGGGGTCCAGTCGCGCTGCGCCAGCATTGCTTACGCGCTGGTCTGGGCTCCTGCCTTCGCAGGAGCACAGGTAGGCTTTTCCTCTCCCGATCAACCTTTTATAGGCGCCGGAGTGCCCACCATCGAAATGACGAAACCGGCCGCGCTTCCGGCCGACTGGCGCGATCTTTACGCGCTCACCAAGCCCGGCGTGATGCGCCTGGTGGTTTTCACCGCACTTTGCGGTCTTCTCGCCGCCCCGGTCATGCCGCCCGCAGTGATCGGCTTCACCGCCATCCTTTGCATCGCTCTGGGGGCCGGAGCCGCTGGCGCTCTCAACCAATGGTATGAGGTCGATCTCGACGCCAAGATGCGGCGGACCGCGAATCGGCCGCTCCCGGCCGGTCGTGTCGATCGGCAGACGGCGCTTCATTTCGGCGTCGGGCTCGGCGCCTTCTCTGTCATCTTCATGGGCCTTGCCGCCAACGTGCTTGCGGCGGTGCTGCTCGCGGCCTCGATCCTCTTCTACGTGCTCATCTACACTGTCTGGCTGAAGCGCCGGACCGCGCAGAATATTGTGATCGGCGGCGCTGCCGGAGCCTTCCCGCCGCTGGTCGGCTGGGTGGCGGCGACGGGACACATCAGTCTGCTCCCGGTGCTACTATTCGCGATCATCTTCCTCTGGACTCCGCCGCACTTCTGGGCGCTGTCGCTATTCGTCCGCTCCGATTATGCGGCGGCCAACGTGCCGATGATGCCCGTTGTCGCTGGAATCCAGGCGACGCGCCGGCAGATCGCCATCTACAGCGTCATCATGGCTCTTGCCGCCGTTCTGCCCTGGCCGCTCCACCTCACCGGAGCCATTTACGGGGTCGCTGCGGCGATACTCGGCGCGGTGTTCGTGGCCATGAGCCTGATGGTGCTCGCCAACACCGCCACCGAACCCAAGCTGATGAAGCCGGAAAAGCGGCTGTTCGCTTTTTCGATCCTCTACCTGTTCGTCCTGTTCGCAGCTCTGGTCGCGGATCGCTGGCTGCTGGCATGACGCTCGATGAGGCTCCGAGACCCGAAGACGAGGTGATCCGGGCGCGACAAAAGGCCCGGGCGCGGATCATGGCGTGGCTCCTCGCCGCCTTCATCGTGCTTCTGTTCTTCATCACGATCGCCAAGATGGGCCTCCATTGATGACGACTGCCGCCTCGCGCAATAACCGCACCGCCGCGATCGCTGCGCTTGCCAGCATCGGAATGCTCGGCCTGGCGTTCGCCTCCGTGCCGCTCTACCGCGAGTTCTGCCAGGTGACCGGCTATGGCGGGACCACCCAGCGCGCCGACTACGCCCCCGGCGCCGATGTCGCCGCCGGCAAAATCACGGTTCGCTTCGACGGCAACGTGAGCCCGAAAATGCCGTGGCGGTTCGGGCCGGTGCAGGAGACGGTGCAGGTGGTCCCCGGCGCCTCCACCCAGATCTTCTATCGAGCCACCAACTACTCGGATCATCCGGTCACCGGGCAGGCAGCGTTCAACGTCTCGCCCGACATTGTCGGCAAGTATTTCGACAAGATCCAATGCTTCTGCTTTACGCAGCAGACGCTGAAGCCCGGCGAAACCGTCAACATGCCAGTGATCTTCTACGTCGACCCGAAGCTTCGCGACGATCCGGACGCGAAGGACGTTCACGAGATCACATTGAGCTACACATTTTATCCAGTGGAAACTCCTGCGACGGGCAGCTAGAGCACCGGCAAAAGGTCAATAAGGGAAGCGTTGATGGCCGCGACGAAGCATCACGATTATCATCTGGTCGAACCGAGCCCGTGGCCGCTGATCGGCGCGTTCTCGGCCATGGCATTGTTCGGCGGCGCCGTGCTGTGGTTCCATGAAAATCCCTATGGCGTGCCGGTGATGCTTGCCGGTTTCGTGATGGTCCTGGTCACCATGTTCAACTGGTGGAAGACGACCATCCACGAAGCCCATGAGGGCTACCACACTCCGGTGGTGCAGCTTCACCTGCGCTACGGAATGATCATGTTCATCGCTTCCGAGGTGATGTTCTTCCTCGCCTGGTTCTGGGCTTTCTACAGCTCGGCATTATTCCCGGCGGTGGCGACCGGCGGTGTCTGGCCGCCGAAGGGCATCGAGGTAATGAACCCGTTTGGGTTCCCTCTGCTCAATACCTTGATCCTGCTGTGCTCGGGTACGACGGTTACCTACGCTCACCATTCCTTGATCCACGGCGATCGGCACGGGCTCAAGCTGGGGCTGTGGCTGACGATCCTTCTCGGCCTTAGCTTCACGACGTTCCAGGCCTGGGAATACATACACGCGCCCTTCCCGTTCAAAGGCAGCATCTACGGATCGACCTTCTTCATGGCCACCGGTTTTCACGGCTTCCACGTGATCGTCGGCACCATCTTCCTGACGGTAAACCTGATCCGCTCCTACAAGGGCGATTTCACGCCGAAACAACATTTCGGCTTCGAAGCGGCAGCCTGGTATTGGCATTTCGTCGACGTGGTGTGGCTGTTCCTGTTCGTTTCGATTTACGTCTGGGGCGGCTGGGGCGCGCCGGTCGCAGGCTGAGCTGAGTGCGGGAGGTTTCCCCTCTCGCCGGTGCGATCGCCGGCCGCTGCCCGAAGTGCCAGTCGAAGACGTTGTTCGCCGGATGGGTGAAGTTCGCTGACAGGTGCCGCGCCTGCGGCCTCGATTTTGCGAGCTTCAACGTCGGCGACGGCCCGGCCGCCTTCCTGATCCTGATCATCGGCGCGATCCTCGTCGCCGCGGCCCTCGTCACGGACGGCGAATTTTCACCGCCCCTGTGGGTTCACCTGATCTGGATTCCGATAGGATTTGGCCTGACGGTCCTCGGGCTGCGCTGGGCCAAGGCGTTGTTGCTGACGCAGGAATATCTGCATCGCGCGCGCGAAGGCCGGCTCGTCGAATGACTCTTCCACGGACTCAGGACCGGCGCATTCCGATCATTCCCACGATCATCGTCCTGATCGCCGTTGCGATCTTGATCCGCCTCGGCTTTTGGCAACTGCATCGAGCCCACGAGAACGAGCAGCTGCTCGCTCAATATGCCGTGGCGTCGAAGCTGCCGCCGATGGCGTTCCCGACAGCCCCTACAAAGGGCCCGCCGCCGCTGTTCCGCTGGGCGACCGGCTTTTGCCAGCACGTGGTCGGCCATCGCGCCCTCGCCGGGGAAAACCGGAGCGGTGACACCGGCTTCGTTCAGATCGTCGACTGCGCAACCGGAGCCGAGGGACCGGGAATGTCGGTCCAGGTAGGCTGGTCGCAGGATCCGAACGCGAGGGTGAACTGGAACGGCGGGCCGGTGACCGGAGTCATCGTGCCGGACCGGCTGCACCGTATCCGGCTTGTTGCAGCCAGCGCACCTCCAGGGCTGCAGCCTAGCGCCCTGCCGTCGGTGGAAACGGCTGTCCCGGTCACGCCGGCAGGCAATCGCTCCTATGCCCTTCAGTGGTTCGCGTTCGCCGCTATCGCTGCGCTGATTTACGCGCTTGCGTTGCGCAAGCGATGGCGCTCCGCTCCTCCTGCGGCCTGACGTGCATGCAGCTTCAGACACTGATCGCGGAGCCGTGGTCCCACTGGAGCCTGATCGACAGCGGCAACGGGCGCAAGCTCGAGCGCTATGGTCCTTACACCGTCGTCCGGCCGGAGCCGCAGGCAATGTGGGCACCCGCAGGCGACGATTGGGATCCGGATGCCACCTTTGTCCCGGGGTCCGACGAGGAAGGCGGCGGCCGTTGGGTTCGTCACCGCGATGTCCCGAAGCAATGGGAGCTGTCACGCGGGCCGGTGCGGTTCGATGCCTTTTTGACGCCGTTTCGTCACCTCGGCTTCTTCCCCGACATGGCGCCGCAATGGGACTGGATGCGCGAGAGGGCGAGCGGCGCCGAGGTGCTAAACCTCTTCGGCTACACCGGAGTCGGAACATTGCTTCTGAGCGAAGCGGGTGCGCGGCTCGTCCATGTCGACGCGTCCAAGAAGTCGGTTGAGCAGGGCAAGGAGAATGCCCGTCTCTCCGGGCTGGCCGAAAATCCGATCCGCTGGATGGTCGATGATGCCAGCAAGTTCACCGCTCGCGAAGTGCGCCGCGCCCGCCGTTACGATGGCATCCTGCTCGATCCGCCGAAGTTCGGTCGCGGCCCCACGGGCGAGGTCTGGCGTCTGGAAGAGAATCTGTCGCCACTGCTTTCGGATTGCCGCAAGCTCCTCGATGAGAACAGCCGCTTCCTCGTGCTCACCGTCTATGCTGTGCGGATGTCGGCACTGGCCATTGGCGAGCTGGTGAAGCAGACACTCGGCGGCCTGGGTGGCACCGTCGAAGCTGGCGAAATGACCGTACGCGAGGAAACGCGCGGCCTGCTGCTTCCCACCGCCATTTTCGCGCGCTGGTCGCGCTAGGTTCGCGAGGCGCGGATCGCTGCTCCCGCGACAAACGGCGCTCCCGCGGTGATGAAGAGTGCAATCGCGATTTCCAGAAGCAGTGCTCCTGAAGCCAAGTCGCCGGAAGCCGAAGCTCCGAAAATCAGCAGCGGGATTGCCAGCGGCAGGAGAAGCAGCCCAGCGAGCGCTCCCGCTCGCGGCAGTCCGGCAGTAAGCGCCGCGACGGCAACGGCAAGCGCGGCAAGCGCAACGCTCCCCACCAGCAGCGCAATCGCCAGCCTGGGAAGCTGATCGGGCGCGACGTCGAGCAGCAGCGCGCCGACAATCGCGCTGAGCAGAAGCAAGGGTCCGAAGGTGAGCCAGTGGCCAGCGATCTTTGCGGCCGCAATGCTTTCGTCAGCCATTCCACGGATGGCGAGCTGATCGAGCACACCGTCAATGCGATCGGGCTCAATGATTCGCTCGACGGGTAGCAGCGCTGCGGTCAGTGCCGCCACCCACAGCACACCGCCTCCGATCCGCGCCAGCAGCTTCGGATCCGGTCCGACGGCAAAGGGTATCAGCGTCGCAACCAACAGGAAGAAGGCCGCTGGGAGCCACGCCGGCCCGCTGAATCCGCGCCGAACTTCGCGGGCGATGATCTGTCCGATCATCGGCCAAGCTCCAGCGTCTGCCAGATACCGGGAAGTTCAACGTGAGATGCCGCCAGGATCGCGCCGCCGTCCGCACGATGGCTCTGCATCAGCGTCCCCAGAAGATCGGCGCCTGCCGAATCCAGCCCATTCAGCGGCTCGTCGAGAAGCCAGAGGGGCGCTCCCGACGCCGCGACTCTCGCCAGTGTCGCTCGCTTGCGCTGCCCTGAGGAAAGCAATCGCACCGGAACATGACGAAGCGCTGCCAGCCCGAGAGCTTCGAGGCCCTTGCCGACATCGCCGCCCCAGAAGGAGAGCGCGGCCTCAAGGGACAGCTCCCGATCGAGCGCGAGACTGTCATCGGCAAGCGACGAGGTCGTCGCTTCGACCGAGCCGCACTCTGGCCGCAGCAGTCCTGCCGCGAGCCGGATCAGGCTGGATTTCCCGCAGCCATTTGGTCCGGCAACCTGCAGTGCTTCACCCGCCGCGAGTGCAAGGTCGAGACCCTCGAACAGCAGCTCGCCCCCGCGTCGCAAGCTGACATTCTCGAACCGCAGCAGCGTGCTCACTCGGGTTCATCCTCGAGCGCGTGCATGTCGTCGTCGGAGAAGCCGAAATGATGCCCCACCTCGTGGATGACGATGTGCGACACGATCTGTTCGAGGCTAAACGGAGTGGACCGCCATTCCGCCAGGATCGGCGCGCGGTACAGCGTGATCCGCTCGGGCAGCGTGCCCGATTGGCCGACACTCTGCCGATTGAGAGGGATGCCTTCATACAGCCCCGACAGCTGCATCGGATGACGGAGTCCCAACCGGCGCGAGGTCTCGCTGTCCGCCACCTCCTCTATCCTGAGTACGATATCGTCGAGGCTCTCGGCGAACGGTGGCGGCAAGCGCCGGAGCGACTGCCGGGCAATCGCCTCGATCTGGTCGGCGGAAGGCATTTGGCCCGACAGGCGCTCGGCGGGAGTCATTCATGAACGCGTAGCACGGTCGGTACGTCCGGCAAGCTTGCCCCTCGGCGAACCGCCGCCTAGATGGGCGCTCCTTCCGGGAACGCGGAGCGGTGGCCGAGTGGTCGAAGGCGCTCGCCTGGAAAGTGAGTATACGGCAAAACCGTATCGAGGGTTCGAATCCCTCCCGCTCCGCCACATAGCCAAGGTATTGAGAGAGTTAGGTTTTCCAGTTCGAATTTTCGGCGGGAATGCCCCCTTTTTGTGCCCTTTAGAGACCCCAGAGACGCCCGATTCGAGACCGAATCTCCGTCGATTGGGTGCCTTTCTCTGCACGCCGAATTCGAGGTACGGATTGCCTTCAGATTAGCAGGGCAGCGATGCGTTGAATGTACCGGCAACGTTTGAGCCGCAAACAACAGAAGGCTCCGCGGCGTTGCGCGCCAGACCAAAGCTCTTGGTCGACTGAAAGTCCAGTCAGATCCGCGTGATGTTGCTTTGGGTGGGAAGCTGACATCAGGCGGCGGTGGTTCGCTTCCTCGCACAAAGTCGAACTCGACTCCCGGTTGACCAATCAGCCGCGGGCACTATCGCCGTGGCGGGGGGGCTTTGCCGAGGTGAAGCCCATGGAAGCAGTTGCAGCATCTACCGCTGAAGCAGACAGCGCGTCAGCAGGACGCATGCTGGGACAGCAAATACAGTCTGGCCTCAGCAAGACTGCTCACGCTGTCATTGTCTTCGCAGCGCCGAACTATGATCATCCGGTGTTACTCCAAACCCTTCAGGAGGCTTGCTCGCCGGAGCTTATCGTAGGCGCCTCGTCGGCGGGCGAGTTCACGAATGATACTCTCGGCGTAGGACTTGTCTCGGCTCTGGCGATCAATGATCCGGAGGCCTGTTTCAGCCTTTGCGTAGGCAAAGACCTCAAGGCCGATCCCTCCGCTGCAGCTCGGAACATCGTCGCGGGGTTTAAGGGTCGATCGAACCATAGCTTCCCGCACAGAACGGCACTTGTATTGACTGACGCTCTTGCTGGTTACGCCGACGTACTCGCTGACGAGCTCACCATTGCCACCGCCGGTGAATATCAGTTCTTCGGCGGCGGAGCCGGCGATAATGCCAGCTTTGAACGAACGACCGTGTTCAGCAACACCGAGGTGCTCACTGACGCTGCGGTGGCGCTTGAAATCTTGTCGCACAAGCCGCTGGGAATCGGCGTCAGCCACGGCTGGGAACCCGCATCGGAGCCATTCCGCGTCACCGAAGCACAAGGCCTGACATTGATCAGCCTCAACGGCCTTCCAACGGTCGAGGCGTTCGAGGAGCATGCAGCTGCGAAAGGCGAGAAGCTCGACCGGGCTGCGCCTATTCCCTTCTTCCTGCAGAATATCCTCGGGATCGACACCGGCAACGGCTTTCGATTGCGCGTGCCGCTTGCGATCAATGCTGATGGCTCGGTGCATTGCGCTGCGGAGATTCCGGCCGGGAGCGTAGTTCGGATCATGAAGAGTTCCCACCAATCTGCCGCGGAAGCTGCAGAGCGGGCAACGGATGCCGCCATGGCAGGCATTGGAGAACGAAGGGCGAAAGCGGCTTTGTTCTTCGACTGCGTTGCCACGCGGCTTCGGTGCGGCGATCACTTCGCCACGGAAGTGGCTTCGGTCACCAAGAAGATTGGCGATGCGGTCCTCGTCGGCTGCAACACGCATGGGCAAATCGCGCGGGCGGAAGGGCAGTTCGACGGCTTTCACAACTGCACAGCCGTTGTCTGCGTTCTCCCGGCCTGAGTAGTGGCACCAAATATCCACGAGTTGGTAAGCCGTCTCGCGGAACCTGCGTCGCGGGCGTCCGAGGCCGTCAACATTGCCGCCGAAGTGGGCGCCGAAGCCCTCCTGATTCTTCTCCACGACGAGGCGATCGGTGCTCTGACGCCAGCGCCTGGATTTCCGCAGACGCTTCCAGGAGGGCCGACTTGGCGCGCGTTCCTCAAAGACCAGCACTCACTCGGCGCAATGGAGACGGAGCTACCCTTCCCCTCGTCGGATGAGCTCAAGCTGGCGCGGGTGTTCGTGGAGCGGGATACCGTTTTCATGCTCATTGGCGGCGATCCCAGCTTTGATGTCAGAGAGTTTGTCGACGCACCGCTTCTGGCGGCACTTCTCCGCGCGGAAGCCGAACAACTGAGAAGTATCGGGCTTGTATCGGCTGCCCGTGAGGCATCGGCTCGCGCGACAAATCTCGCAGCGTCGCTAGACGCGGCGAAGGCCGAGGTGCGCCGCAAAGCCGACGAACTCGCGCTGACGCTGAGCCGATCGGATCACCTCAACGAGCAGCTAAAAAGGCTGAACGAAACTCTGGAGCAGCGGGTCTCCGACGAGATCCGAGAGCGACTGCAGGCAGAGGATGCGCTTCGGCAAGCTCAGAAGATGGAAGCGGTCGGTCAACTAACCGGCGGGGTAGCTCACGATTTCAACAATCTGCTCACCGTGATCATGGGTGGGCTCGACAGCATCAAACGAGAAATCGACAAAGAATCCGACATTGACGTTCGACGGCTCCGGCGGATGCAGGCCTTGGCATTCCAAGCCGCTGATCGGGCTGCCACACTGACTTCACGCTTGCTCGCCTTTGCTCGGCGCCAGCCGCTCGCTCCCAAGCCGATCAATCTAAACAAGCTGGTCAGCGGCGTAAGTGACCTGCTGCAAAGGACCCTCGGCGAAACGGTCGCCTTTGAAACAGTCATGGCAGCTGGCCTCTGGCTTGCCCACGCCGACCCGACGGAGCTTGAAAGTGCCTTAATGAACCTGGCGATTAACGCGCGCGATGCCATGCCGAACGGCGGGAAGCTGACGATAGAGACCGCTAACGTTTCACTCGACGAGAACTACGTGAGTAGGTTGGTGGAGCCCGTTCCCGCCGGGCAATATGCGATGTTGGCGGTATCCGATACCGGCGAGGGCATGGACAAGGAAACCGTTGACCGCGTATTCGAGCCATTCTTCACGACCAAGAAGGCGGGCAAGGGTACGGGCCTCGGACTGAGCCAAGTCTACGGATTCGTCAGGCAGTCTGGAGGACACATCCGCATCTACAGCGAGCCTGGCCATGGCACGACCGTCAAGCTCTACCTCCCGAGAGACTCGCGCGCGGAGGCTCCGGCCAACGATGAAATTGCGAGTGCCGCCGACGGTGGTTCAGAAACAGTTCTCGTTGTGGAGGATCACGACGGCCTGCGAGAATATTCCGTCGGCGTTCTCCGCGAGCTCGGATACCGCGTGCTGGAGGCACCGAACGGGCGCCGTGGCCTTGAGTTGCTGAAGGAGCGGTCAGAAGTGGACCTGCTCTTTACGGATGTCGTCTTGCCAGACCGAAACGGCCGCGAGCTCGCTGACGAAGCATTGACGCTCCGCCCAGACCTCAAGGTTCTCTTCACAACGGGCTACACGCGAAACGCGATCGTCCACAACGGGCGCCTCGACGATGATGTGTCGCTAATCACGAAACCGTTTACCTTTGAACGCCTCGCTTCGAAAGTGCGGAAGCTGCTCGACAGCTGATGAACGAGGCTGATAGTTAGATCCCGATCGCTCGATAACGGACATTCGTGAAGGCAGCTCAGCTACTTCTTGCTGCTTCGCCAACGGCTTCCAGCAACTCGTCGACACGAAAGGGCTTTCTCAGCAGCTTCGCGTCCGTTCCGATCGCCGCCTCGATCGCCGCTGTATCTGCATAGCCACTCGCGAGGACCACAGGCAGCCCCGGCCATCGCTCGCGCGCTTTCTTGGCCACTTCCGCGCCATTGAGGCGTGGCATTGCAAAGTCCACCACAACCACTAGCGGACGGATCCCGGCCTTTTCAGCTAGGGCCGACCGGCTCTTCGGTTTCGCGATAATGGAAATAGCCGAAATCGGCGGTCATTCGAGCTCCGGAAAGGTCATAGCAGGCCATGCCGACGAAAGCGCCGGTGAAGTTCGGCAAACCCGGAACCGTCGCCTCATCCGAAAGAACGCTCGCATCGAACGAACCGCGCAACCAGCACCACTCCTCGCTTCCATGCGGACGGAAGGCAAAGCGAGCGGTTTCGTCACAGACCTCAACGCGAAGCGCTACGGGCCCCGGCGGCGCAACGATTGACTCCATGACGGTGCCGCATTCCTCTCCGCCGGGGATTGCCGAAAGCAGCTGGACCTGGCGCACACCATCCTCGTCCACGGCAATCTGCAAGAAATGGAATTTCGACGCGTTGTAATAGCAGATCAGGCCCGCGGCCTGCTGGAAATTCGACGGGTCGACCTCGACCACTGTCTCTGCGCTGTAGCGGAACGACTGCTGACGGCGTGCCACCAGCGATTGGGTAAATCGGCTGCCGATGCTCTCGCGCCCGATAAGGCGTAGATACCCGGGACGATCGGTCAGGCTGAACAGTTGCTCGGGATATGGAGTCCGCAGCCACTGAAAGGCGCTTGGAAGGACCGACGAATGGAAGTCGTGCCGCTCGTCGGCCGGAAGACGCAAAGTGTCCGCCACGCCGGGGCCGCCAACGTCCAGCATCGGCGCTCCGCTCTCGTCGATTGTCCTCAGCCACCCGTCGTCCCCCCAACGCATCGGCTGAATCGCCGTTTCCCTGCCAAGGACGCAGCGATCGGTGCTCTTCAACGGGCGCCCGCACAAATAGACGATCCACGTTTCCCCTGAGGGGGTGTCGACAAGATCTCCGTGACCCGCCCGGGCCAGCTGCGCCTCGGGTTTGCCTCTGGAGGTCAGCACCGGCCCATCGGGATGCACCTCGTACGGACCAAACAGGGAGCGGGAGCGTGCCATGACGACCGCATGATTTCTTTCAGTGCCGCCTTCTGCCACCAGTAAATGATACCATCCATCCCGCTTGTAGAGATGCGGACCCTCCGTGAAACCGAGGGGCGTGCCCTCGAAAATTAGCTGACGTTCCCCGAGAAGTTCGCCCGTTTGAAGGTTCATCTCCTGAAGGAGGACGCCGGCGAAGCGCTGGTGGCCGGGCCTGTGATCCCAAAGCATGTTGAGCAGCCAGCTTCGACCGTCGTCGTCGTGAAAGAGCGCAGGATCGAAGCCGCTGCTGTTCAGATGCACCGGATCGGACCATTCGCCATCGATACGATCGCACCACACCCAATAATTGTGAAAGTCGCGAAAGGACGTGCCTTTGTCACCATTTACCGTGGTTCGGCCATAGCGTTTCACGTCCGTGTAGAGCAGGTGAAACCGGCCTCGGGCATAACTTAGATCGGGAGCCCAAACCCCGCAGGAATCGGGATTCCCGCGCATGTCGAGCTGGCTCGGACGGTTCAGCGGCCGGGCCACCAGGGTCCAGTTCGCAAGGTCGCGGGAATGGTGGATCTGGACGCCTGGGAACCATTCGAACGTGGAGGTAGCGATATAGTAGTCGCCGCCGACGCGCACGACAGAAGGATCGGGATTGAGCCCTCTAAGTATAGGATTTCGGATGGTCATGCGGGCTTTCTGATCAAGGTCCAGAGCAAGGCTGCGCCTAATAAATCGGTAACGCCGAGAAGGATGAAGAATGGCTGGTATCCAAGCTTGTCCACGAGGGAACCAAGGAGCAGCGTGAAGATCAGCACGCCAAGGTTCGCTGCCGTGCCAGCAATGCCAGTCGCGGTTCCCACTTCGTCTCGAGGGAAAAGATCTGATGACATGGTGATCACGGTCACGGACAATGTCTGGTGGGCAAAACCGCCGAGGCATAAGAGTGCGACCGCGATCGCGGGGCTCTGGACGGTGCTCACGAAGATCATTCCAGTCATCAGTAGCGCGCCAAGGGTGAATGCGGAGCGCCGAGCATCAACCAGCGCCAGACCACGGCGATGCAGCGCTGCCGCGACGGCAGGACCGAACAGGCAGCCGAGATCGGCCGCAAGAAAGGGCAACCATGCGAAAAGCGCGATCTGCATCAGATCGAAATGCCGCACCTTCGTCAGATACAGCGGCATCCAGAGCGACAGCATTCCCCAGACGGGGTCCGCGAGAAATCGGGCCGATGCGATCGCCCACAATTCCCTTCGCTTCAGCACCTGTCGGAGCGCTGGCTTCCCCCCGCCAGCGGCGAGCTGCGGCTCCTGGCCGGAGCGAATGAGTTCCCGCTCCTGTTCACCGGTCGCGCGCTGCCTCGAAGGCGGGGCGTACCAGAAGGCCCACGCACATAGCCAAACCAGTCCCGCCGCTCCGGTAATGAGAAAAGCGAGGCGCCAGTCGCCCTCGTAAATCGACCAGGCGACAAACGGCGGGGCGAGCACCGCTCCGAACGAGGCTCCGATATTGTATATTCCCGCGGCAATTCCGCGTTCCTTCGAGGGGAACCATTCCGCAACCACTTTCATTCCGGCCGGCTGCGCGGCTCCTTCGGCAAGCCCTAGAAATCCCCGCAGCGCCGCGAATCCGGGCCAACCGCCGGCCAAGCCCTGAGCCATCGTCAGAAGTGACCACGCCGCAACGAAAAGGGCGAACCCCGTCTTGAGACCGATTACATCGAGAACGTAGCCACATAGGGGCTGAAACATGATGCCCAACTGGAACGCGCCTGTAACCCAGGAATATTGGGCGGTTGAAATATGCTGTTCGGCCATGATCGTCGGCGCGGCGACCCCGAGGATACTGCGGCTAAGATAGTTCAGGACGGTCGCGCCGACGAACAGCGCAATGATCGTCCAGCGAATCGAACGGAAACTTCCCACTACCCCCTCCTGAAGTGATAACGTTACCAATGTCCGATTCGAAAATCCAGCAACTTGGACGAGCGGCTGCTGCAGGTTGACTAGCTCGTTAGCGCGCGCGCTTCCAGTTACAAACTGACCTCGTTGCAGCTTGCATTATTCGATAGAGTGCTAGTTTTCTGACAATTTTTCGCAATCTCTATGCGGCAGGATTCGAGCTTCGAGGTTGTTCACCCCGATCATATGGGTGCGCGTCCGAAGCCCGGTTGACTAAAAACTCACACAATAATACTGATGGTAACGTTACCACGCACACTTAAGTCACCGGATCGGTCTCGATTCGCGACAAGGTGGACGCGGAGGGAAGGAGCGTCGCGGCAATCGCCGACGATTTTTGAGGGGGGCATCTTATGACAGATTTAGTCTCGACCGAGCGACTTGGCTTCGAAGGCCCCGCGTGCCGCGACCGCGTCGGAGAACGCGCAATTCAGGCTCGTGCTGGACGCTTCCTCTGTCGAACCGGATTGGCGACGCTCGCATGCGCGATGATGGCTCAACCCGCAATTGGTCAATCGGCTGAGCCGCCGCAGGCCCCGGCCACGCCTGCCGACAAGGCTGTGGTCCCGGATGTGGTCGCCAAGACACAGCCCGCCGCCGCGCCCGACGAAAAGGCGATTACGGTCACTGGTACGCGCATCACCAACGGTTTCCACGCTCCGACGCCGACGACGGTCATAGGCCAGGAGCAGCTCAACGCCAACGCAGAGCCGAACGTCTTTACGACGGTCACCCAGCTGCCCTCGCTGCAGGGCTCCAGCGGCACGACCACGCTCACCTACAGCACGTCGAGCGGACAGCAGGGCCTGAGCGCCTTTTCGCTGCGTGGACTCGGCACGATCCGGACGCTGACATTGATCGATGGGCAGCGGGTCGTCGGCGCCTATTACAACGGCACGCCCGACGTCAGCTTGTTCCCCCAATTGCTAATCAAGCGCGTGGACGTGGTCAACGGCGGCGCTTCGGCGTCCTACGGCTCCGACGCGATCGGCGGCGTCGTCAACTTCATCACCGATACACATTTCGAGGGCGTCAAAGGCAATGTGCAAGGCGGAATCTCGAATTATAATGACGACAAGCAGGGGCTGTTTCAGATCGCCGCCGGCGACAAGTTCATGGGCGGCCGTCTCCACGTTGTCGGAAGCGCGGAATATGCCAAGGAAGACGGCGTCGGTCCCGGACCGTTCGGCCTCGGCCTCGCCGGTGGCCGAGACTGGTTCAAAGGCACCACCCTCATCAACCGGAACGTCACCAACGACGGATTGCCGCAATATGTGGTGCGCGATTACGGTCAGCCGTACAACTACACTCGCTATGGCGTGATTAGCGCGGGGCCGCTCCAGGGCATCGCCTTCGACGCGAACGGCAACCCGTTCCAGTTCAACTACGGCTCGAACGGCGTGCCAGCGAAGAACTCGTCGGGCACAGTGATCGGATGCTATCCCGGCTTCTGCGTCGGAGGCGATCTTTCAGGCAACGTCGACAGCGGCCGCACCTTGCAGTCGGCCATCGAGCGGCTGACCGGCTATGGCCGCGTCGGGTTCGACATCACCCCCGATGATGAGATCTACGTCTCCTACAGCGCAGGTGACGTGAAGACTCACAATCAGCCGGTGAACGGGCAGCAGCGGCCGAACCTAACCATCCAGTGCGCGAATCCATTCGTTCCGGCTTCGATTCAGGATCTTTGTGCGGCCAACGGAATCACCAGTTTCCGCTACGGGACCAGTGATTACATCCTTCCCAATACCCTCGTTCACACGGACCGGCGTGAATTTCGCCTGGTGGTGGGGGCGAAAGGCAGTTTTCACCTGGGGAATGACTGGACCTACGACGCCTACTACGAGCGCGGAGTCAACCATACCGCCGTCGATGTCAGCAACATTTCGTTGAGCCCCCGCTTCCTTCGAGCGATCGACGCGACAATGCTGGATGGCGTGATCGTCTGCGCCGATCCAGTTGCGCGGGCGAACGGCTGCCAGCCGATCGACATCCTGAGCGGCGCGACGCCCTCGGCTGCCGCCCTAGCCTATGTGCAACCTGAGCACGGGCCTTTCCAGCGACTTCGGATGACGCAGGATGTGGCCAGCATCAACTTCTCAGGAACTCCGGTGGATCTGTGGGCGGGACCGCTTTCGGTCGCGTTCGGCGCGGAGTGGCGGAAAGAATTCTATACCGTCCGCGCCGATCCTTATGGCGCGGGCGTCAGCGACCTCAGCCCTAACAGTACGGATTATCCGGCCGATCCCGTGCTGAACTCCACTACCGGAAGCAACTGGTACGCCGGCAACTACAAGAACGGCCACGGCACCTTCAGTGTCAAGGAGGCCTATCTCGAGCTCAACCTTCCGCTCTTCGACTCGCGGGCGGCGGGACGCGCCAACCTGAACGGAGCGGCCCGGCTCACCGACTACAGCACCTACGGGAGGAACTGGACCTGGAAGATCGGCGGGACGTGGGACACGCCGATCCAGGGGCTGCGTCTGCGCGGCGTGACGTCGAAGGATTTCCGCGCGCCCAACTTGTCGGAGCTCTTCGCAGCGCCGGTGACCACCACTCTTCCGAATTTCCTCGACCCGACACGGAACGTCAACGTCGTTGCGATCCAAAGTGTCGTCGGCAACCCCAACCTGAAGCCTGAGATCGGCCGCAGTACCGAACTTGGCGCCGTTCTTTCGGGAGTGCCGTGGCTGCCGGGCTTCGGTCTCTCGTTCGACTATTACACAATCAAGGTGAAAGGCGTCGTCTCGAGCCTGAGCGCCGCGCAAATCGTCGACTTCTGCTATCGCAACATCATTCCGGCGACCTGCGGCTCCTACAACCTCAACAACCAGAACGGCCCCAACTACATCAACGTGCAGCCTTTCAATCTCGCGTCGATCAAGACGAGGGGCTTTGACATCGAGGGAAGTTACCGATGGCAGCGCCCGCTCGGCATGCCCGGGTCCTTCACCGTTCGCGCACTCGCGACCCATGTCATCGACTTCATCACCGATACCGGGCTTCCGGGGACCGTTCCTGTGGATTCCGCGGGCGACAATACCGGCGTCACTCCCAAGTGGAAGTGGCTTGCCATCCAAAGCTATGCCAACGATCGCTTCAGCTTCAACGTTCAGGAGCGCTGGTTCACCGACGGCACCATCGGCAACCAATATATCGTCTGTCAGAGCAACTGCCCGGTTTCCACCGCGGCCCACCCGACCATCGACAACAACTTCATGCCCGGTGCCTTCTACCTGGACCTCGGCGCCTCGGTGAATCTGACGAAAAACATCACCGCATACGCAAAGGTCGACAATGTCTTCGATCACAGCCCCGCCAAGTCACCGTTCTACGCGAACCCGGCTTTGTACGATATCGTCGGAAGGATTTACCGCGCGGGCGTCCGTTTTGGCTTCTGAACGGTCGCGGCTCACGCCGACGCGGCGTCGCGGAGAACCATGACGGAGCTCCCCCTGGTCCCGGCATCCTCCCTGGTGCCGGGACCACTTTTCCGTCCGGTGGAACGTGAAAGAGGGATCGGGCCAAACAGCAACTCTGGACCGCACCTTGACTGACATGCCGAGCAAAGAGCGGCTTGCGCAAGCTTCGAAAAAACTTAGCAATCCGGGCAGCGAGACCGGGAGAGCACCATTGACGAAGCGGGAGCCGCGGGCACGCCGAGCGACGATCAAGGACGTCGCCGCGCGGGTGGGCGTGTCGCCAATGACCGTGTCGCGCACGATCAACGGCCGCGGAGGCGTTCGCCCGGAAATCAGGCAAGCCGTCGAGGCGGCGATTGATGCCCTTGGTTATAAACCCAACGCGGCTGCCCGGAGCCTTGTCACCTCGGCAGAGCTCCGCATCGGGGTGGTCTATTCCAATCCGAGCGCCGCCTTCATGAGTGAGTTTCTAACCGGAGCATTCGAAGAGGCGGCCCAGCTCGGGGCGCGGCTTCTCATCCTGCGAGTCCCGAAGGGCAAGACTCCATCGGCGAGAGCTCTGAAGACTTTTATCGCGTCCGGCCTCTCGGGCATCCTCCTGACGCCGCCCTTGGGGGATTCCGCGTCGCTGTTGCGACTCTTCACCAACGCACATCTGCCAATTGCGACGGTCGCGGCCTACCCGCCAGTGAGTGCGATTTCCGTCCGGATTAACGACCGGCAAGCCGCCTATGAGATGTCGCGCCATTTGCTGAGCCTGCGGCACCGGCGCATCGGCTTCATCGCCGGCAATCCCGACCAGGCGGCATCGGCCGAGCGAATGGCCGGATTCTACGCCGCTGTCCGGGAGTTCGAGGGCGTTGAGACCTATATTGCACAGGGAGACTTCAGTTTTGCCTCCGGCCTGTCCGCGGCAGAGCAACTCCTCGATCGAAGCCCGGCACCTACCGCGATTTTCGCCAGCAACGACGACATGGCCGCAGCGGTGGTCTCCGTCGCCCACCGCCGGCATCTCGACGTGCCGAAGCAGCTCTCGGTGGCCGGATTCGACGACACCGTAACGGCGGTAACCCTATGGCCTCCCTTAACGACGGTGCATCAACCGGTTCACAAGCTCGCGGCGGAAGCCCTTCGGCTACTTGCCGCCCGAGTTTCACTTCGCGGGGAGCAGCCGCAGCCGCCGGCCCACCTCTTGGATTTCAGGATCGTCCACCGGCAGTCCGTCGCACCGCCGTTTGACTGACCCTTCATCGGAAAGACCGCGGCTTGCAATCCGGGTGCGGGTGTTGGGGATTCCGATATGACGGAAAGAATAGAGATGATGCGACTGATCTGGTTTGCGACGGCTGCGGCAATTTTCCTGGGAGCGATCCCTGTCGCCGCGGTTCAAGCGACGTCGGCTGTCCCGATATTCGAATCCGTACCCGTCGACCCCAGAGCAGTTCTTGTGAGGGGCGTCGGCGACGGGCGCGCGGACGACAGCAATGCGCTCCAGCGCGCCATCGATGCCGCGGCGGCGGGACCGGACGGCGGCGGACTCGTTTTCCTTCCTTCCGGCCGTTACCGCCTCACGCGCACTATCCTGGTGCCGCCGGGGGTCCGCATCTTTGGCGTTGGCCGCACCCGTCCGGTCCTGATGCTTGGCGACCGCACGCCGGGATTTCAGGAGGGCGTCTCGACCCTCGTCGTGTTCACTGGCGGCGATCAATATCAGGTGGGGGCGGTACCAGTACCGGTTCCCACGATCGTACCGCGCAACCGCGTCGTGCGCGATGCGAATTCCGGCACCTTCTACTCCTCGATGAGCAACATCGACTTTGATCTGGGCGAAGGGAACCCGGCGGCCGCTGCCGTGCGCTTTCGACTGGCGCAGCACGGCTTCCTCACGCACATGGACTTCCGCATCAGGTCGGGATTCGCCGGAATCTATCAGGCCGGGAACGAGATGGAGGACGTCCACTTCCACGGCGGCCGCTACGGAATCGTGACGGAGAAAACCTCTCCTGCCTGGCAGTTCACGCTGATCGATTCCAGCTTCGACGGACAGGCCGACGCCGCAGTTCGTGAGCATGAAGCCGATCTTACGCTTGTCAACGTCGCGATCCGCAACACGCCGGTCGGGATCGACATCGACCAGGGTTATTCGGACTCCCTCTGGGGCAAGAACGTGCGGTTCGAGAATGTCTCCCAAGCCGGCGTCATCATCTCCGAAGAGAATAGCGCCTTCACCCAGGTCGGTTTCGAGAACGCGGCTGCGCAGGGCACGCCGGTGTTCGCCCGATTCCGCGACAGCGGAAAGATCGTGGCGGGTGCGGGTCCGTACTATCGCGTAAGCGCCTTCAATTACGGCCTCATGATCCCCGGCCTCGGCCATACCGGCGCCATGGGAATGAATGTGCAGATGCGGCCGCTCGCAGCAATGCCGGCGGTTGGCGCTCCCGCCATCCGCCGCCTGCCGCCCGTTTCCGAGTGGACCAACGTACGCGATCTGGGCGTGAAGGCGGATGGGCACACCGACGACAGCGCGAGCCTTCAGCGCGCGATCGACACGCACCGGACGCTCTACTTCCCTGTGGGTTTCTACATGGTCAGAAGTACGCTGAAGCTGAGGCCCGACACGATCCTCATCGGGCTTCATCCGGCGCTGACGCAGCTGGTTATTCCAGACAATGACCCAGGTCACGCGGGCGTCGGCACCGTCGCTCCGATTATCGAGACTCCGAAAGGTGGCCGAAACATTGTCACCGGCCTCGGCCTCTTCACCGGCCGCGTGAACCCGCGCGCATCAGCCGTTGTGTGGCGCTCGGGTGAAGAGTCGCTGATGGACGATGTGAAAATCATGGGCGGCGGTGGCACTCCGACCGCCGACGGCAAGCCTCTATTCGCCCTCAACGCCCATAGCGGCGACCCCATCGCGGACAATCGCTGGGACGCGCAATATCCAAGCGTCTGGGTCACGGACGGCGGCGGCGGCACCTTCGTGGACAACTGGATGCCCGACACTTTCGCACAGGCGGGCCTCTATGTGACGGACACGGAGACTCCGGGCCGCGTTTACGAACTCTCGAACGAGCATCATGTGCGGAATGAGATCGTCCTCGACCACGTCAAGAACTGGGAGTTCCTCGCGCCGCAGACGGAACAGGAGGTTGCCGAGGGTATCGACGAGGTGAGCCTCGAAATCCGTAATTCGAGCAACCTCCTGTTCGCCAACTACCATCCTTACCGCGTCACCCGCCAATTCCATCCGGCAACGACCGCAGTGAGGATCTTCAACTCTGGCGACATCCGCTTCCGCAACCTCCACACCAATGCGGAAAGCGGCTTCGCAAGCTGCCAGGCAGAAGGCTGCGGCACCTATTTGCGCGCCAGCAAATTTCCCTTCGAAGACTCGATCGAGGACAAGACTCACCATCTCGCCGTGCGCGAACGCGAGTTCGCAATGCTGGACGTGCCGGCAGCGCCACCGCCGGTCGTCCCAGCCTCGATACCCGGCTTCGGCCCGGTCCGGAAGCTGGAGGACGGCTTCTGGTCGATCTCGGGCGCGGCGGTAGACGCAAGCGGCGTGCTCTATTTCGTCGAACATCGGATGCAGCGCATCTATCGCTGGTCTGAAGCAAAAGGACTCGAGGTCGTTCGCGACAACCCGCTCGATCCGGTGAACCTCGGCGTCGACCGCTCGGGCCACTTGCTGGTGCTGTCGTCGCTCGGGCCGGAAGCGACCGTCTACAGCATCGATCCCGATGGGCCGAAGGACCAGCTGACCCTGATCGCGCCAACGGCTGCGAACGCGCACCCGAACTCGACTACCCTGCTCCCGGGCAACTGGTGGAACAACGGCGAATTCCGCGATCAATACGATCCTTCGACCAACCGCTTCACGACCTTGGCGGAGATGTTCGAGCGCGATGCGGGCACGCCCAAGCCGCGCGAATATGTTTCACCCGACGGAAGCCTGGTGCTCCCGGCCTTTCGCGTCTGGCAGCAAGGCACACCCGATCATGTCGGCTGGCGTTTTTCGGATACGCTCGACGCGTTGGGGCTCGTGCCCGCGAAGGTCGGCCAGCGAGTGCTGGTCAGCAACGAGTCCGAAGACCGCACCTATAGCGCTCTGGTCGGCAACGGCGGCGCGCTGACTGATCTGCGCGTGTTCGCAAACCGTGGCGGCGAAAGCGTCGCAACCGACGATGAAGGTCGGGTCTACATCGCTAACGGACAGGTGTTCGTCTATGACGCTGCCGGCCGGCCGCTCGGTCAAATTGACGTACCCGAACGTCCAATTCAACTGATCGTTGGAGGCGCAGGGCACAGAACGCTATTCATACTGGCGCATCACGCCCTCTTCGCGATCGCAATCGCTCCAGGTGGGGTGAGTCGCTGAACATCCGTTTTGGGTCGAAAACGGAGACTAGAGCCACAGGGCAATCGCTTAAAAGCGCACTTGAGCTAACCGATGTGCGCTCATGACCCCGTTCTTGCCCAAGCGCGAAACCACCCTGTAAATTGCCGAATAATGGGGATCTGAAGGAGGGAGCCGTTCGCCTGTGACTGACGCACCGCCATTTTTGTCCTTGTCTCCGGCACCGGATAGCCGATCTGATTGACGAAAGCCGGTCGCGAGATAATACACGTCTTCTTTCGCTGCGGGATATTGGGGGCTCATGACTTACTCGTCACCCGCGGTCGTATTGCGCCGCCCGTTGAGGATATCTGCGGCGGCGTGCGTCGCCGTTGGAGTGCTCGTCGTTTCCGGCTGCGCAAGCAATGTTCAAACTCCCGCTCCCCCACCTGTTGTCTCCGCTCCTCCACGAAGAGCACCGGCCAGGCCCGTCATCGCCGCTCCCCTTCCGACTGACGAATATTTTGCGGAAGCGACCGCTATGGATCTGTTCGATTTGCGAGCAGCCGATATTGCGCTGCAGCGTTCGACAGGCGCCGGCCGGGCGTTTGCGCTTCAGTCGGAGCCACATCATCGCGCCCTCTCGGCGCAGCTCGCGTTCGCCGGCCGTTATTTGAACCTGTTGCCCTCGCGGTCCCTTCCGCCGGATTACGAGCAGATGCTCGATCAGCTGAATTCGACCACCGATTTCGACCGCGTGTACCTCGGACAACAGCGGCAAGTGTCCGCGCGCGCCATGCAACTGCACAGCCGGTATGCAAACGCCGGTGCAAGTCCTACCCTGCGCCCGGTCGCGCAATTCGCTGTTTCGGTGATCAACGCCGACCTCCAGCTGCTCAGTCGCTGACGTTCGAATTTCATTTGGTTAAAGCGGCGCTAACCATAGTTGGACACGCTGTCTTTGCCTCCCTTCGGCATGATCCGGAGCGATGGCCAAGTCACCGAAAACAATTGGATTTGCCTGCGCGGTTGCGGCTATTGCCGCAGTAGCGAGCGCCACACCGGCTGGAGCGGCTTCGGCATATGCAGGGAGCGGCTTTTCCAAATCGGAGGCGATTCTCGGCGGCCCAAGCCAACTCGCCCAGATTCTCGCTCAGCAGGGCGCCCGGCCGGCAGCTCCGGCGAGTGCCGCACCTCAGCCCGCATCCTATTCGCTGCCCCCCGTGACATCAGCAGTCCTTCGCACCACCGATGGAGTCGTCGATGGGATGCCCGATGTGTTCGGAAGCGTTGCGCTTAGGGTCGGCCACACGCCCTTGGACTGGCGCTGGCGGTCGGTCGAAGACTCTCCCGTGACCGGCGCTCCGGCAGCCTATGCGAGATCCCTGCGCGAACTCGATCCGGAAGCAAAGGCGGCGCTGATCAACCAATATGTCAATCGGCGAGTCCGCTACACCGAAGACATCGTCCAATATGGCAAAGCCGACTATTGGGCGGCCGCCGACCAGACTCTGCGGCGAGGGCGAGGCGATTGCGAGGATTATGCGATCGCCAAGTTTCAAATGCTCCGCGAGGCCGGGGTGAGCCCGCACGATCTGTATCTGGTGCTCGTGAACGATCTTGTCCGGCGCGCCGATCACGCCGTTCTGGTGATGCGCGCGGGAAGCCGCATGCTTCTGCTGGACGACGGAACGAACCAGGTGCTCGATACACAGTCGGTCAGCGATTATCGGCCGGTATTGACCTTCGCCTCATACGGAACCTGGACGCACGGTTACATGCGGTCCAATCCCGCCATACAGATAGCCCAGGCGACCACGGCCCAACCGGTTATACCGGCAGCCTACTAGCGCTCGGTCAGCGCCTCGCTCTTCGCCCTCAACACCGGATTCAACAGATAATTCAGGATGCTCCGGCGCCCGGTAATGATCTGGGTGTCGGTCATCATGCCCGGCGTGATTGGAAGCCGGCGGCCAGCCGCCTCGAGATAACTCCGGTCGGTTTGCACGATCACGTTGAAGTAGGCCTGCTTCTCGTTTTCGTCATAGATTGAATCGGCGGAAATCTGGACCACACGCCCCTCCAGGCCGCCGTAAATCGAAAAATCGTAGGCGGTGACTTTGACGAGGGCGCGGTCGCCGACCTTGATGAAGGCAATGTCGCTTGGCTTCACGCGCGTCTCGACGAGCAGCTTGTCGCCCATCGGGACCACGTCCATGATCTTTTGCCCAGGCTGCACGTATCCGCCGATGGTGGTGACCTGAACATCGTTCACCACTCCATCCACGGGCGAGCGCACTTCCGTGCGGTCGAACTTCCCTTGGGCTCCGAGCAGCGACTGCTGGTTCACTGCCAGCTTCGATTGAATCTGGCTGCGCTCGTTCAATGCCTGCTGCCGGAACTCGAAGGTTGCCTGCGCCGCCTGTGCCTCCGCTTCGCGAACCCCCGCGAGCGCCTTGCCCTGCTGTTCCTGCGCCGCAGCGATCCGGCCCTGCAGATCCACGACCTCCTTCCGCTTCTCGAGAAGATCGGTCTGGGGCACGATATTCTTGGCCGCGAGCGGCTCCAGCATCTGCACCTGGTGCTGGGCCAGTGCGAGGCTGGACTGAAGGCTGCTCGCCGTCGCAGCTGCTTCGGCCGCATCGCGGCGCGCCTGATCGGCGGTCGCATTCAGTGCGGCAACCTTGCTGCTCAGTGCTGACTCGCTGGCGGCCTGCAGTGCCTGTTCCCCGGCGCAGTCGCTGCCCTGGCAGGCTACGCTTTGGCCGGTGCCTTCGGCGGTCAATCGAGCCGCCTGAGCCTGTAGCGACTCGGTCTCGGCCTTGATCTGACCCACCTGCGACTCGCTTTCGGGGTTATCGAGCCGGACCAGCAGCTCTCCCTTTTTCACTTCCTGGCCGGAGCGAACGAAAATCTCGCTCACAGTCGCGGGATCCGCGGCCGTGATCACCTGCATCTTGCTGGAGGGAATGACTTTGCCCTGGCCGCGAGTCACTTCATCGACTTGAGCGATGCTGGCCCACAGAAGGAAGAGCCCGAACGCAACCGCCGAAGCGACGATGATCAGCCGGGCGCCGGAAAGCGGTTCACGGTGACGACCTTTGGGTCCTACGAACGGGATAGTTGCCATGAACTTGTGAACTCCAACTCAAACTGTCGGCTTGGCGGCGGCGGGCCGCACGACGGCCGCTGCTTCAACATTGGCCGGCTTCGTGCCTGACGCTTGCTGCGCGGCGAGGACACGGGCCGCGCTGCTCCCGCTGTCGTCAGGCCCGGGGATATTGAGGGTCCAGCCTTTGGACGTGTCGAGAAGACCGCCGACATCATCCGGCGCGCGGGCCACCGGGGGGCCGGAATCGACCGGAGCCGCATCAGTTTTCACCGACGCGAGCGTCAGGCGCTCGGCGGGTCGGAGCGACGCCGGATCCCGCGGCTCGCCGATGTACCGGCCGGTAAAGACCGGGCGTTCGCCCCAGTCGCCCGGCCAGCGATAGAAGATGTGCTGCCCAATCTGCGTGACCTTGGCCAAGAGTGGCGCCCAGCGCGGGGCGACATAGTCCGCGTGATAGAAAGTGGATTCGCCCACCGAAGCCTCGACATAGCCGGCCAGCGCCGCGCGTGCGACTTGCTCGGCTTCACGCCAGGCAAGCGCGGCGGGCGCACGGTTGAGTGAGCCGTCACAGACGAAGGTGAACTGGCAAACGCCGGTGCTCGCGCCCTGGTACACGACACCGCAGACCGACTTGGGAAATGCCGGGTGACGAAGACGATTCAGAACGACCTGGGCAACGGCCCGTCGCCCTTGGAGCGGCTCAAAGCCGGCCTCGTAATAGACAGCCTGTGTAAGGCAGAGAAGCGCGCGCTTCGCGTCGACATCACTCCCTGTCAGCACGAACGGCAGCGGCGCCTCAATGGAATCGTGGCTGAACGGCAAGGCCGCATTGATTCGCAGGGCAGCGTCGCCGACCGCCTGCACCTGGGCCTGCGCCGAGGTTCCGGCTGCGTTGATGATCTCCTGAGCTTTCGCCGATGTCATCGGCACCGTAACGGTTGCTGCATCGGCGGTGCTACGAGTCTGTAAAAGAGTCAGCCAAATCGCGGCCGCGATGAGTGCAATCGCCCCGACCAATGTGAAGCTGATCACATGGGCTGGGTTACGCCCCAATCGAACGGCGATTGCGGTCATGACTGCTGCCCCGCGGCCGCTGCCGGGCCGCCAAGATGCCGAAGCACCTCATCGCGCGGCCCGTCGGCGATGATCCGACCGCCATCGATAACAATGAGCCGATTCAGGATCGACAGCATGTTGTGGCGGTGCGTTGAGACGATCACCGTCTGCTCTGGCGCCAGCGCCGCCTTCAGGCGTTCGATGAAATAGAGCTCGGTTTGGGTATCCATCGAGCCGGTCGGCTCGTCGAGGAACATCGCCTTCGATGGGGTGACGAGCGCTCGCGCGAGCACGAGCAAAGACTTCTGTCCGCCGGAAAGCCTGGAGCCGCGCTCGCCAACCGGCAAATCGAAGCCGGCCGCGTCGCGCGAGAGGAAGATGTCAGCGCCGGAGCGGACGACCGCATCGATGAGCTGGTTGTCGTCCGCTCGAGCAGCGCCGAGCATGAGGTTTTCGCGGACCGTGCCGCTGAAGATTTCCGAATCCTGGGCGACGAAGCGAAACGCCTCGCGAAGCTGGTGCGGGTGATATTGGCGGCTATCGAGTCCGTCGACCAACATGACGCCCTCGGTCGGGCCGTAGAGACCGCATAGAACCCGGCCCAGCGTAGACTTGCCCGAAGCCACGCGGCCGACGATTCCGATGCGCTCGCCCGGCTGAATCTTGAGATTGATTGCGGACAGCGAGTCCCGCGACGCACCCGGATAGCGGAATGAGACATTTTCCAGCTCGATGTGGCCGGCGCGAATTTCAGGCACCAGGGTCCGCAGGGCGATTTGCCGCTCGTCCTGTGCCTCCATCAGGCGCTCGACGGAAGCCAGCGTCGCGAAAGCCTGCTTGCCTCTGGTGAGCAGGAAAGCGAGCTGCCCGACCGGCTGCAGCGAGCGGCCGGAGACCATGATGATCGCGATGATCGCGCCCATCGACATCTCGCCGTTCTGGAATCGATAAAATCCACCGATGAGCAGGCCGACGCTGATCATCTGCTGGGAGATGCTTGCGAGGCTAACCGCGACAGATGTCAGGCGGCGCAGCCGCTCGCTCGTCCCCGCGGACATTGACGAATAGCGCCGCCAGCGGCCGAGCATCTGGCCTTCCGCGCGGACCGCCTTCAGAGTCTCCGCACCGGCGATCGATTCCACGAGAATCGAGTGCTGAAGGCTCGCGTCCGCCTGCGCATCGAGCGCCGCGCGTCCCATTGCTTTTTGCAGGCTGAAGCCGGCGATCAACATGAGCGCGATGCCGGCAAGAGGAATGAAAACGAGCCAGCCAGCGAGTATTGTGATCATCGCCAGGAACAGGAAAACAAAGGTCATGTCGACGGCGAGCACGACCGTCGTCGAGGCGAAGAAATCGCGAACCGTTTCGTATTCCGAGACGCGGCGGGCGAACGCGCCGGTGCTGCCCTGCCGTTCCGACATCGGCAGGTTCATCACTTTCTCGAACAGCTTTTGGGAAAGCTTCGCGTCGAGCCGACGCCCGATCTCGTCGATCAATTGGCCTCGCCCGACGCGCAAAACGAAATCGAAGACAAGCGCGAGAACAACGCCGATCGCCAAGACCCAAAGCGTCGTGACCGTCTTGTTCGGGATGACCCGGTCGTACACGTTCATCGTGAACAGCGGCATGGCGAACGCAAGCAAGTTTACGACCAGGGCGGCAAGCAGGACGGGCCAGAATTCCTTCCGGACCTTCCACACTTCCGACCAGAACCAGTGAGCCTGCTTTGCCTTGTCCCAGGGCCGCTCGTTCTCGCGTTCGCGGGTCGGATCGGCCTGCGCGATGATGGCGCGGCCGCTGTATCGGGCCTTCAATTCGTCAACGGGTACCCACAAGGGCTCTGCGATACCCGGCGAGAACACAAGGGCATCGCCGCCCCGCATTTCCTGCAAAACGACGGCTTGGTCCTCGCCAAGCTCAAGGATCGCGGGCAATTTGCTCGCGGGCCAGCCCGTGAGCTTGCGAGAAAGTGGTTCGGCCCTGATGCCGACGTTTTCGAGCGCCGGCTCGATCTGGTGGAACGGCAGTGTTCCGTCAGCCGCAAGGGCAAGCCCCGCCCGCAGCAGAATTGGGGAAGAGGGCCTGCCGGCTTCGCGCGCAACAAAACTCAGGCATTCGAGGACGGGATCGATTTCCCGTGCATCATTCTCACTAAGCCAGTTCAACGAAGTCACTGCCGCCCTCTTCCATATTTACTGACCGCTGGGCGCCGGCGGTGGAACCGGGTTGCCAGGCAGCGGACCGCCCGGAGTCACGCCGATCGGAGCCGGCGGGCCCATTACGGGCGTAGCCAGGCTCGTTTCTTCGAGATCCGCAGGCGGGATGGGGTTCACGCCGTAGCGGGCGCGAGCGTTCGAATAGGCTGCCGCCGGAAGCTGGATCCCGAGGCACTGATTGAGGTGGTTCTCAGCCGCAAGCACGCGATATTGCGCGTAAAGCTTCGCGAGACGCGCGGTCTCGGTCTGCTCCTGGACGTTGTAGCGCGTGTTCTGGGTATCCAGAACGTCAAGCAACGAGCGCCGACCGATATTGAACTGCTCGCGATAAGAGAGGAGCAGATTGTCCGAAACGGTGCTCTGCTGCTCCAGCTGCCCAAGGAGGGCCGTTTGATTCTGGAGCTTGTTCCACGCAGACCGGACATCTTCTTCCGCCTGACGAGTCTCTTCGAACAGCTTGCCGTGGGCTTGTTCAGCCCGGTTGTGCTGTTCGCGGATCTTCGCCTGGTTGATGCCGCCGGTGAAGATGTCCCAGTGCGCGACAGCGAGGGCCTGGAAATCGTTGGTGATCCCCTCGAACCCGTCAATGTCGTTGCCGACTCTGGCGCGACCCTGCAGGCTGAACTTCGGCCCGATCGCAGCTTTCGCCGCGGTCAATTCCTCGCGCTCCGCAGCGAGATCCGCCATCGCTTCCTGCACGTTGGGATTTTCCTGCCGCGCGATCGATTCGGCATCGGCGAGGGTCGGCGGAAGGCAGCCGCTCAGGTCGGGCGGCATCGTCACATTGTCGATGGGAACGCCCGCGAGCGTCTGGAAGGAGATTCCCGCCGCTTCCAGATCCTCCTGCGCCTCGGTGACCTTGGCACGGGCCGCCTGCAGCCGCTCTTCCGCCTGCTGCTCGTCGGCGATGCTGATCGATCCGTTCGCCACGCCCTGCTTAAGGTCGGACGCAAGCTTTTCATGGAAAGCCGCATTGTCCTGGGCGATGGCAACCAGCCGCTGCTGGAGCAGATAGTCGATATAGTTCCGGGCGACATTGAGCGCGACATACTCGGAGCGCTCTTCGACGCGAGCCGCTGCGGCGTCCGTACGGGCTGCCTGACGACGAATTTCGGCTTCACGCCCGCCGGCGTCATATAGCAGTTCGTCAACGACCAGGTCGCCTTCCGCTGGATGAAGCGTGTGGTTCGCGATCCCGAGTGCGCGCCGCGTCGGATTCCGAAGGCTTTCTACGCCGACTGAGCCCTCGACGGAAACACGAGGGTAATACAGGCCCTCCTCCTGGACTCGCTCTTCCTGAGTCGCGGCTTTGTTGGAAATTGCCTGTTTGATCTGCGGGTTGGTCTGCAGCGCGTTTTGCACTGCCTGCCGCAGGTCAATGGCCAGAGCCGGAGATGCGCAAAGCAGCAATGCGCCCGGCGCGATGATCGTCCACTTCGTCGTCTTCATGTTACCCCCCTGGGTTGTTTAGGGGCTCCCCGTGCACCTGGGAGCCCGCACTGGTCTTCGAAGTCTATCCGTGCGGATGAGCCGCATGGGCGTGAGCGATCAGATGCTCCATGTGCGCAGTCTGGATCGCCGTAAAGGCAGCAAGATGCCCGTTGTCTCCGTTTGACACGCCTGCCGAGAAATGGGTTGCCAGCGGGCTGAGGCCGTTGACCGCGCCACCGTGACTCGGAACGTTGTGAAGGACCGCGTCGATCGGCGAAGCGTGACCCGCACCACCCGCCAGAGCCTCCGCGAGCACGTGTCCGACCTGGTGTCCCGCAGTGGCCTGCACCGCATCCGGAGCGGCATGCTGCTGACCCATCAACGCCTGCAGCTGGGCGGCGGCCGGCATATGAATTGCGGTCGCTACGATCGAATGGGTAGACCCGTGCCACGCCTGCTCTCCCGCCTCGTGCACTGCGAGCGCAGCCGGCAAGTGCTGAGGCCCGTGGTCAGTCGCGACGTGCGCCTGAGTGACCGAGCCGTGGGTCTGGTGCTGCGGCGCCATGTCATGGCTGAGCGGCGTCGCTGCCGGCTGAGTGACATTCGCGCTCAGATGCGGCGTTCCGGTGCTGAGAGCCGCCGGAGCGAACGTCTCGGTGTGTACTGTCCCGTGGTCGTGCAGCAACGACTGGATACCGCTGCCGAGGTGACCCTTTGCGGCGAGCGGCTCGCTGCTCAGTCCCGCAGCCGCGAGCACGCCCATCAGGATCGATGTCCTGCCCGAAGTCCAGGCTTCTCCGTTCCCGTGAACCCCGGTGTGGCTTGTGCTCGAAACCGGTGTCGCGCTGACCATCGATGTCGTGACGGCGTTGGACTGGACGACCGCGTTGGGGGTGGTCGCTGTTCCGCCGTCCACGACGTGGATCGTGGTCGATCCCGTTGTCTGGTCGCCATCGCCGTCGGTGAACGTCATCGAGACCGGGATCGTCACGTCCACCGTGGTCGACTGAGCGCCGACCGACACGAGGTCGATCTTACCCGAACCGGCACTGTCCGCGTACAGCTCGATGTAATCGATGTACGCTCCCGCTGGCGGATTACCCAGCGTGAACGTCGCATCGTGAGTCGTGTTGCCGTGCTCGGTGAACACCTCTTTGCTTCCGTCGGTGTAGTGCACCATGAATGTGATGGTGTCTGACGCGGTGTAGCCGACCAGCTTGAACGTCGCTGTCGCGGCGTTCGGAAGAGCGGTCGAGGGCGGCGTATACGGACCGGCGCCATCGTAGTCGGTGGTCTGGCTGAAGTCGAAACGCATGAATTCGCCAGTGGTGAAGTTATTGTTGTCGACGCCCCAGCCGATGGTCGATCCATTCACCGCTTTTTCAGTGACGTTTCCAGCGTTACCCGTCGCCAGCCAGGTTGCTTCGTTGAAGCTGGTGCCGACGGTCGTCCAACCGGAAACGGTCGAGAGAGGAGCAGCACCAGAATTGCCCGACAGGATCTGGTCTGTCGCGGGACCCGAACCGAACGCCGACGAGCTATCGATCGGAGTCGTCACGATCTTCCCGTCTAGCGGCTGCAACAGGTCGAACGTATACTGCCCGCTGGTGCCCGCACTGGGATCCACAGTGATTGTGAACACGGCGGTATCGCCGGAGCTCACAGTGCCACTGTGGTCTAGATCCGCATAAGCGGTGTAGACGTTCCCAACCTGACTTCCGACCAGCGCGTGGCCGCCGGAGGTGATTCCGGTCAAGTCCGGATTGATCGCCACAGACGCAAGGCCATCGGCGCCTGGAACCAGATGCAAGGTTCCAGTCGCTGTCGGATCTGCGGGATTGTCGTCCGCTGTCAGCGCCTGGATCGTGCCGACCGTCGGAACATCGTCGATGACGTTGATGGTGATGGTTCCGGTGGTGGTGTTCCCGCTTGCGTCGTGCGCCGTGTAGGTGAACGTCTCGACCCCGTTGACCGTGTCGGTGCCGTTGTTGGCAGTCGCCTCGGTCACCGGGCTGGTCAGCGTGTAGCTGTAGCTGCCGTCCGCATTGAGAACCAGCGTTCCGTGCGTGCCGACAACCGTCTCGGCCGTGTAGCCGGTCGCTCCGGTCACAGCCAGCTGGCCGGTCGCAACGTCCGACGAGCCCGGGCTCGATCCATGGGGAAGACCAGCCTCGTTGACCGTCTTCACCTGGTCGTCCGCAGGCAAGCTCACGTCGTTGACGTTGATCGTCAACGTCGTCGTCGACTTGTCCCCGTCACCGTCCGTGATCGTGTAGGTGAACGTGTCGGTCGCACCCGGAGGCGAGACCGAGTTCGCATTGCTCACATACGTGTAGGTGCCGTCCGCATTGAGAGTCAGCGTGCCATAGGTCCCGGCAATCGCCGTCCCCGCTCCGCCCACAACCGGCGTCCCAGTGTGGTTGCCCGCCTCAACTCCGGTCACCGCCCCACCAGCAGCCGCACCGTCCGCTCCAAGCACATCGTTGGTCAGCACAGTGCCGCCAACCGACGACCCCTCACTCACGCTGTTCACATCCGCTTGCGCAGTCGGAACATCGTCGATGACGTTGATGGTGATGGTTCCGGTGGTGGTGTTCCCGCTTGCGTCGTGCGCCGTGTAGGTGAACGTCTCGACCCCGTTGACCGTGTCGGTGCCGTTGTTGGCAGTCGCCTCGGTCACCGGGCTGGTCAGCGTGTAGCTGTAGCTGCCGTCCGCATTGAGAACCAGCGTTCCGTGCGTGCCGACAACCGTCTCGGCCGTGTAGCCGGTCGCTCCGGTCACAGCCAGCTGGCCGGTCGCAACGTCCGACGAGCCCGGGCTCGATCCATGGGGAAGACCAGCCTCGTTGACCGTCTTCACCTGGTCGTCCGCAGGCAAGCTCACGTCGTTGACGTTGATCGTCAACGTCGTCGTCGACTTGTCCCCGTCACCGTCCGTGATCGTGTAGGTGAACGTGTCGGTCGCACCCGGAGGCGAGACCGAGTTCGCATTGCTCACATACGTGTAGGTGCCGTCCGCATTGAGAGTCAGCGTGCCATAGGTCCCGGCAATCGCCGTCCCCGCTCCGCCCACAACCGGCGTCCCAGTGTGGTTGCCCGCCTCAACTCCGGTCACCGCCCCACCAGCAGCCGCACCGTCCGCTCCAAGCACATCGTTGGTCAGCACAGTGCCGCCAACCGACGACCCCTCACTCACGCTGTTCACATCCGCTTGCGCAGTCGGAACATCGTCCAGGATATTGATATGCAGCGTCGTCGAAGCCGTGTCGCCATCGCTGTCGGTGACGGTGACATTAAAGTTGTCGCCGGCGGCATCATTGCTGGTCGGACCGGCCAGAGTATAGCTGTAGCCGTACACGCCGTTGGTCAGAGTGACGGTCAGAACCCCGTCCGCGCCGGTTACGGTGCCGCCATGAGTCACATCTACGCCATCGATCACCAGCTTTCCGACAGTATCCCCGCCGGTCGTGATGTTGATCGTGCCGGTGGTCGTTTCGTTGGGCGAGCTCGGATCCGAACCGACCGGAAGCGCTGCCTCGTCGACCGTATCCCCGCCGGAGGTGGAGATCGTCGGAGTTGAATCGGGCAGCAGGTGAATCGTCACTGTGGCAGTAGACGTGTCTCCATCACCGTCGGTGATCTGGTACTGGAAAGTGACGTCGCCCTGTTCACCCGCGCCAGGCGTGTAGGTGAAGGTGCCGTCGCTGTTATAGACAAGCGTTCCGGAGCCGCTGAGCGAACCGCCGACGACATGAACGCCGGTGGCGAGGTTGACCCCGTCGGCGCCCTGCACGTCGTTCGCGATCACGTTGACGGTGACAGGCGCGTTCTCCACGCCTTGAGTTGCCGAGTCATTGTTCGCAGTCGGAACGTCGTCCGCGATATTGATGTGAAGGGTGGTCGAAGCCGTGTCGCCATTCCCGTCGGTGACCGTCAGCGAGAAGTTATCGCCAGCCGCGTCGTTCGGAGTTGGCCCGGACAGCGTGTAGCTGTAGCTGTAGGTCCCGTCGGCGTTGTGGGTGACGGTCAAGGTGCCGTCCGCTCCGACGACGGTTCCGCCGTTCGTCACGTTCACGCCGTTGACCACAAGCTTGCCGATTCCGTCGGGACTATTGATGTTGATGGACCCGGCAGTCGTTTCATTCGGCGAGCTCGGATTTGAGCCGACCGAAAGCGCCGCTTCATCGACGCTATCGCCGCCAGACGTGGAGATGGTTGGGATCGAATTGGCCATCAGGTGAATGGTCACCGTAGCGGTCGAGGTGTCGCCGTCGCCGTCCGTGATCGTATACTGGAAGGTGACGTCTCCACTCTCGCCGGTGGTCGGCGTGTACGTGAACGTACCGTCGCCATTATAGTGAAGAGCGCCCGTTCCCGTCAGAGAACCGTTCACCACCTGAACGCCAGTTGCGAGGTTTACACCGTCAGCGCCCTGGACATCATTGGCGATGACATTCACCGATACGGCCGCGTTGATGCTGGCCTGGCTGGCGCTGTCGTCGTGAGCAGTCGGCACGTCGTCGACGACGTGAACCGTCAGCGAAGCAGTCGCGGTATCGCCGCTGTGATCCGTGACGACGACCGCGAACACGTCCTGCGTGCTGTCGCCGGCCGTGTTGTTCGAAAGCGTGTAGCTGTAGGTGATCTCCCCGTTGGCCAGATTGATTCCGGTGATCGTGAGAACGCCGTACTGACCCTGGATCTGCTGGCCGACAGCGGAGACTGCAACGCCATCGACGGTGACGCTCTGAAGGCCATCGTTCGCGCTGAACACGATGGTGCCGGTGTTCGACTCGCTTGTGTCGCTGTTGTTGTTTGGATTGCCGTCAGCGATCTCGCCCGAACCGGCGGGCAGGCTTCCACGGGCGGGAAGACCCTTTTCGAACACCGACTCCGACGCGTCAACGACACCGAGCGGATTATCGGGAGTTTCGATGACAACGGTCGGAGGGCTATGGAGACCACCGGCCGGCTGCTCGAACTGCGGTGGCGTGTAGCCGAATTCGGTCGGCGGCAGCAGGTTGCCAAGCGGAACGCCCGGATCCAGCGGCGGAACATCGCCGGCGAAATTGCCGCCAGCGCTTTCGGGGGGGCCGGCCGCCGGCTTCGGCTCCGAATCGATGAGAAGAGCGGCAACGTTCTGCGCCGGCACCTCGACGTTGCCGATGAGGAACTGAGGCACGAAAATCGCGCCATCGGGAATGACCATCTGCGAACCGTCGGGCATGTGAACGACGAGGTCGCTTCCAACGACGTGCACATCGGACAACTGCACGCCGGCGGGGAGAGCCACGACCCCCGGCGGGAGATTTGTTGGCTGGGCCGCAGCCTGTGACGCCGCGGCGCCCGGCAGTCCGAGGTCGATCGTGAGGGTGCTTGAGGATTGCTGTCCCGAAGCATCGGCCACAGTGTATCCGAAGACATCCTGAACACCGCCAGGAGCGCCAGCGTTCGGGACATAATGGAATGTTCCGTCCGCGGTTATGGTGAGGACGCCGAAATGGCCCGTGACCTCGGCCCCGCCATTTGCGACGGCGTGCGGAGCGCCTGCGCCCTGAATCTCAACCACATGAGCTGGTGAGTGGGCAACGGTGTCGGCACCGTTCAGCCCGGTGTCGGTTCCCTGGCCGGTGATCACATTGCCGTTGGCCGGACCAGCACTGCCGGCTGGAAGCGAATCCACATCCGCTCGAGCAACCGTTGTGGTGTTGGCCGCGTCGGCCGCTTGGGACACGTTCTGATCGGTCATCACTTCCCCCTTGCAGCGTCTTCCGCAGTCTGCGGAGGACGCCAGATTTTGCTCACGAGACTGAGGTGGTCGCGGTTAACGGTTGAAAAAACTCGGTTAACGGCGGCTGCGACAGCCAGATTTCCTCAATCAAGAGAACACTAGTTTGGGAAGTTTGCAACTTGGTTTCGCCCACTGTGTCTTACAGGGACACCATGTCTCGCGAGCGACCCACAAGAAAATCGCGGTTAACGCATATGTAAATCTGATGTATCTTCATCATAACTATTGTTAAGCTGTGCTAGGTAACTTTAGCGAATTGCTGGAATAGAATGCAAATTCGAGCGTTTCAATTAGGAGAGTTACTTGGATAATTGCACCCGTGCTGGGGGTCTCGACTTAATGCGGCCTATTAACAAACTGTTAATATCTCGACCTCTTGTGGTCGATTACCCTGCGTCTGTGCGCAAGAGAACTCGTCCGGCGCGGGCGGAATCTGTCAGATTCTTCGTCCCGAATCGGGATTCCGGGCGCAATGGCAACAGGACTCGCCTTATCGAATCGCGAGTCGGCACCCCGCTTGTCGCGAGTCGCGCCACTATCTTTGGCGGTACGGGGCGCCTTTCGAAATCCTGTTTCGGGTTGCTGTCGCGGGTTAGCGCGTGGGTCTGGAAGTTAGAGCCGACAGCTTTGCGAGTTGCGCGCTCGAATCCAGACGCGACTGCATCTGGATACCGATGACGATCAACGTTCCGATGGCGATCGCGACGCCGTAAGGCACCTTCCTGTTCGTTCGCGCACGTGCGCGCGCGTTGGCGGGCAACGGGACGAACCTGCGCGACAACAGAATCAAGGCGAGAAGGCCCCCCGTCATCAGAACGGCGGGCACCAGGACGAGTGCGTGCTCGAAATCGGTCCACAATCCGACCGCCGCAAACAGTTTGACATCTCCGCCGCCCATAAAGCCCGAAGCGAACAGGAGCGTCCCGATTGCGAGGACAGCAGCGAAAATTGCGAAATTCTCCCAAACATCGAATGACCAGCCGCGCATCGTGATCCCGACGAGAGCGGCAACGATCACTCCGATTGGAAAGAGATTGGAGATCCTCAGTTGCAGGAAATCCTGGACACCCGCAGGGATCACGAGCGCGCAGAGTATCGCAATCAGCCACTCGGGAGTGCCAACGAAGAGATTCATCGCGCCTCGGCTTCCTTCAAATTGTTCGCTGCCCGCGCGAACCATGTATCGTTCACAGCGATGGCTCGAGAGAAAGCTGCAATTGCCCGCGCGTTCTCCCCTTGCTGCTCAGCAACCATTCCCGCGTCGTTCAATCGCGCGGCATAGGCTGAGTCGCTCTCGTTTGGCCGGCGGAGCGGCAGGTCTTTCGCGATGGCGGCGCGGGCCAGCTCCAGATTGTTGGCAATCCTCGCATCCTTCGGATCGATTTCTGCCGCATCCTCGAACAATTCCAAAGCGCGCGCCGGCTGACCCCGAAGCATGAAAGACCATCCTCTGTTGTTCAGAACATCCGGCTGCTGCGGCGAGAGCACGAAAGCTTCGGCGTAGGCGCGATCTGCGCAAGCCCAATCGCGTTCGATATCACACATCACGCCTTGCGCGTTCCAGGTGCGCCATGTCGCCCCGGGCAGTCCTACTGCCCTCGATACAAAGGCGCGAGCTTGCGCATAATCGTTCGCCTTCAGGGCGGAGATCGCCGCACGCTCGGCAACCGCAGCATCTTCGGGATGAGCCCGAAGCAGCGAACCATACCGGCTTTCCGCTTCGGCATAGTTGCCCTTCGCGAAGGCAAGGTCCGCCAGGAGCCGGTCAACTCTATAGCCCGAGTAACCGTCGCGCATTGCCTTCCCAAGGATCAGCCGCGCCTCTTCCAGACGTTCCACCTGTATGGCGTGCGCGGCTTCGTCGAGGACCGAGGCAGGCTGCGCCGTCGCAATTCCGGCGGCGAGCAGGACGGCTATCACGCCGGGCGCCGCGCTGCCGATCGGGCTATGTCCCGCCCCAGCAGCACCGTTATGCTGCCGGCAAAGGAAGGCTGCACGCTGCCGACTCCAAGCTGCGCCACCAACCGCTCAGCTCTTGCACGGTCTTGCGCTGGATAGAGAACAAGAGTCCGCTCCCTGACCGCGGGCGCATCGCCAATCTCAATCTTCTTCCAACCCTTTCCGAGCAGGCTCTGGCGCGTTCGAGCGGCAAGACCTTCCACCCGGGCCGCATTGAGCAGGCGCGCAGGCTGCTGGAGCGGAACGAACTGAACGGCCATCCTTTCGCCGGAACGCTGATCCAGCGAGGCCCAAACCGTTCCGCCGGTCGTAACGAGGGCCACCTCCCCAAGCGAAAGCCGCTCCAGACGCGGTCCATTTTGGTTGGCCGGCAGAGGTTCGATCGGAGGAGCTGAATCCTTTGCCGCTGTCGGCGCGAATTCGGCTGGCGCCGGGGCTGCTGCCGGGAGAACGACCGTCACGGACGAAGTCGCCATCACTTCCGGCGGGCGAGTCTTGCTCCTGGCCAGAGCTCGCTCCGTGGTGGCGGCGATCAATTTCGCATTTACATCGGCTTCGGCTCGGACCAGGGCGGCCTTGTCGCGCTCGCCCTGCAGATCGAGCACATCCGCCAGGTCATTGAGTAGCTGAGGACTGTCCGGCGCTGTGGCCAGTGCCGTCTCAAGCCATTTGCGCGAGAGATCGAGGCGGCCCATGCGCTGATAGGAAAGCGCAAGCCCCCTCAGAGCGCGCACGTCGGTGGGATTATCGCGGATCGCCTTTCGAAACGTCTCCATCGCCAGTGCGACATTGCCGACGCCGAGCTCCGCTTCCCCTACCGCAACGTCTCCGCTGGACGGCAGCGCACCAACCGATCGGATCTTCGTCTGCGGCGCGGGCGCAGTGCAAGAGGCGACCGTAAACGACAACGCAATGACGACCTTGGCTCCTGTTCGCATGGTCAGCCCCCGTGAAGTGCTGGAATAAGCGTTCGGACGACTCTGATCACTGCAGGCAGCATCAGCACCCCGATCATCACCGGCAGCATGCAGGCGACTAGCGGAATCGACAGCAATACCGGTAGCCGATGCGCCTTTTCCTCTGCGCGCATCCGGCGCCGCTCCCGCATTTCGCTGGCATAGACGCGGAGCGTCTGCCCAACCGACGTTCCCAATTTCGTCGACTGGATGAGCAAGGTTGCAAAGGCGCGGATTTCGTCTGCTCCGCTGCGGTCGGCCATTCGCCTGAGCGCGTCTTCCCGGCTCCGGCCGGCGCGAAGCTCAAGCACGACAATCCCGATCTGTTCCGCCAGCAGAGGATGGGAAAGGCTCATTTCGCGCCCAACCCGATCGAACGCTGCTTCGAGCGCGAGACCCGCTTCGACGCACACGAGCATCAGGTCCAGCGCATCAGGGAACGCATTGACGATCTCCCGCTCGCGGCGGTCCGCTTTCGCGCGAACCAGGAGTGACGGGAGGTACAGCCCGACTGCAGCGGAAATCATCAGCGTCAAATAGAGCTTGAAGAGTCCAGGCGATGAACCGCCGATCCAAAACAGAATCAGCGCAAGCACCGGAAGGCCAATCACGAGCGCGAGCCGAACGAGCGTGTAGACCCGCGGGGCGTAACTTGCCGTGAATCCTGCGGCCGCAAGTCTGCGCCGCAATGCTTCGTCCTTTGTGTCGGCAAGTGACAGCCCTGCCTTTTCGATATTGTTGACCAGCGTCAGCCACGCGGTGCTTGCATTCTCGCTGCGGAGCGAAGTCGCCAGCAAGGCCGACTCCTCCGTAGCCGAACCGCCGGAGAGCAGCCGCTTGCGAGTCGAACGGCGCGCGTCGAGGTAGCCTGCGCCCGCGTACGCAAATCCAGCAACCAGCACGAAGAGCGCGGTAAGCAGCGCGAACTTGAGGGCGGGGTTTGCGGCAATCAACTCAGCCATGTCACACCTTCAGGTCCACCATCTTGCGGATCGAAAAGAAGCCGATCGCGTAAAGAACGAGAAGCACGACGAAACCCGGCACGAATGCGGGGTCGTCGGCAACATCCAGATAGAATTTCGGATTGAACAGGAACAGCAAGGTGAAGGCGAAGACTGGAAGGGCCGAAAGCATGATCGCCGTCATCCTTCCTTCGCTGGATAGCGCCCTCACCTTCATCATCATGCCCGCTCGCTCACGGATCACCCGCGAAAGATTCTCGAGGATTTCGGCAAGGTTGCCGCCCGTCTCGCTCTGGATCGAAAGCGAGACCACGAACATCCTCATGTCTTCGAGGTCCCAGCGATCGGCCATCGCCGACAGCGCGTCGCGAAGATCGGCGCCATAGGTGACCTCGTCGACGACGATTCCGAACTCGGTCCCGATCGGGTCGGGCATCTCGACGGTCAGCAGATCAAGCGCTGCGGCAATGGGATGGCCCGCGCGCAAGCCTCGCACGAACACGTCCAGAGCGACGGGAAACTGGTCCTGAATCCGCCTGCGCCCCCGGGTGGCCTGCATTCGAAGCAGCATCAGCGGAATCCCGGAGCCGACGGCGATTGCGAAGGTCGCGATCAGCAGAAGGCGCGCGAATGAGACCGTGCTTCCGCTGGAAATCGCCAGCAGGATTAGGATGACGAAAATGATTGCGGGGGCGAGCAGCAGCAGTCCGAACAACCGCCCCGCGCCCATCCGGATCCTGGACGCGGTGACCATTCGATCGAACCGCAACGCAAGCGGCCGGAGCGCAGGAGGCGCGGTCGATGCGAGGTTCACGCGCGATTCGCGAAGCAGAGTCAGCGCCTCGCCTCGGGTCTTGCCCTGGCCGATCAGCTTGAGCCGCAGGTTTATCGCCTGGCCGTGCGCCCGGCTTGCCGTGAACCATGCCACAAGCGCTTCGACGGCGAGCAGAACCGCGCCGAAAACGCAAACGAGAACGATCGCTTTGATCCAGGTGCCGCTCATCAGTCGAGCTGCGCGTCCGGGCGGAACAAGCTGGCAGGCAGCCGGATTCCGTGGGTTGCGAACTGATCGACGAAGCGCGGCCGAATGCCTGTCGCCTCGAACTGGCCAAGGACTCGTCCTTCCGGATCAACCCCGGTTTGGCGGAAGCGGAAGATCTCCTGGATGGTGATCACGTCCCCTTCCATGCCGGTGATTTCGGAGACGCTCATCAGTCTTCGCCTGCCATCAGCCAGGCGCGCGACCTGCACCACAACGTGAATAGCCGACGCAATCTGGCCGCGTGCGGACCGAGCCGGTATGTCGATGCCGCTCATCCCGATCATCTGCTCCACACGAGACAGCGCATCGCGCGGAGTGTTCGCGTGAACCGTGGTCATCGATCCCTCGTGACCGGTGTTCATCGCCTGAAGCATGTCGAAGGCTTCGCCGGCGCGAACTTCGCCGACAATGATCCGGTCGGGCCGCATGCGGAGCGCGTTCTTGACCAGATCGCGCTGCGAAATCTCGCCTCGGCCCTCGATGTTGGCCGGCCGCGTCTCCAGCCGAACCACGTGCCGCTGCTGCAGCTGCAGCTCGGCCGAGTCCTCGATCGTCACAATGCGCTCACGCTCGTCGATGTAGGCGGACATCGCATTCAGCAATGTCGTCTTGCCCGATCCCGTTCCGCCCGAAATCAGCACGTTGCGCCGCGACGCGACCACCGCCTTCAGCACTTCCGCCAGCTGCGGCGGGATGCTTCCGATCTCGATCAGCCGGTCCATGCTGATCGGCACCCGGGCAAATTTCCGGATCGACAACAGCGAACCGTCGAGCGCCAGCGGCGGGACGACGGCATTCACACGGCTTCCGTCGGCGAGCCGGGCGTCGACCATCGGCGACGATTCGTCGATCCGTCGCCCGACGTCGGAGACGATCTTCTGGATGATCCGGACCAGATGCCTTTCGTCGCGGAAACGGATCGGGCTCGGCTCCAGAACGCCATAGCGCTCGACAAAGACGTTGGTCGGCCCATTGACCAGAATGTCGGTGATCGTCGGGTCCTTGAGCAGCGGCTCGAGCGGCCCGAGCCCAAGCAGTTCGTCGAGAACGTCACCCACCAGCTGCTTGCGCTCTGCAGCGTTCAGCGCGTGGTTCTGCTTGGCCAGCTCTTCGTGGATGATGTGCCCGACCTCGGCCTCGATCTGCTGCCTCGACATCTTCTCGAGAGCGGAGAGGTTGATGAGGTCGATCAGGCTCTGGTGGAGCTGGACCTTGAGCTCCGTCTGCGCATCGCGATCGGTGAAGGCTGCGGCATCGCCGATGGTGACGAGCCGGTGCTCGGCCTGGCGCTGCTCGGCTGTCGATGTCGCCTGATCGGCGGCGTCCTCAGTTCGTACCCGGCCTGGTTTGCGTACCTGCCACATCTTACCGCTCCAGACCCATGAATGCTGCTATTGCCGAATCGAGTGTATCGAGATCCTTCCCGATCGCGCTGCGCCGCTTCACTTCGCTGATGGGCACCCCGCGGTCGACGGCCACGCGCATCACCCCGGGCTCGTTCGCAACCGTGTAGGCGATATCGCGTCCGAGCGCGTCGCGAATGTCCGCTGGCTTGATCGTCTTCAGCTGAGATTTCTCGAACCGGTTGGCGACAATCCGCACTTCCAAATCCTGTAACCCCTGCGACGCCATGAGCTCCAGCTGCCTGCGCGCACGGTGCAAGCTCGGTATCGTCACGTCTGCAACCAGCAGGACCAGGTCCGAGCGGGCGAGCAGCGACAGCGACCAGTTGGTCCAGTTGGTCGGTACTTCCAGGAACACCGTCCCGAACTCGCGAGCCGCGATGTCCACGATCTGGAGGATCTGGTCGCTCGAAATTCCTTCCAGCGGCATCATCTCCGCTGGCGACGCGATCAGGTTCAACCCGCTTGGGTGACGTGAAGCGGTCGCTCGGACGAGAGCGCCATCCAGCCGGGCCCCGGCGTCAAGCAAATCCGAGACCGAAAGGTTGGGACGAAGACCCAGCTGGAACGCCGCGTCCCCAAACTGCAGGTCGAGATCGATGAGGCAGGTGTCGCGGCCGGCATTCGCTTCCCGCTCGGCAAAGCGTACCGCAAGCTGCGTCGCGATCGACGTGGCGCCAACCCCACCGACGGTCTTCACCACGCTGATGACCCTGGAGCGGCTCTGCCCCCCCGGCGTAGCGATCTGCTGATTCTGGCCGGACTGCTGATCCAGAAGGACCCGGATCGAGGTCTCGAGGTCGGTGAGGTCGAGCGGAAGCGGAAGCACGTCGTGAGCGCCGGCTCGCAAAAGCGACCGCACCAGCGCTAGCGGCGGTTCGTACGCCGCCGCGATCAGTGGGGTATCCGTGCTCGCCGCAAGCTTCTGGAAGCGCTTCACCGACGCGGGCGTTTCGGCGTCCACCTGGACGACGGCGATGGTCGCGTTGCTCAGCTCCTCCGGATCGATCCAGTCGGTGACGGGGACGAGAGACAGTTCGAGCGGAAGGCCGCACGCACGCGCGCCGGCAAGCGCTCCGCTGTCGCCGTTGGCGCCGGTGAGATAGATCTGCACCCCGGCCTGCCGCTGCTGCGGCTTCCACATCTTGGTGCCCTCGCCTGGTGTGAATGCACTCATGGTCCGCGCTAATTCCCTGTTGTCCCGCTCAGATCCTCGCCGGTCAGCGAGGCACTGATTGTGGGCATGTCGAAGCTTGCGCCGAACAGAAGCGTCGTAAGCGGTTGAAATGTCAAACCTGTTAGTTTGACTGTCACAAGCGGGGACACGTCGGGCCCGTCCGGATCCCCGGCGAATCCAAGGCCCACATTCTTGTAATCGATCTCAATATCGTTGTCGGCAATTGCCGGATCAATCTCCAACATCCGGTCCCTGATCGCCTTGAAGGCGGTCGTATCCGTTTTGGTGCCGCCACAAAATCCTCCCGCCGTCGAAACGCAGGTACAGCTGGCGGCAGCGTATGTGGTCGCCGTGGTGCATGCCGAGCTCGTGAAATAGGCTGTCGGCACGGCCGTGCCAGCGACGATGCTGTCGTTTGTCGCGAAGCTGTAGTTGAGAAGCCCATCGCTGGCGGAAGAGCCACCCAAGACCGGATTGGTCACAACCGCAAAGCGCGCGCCCATCTGGGTCGCCTTTTCGGCCTCATTATACTCCCACATGAAGCGGCCCACATCGAGGATCCCAAAGAGGAAGATGAGCAGCAGGGGAAGGACGAGCGCGAACTCCGCCGCCGTCGCGGCGCCTTCTTCTCGGACGAGGCGGCTAAACAGGTTCATGCCCCGATCACCGCCGCCTGGCTGGTAGCGTTCAGATTCAAGGTGGGGGTACCGAAGACATAGGACCCGAAGAGCATGTTGTACGGTACGGTCGCGGAGACGGTGACCACAGGCACGGCTCCCGGCTTTCCATCCGCGCCGTTCGGAAAATCGGCATAGACCCCGTTGTCAACGTATGAATCGCCACTGCTCTGATCGACGCAAGCCAAGGTAACTGTCGCCATTGTGTCGTCAGTCCACCCCGAAAGGCGCGACGTCGCGCTGTCGGTCGTGCCGGTCGGGTCATTAAATCGTGCAACCTCCTGAATTGAGGTTTGCGCCGCGCTGTCGATGCTACTCGAAGAGCAATCGTAATTGACCGTTCCGGTACTCGTGTCCTTAATTGGAAGGCGCGCCGCATAGCGCGCAGCGTCGCGCACTGCTTTCTGCAGCACATGTTCCGACTGGAAGTAATTGCCGAGCTCGAACGCGCCGAACATGAGCGTCAGCAAGATCGGCAACACGAGCGCCATTTCCGCAGCGGCGGACGCGCTTTCGTCGCGGAAGAGGTGAAGCAGCCGCATCATTCGATCAGGTACGGCACGCTCTTCTTGATGAGCTGCACCGCTCCAGAATTGGTCGCATTGTCGGTTTCGCCGATAATCTCGACGTAGACGTCGCTGTTGGAAGTGCGTACCCCGACAGTGCGCGGCTCTGACGGTTCGACGAGGAATACGTCGATCCACTTCTGCACGGCCACGTCGGTCGTCTTGCCCTTGAGGCCTTCCGCGGTACAGTTGATGACCGCTACGCTGAGGACCCGGCGGTCTCCGTTCGTCGAGCTGGGGGTAATCGCAGTCGGCTCGCCGGCGAGCTTCGCCGGATTTGGAGAGGCAGTCAGTGAACTCGATACAGACGAGTTCAATGACTTCAAACGTGTGGCGGCATTAGCCATTTCCCACTGGTATACTTTGTAACGTGTCGGCGTGGTCGTTCCGAACCAACTTTGCAGGTTCGCGTTCAGCGTCGTCGGATTGGCAGTTTCAGCCGCAGAATAGCTGGCCGAAGTTCCAGCATTGGATTTGAAGTAGGCATAACGGTCCCAGTTACCATCGCCGATCAATCCATTGGCACAAGTCCCCGTGCCGTCGCTCTTGAACGAGTGACACGCGTCCTCCGGGTAGCCCATGGGATCGATTTTGCTGATCTCCGTATCGGTCAGGGGGATGTGGGAGGTGCCTGCCGTCGTGATGTTCGACGAGCCGGGATACGGATTGGTCCCCTCAAGCCAGCCTTTCTGGTTGCCGGCAGAAGAACCGACGAATCCCAGCTGACTGAATGCAGCGCCATTGCCACGAAGGAGCAAATCTTGTCGAATATTTGCGGAGGGTGGACAGGACGAGCCGTTGCTGCCGCACGCGCTGTTAACGCTCGTGTAAATCCCGAAGCGCGTGTTCAGCGCATCGCGAACGGAAATCATATTGCCCGGATCGGTCGTGACGCCGGTTTCTTGCACGCAATCACCAGGCACGGTTGAGGAGCCGAGCTCCTTACCCAGTACCGACGCGCCGTTGCCAGCGTTGGTTGCCAGGAATCCAAAGTTTCCCGGACCATAACTGCCGCCGCCATCGTTCGAAATCAGGCGCATGCCGTCCCCGATGTAATTAGCGACGGTGAAATCCGGATCGGTACTTTCCTTTGGGTTGCAGAACATGACCGGCGGCACTTTGCAGATCGCCTGGTTCAATCCCGCGAAGGCGGTGGCGCTAATCGCCCCTGACGAAAGCGCTCCGACGACCGGAGTCAGCGCGTAATTGGCGGTGCGGGAGTCGACGACCACCATGACGAATTTCGCGTTCGAATCGTCGGTAGCCGCGGTAGTATGATTGATGTCCTGATAAAGCCGCACGCCGTCAGTGGAATTCGCGGCGCAGCCGGAACCCTGAGTGACGGTAACCGCGACTCCGTTGCCGTCGTTTGCCATTAGCGTCTGGTTCGACACCATGCCGACGGCTGCCGCACGGGCGCGATCGCACGCCCCCGTTCGTCCGTCGAGCTGCGTCGCCGCTGCTAGAGCAGCATGGTCCGCAGCGCTCTGAAGCTCGGTGTCCATGCTCGCCATGCGAGCATAATCGAACGCGATTCCGCCGGCCGCGATGAGGCCAAAAAGGGAAAGCGCGACGGTCGGGGCGACCGCCCCGCTGGTGTTTTCAAGAAGTCTCGTGGCCGAGCACCTTCTCATGATTCATCCCTAGCGTCCGCCCCCGGAGCCGCCGCCACCCGAACCGCTGCCGCTCATCGTCGACTCGGTCTGGACCGGCTTCACCTTGCCTGTGCGGTACGCTTTGACAGCATTCGCTTGGAGTTCGCCGCTGCTGCCCGGTTGCGCGGCGCCCTGAGCATAGACCGGCTCCGGATTGATCGTCTGGATCGCGTTGTCGTATTTCACGGCCTCGCCGAAACCAGGCGCCATGGCGCCGGTGGACTGGTTCACCGTGTCGCAGGAGGCGAGAAGAAAAACGGCCGGAACCGCCAGCACCAGCAGTTTAGAGGACATGGCCGTAATCCTTTTCGAAGCCGGTGGGTTGGCGTTCAGCCGATCCGCCGCCGGCCGGAGCAACGGCGGTGGGTGGCGGTGGAGGGGGTGGCGAAGCAGTCGGCGCCGGCTGGTAAAGCGGGAGCTTGCCCAGCTGCGGCACACCCGCGTCGGTGCGCCCGTTGAGGAACAGGTCGGCCTCGCCGGGAGGCGCCGCAAGATCGGTCGGAAGCTTCATCGCCTGCTCAGGAACCGGCCGCACCAGATGCGGTGTGATGATGATCACCAGCTCCGTCTCGTCATGCTGGAAACCGGTCGAGCGGAACAGTGCGCCGATGATCGGAAGCGATCCGAGCAACGGTACCTGGCGTATGGTGTCGGAGAAATCCTTGCGAATCAGCCCGGCCAGAGCGAACGATTCCCCATCGCGCATCTCGACGACGCTCTTCGCACGGCGGGTCTGCAGTCCGGGAATGGTGAGGTTGTTGATAATGATCGAGGCGGATGGGTCGATCGAGCTCACTTCGGGAGCGACTTCCAGGTTGATCACGCCGTCTGCCAGAACGGTCGGCGTAAAGGCAAGGCTGACTCCGAACGGCTTCCATTCCACGGTGATTGCACTGCCGCCGCCGCCTGTGCCGCCATTCCCTTGCGCAACCGGAACCGGGAATTCGCCGCCGGCTAGGAAGCTCGCGGTCTGGCCCGAGAGCGCGACCAGTGTCGGTTCGGCAAGGGTGGTTACGACTCCCTTCTTCTCCAGCGCATCGAGCTGGACTCCGAAATTCGCTCCGAACGCGCGGAATGTTTTGGAAATGATAGCGAAGCTGTCGGTGATCGCGCCGTGCAGGATTTGGGTGTTGGTCACCTCCCCTGTAGCGCTGTCGACGACCGAATGAGTCGACAGCCCACCGCCGATGTCGCCCTTGACCGAACTGCCCAGCCCGGACCAGTTGAGCCCGAACTGCTTCATCGCCGACCGGTTCACTTCGGCAAAGCGCACATCCAGCATCACCTGCTGGGCGGATCCGATCGAGAGAAGATTGACTACCTTGCCCGGCGCGTAGGTATCCGCCAGCTGAACCGCGCGGTCCGCGGTCGGTGCGTCGGGAACGATGCCCTCCAGCACGATCGAATCATTGGATATGCGAGCCCCGATCGTGGAGTTCGGCATCAGCTCGGCAAGCTGCCGCCGAAGGCCGATGACGTCCGGGCCCACGGCCACGTCCATCACCGCAATCAAATGCCCCGCGCGGTCATAGAGGGTGAGGCTCGTCGTCCCCATCTTCTTGCCGAGCACGTAGAGCGAGTTGCTGGTCAGCGGCAGGACGTCGGCGATATCCGGATTGCCGATCAGCGCCTTCGAATAGGGCCGGTCGGACCGGATCACCTGGCTCTTGTTGACCGGAACATCGAGCTCGCCCGCGTTCACCCCCTGGGCGACGCTGATCTGGGCCGAAGCCGGAACCGCCGCGACCAGGGCGGCCGCGGCGCAGGCGAGGGGAATGACCCCCTTAAGCAATTTGCGAGTCATCATCCCCCCACCGTGTAGTTGTCGCCCTTGGTCCCGCGGTAAACCTGGATATCGTCGCCCTTCGGCTTCGCTGGAGCCGCTTTCTTCGAAGCTGCGTGCGCGACATGCGCCGCAGGTCTCGGGGCGGAAGGCGGCGGCGCGGCATAGGCCCCCGCGCTTGCCGCCGCCGGATAATGGACGCCGCCGTAGAGGCTGTCGCGAAGATCGTTGAGGCTGACGGTTTCCACGACCGGGTTGGTCTGGTCGCCCGGCTTGCGGAGAACCAGGCTCAGAGTCCCGACCTGCTGACCGAGAGCGAGCTTCTGGGCGCCGACCTGGTCGACCAGCAGGGTCGCGGTCTTGCCCTGGATCGGCTTGCCGTCGGCGCCTTTCGCGTCCTGGCCGATCGCAAGCACCCGGACATTCTGCATCAGAACGTCGGTGACCGGGTCGTCGCGCCCGGCGATCGAGCGCGTGATCAGAATGTCGACGGAGTCGTTGGGCTGGATGAAGCCGGCCACTCCCGACACGTCGTTGATCCGGACCGAGGTCGCCCGCATCCCGGCGGGCAGAAGCGCAGCGATCGAGGCGCCCTGTCCGGGCGCGGAAATCTTTGCCGGCAGGATGGGCTCGTTCGGCTGCATGTCCGCGAGCACGACCCGTTTTTGCCCGGGCGGGAGGATTTCGTTGAGAGTGTGGAAGCTTCCCGGTGGAAGCGCGGAATTGGGATAATCGGCAAAGCGGATCTTGTCCGCTGTCAGCTCGGTTCCGTAGGTAAGCGGCCCCGTGGCGACCGCCACCGGCGTCGTTCCGCCGAGCGCCGCATTCTTCTGCGACGCGAGAAGATAAGTGTTCGCCAGGTAGACGGCGACTAGGCCGAAAACAATTGCGACCGCCAATGCGATCGCCGTCTGCCGTCTCAACATAATTGGCGCCCCCCGACGCAGTGTTATGAGCGGGATAATGCCACCTTCCGGCTCAGGTTAATAGTGCCGGAAGTTAATGGGGCCGCCCCGAAAGGAACGGCCCCACTAAAATCAGCCGCAGGTCGAACCAGCGGTGCTGATGCAGGTCGACGCATTGTTCATCGCGCCGGCGATGGTCTGGCCAAGCAGGATGGCGGCGGCCGCAATGGCGGTGCCGACGATCGCGAGGATCAGCGCATATTCCGCCGCCGAGGCGCCGGAGTCGTCCTTAAGCATGTTGATAAAAGTCTTCATGGTCCGTTCCTTCCTTCAAGCTCTTGCACCCGGCTTGCCGGGAGCCCTGGCTTCGCGGTGATCGGGGGAATCGAACTCAACTAAGCGGTTATTGCACCGTGATATTTTTCCGCGGTGTGCCCCCGCGCCCCCAAGCGCTCAGCTGTCATTGGGCTGCCCCCGCGTTAAGGAAGTGTCAACCGTAACTGTTTAAATCTTGTTAAAGGACAAGGTTGCAGACTCCCCGCCTAACTCATTGTTATTGAATAGGAAAGTGACCATGTAATCCAGGTTACAGGCTGTTAAGATTGTCCCGTTTTCGGACGCTTTGTCGTGTTCCGGGCACAGTTTTCCACAGCCCAAGCCCGCAGAATCGTTGCGCTTTTGTCACGACCCCCACCCGATTCGCGACTCGGAATCCTGGGCTGTCCGTTGACGTGCCAAGTCTGCCCAAGGAGTATCCGCTCGCGCAGAGACGCCGAGACGCAGAGGGGTCGCAAATGAATCAACTGAACCGGATTAGCGGCGATGTTTTGGATCTTTCCATTCGTCTTCACCGAGAACTCGGGCCCGGGCTTCTGGAGTCAGTTTATGAGACTGTGCTTGCCGGAAAGCTGATTGAACTTGGATATTCGGTCGATCGGCAGAAGCCGATCGACATCCAATTCGAAGGTCGGCGTTTCGAGGCGGCGTTCCGTATTGATTTACTTGTTGACCAGCAGTTGCTGGTCGAGGTCAAATCCGTTGAACGGCTAAATCCGGCCCATTCGAAGCAGCTGTTGACTTACCTGCGCCTTACGAACCTTCAACTGGGATTGTTGATCAATTTCGGAGGCGCCACGCTTAAGGAAGGGTTCCGACGGCTCGTCAATAACTACGACCCCTCTGCGTCTCAGCGTCTCTGCGCGAACTGAAATCCGGCGTTCGGGCGAATTACGGCTTAGGCCGGCACGCGATGCCGGTAGGTCACGTTTACCCGCTTCGACAAAAGCAGGTAGGGCAACCACACGAACACGCTGATCAGCACCTTCTCCACATTCCCGTGCAGCAGGTTCTGCAGGGCGGCGGCAACTGCAGGCGGGATGTAGCCCACACTTCCAAGAGCCTTGGCCGTGATCACCTGCATCGCCACGTCGGCGACCCAGATCGCAGCCAGCAGCCTCGGGAACATCGGCGCGCGTCGCAGCGCCGCGACGAAGGCGATTGCATAAAGGCTGGTGAACAGCACCTCATCGAACGTCATCGTGAAGTGGAGGACGGAAAGCCACGGGGGCACCGAACCGGCAACCGGAGGCATGGCCGCGAGATACTCGGCTGCTCGCACGGGGACGTTGAGCAGGATCCCGATCAGCAGCGACACCATGATTCCGCTGGTCCCGTAAAGCGGGTGCGCGCGGGCCAGCGCGGGCGGCAGCGATCTCCAGCGTCCCACCCGCGCGAGCCGGGTCGCCGGCTGCGGCTGGCGATCGCCGTCGGCGAACCAGCGAAGCGCGAGCACTGCCGAGGCGAACGGCGCCAGGATCAGGAGCACATAGGGCGCGACCACCGGCAATACGCTCTCGCCGGGGTGGAGCGTCGGTGCGGTGGCGATCCGGACTGCGGACAATAGTCCGGCGACCAGCAGCCAGCCCTGGAAGATTCGATCGAGCCGGTTTTCAAGCGTCAGCAACACCGCCGCGGATCGGTCTCTCATTCTGTCGGCAATCCGATCGAACATTCCGCGGGGCTCCTGTTATCCGCCTAACTTGCCCCGCGATCGCTTTCCACAAGGTAAACGCCCGCTCCCGGTTAGAATGAACCAGTCTTCACGTCGGTTCCTTTTCTCGGAGTTGAATTGGCCGGCCCGAACGGCGATGCAGTGGCAGGGGGCGCGGTCGTGATCGCTAATCAAGTCATGGCAACCAAGCTTCAGTGGCCGCTGGCTGCCGCAGCTGCGGCAGCCCTGTTGCTTTGGCCCGCGATTTATAACGGCTTTCCCGTCGTGTTTCCTGATACCGGCGCATATCTCTCCGTCGCCTGGGGCCACTTTTGGACCATGGACCGGTCGGGATTCTACGGCTTTTTCCTACGGCCCCTCTCGTTCCTTCCCGCTCTTGCCCAACTGTGGATCGCGATTGCCCTCCAGACTGTGGCGATCACAGCAGTGATTTTCATGGTGTGCCGCAAGATGCTGCACCCGTTCCCAGCCTTTCATCTACTCGCGATCGTCGCGCTGCTCTCAATGTTCACTCCCCTTGCTTGGCATGCCGCGCAACTGATGCCCGACGCCTTTACGGGAATTGTCGTCCTTCTGGTCTGGCTCGCCTGCTCTCGGGACGTTTCGGACAGTGGCACGCCGACTCTATGGTTCGCGGCCTATGCAGCAGGACTCCTGCACTACACTCATGTGGTACTCATTGTTGTCGCTGGGGCTGCCACGCTCCTCGTTCAGCTTGCGCTTCGAACTTCGGCGCTTTCGGTCGTCTTGAGGCGCGGGTGCGTGTGTGCGGCAATGGTCGCTTCGATCCTTGGAACCCAGGTGGTGGCAAACGGAGCGTTTCTTGGGCGGTGGTCGCTCGCACCTTTGGGTCCCACGTTCGTCTTCGCGCGACTTCACGAAGATGGATTGGTTCAACCTTGGCTCGCCGAGCATTGCCGTGAAGGGGAGACGCCAAGGCTCTGCCACGTAGAGGGATCGCTGCCGCGCGGGAGCCAAGAGATTCTTTGGCGGAACGATTCGCCGGTTCGCAAACTCATTCTGGAGTCTGATCACGCCGATACAAATCGCCAGTTCGTGTCGGAACTTCGGAAAGCTTCGCTTGGCGCGATTGCAGAGCGACCATTCAAATTCGGCGGCGACGCACTGGAAAATTGGGGGCAGCAAAGTATTCACTTCCAGGTACTGGACGACGAGTGCCCTGAGGTGTGCCGAGCCCCTTCCGCGGCGCTCTATGGGTGGATTTATGCTCTTCGGCCCACGTTGCTCGCGCCGCTTCTTAGATCCCGTCAGCTGACGGGTAGCATCCCCAAATATCTTATTCGTTCGGTTACGACTCCTGTACCGATCTTGACGCTACTTCTGATGCCTTGGTTCCTTGCACAAGCGGCTCGCCGGCGCGACACACTGTCGTGCAGCCTTCTCGCGGCAGTGGCGGCAGCGCTGCTTGGGAACGCGCTTATTACTGGTGCGCTCTCAGACGTACACGATCGCTACCAAAGCAGGGTCGTTTGGCTCGCTCCGCTCGCAGTAATTCTGGTAGTGATGCGCTTACGCTCATCGCAGCAATGGACCGCGGCGGATTTATAAGGAATTGGCCCAGTAGCGGACACCCCCGGCGAAAGCCCTTCCATTTGCTGGGAAAATTTCCATAGTCGCCGGAAACAGGAGGGGTTCCATGCGACGACCGCCGTGGGTTTATTGGTGCTGCTTGTGGGGTGTAGGCTCGGCCGTCGCGATAGTAAGCATCATCAGTGATCTGTTCCGTCACAGCCTTTCCCAAGTCGTGGGACGTGATTTCAGCAATCTGTGGGTCGCGGGGAAGCTCGCACTATCCGGTCAGGTTTGGGCGGTTTTTAATCCCGACGGCTTTCGCATTGCCCTTCACGATTACTTAGGCATGCTGTCTCTGCAGAACTACAGCTACCCGCCCCACGCACTCTTCATTGCGGTCCCCTTCGCGCTACTTCCTTATTACGTCGCCCTCGCGCTTTGGACATTCTTGGGAGCCTCACTTTTCATATTCGCTTCGCGACCATTCCTGCCCAAGGAATTTCCACGAGTGCTGGCCATTTTGACACCAGCTGCCACCCTAAACATCTGGAACGGCCATTACGGATTTCTTTTCGGAGCTCTGTGGCTTCTCTGTTTCCATAACCTTCGCATGAAGCCATCAAGTTCAGGCTTGGCCGCAGCGGCACTCACATTCAAACCGCACTTAGGCCTGTTCATCGCGCTGGCGGTATGCACGAAGAGGCGCGCGCTCTTGGTCGCAATCGGGGGTACTATCGGTCTCATAGTTATAAGCCAGCTTGTGTTTGGAGGCTGGGCGGACTTCCTGACTCGCACCGTTGCAGAACAGAATCACATCCTGACGAATCCGGACCAAAGTTTTTACTTCCTGATGATGCCCTCGGCCTATGTTGTCTTTGGGCGGGCTTGGCTTGGAATCGCCATGCAAGTTTTGATTGCCGCCACAGCACTCGGACTTTTGATTAAGAAGCCAACGCTCGATCCGTTTGCCTTGTCCACCGCAACTTTCATCATTGTACCTTACTGTTTCGGTTATGACATGAGTGTGGCGTGCCTCGGCTTCGCGATTATGCTGTATTCCAGATGGGCGGAGCTTCGTTGGCCGGCGCGCATCGCGCTTTCTGGAGCATTTCTAAGCCCCGAGATCACATATTTCTTTGGCTATCCCGTCCCGTTTCTGCTCCTGGCCGCTCTAGCCGTTCAACTGAAGGAGGGGCCTCTTCCAGTGGAAGATCAGACGAATGCCCGCAGCCCGTCAGCTAACAAAATTTTCGCGCAGAGACTTCCTGCTAGCGCCTGAAGCGGCTTTTTTTGCCGCATGCTCCTAGCCTAGAAATCTGAGATTACGCCCCGCCCGCCATCAAAATCCCGCGCAGGCGCGCGTTGAAGGCGTGGGCTTCTTCGCCCTGGATCGGCGATTGCACCATGTTGACGGACAGCGGGTTGACCAGCCGCCCGTCCTTGTGGACCTCGTAATGGAGGTGCGGGCCGGTCGCGAGGCCGCTGGCGCCGACATAGCCGATCACCTGGCCCTGGCGCACGGCCTCGCCCGGCTGCGCGGCGATCCGGCTCATGTGGCCGTAGAGGGTTTCGATCCCGCCGGCGTGGACGATCTCGACCGCGCGGCCGTAGCCGCCGCGCCAGCCGGCGCTGGCCACTCGTCCGTCGGCTGCCGCGACGATCGGCGTTCCCCAGGCTGCGGCGAGGTCGACTCCGTCGTGCATCCGCATCGTGTGGAGGATGGGGTGGAATCGTTCGCCGAAGCCGGAGGTCACGCGGCCCGCGACCGGCATTTCCATGCCCTGCTCGGCGCCCAGGGTCTGGGCGTCCACCCACCGGGTGCGGTTGCCGTCGGTCCATTGCATCAGCTCGAGGTCGCTTCGACCGGCGCGCGCCAGGCCGGCGTAGACGAGCTCGCCGAGCCGCCCGTTCTCCCGGTCGATGATGAGGTCGAAGCGGTCGGCGACGCTGAGGCCGGTGTTGAGGTTGATGGCGCTGCCGATTGCGCGGACGTAGGCGCGGCCCTGGTCCTCGGGCACGCCTGCCGCCTTCAGCGACTGGGTGAGGTCGGTTCCGACGGTGCCGGTGATGCGGAGCGGCTGGTTCGGGTCTTGCGCCGGCTGTACGGCCGGAGCGGCTTGCGGCGGCAGGATTGGCGCGCGGATGGGGACTGCAATGGCGCTGGTGACTGCGGCGGCCTGCAACGGTTGCGGCTGGGCCGATCCGCTTCGCGTTCCCGCAAAGGCTGTCAAGCCGATGGCGATCGCCGCGGTGGCGGCGGCTGCGGCGAGCAGCGATCCGCGGTGTTCCCGCGCTGGGAGTGTCAGCTGCACTGAGATTGCCCCGCCCGTATCGTCTAGTCCCCGGTTCTTGCACGCTTTTCCCGCCGTTAGGGGGGTGGGGTCAAGGGAATTTAAACCGCATGCCTCGTTGCGGGACGGTGCGGGACGATTCGGGTGTGGGTAATGCGCGGTGGCACTCGGACGGTGCGGGACCTCCTCATCCTAAAGCAACGACTCCTTAACCACCCCTTGCGACTTTGAGTGTCAACGGAGGCGGCGTGGCGGCTCTACTGGCGCAGATTGTAACGGAGAAGCGGGCCGGAGATGCTCGCCGATCCAGCCGGCGCGGCCTTCGTTTGCGGGTTGCGGCTTCCGTGGCCGAAGCTTCGGCCGACGCACTGATTCACAATTTATCGGAAGAGGGCCTTCTTCTCGAGACGGCAACTCCCCTCCAAGTCGGCGATCGTGTCGAGGTGGAGCTCCCGCGTGCGCGCGGCGCGGCCGCCGTGGTCATGTGGACGCGTGACAATCTTTACGGATGCAAGTTCGAGCGTGAGATCTCCCGGGCGACGGTGAGCGCAGCCTTGCTGCTGTCTCCCGCCAAGATCCCGGCGCTGAGCGTCGGCGGGATCATTGATTCCACCGAGTCGGCTCCCGAGAACCTCTTTCGGATCGATCCCGCGCCAGCCGGCACGACCCAGCGCACACGCGTTCTGCTTCTTGTCGCGCTGTTCGCGTCGTCGATCGTCGTTGCGCTGTTTGTCTGGGCTTTGCTCGCGCTGCCGCTTGCCTCGTAGATCCTCTTAAAGCCGAAACTCAACCACGCGCTGGCGTTGCTCACCAAGCTTCGCGATGCCGAGGTGCATTTCGTCACCCGGTTTCAGGAAAATCGGATTGGGCTTCTGACCTTCGCCCACTCCCGGCGGAGTGCCAGTAATCAACAGGTCACCCGGGTGAAGGGTGATGAAGCGGCTGACGTAGGCGATGCACTCCGCGACCGGGAAGATCATGGTCGAGGTGTTGCCGGTCTGCATCCGCTTTCCGTTGAGGTCGAGGAACATGTCGACGTCCTGCGGATCGCCGACCTCGTCCGGAGTCACCAGCCACGGTCCGACCGGGCCGAAGGTGTCGCAGCCCTTTCCCTTGTCCCACTGCGAGCCGAGTTCCTTCTGAAAGCGGCGTTCCGAGACGTCGTTCGCGAGCACATAGCCTGCAACATGATCCAGTGCCCGGCTTTGCTCGACATAGCGGCAGGTCTTGCCGATGATCACGCCCAGCTCGACTTCCCAATCTGCCTTGCTGTGGTCGCGCGGCAGCATCACGTCGTCGTTCGGGCCGGTGAGGCAGGAAATCGCCTTGGTGAAGAAGATCGGCTCCGGCGGCGGATCCAACCCGGACTCTCGGGCATGGTCGGCATAGTTGAGACCGATGGCGATGAACTTGCCGATCCCGTTCACCGGAATTCCGTAGCGTTGCTCGCCCTCAATCTTCGGAAGCGACGCGGGATCGATCGCTTTCAAACGTTCGATCGCCTCGATCGTGATCGTTGCGGGCGTGAGGTCCGCGATGTGGGCTGAGAGGTCGCGGATTGCCCCGTCGGCATCCAGCAGCCCCGGCTTTTCCTCGCCGGGCCGGCCGTATCGCAGAAGCTTCATTGGTTATCCTTCGAAAATGGAGAGGTGAATTTCGCCCCGCCAGTCGACGGCTACCAAGTCAAGCGTCTTCGGTTCCGTACAGCTTCAGAAATGCGTCGGCCCCGAGTGTCGCGACGCGTTCGATATCCACATCCTCAGGGCCGGTGATCACGCCGATCAGCCGCCGCTCAAAGAAGTCCCAGTCGTGAAGACCCTTCCAGTGCATCAGTGCGACCCACGGATCGGCTTGCTTCAGTCGGCCCTGGTCCATCAGGACTTGAAGCTGAGCGGCGATCTTCTTGAAGGCAGGATGGATCACGCCTTCATAGAACTCCTTTCCCATCGTGGAGCAGGGCGGCTGGTTCACGATGCAGCGGATGTTCGCGACCGGCAGGGACGACAGCTTCTTCTTCAGGTACGCGGTCCCCAGCTTGACCAGGCCTTCGCGCAGGTCCGGCTCCTCGTGAAGCTCGTGCATGATCCTGTCGAACTCACTGGCAACCTGGCACTGCAGAACGGCCCTGAGGAGCTCCTCTTTCGACGAGAAATAGCCGTACAAGGTCGCCTTGGATCCGCCGAGGCGATCCGAAATCGCCGCCATGGAGCAGCGATCGTAGCCGAGCTCATTGAACGCCTCGGATGCGATTCGCACAATCTCGTCGCGCTTTTCCTCTGTCCTGACCCGAGCCAAACCGAGCTAACTCCCTGAAATTTATAACAGTACATGTCAGTTCAGTTATGCGTTGACAAGAGTCGACTCGATAACTAAACCGTACGGTACAGTTACACGAACGCAACAGGTTCGTCAAAAAGCGTAAAAAAGGGATCAATTGCAATGCAAAGCCTCCGGGCAACGCGGATTCCCCGCGCAGCTCTTCTATTGCCTCTGCTCCTGGCGAGCGCCTGTGCCGCGGTTCCGAACCTCGGGCCGAAGCCGCTGCCGAACGCCGAGAGCGATTATGCGTCGTCAGCATCGCTAGCCGGTCCCCAATCGGCGTGGCCGGCCGACGGCTGGTGGCGCCGCTATAGCGACGCGCAGCTCGATCAGCTGATGACCGAGGGACTGGCCGGTTCGCCCGATCTCGCGGCCGCGGCAGCCCGTTTCCGGCGCGCACAAGGCCTGGCGCAGGCCGCAGGCTCGGCGCTCCTTCCGTCAGTGAATGCGACCGCGTCTGCTACAGAACAGAATCCGAGCCAGAACAACGGCCTTCCGGTGCCCGGCGGCTGGTACAGCAGCGGCTCGGTCGCAGGCGGGATCACCCTCGACCTGGACCTGTTCGGCAAGAACCGCGCCGCGCTTCGGGCCGCGAAGAAGGATGCGGAAGCCGCCGAGTACGATAGCGAAGAGGCGAAGCTGGCACTCACCACCGGCATTGCGTCGGCCTATGCCGATCTGGCGGCGCTCTACGCGCAGCGCGACAATCTGGAGAGCGCGCTCGACATCCGCACCCAGACGCTGAAGCTGGTGCAGCAGCGGGTCACCGCTGGCTTGGATAGCGATGCCGAGCTTCGTCAGGCCCAGGCGAAAATCCCGCAGACCGATGCAGATCTCGCGGCCACCGACGAAGCCATTGCCAACGAAAAGCACGCGCTGGCCGAGTTGGTCGGCGCCGGCCCCGATCGCGCTTTGTCGATCAATCGACCGGCAATTGCCTCGCTTCAGGCGCAGGGCATCCCGGCCGACGCGTCGATCGACCTGATCGGCCGCCGTCCCGATATCGCCGCTGCCCGTGCCCGCGTCGAAGCCGCAGGCGAGCGGATCAAGCAGGCGCGCGCCGCATTCTATCCAGACATCAACCTTGGCGCTCTCGTCGGATTCCAGGCCATCGGACTCGGCAATCTGTTCAAGAGCGGTTCCGAATTTGCCAGCGCCGGCCCCGCAGTTTCCCTCCCGCTGTTCGAGGGTGGCGCTTTGCAAGGCCAGTACCGCGGTCGCCGCGGTGAGTATGACGAGGCCGTAGCCCTCTATAACGGCCAGGTCATACAGGCGCTTCGCGAAACCGCCGACGCAGTGACGAGCGAGCAGATGCTCGCGAAGCGTCTGGCGGAATCGAAAAGCGCGCTGGCCGCCTATGAAGACGCGCTTCGCCTCGCGCAGCTGCGTTACCAGCACGGGCTGTCGACCTATCTCGACGTGTTGACCGCGCAGGAGAGCGTCGTCAGCGCCCGCCTCACAGTCGCGGAACTCCAGACCCGCGCCTTCACCCTCGATGTGCAACTGGTCCGCTCTCTCGGGGGCGGGTTCCAGACAGCCTGAATTTACCCGGAGCAATGACAATGGCCGAAAGAGATCCCAACGAAACGCTCGCCGGCGAGCATGAAGAAGTGCAACCGACCCAGGCTGAAAAGGCAGCGGTTACGCAGGCCGCTGACCCGCGCCGAAAGAAGGCGCTGCTTGGGTTGGCGGGCGCGTTGCTGCTGGCCGGCGGCGGCTGGTACATGTTCCACGATACCGGCCACGTTTCGACCGACAACGCCTATGTCGGAGCCGATTCCGCGCAGGTGACCCCGCTGGTCGCGGCGGCAGTCGTCGACGTGCCGGTCGCCGACACGCAATTCGTCCATCGCGGCGACATTCTCCTCCGCCTGGACGACACGGACGCGAAGCTGGCGTTCGAGCGGGCGGAAGCGGCTTACCTGAAGGCGCGGCGCGAATTCGCCCAGACTTCGGCAACGGGCGGATCGTTGGCCGCGCAGGTCACCGCCAAGGAGGCCGACATCGGGCAGGCGCGGGCGCAGCTCGCCGCTGCCGAATCCGCATTTCAGAAGGCGAAGATCGATCTCGACCGGCGCCAGCAGCTTGCCTCAACCGGCGCGGTCTCAGGCGACGAGCTGACCAGCGTCCGCAACGCCTATGCCGCCGCCCAGTCGAACCTCGGAGTCGCCCGGGCCGCCGTCGCTCAGGCCGAGGCGCAGCGTGGCGCGGCTGAGAAGACCTATGCGGCCAACCAGGCGCTGATCCAAGGCACGTCGGCCGACAACAATCCTGATGTCGCCGCTGCCAAGGCCGCACTCGACCAGGCGCGGATCGATCTCGATCGCACCGTCATCCGCGCCCCGATCGACGGCGTCGTTACGAACCGGCAGGTGCAAGTCGGCCAGCGCGTCGCCGCCGGTTCACTGGTGATGACCATCGTCCCCGTCCGCAACGTCTATGTCGACGCCAATTTCAAGGAAGGGCAGCTGGCGCGGGTGCGCACCGGTCAGCCGGCGACCCTCACCTCCGACCTCTACGGAAGCAAGGTCGTCTATCACGGCACCGTCCTCGGCTTCGCCGGCGGTACCGGATCGGCCTTCGCCCTGATCCCGGCGCAGAACGCGACCGGCAACTGGATCAAGGTGGTTCAGCGGCTGCCGGTCCGGATCGCCATCGATCCCAAGGACCTCGCCGCCCATCCGCTCCGCGTCGGTCTGTCGATGGATGCCGATATCGACGTTTCGGGCAAGGCGGCGCGCTAATGGCCACGGCCGCCGCCGCCCCTGCCCCTGCCTCTCGTCAGCTGGCGGGAAGCACGATCATGCTCGCCGGATTCATCCTGGCGATCAGCAATTTCATGGTCGTGCTCGACATCACCATCGCCAATGTCTCTGTCGCGCATATCGCCGGCGGACTCGGAATCTCGCCGAGCGAAGGGACGTGGGTGATCACCTCCTACGCGGTCGCGGAAGCCATCTGCGTTCCGCTGACAGGCTGGCTCGCCAAGCGCTTCGGCGAAGTGCGCGTGTTCATCGCCGGGATGGTCGGCTTCGCGCTCTTCTCCTTCCTTTGCGGCACGTCCGAAAATCTCGGGATGCTGATCGCCTTCCGTATCGGCCAGGGCCTTTCCGGCGGCCCGATCATGCCGATCAGCCAGACCCTGCTGCTGCGCATTTTCCCCAAGGAAAAGCACGCGATGGCGATGGGCATCTGGTCGATGACCACCATCACCGCGCCGATCTTCGGTCCGATCCTGGGCGGCGTCATCAGCGACAATTGGGGCTGGAACTGGATCTTCTTCATCAACGTGCCGATCGGCGTGGCCTGCTCGTTCGCCGCGGTCGCACTGCTTCGCCAATTCGAGTCGGTAACGGAGAAGATGCGGGTCGACGTCGTCGGTCTCGGCCTGCTGGTCACCGCGATTGGCGCGCTGCAGATGATGCTGGACCTGGGCCGCGAGCGCGACTGGTTCGGAAGCCCGTTTATCACCACCCTGGCGGCGATCTCGTTCGTCGGCTTCGCTTTCCTTCTGGTGTGGGAGCTGTTCGAGCGCGAGCCGATCGTCGATCTCAAGGTGTTCCGTCATTCCGGCTTCACCTTCAGCGTGCTCGCCATGGTGTTCACCTACGGCACCTTCTTCGCCAGTCTGGTAGTGATCCCGATCTGGCTTCAGGGCTCGCTCGGCTACACCGCGACCTATGCGGGCTACGCGATGGCGTTCAACGGAATGATCGCGGTGGTGATGGCGCCCGTCGCGGCGATCCTCTCGCAGAAGGTCGATCCGCGACTGCTCGTTTCGGGCGGCATCGTATGGATGGGCATTACGTCGCTGCTTCGGACGATCTGGTGGACCAGCGGCGCTGACTTCTGGACGCTGGCTATCCCGCAGCTGATCCAGGGTGCAGGCATGCCCTTCTTCTTCGTGCCCCTGACCACTCTCGCGCTGGGCGCGGTCGAGGAGAATGAGGTCGCCTCCGCGGCTGGCGTGATGAACTTCATGCGCACCATGTCCGGAGCGATCGCCACCGCGATTGGGGTGACCATGTGGCAGGATGATGCGCAGAGCGCGCGCAACGACCTGACGGGTATCCTCCACGGCACCTCCTCGACGATGCAGGCGCTCCAGGCGCGCGGCTTCAGTCTGGAACAGTCGCGTCAATTCGTCAGCCAGCTGGTGGACGGCCAGGCAACCGCGGTTTCAACCGTCCAGCTCTTCGCCCTCGCCGCGGCTCTGTTCATGGGATCGGCGGTGGTCATCTGGTTCGCACCCAAACCCAAGCACGCCGTCGCGATGGGCGGCCATTAGGAGGCATCGATGACTTCGTTGTTCGTAGATCTGCCCTGGTCGCGGAAGGTGTTGCGTCGAGCGGATTCCGGACCAGCCAAGGAGTCCGCGACCGATCGCTGCAAACTCGGCCAGCGGCCTTCGTCTGAAGGTCTCTTCCGGTTTCGGCGCGAAGACGGGCTTCCACACGCGCTGTAGCGGCTCGGCCTTGAGCGCCGCTCCCGGGAGTGCTTGATGGCGGCGTGAATATGGGCTGGAGCTTTGCGATCGATCGCGGCGGGACTTTCACCGATGTGATCGCCCGCTCACCGCGGGGCGAGACGATCGTCGAAAAGCTCCTTTCCGAAAATCCCGATCGATATGCCGATGCAGCGCTCGAGGGCATTCGCCGGATCCTCAAGCGCAACGGCGGCGGCGATGTCGCCTCGGTTCGGATGGGGACGACGGTCGCGACCAACGCGCTGCTTGAGCGCAAGGGTGACCGGGTCGCACTGGCGATCACCCGGGGGTTCGGCGATGCGCTTCGGATCGGCTACCAGGCGCGCCCCGAAATCTTTGCTCGGCACATCATCCTCCCCGAGCAGCCCTACGAGACGGTTATCGAAATCGAGGAGCGGATCGGCGCGGAAGGAGAAATCGTCCGCCCGCTCGACGAGGCACAAGCTCGTTCTGCTCTTCAGCAGGTTCACGATAGCGGAATCGATGCGCTTGCAATTGTGCTGGTGCACGGCTGGCGTTTCACTAAGCACGAGCGGCGGCTCGCCGAAATCGCCCGCGATCTCGGCTTCACGCAAATCTCCGTCAGCCATGAGGTGGCGCCGCTGATCAAGCTGATTGGCCGCGGCGACACAACGGTGATCGACGCTTATCTTTCGCCGGTGCTGCGCCGCTACGTCGACCGGGTAGCGGCGGGGCTTCCGTCCGAAACGCGCCTTCAGTTCATGCAATCCAACGGCGGACTCGCCGATGCGCAGGCGTTCCGGGGCAAGGACGCGATCCTCTCGGGCCCCGCGGGCGGAGTCGTCGGCATGGTCGCGGCGAGCGCGCGCCATTTTGGAGAAGGCGAGCCGGTCCGGCTGATCGGTTTCGACATGGGCGGCACCTCGACCGACGTGTCCCATTATGCGGGCCATTTCGAGCTCGCCGACGAGAGCGTCGTCGCCGGAGTTCGTATTCGCGCGCCGATGATGCAGATCCACACCGTCGCGGCCGGCGGCGGCTCGATCTGCAGTTTCGACGGAATGCGCTTCCGGGTCGGACCGGAGAGCGCCGGCGCCAATCCGGGGCCCGCCTGCTACCGCAACGGCGGCCCGCTCACCGTCACCGACTGCAACCTGTTCCTCGGCCGGATTGATTCGGCGGCTTTTCCGGCAGTGTTTGGGCGCAGGGGCGACCAGTTGCTCGATCCTGAGGCCTCGCGATCTCGTCTGCAGGAATTCGCCGACGCGCTCGGCGGGACCAAGTCGCTGACGGAAATCGCGGAAGGTTTCCTGGCCATTGCCGTCGACAATATGGCGAACGCGATCCGCAAGATCTCGATCGCCCGCGGCCACGACGTCACCCGCTACACCCTCGCTTGCTTCGGCGGCGCCGGCGGCCAGCTCGCCTGCCGCGTCGCAGATGCGCTAGGCATGGAGCGGATCCTGATCCACCCGCTGGCAGGCGTGCTGTCCGCCTACGGCATCGGCCTAGCCGACGTGAAGGTGATCCGCGAGGCGAGCTTCCTTAAGCCGCTCGGGACCGATGCGTCGGCCGCAATCGCCGCGCTGGAGGGGGCAGCGACCCAATCGCTGATCGCGCAAGGCGTCGAACGTGACGCAATCGAGCTTCATCGTCGCTCCCGCCTGCGATACGTCGGCAGTGACACCACGCTCGAAATCGCGCTCGCCCAGCCAGAGCAGATGCGCCGCGAGTTCGAACAGCTCCACCGCACGAGGTTCGGTTATGTCGATGAAGCTGGGGAAGTGATTATCGATGCACTCGTGGTAGAGGGGATCGGTAAATCCTCCCTGGAACGGGGAGGGGGACCGGCCGCGAAGCGGACGGTGGAGGGGGCCCACCGTGGAAGCGGCGAGGAGGAGGTACGCGGCCCCGCGGTCATTACAGAAGCCACTTCAACGACCGTCATCGAACCCGGCTGGACCGCGACACGCGCAAGCGGCGGCACGCTCGTCCTCAGCCGAACAGCGCCCGCCGAGCGAACCCGCGCCATCGGCACCTATGCCGACCCGGTGATGCTGGAGATCTTCAACAACCTGTTCATGGCGATCGCCGAGGAGATGGGCGTCGCGCTGCAATCGACGGCGACCAGTGTCAACATCAAGGAGCGGCTCGATTTCTCCTGCGCCCTGTTCGACCGCTCCGGCGCGCTCATCGCAAACGCACCGCACATCCCGGTGCACCTCGGCTCGATGGGCGAGAGCATCCGTCACATCCTCGAAACCCGCGGAAACGCCGCAGACGGGCGCGGAATCCACCGCGGGGACGCCTACGTCCTCAACGATCCCTATCGCGGCGGGACTCACCTCCCCGACATCACCGTCATCATGCCGGTGTTTTGCTCCTCCCCGGAACGGGGAGGGGGACCGGCCGCGCAGCGGGCGGTGGAGGGGGCCCGGCGTGGTAGCAGCGGAGAGGCGGGTCCTCTCCACCATCCTTCGGATGGTCCCCCTCTCCGTGCCGGAGAGGATTTGCCTTTCGCCTTCGTCGCCGCGCGCGGACACCATGCCGACATTGGCGGCATCGCGCCGGGGTCGATGCCGCCCGAGAGCCGGACGATCGACGAAGAAGGCGTGCTGATCGACAATGTCCTACTCGTCGACCAAGGCCGGTTCCGCGAGCCCGAGATGCGCGCCCTGCTCGCTTCGGATGAAAGGCCGGCGCGCAACATCGACCGCAACATCTCCGATTTGCGCGCGCAAATCGCGGCTTGCGTCCGCGGCGCGGAAGGGCTGCTCGACGCGGTGCGAGACTATGGGCGGGAGGCGGTCGAAGCCTACATGCGCCACGTGCTCGCCAATGCCGAAGAATCCGTGCGCCGGCTGCTCGACAGGCTGGAGGACGGTGAGTTCGATTACGAGATGGACAATGGCGCGCACGTCCGCGTTGCGATCCGCATCGACAAGGCGGCGCGGTCCGCGACCTTCGATTTCACCGGCACCAGCGAACAGCAGCCCGACAATTTCAATGCGCCCTACTCGATTGTCAGGGCGGCCTCGCTTTACGTGCTTCGAACGCTCATCGACGATCCGATCCCTATGAACGACGGCTGCCTTCAACCCGTTGAACTGATCGTCCCCGAAGGATCGATGCTCTCACCGCGGTATCCCGCAGCGGTTGTCGCGGGTAATGTCGAGACGAGCCAGGTCGTGACCGACGCTCTGTTCGCCGCGACCGGCAGGCTAGCGCCGAGCCAGGGCACGATGAACAACTTCACCTTCGGCAACGATCGGCACCAATATTACGAGACGATCGCCGGCGGCTCAGGCGCAGGCCCGGATCACGACGGAACCAGCGCCGTTCAGACCCACATGACCAACAGCCGCCTCACCGACCCGGAGATATTGGAGACCCGGCACCCGGTCCGGCTCGAGCGGTTCGCAATCCGCGTCGGATCGGGAGGGGCGGGCGAGCATCGCGGCGGCGATGGTGTGATCCGCGACCTTCGCTTTCTCGAACCGATGCGCGCCAACATCCTCGCCAACCGAAGGCGCGTCCCGCCGCGGGGGATTGCCGGCGGCGGAGATGCGAAAGCAGGCAGCAACTGGGTGGAGCGGGCGAACGGCTCCGTCGAGGAACTGACCGCAACCGCCTCCGCCGAGATGCGCCCGGGCGACAGCTTCGTGATCGAAACCCCCGGCGGCGGCGGGTTCGGAATTCCTCCCCGCGAGCACAGCTCGGGGGGAGGGGGACCGCCGAAGGTGGTGGAGGGGTAGTTGGCGCCCACGTCCTCTACCCCTCCACCATCCTATCTACGTTGGATGGTCCCCCTCCCCACCGGCTCCGCCGACAGGGAGGAATCATGACTTACCTCCCGCTTCTAGGAATCGCGCTGGTCGTCCTAGGCTTCGCTCTGCGGTTCAATCCGCTGTTGGTGGTCGTCGTGTCAGCAATTGCGACCGGGCTCTTGAGCGGAATGCATTTCGTGCAGGTGCTCTCCGCTGTCGGCAAAGGCTTCAACGACAACCGCTCTATTACCGTTGTCTTCCTGGTCCTGCCGGTCATCGGCCTGCTCGAGCGCTACGGCCTTCAGCAGCGCGCGCGGTCCATAATCGAATCCATGCGCGGAGCGACCACCGGGCGGCTTCTGATCGCCTATCTCGCCTTCCGGCAAATATTCGCCGCGCTCGGCCTGACTTCGGTTGCGGGCCATGCGCAGACGGTGCGACCGCTGGTGGCGCCGATGGCCGAGGCCGCCGCCGAGAAGGAGCATGGCAAGCTCGACCAAGCGACCAGAGAGAAAGTGAAGGCGCTCTCCTCCGCCACCGACAATGTCGGCGCCTTTTTCGGCGAGGACATCTTCATCGCGGTCGGCTCCGTCCTCCTGATCCAGGGATCGATGGCCGGGTTCGGGATTGTGCTCACCCCGATCCAGCTGTCGCTGTGGGCGATCCCGACGGCGATTGCCGGCTTCCTGATCCACGGCGCGCGGCTGCTCTGGTTCGACAGAGCGCTTCGTCACCCCCGCGAAAGCGGGGGCCCAGCAGAACAAGAAAATCTGGGTTCCCGCTTACGCGGGAATGACGAGCAATGATCAACCTCCATTGGGTTTATGCCCTTGGCGGCGCGATGTGGGCGCCGTTCGCCGTTCTGAGCCTGGGCGACCGAACCAACCGCCACCGATTCGGTAATGCGCTGCTGTGGGCACTCGTCGCGATCAGCTTCTGGTTCGGCGACGAGATCGGCGATCTCGGCAACGGAGTGCTCGTGCTCGCCATCGCGCTTGTCGCCGGAGCGAAACTGATCGGCCGTAGCGAGGGCACCTCGACTACAATCGAAGAGCGGTTCGAGCTGGCGCGGCGATACGGAAACAAGCTGTTCCTCCCCGCACTGATCATTCCAGCGACGGCTTTCATTGGGACGCTGCTGTTCACCTACACACCACTGAAGGGCAGCGGCCTCTTCGATCCCAAGTCGGTGACCCTGGTATTGCTCGGGCTCGGCGTGCTGATCGCGCTCGCGGTCTGCTACCTTTGGCTAAAGCCACCGGTGCTGGTACCGCTCGAGGAAGGCCGGCATTTGATGGACGCGATCGGCTGGGCCGCGCTCCTGCCGCAGATGCTGGCCGCGCTCGGAGCGGTCTTCGCAGCCGCGGGAGTCGGCAATATCGTCGGCGGCCTTGCCGGCTCGATCATTCCAAGCGGCAGCGTGTTCTTTGCGGTCCTGCTTTACGCGCTCGGTATGGTGGTGTTCACGATGATCATGGGCAACGCCTTCGCCGCCTTCCCCGTGATGGCGGCCGCGATCGGGATTCCGATCCTGATCCACGGAGCCGGAGCCAATCCTGCAGTGATCGGCGCAGTGGGAATGCTTGCTGGTTTCTGCGGGACGCTGGTGACCCCGATGGCCGCCAACTTCAACATCGTCCCGGCGGCGCTGCTCGAGCTCAAGGATCAGTATGGAGTGATCAAGGCACAGGTCGCGACCGCCATTCCGCTGCTGATGGTCAACATCCTGATCCTCTATTTCGCGGGGTATGTATGGGCGCACTGACCGGGGAGATGGCGTCGAAGATGGCGCGGATCGCGCTCGGACACGTCGCGCGCGAATATCCGCACAAGCTGGACCACGTGCTGCTCGAGGACGAGGATGCGCGCACTCCGCGCGATCTGCACCCGATCTTCTTCGGGAGCTTCGACTGGCACAGCTGCGTCCACGGCTGGTGGAGCTTGCTGACGCTTCGGCGCCTGTTCCCCGAGATCGCCGAAGCCGGCGAGGTCGAGCGGCTCGCCGATGGCAGCTTCACTGCCGGGAAAGTTGCAGCCGAGCGCGCCTACCTCGACCGGCCGCTGTCGAACGGGTTCGAGCGGCCGTACGGCTGGGCGTGGCTGCTTCAGCTTCACCTCGAGGCGACGCGACATCCGGACCGCAGCTGGGGCACCGAGCTTGAGCCGCTGGCGCGAGCCTTCGCTGAACGTTTAAAGCGGTACCTTCCCATCCTCACTTACCCGATCCGCGCGGGGACCCACGGCAATACCGCCTTCGCGCTGGTGCTGGCGCTCGAATGGGCGGAGGCGTTCGATCCCGAGCTCAAGGAACTGATCGTCAGTCGCACCCGCGAATGGTTCGGTAGCGACCGCGATTGCCAGGCCTGGGAGCCGAGCGGCGACGACTTTCTGTCGCAGGCGCTCATCGAGGCGCTGGCGATGAAGCGGGCGCATCCGGCGCGCTTCCCGATCTGGCTCGAGCAATTCCTTCCTCGCCTTTCAGAGGGCCAGCCCGCGACCCTGTTCACCCCCGCAACCGTCAGCGATCGAAGCGACGGCAAGATCGCCCACCTCGACGGGCTCAACCTGAGCCGCGCCTGGTGCTGGCGCGGACTAGGCTATCCGCAGTTCGCCGAGCCGCACCTCGAAGCCGCGCTGCCGCACCTTAGTGGCGATTACATGGGCGAGCACTGGCTGCAGAGCTTCGCGCTTCTGGCGCTGCTCAGTGGCACTTGAAGCGGTCGAACGGCTCGTGACAGGCTTTGCAGCGCCATTGCGCCTTGCAGGGAGTCGAGCCGAAGCGGCTGACCTCTTGCGTATCGTCTGATCCGCAGCGCGGGCAGGTGGCCGCCGCCGCCGGATCTGGAGGAGCGATTCCGTAATCCTTTAGCCGCTCTCTGCCTCGGTCCGTGATCCACTCGGTGGTCCAGGGCGGGAACAGCACGCGCTGGATTCCGACATCGTCGAAACCCGCCTCGTCCAGCGCATGGCGGACCGCCTGCTCGATGGCGACGGTGGCCGGGCAGCCGGAATAGGTCGGGGTCACCAGCACCCGCGGCGGGTCGGTGGCAACACCCCGCACGATCCCGAGATCGGTGATCGACACCACGGGAATCTCCGGATCCATCACATGGTCGAGCACGGCGAGGATTGCCGCCTTGTCCAGCTCTTTGACCGCAGTGGCCATGGGCGCAGTCTACACCCGTTCGAGCGCCAGAGCGATTCCCTGTCCGACACCGATGCACATCGTGCAGAGAGCTAGCCTCCCGCCCCGCCGCTGAAGCTCCTCGGTGGCGGTGAGAACCAGCCGAGCGCCCGACATTCCGAGCGGATGGCCGAGAGCGATCGCTCCGCCATTGGGGTTCACGTGTTCGGCATCGGTGGAGAGGCCGAGCCGCTTGAGAACGGGGATGGCCTGTGCGGCGAACGCCTCGTTCAATTCGATCACATCGAAGTCGCCGATGGTTAAGCCCAGTCGCGCCATCAGCTTTTCCGAGGCGGGCGCCGGTCCCATCCCCATGATCCGCGGCGGGACTCCGGCGACGGCGGCGCCCAAGTAGCGGGCACGCGGAGTCAGTCCGTGCTTTTCGACCGCATCTTTACTCGCGACAATTATTGCCGCAGCGCCATCGTTGACTCCTGATGCGTTGCCCGCGGTCACCGTCCCGTCCGGCTTCACGATCGGCTTCAGCTTCGCCAGCGCTTCGACGTTCGTATCGCGCGGGTGCTCGTCGCGATCGACCACGACGGGATCGCCCTTGCGCTGCGGGATCGTCACCGGGACGATCTCGGCCGCGAGCCGCCCGTTCTCCTGCGCAGCCTTCGCCCGCCGCTGGCTTTCGGCGGCGAAGATGTCCTGCTCCTCGCGGCTGACGCGGAACTCCTCGGCGACATTCTCCGCCGTCTCCGGCATCGAATCGATTCCATAATCCCGCTTCAGTTTGTCGTTGACGAAGCGCCAGCCGATGGTGGTGTCATAGACCTCCGCCTTGCGGCTGAACGGAGCGTCAGCCTTGCCCATCACAAAGGGCGCGCGGGTCATGCTCTCGACGCCCCCGGCGATGAAGAAATTGCCCTCGCCCGCCTTGATCGCGCGAGCCGCCATCGCGACCGCGTCCATTCCCGATCCGCAGAGACGGTTGATCGTCGTCCCAGGAACGCTTTCACCAAGCCCGGCAAGCAGCGCTGCCATACGGGCAACGTTGCGATTGTCCTCGCCCGCCTGGTTGGCGCAGCCGAGGATCACGTCATCGAGGTCCGAGAAATCCGCGTTGGGATTGCGCTCCTTCAGCGCGCGGAGCGGGATTGCGGCGAGATCGTCGGCGCGTACCTCAGCCAGCGCTCCGCCGTAGCGGCCGATCGGGGTCCGGATCGCGTCGCAGATATAGGCGTCGGTCATTCGCGTTATTGTGCCCCGGCGTAGGCCGAGGTCCAGGGCAGCGGGAACCGCTGCTTCGCAGCGGCCTGGGCCCCGGCCTTCGCCGGGGAGCAGGACGGCTTCATTAAATCACCCCCCGCCGCATCTGGTCGAGTTCGATGCTCTCGAAGAGCGCCTTGAAATTGCCCTCGCCGAAGCCCTCGTTGCCCTTGCGCTGGATGATCTCGAAGAAAATCGGGCCGATCAGATTCTGCGTGAAGATCTGCAGAAGCAGGCCCTGCCCCTCGGTCGGCGCTCCGTCGACAAGGATCGCGCGCTTCTTCAATTCGTCCGTGGGCTCGCCGTGGCCCTTCACTCGCTCGTCAACCAGCTCGTAGTAAGTGTCGGGCGTATCCTGGAACGGGATTCCCCGGCTGCCGAGGATATCGACAGAAGCGTAGATGTCGCTGGTGCCGAGCGCGATGTGCTGGATTCCCTCGCCTTTATATTCGCGGAGGAACTCCTCGATCTGGCTCTTGTCGTCCTGGCTCTCGTTGAGCGGGATCCGGATCTTGCCGCAGGGCGAGGTCATCGCCTTTGAAAAGAGCCCCGTCTGCTTTCCCTCGATGTCGAAGTAGCGGATCTCGCGGAAGTTGAAGAGCTTTTCGTAGAACTCGGCCCACACCGTCATCCGCCCGCGGTTCACATTGTGGGTGAGGTGATCGATGTAAGTGAGCCTGGAATCGCTCTCCGCCATCCTCTGCTCGAAGTCGTCGAAGAAAACGAAATCGACGTCGTAGATCGTGCCTTTGTCGCCATAGCGATCGACCAGGTAGAGCCGCGAGCCGCCGATCCCCTCGATCCCGGGAATGTTGAGCTCCATCGGACCGACATCGGATGGCACGGCGGTCGCGCCGAGCTCGATCGCCCGTTCGAATGCCGCACGTGCATCCTTGACCCGGAAGGCCATCGCGCAGGCACAGGGGCCGTGATCGCGGGCGAACTGCTGCGCGAAGCTGTCGGCCTCGGCATTGATGATGAAATTGATGTCGCCCTGACGGTGCAGAGTGACGTTCTTTCGGCGGTGTCTCGCGACCGCGGGGAAGCCCATTTTCGCGAACAGGTCGCGGAGCATGTCCGGATCGGGCGCGGCATATTCGACGAATTCGAAGCCATCGGTGCCCATCGGGTTTTCCAGCCCGAGGACGGATTTTTCAGCAACGGCCGTTGCCATAGCATTCTCCCTCGCTGACCAGTTGCGCCCGCCGCGGAGCCATTTCAAGGCCGCGAAAGTTCACAAAGTTCAGAGGCTCTCGCGTGCGCGGGCGCGCGGGCGCGCGCGAGGCGATGGGGCAAAACCGAAAGGTCGCGTGAGGAACGGAACGTGCGCATCCGCCAAGTCTAGGCTAGGATCAATGATGTAGGACAGGGAAAATGGCGATGTACACTCCGGACGGCTGGACACTCGAAGAAGGCGGGAAGGCTCTCACCCGCACATTCAAGTTCAAGGATTTCAGCGAGGCGTTCGGCTTCCTGGCGCGCGTGGCGCTGCACGCGGAGAAGGTCGACCATCACCCCGAATTCACCAGCGTCTGGAACAGGGTCGATTTCCGGCTGACCAGCCACGACGCCGGCGGAGTCACTGATCGCGACGTGAAACTGGCCGAGGCAATCGATAGATTGGCGGGAGAGAAAGGACCGCAATGATCGAGACAACGCTTCCCGGCCATTTTCCGCCGAGCTTCACGGTGACCGGGCGTATCAACCTGTCGCAGCTTGCGCGCGAGAACAAAGGGTATCGGCCGCAGCCGTTCCCGCCGACGCGGGTCGACGACGCACGCCCGCTTCAAAAAGGACGAAACGAGGCCGAATTCCTCGATGAATATGGCTTTGTGTTGCTGGAGGCGCCGACGGCGGTGCGGAACTGGGCCGATAGCGAGCACGTCTCCGAGACTTACCTGCCGGAAGTCGAAGCGATGATCCGCGAGCGGCTTTATCGCGGCCGCGAGATGATTATCATGCAGCCGCCGCGGGTGATGCGGCGCGGCGCCGGCACCGAGACGCCGCAATATGGAACCGGGATCCACTGCGACCACGACCGCACCGCCGATTCCTATCAGCACAATGTCGAGGCGTTCGCCGGAAAGGAAGCGGCCGCCCGCCTGCGCGCGCGAATGGATCAGGACGATGTGGACCGCTTCGTCGTCCTCGATTTCTGGCGGCCGACGATGGACGAGCCGCTCCGGCACATGCCGCTGGCGCTCTGCGACCCCAACAGCATCGACCCAGAAGACATGATCTCGACCGCGCTGGAGGGGATCGCACCCAACGGCGCCGCAACCCACCACATTGGCCTGAAGCATAATCCAGGCCAGCGCTGGTATTATTATCCCGACATGACCGCCGACGAGGTGCTGGTGTTCAAGCTGTTCGAGCTGCGCAAGGGCGAGGAGCCGCAGCGATTCCGAGCCTGCCTGCATTGCGCGGCCGAGGATCCTTCGACTCCGCCTGACGCCAAGCCGCGCCAAAGCTGCGAGCACCGGGTTTCGGTGATGCTTCTGAAGTGAGCGGCCGGCAATCCGTTGTTCGGCTTTGCTTTGCTCTGGCAATCGCCTTGCCGTTAGCCGGATGCCTGGTGCAACGAGAAAGCGCGCCGCCATTCGTAGTGAACATCAGTCACTACGGCGAAGAGTGCATATTCAGCGTTCATGGCAGCCGTGTTAGCACGTACCAACTTCTTCAGCTGGCACGAAGCAGCGGCACTCGTCATGCAATAGTTGTTGGTGCAAATGCTCCGTACAAATGCGTGGGCGGAGCGATAGTCTCTTTGCAGAAGGCAGGTTACACGCAGATCGACTTTGCAGAGTGGAATCCCGGCTAAGGTCCTAAAGCGCGCGGACGCGGACCTCGCAAGCCGGAGCCTTCGCCAGCGCATTGCGCACCGGGAGGCGGAACGGCTTGGCCTCGATCTCGAACACATCGCCGACCTGCGTCTGAATCCCTTCCGCGCACGACAGGGTCGCCGTCCCGAAGAAATGGACGTGGACGTCGCCCGGGCGGCAGAAACAGGCGTTCTTGAAATGATGATGTTCGAGATTGGCGATGTGGTGCGACATGTTCGCCTCGCCCGAGAGGAACGGCTTCTCCCATATTGTCTCGCCGTTGCGGATGATCCGGCTGGTGCCGCGAACGTCGGCGGGTAGCTCGCCGAGCAGCAGCTCGGGGCCGAGCGCGGCCTGCCGCAGCTTGGAGTGGGCGAGCCACAAATAATTGTGCCGCTCGGTCACATGGTCGGAAAATTCGTTGCCGAGCGCGAAGCCGAGCCGGACCGGCGAGCCGTCGGGGCCGATCATGTAGACACCGGCGATCTCCGGCTCCTCGCCGCCGTCGAGCGCGAAATCGGGCATCGCCAGCGGCTCGCCCGGAGCGACGATGATGTCGCCGTCGCCCTTGTAGAACCATTCGGGCTGCACGCCCGGTCCGCCGCCCTCCGGCTTGCCGCCCTCCACGCCCATCAGGAACATCTTCATCGAGTCCGTGAGTTCCGACGCCTCCGCGAGCTTGCGATGCATCTTGTCGCGGCCTTCCGCCGAACCGAGGTGTGTCAGGCCGGTGCCCGACACGAGCAGGTGCGCGGGATCGGGATGATCGATCGGGGTGAGGAGGCGGACCTGGTCGAGGTCGACGGTCGCGCCGGCGAGTTCGCTCGCCAGAACGGCAAGCGTTCGGCTGGATTCCAGTGCCCGGCCAGCCAGCTCCAGCGTGCGGCCGACGCCGTCCAGCCGCCGCGCGCCGCTGTCGTCGAGCAGGGCTACTCCACGGCCCGAGCCATCTTCGAACTGGATCAGCGATTGGGTCATTGCGCTCTCGTCAATGGCTGTCGCGCGGGACGCCTCGCGTTTGGGCGATCCGCTGGTATTTTTCCATGCCTTCGAGAATCATGCCCTCGCCCATCTGGCCGAAATAGTGACGTTCGATCTCCTGCCATGGGGTCTGTGAGGCGGGGAACGGATATCCGCCGCTCGCCTCCAGCTCCTGCCTCCGCCGCTGCCATTCGGCTGGATCGACAAGCGCATCCGCGCGGCCCGTATTGAGATCGATCCGCACCCGGTCTCCGGTCTTCAGAAGCGCAAGCCCGCCGCCAGCGGCCGCTTCGGGCGAGGCGTTCAGGATCGACGGGCTTCCGGAGGTGCCGGACTGCCGGCCGTCGCCGACGCACGGCAGATGATGGATTCCCTGTTCGATGAGGTAAGCGGGCGGACGCATGTTCACGACCTCGGCGGTGCCGGGATAACCGATCGGCCCGGCGCCGCGGATGACCAGGATCGTGTCGGCGGTGATTCCGGTCGCCGGGTCGTCGATCCGGTGGTGATAATCCTCCGGCCCGTCGAACACGACGACGGGTCCTTCGAAAGCGTCGGGATCGTCAGGGTTCGAGAGATAGCGTTCGCGGAACTGCGGCGAGATCACCGAGCGCTTCATGATCGCGGAATCGAAGAGGTTGCCGCTGAACACCATGAAGCCGGCGGACTCTTTCAATGGCCGGTCGAACGGGCGGATGACGTCTTCCTCGACGATCCGCGCGCCGCGGCAATTGTCGCCGATGGTCTTGCCGTTGGCGGTGATGCAATTCTCGTGGATGAGGCCCTGGCTCATGAGCTGGTTGACGACGGCGGGAACGCCGCCTGCGCGGTAATAATCTTCGCCGAGATATTCGCCCGCAGGCTGCAGGTTGACCAGCAGCGGGACGTCGAGCCCGAATTCCTGCCAGTCCTCGACCTTCAGTTCGACTCCCAGATGGCGGGCGATGGCCTCGAGGTGGATAGGGGCATTGGTCGACCCGCCGATGGCGGTGTTGACCCGGACCGCGTTGATGAACGCCTCCCGGGTCATGATGTCGGATGGTTTGCGGTCCGCCTTCACCATTTCGACGATCTGGACGCCGGTGCTGTAGGCGCAGGCCTGGCGGTCGCGGTGGGGCGCCGGGATTGCCGCCGAGCCGGGAAGCGACATTCCGAGCGCTTCGGTCAGCGAATTCATCGTGGTCGCTGTGCCCATCGTGTTGCAAAAGCCGGTCGACGGCGCGGAGCTCGCGACCAGCTCGATGAAGCCCTTGGCGTCGATCTCGCCGGTGGCGAGCAGCTCGCGCGCTTTCCAGACGATGGTTCCGGATCCTGTGCGCTGGCCTTCGAACCAGCCGTTGAGCATCGGGCCGACCGACAGGGCGATGGCCGGAATGTTGACCGTCGCCGCGCCCATCAGGCACCCCGGCACCGTCTTGTCGCAGCCGATGGTGAGAACGACGCCGTCCAGCGGATAGCCGTAGAGGATTTCGACGAGGCTGAGATAGGTGAGGTTGCGGTCGAGCCCTGGAGCCGGACGCTTGCCGGTTTCCTGGATCGAGTGGATTCCGAATTCCATGGGAATTCCGCCGGCGGCGTAAATCCCCTGCTTCACGTGCTGGGCGAGGACGAGATGGTGCCGGTTGCACGGCATCAGGTCGCTTCCGGTCTGGGCGATGCCGATGATGGGCTTGCCGGACTGAAGCTCCTCAATCGAGATTCCGTAGTTGGTGTAGCGCTCCAGGTAGAGCGCCGTCATGTCGACATTGTCGGGATTATCGAACCATGCGCGCGAACGGAGCTTGCGGTCAGCCATTGAGTCTGCTTTCGATCCTTAGAAATCGCCGCCGGACTATCGAGTTCCCCGCTCGGTTGACGGTCTTCGAGGAGCTATTTACTCACACAAATCGCGCAGGCAACCAATATGCTGCGCCTTTTTTGATCTGGAGGGGTTATGGCGGGAGCAATTGCGGCGGGAGCCGGAGGAAGTTCGGGTGCGCCGCGCGCGAAATACGGCCCGGCCTTGGGCTTGCTGACAACCCTGTTCTTCATGTGGGGCTTCATCAGCGTCATTAACGGAACGCTACTGCCGCACCTCCGAAGCGTGTTCGAGCTGAGCTATTTCCAGACCGGGCTGATCGAATCTGTCTGGTTCATCGGCTATTTGCTTGCTTCGATCCCCGCCGCCAAGCTCATCGAGCGAATCGGGTACCAGCGCGCGCTGACCACCGGACTTTTGGTGATGACCCTGGGATCGCTCGGGATGATCCTCGCTGCATACCTGATCTCCTATCCGGTGACGGTAGCATCGCTGTTCGTCGTCTCGTGCGGAATTGCGCTGCTTCAGGTTGCGGCCAATCCCTATGTCGCGGTGATTGGGCCGCCCGAAACGTCTGAGCAACGGCTGACTCTGGTTCAGGCCTTCAATACCACGGGGGACGTCCTCGCGGTGATCTTCGGCAAATATCTGATCCTCGCGCGCACCACCGCAGGCACAGCGGCGCAGGGGACGCAGCTCACGCACGCGCAGCGCATGGCTGACGCGCAGGCCACGGAACTTCCCTATTTCATCGTGGCGGTCGTCCTCGCTATCCTGGCTTTCCTGATCGCTCGGGCAAAGCTCCCGGTCCTCGGCGCTGCCACCGCGCGCGCTTCGGCGGAGGCGCGGCGTGGGTTGTCAATCTGGAACCACCGCAACCTGATCCTCGGCTGCGTCGGCATCGCGTTGTGTGTGCTCGCCGAAATCGGCGTCGGCAGCTATTTCGTGAACTTCGTTTCACAGCCGAGCGTCGCGAATATTCCGCAGGACCAGGCTGCCACCTATCTCACCCTTTTCTGGGGCGGGATGATGGTCGGCCGCTTCGCCGCGGCGGGACTTATGCGCGCCCTGAAGCCGGAACGGGTGCTGGCGATTTTCGCATTGATCGCAACCGCCGGGTCTCTGGTAGCAGTTTTCGTGCCCGGTCCGGCGGCGATGTACGGGCTCATTGCCGTCGGTCTTGGCATCTCGCTGATGTTCCCGACGATCTTCGCGCTTGCGATCCGCGGGCTTGGCCCGCTCACCGAAGAGGGGTCCGGCCTCTTGATCATGTCGATTGCCGGCGGCGCTCTCGCCTCGCTTCAGGGGAAGATCGGGGACATCTATGGCCTGCACTGGGGATTCCTGGTGACCGCCGGCTGCGCTCTTTACGTGCTGTCTTATGCACTATGGGGCTGCCGGGTGCCCGCGGGCGCCGACCTGGGGACCGAAAACAATCCGGCGGAGGCTCTGGCAGAGACCTTCGAATAGGCGGCCCTAGAGCGACATCTCCGTATCTTCGAGGGCGTCGCGGATCAGGACCAGCATTGCCTTGCGCGCCTTCTCTGCGTCACCAGCGGCGATCGCCTTGTAGACCTGCTCATGGTCCGGAATTGGGTCGCGCGGAAGCGGCCGCTCGCGCTGCTTGAAGATGGTCGTCCACTGGACCGCCGCGCCGATGGTGCTGGCAAGCGCGGCCAGCGGCTCGTTCGCTGACGCGTCGAGGAGAGTCCGGTGAAAGCGCTGGTCGGCGGCACGGCCTTCGGGATCCGCAAGTCCATAGCGCGACATGTCGTCCAGCGCTTCTCGAAGCTGCGTGAGCTGTTCCTTGCTTCGGCGGACCGCCGCAAATCCTGCTGCGGCCGGCTCGATCAGCTCGCGTAGCTCGAAGAGACCACGGATGAATTCGGGCTGCGGCTCGCTTTCGAAGGTCCAGGCGAGAATGTCGGGGTCAAGCAGATTCCAGCGGGTGCGGGGCGTAACTCGAGTCCCGGCCTTTGGCCGGCTTTCAATGAGGCCTTTGGCGGCCAGCATCCGCATCGCCTCACGATATACGGTGCGCGAGACGCCGAGCTCTTCGCTGGCTTCGATCTCACCGCCGAACATGGATCCGGGCTGCCGTTTGCCGCTGACGATCTCGATTCCGATGGAGCGCGCGATGGCGCCGTGGATTCGACGCGGCGCGCCTGCTTCGTCATTCATCGCGCACTGCCCCCTTTGCTTCACCAGCTATAACGGAGGCATTCAGGGCCGCAAAGTGCCGGACCTTTGGCGGCCATTGATCGTTCATGTCGAAACTGCGATAACGGACACCGATGATCCGCACGTTCGCCTCTGACCAAGTGGTTCGCGCCGCCTCCGCCGCGCGGGCGAGCTATTATTATCCAATGGAGGTTGGATCGAGCTGACGCGCGCCTGACGACAGTTCACCAGCCTCCCACCCGCCAGCGACCCGCTCGGCGGGTTTTTTATTGCCTCAGAAGGAACCGAAGAGATGCTTCAGCAGACGATCAGGAAAGAGGACGAAGCCCGCCACTGGCAGGACTTCGTCGTGCCGCAGGACTGGGAATCATTCACAGAAGACGATCACGCCGTCTGGGATCTTCTGTTTGCCCGGCAGGTGGAGCTCCTCGGCAGCCGCGTGGTGTCGCCGTTCCTCGACGGGATCGACCTCCTGAAGCTGTCACATCCCGGCGTTCCCGACGTCGAGGGCTTAAACGCGATCCTGGAACCGCGGACGGGCTGGCGCACCGTGGCGGTGCCCGGCCTCGTTCCGGACGCCATTTTCTTCGCGATGCTTTCCGAGCGCGTGTTCCCGGTCGGCAATTTCATTCGGACCCGAGAGCAGCTGGATTATCTCGAAGCACCGGACTGCTTCCACGACATGTTCGGGCATATCCCGATGCTCGCGCACCATGAATTTGCGGAGATGACGCGGCACATCGGCGAATTGGGTTCGGCAGCAATCGCCGCCGGAGAAGGCCACCGTGCAGCGCGGCTATACTGGCATAGCGTCGAGTTCGGGCTCGCGAGGGAGAATGGAGAACTCAAGATCCTCGGGGCGGGGCTCGCCTCCAGCTTCGGCGAAGCGCATTTCAGCCTCGAGAGCGACGGAGTGGAGCGGCTGGAATTCTCCGCCGAGCGGGCGGTCAACACGCCGTACAAGCACGATGCCTTCCAGCCGCGCTACCTTGTCTCGCGGTCGCTGGAAGAGACGGTGGCCGAAGTGCTGGCGTTGACTCCGGAGCAGATGCTGGCGCTCTAAGCGCCCTCAGTTGATCGGGAACGCGTCGCTGGAGCGATAGGCGCGCGGAGCGGCAACCCTCAGGCTCGTGCCTTCGTCATCGACCAGCACCCCCCGTGCGAGTGCGGACGCAAATTCGATGCCGAACCAGGGGCCTTCCGACCAGGCGACTCTCGCGATGGCCATGAAGTTCCCGCAGGTGATCCGAACTTCCTCGCCGGCAGCGGGAGGCTCGTCCGACTCCAGCAGCGCGCCGGATCTGGAAACGTCACGAATTCGGGCATCTACGGAACTCAGGCCGGATTGTACGTGTGCAGTGAGAAACGTTCGGGACCGTTTGACGGTCCGCTTCCGAGCAAGAACCGGATTCATCTGTAGCTCCGTGTTGGCAATCGCGGCTTGCTCCCACCTGAGTTAACAGCCTGCTAAGCCCCAAGCGTAATCGGAAGCTCTCGGCGACTTGGCCAGGTTGCGGCCTCAAGCGACTGGACGGGCGAACAGGGCATATTACAAGGGCGGCGTGGCCGATCACCCCGACATCAGCGAATATCGCACCGGATCCGATCCGCGCACCCTTCGCGATGCGCTCGGGTGCTTCGCAACCGGCGTGACGGTCGTCACCTGCGTCGATCCGGACGGCCAGCCGTGCGGTCTGACGGTCAACAGTTTCACCTCGGTTTCGCTCGACCCGCCGCTGCTGCTGGTGTGCGTGGCCAAACCCGCCCGCTGCGCAGTTCCGCTGGCGGAAGCCGAGCATTTCGCGATCAACGTGCTTCAAACCGGGCAGCAGCCCGCCTCAATCCGATTCTCGACGCCCGCCGAGGACCGTTTCGGGCCGACCCCCTGGTCGGTGGGCGAAACAGGCGCCCCGCTGCTGATGGAATCGCTCGGCGTCTTCGAATGTCAGCGGTTCGCGGTCTATGACGGCGGCGACCATCACATCCTTGTCGGGCGGGTGCTCCGCGCCAGCTTCGATCCCAATCTCGATCCGCTTCTCTACTTCCGCGGGCGCTACCGGCGACTGCATTTCGACTGAATTGTGTGGGTTATTGCGCAACCGATAGCAAAGTCGTACGCCCGACATAAGACAGGGTTAACGGACGGGGGTGCCGACGCCGTCCAGTGAAATGTGGCGTTGTGCGTCTTTCCGCGCTCGGGCGGAGGGGGAATGAGAGCAGTCCTGCAGTCGAGGCTGATGCCTGCTGACGTTCAGGACAATTTCACCCGAATTCCAGCCCGCCAAATCACTATATTTCTGCTTTTTGCTGCCGTGGTTTGCATTGCTGCGGTTCCGTGGCTGTCACCGACCTATCTGCTCCCGCTGCCCGCACTCTCTTCCTATTATCCGCGGACGGACCTGCGGCTGCTCAACCCGCCTCTCGCTTTGCTCTCGGTGGCGCTCATGCTGCGCCCGAAATCCGAAGCTTCGATCTTCGTCGGCCTGTATGCGCTGGCCGTCCTCGGAGTCGCGGAGGCAATGAGCGACCTTTCCTTTGCCCTCGTCCGAGTCCCGATCGAGATCGCGCAAACGCTCGTCCAGGTCGCGATCCTGAATCGCATGCTGAACGGGCGTTGGTGCGACCCCAAGTGGGTGAGCCTCTATGCGGTATCGATCGTCGCGCTCACCGCGGTCGGCGCGATCCTGACGGTGGCGATCGCCGACGCGGCATCCTTCCCACACACGGTTTACGTCCGCCAGCTCGGCGGCGAGATGGGCTTGGGCTGGCGGGTCATGTGGCTTTGCAACGCATGCAGCTATCTGTCGATCGCCGGGTCCGTCGCGACCCTGCTTCGCGCCAAGCCATGGGTGCGCGCGGCATTCCAGGACCGAGCCGATCGCCGCGACTGGATCGGAATGACCGGGTGCCTGCTGATCGCCAGCCTGGTTTGCTATCCGCTGTTCAACCCGCACTTGATGTCGATTCCACCTGATGTGGAGCTTGCACGACGCACCGTGCCGACGGTGTTCGTGCTGGCGATGGCCGCGCGTTTCCGAACCAAGGGCGCCGCAGTAGCCCTTCTCATTTATGCGCCGATCGCTCTCTATTCGATTGGCGGGCCGACCGCCGGTAGCGTCTGGACCTGGCCGCCTGCGCTCGCCACTCCGACGCTGGGTGGTGTCCTGACGACCACCATCGCTTCGATTGTTGTGGCCGCGATCGCCGGGCAGCTTCGACGAGCGCTCGCCCTGGCCGTTGAAGCCAATGAGGTGAAGTCCCGGTTCATAGGGCTGATGAGCCATGAGCTGAGGACGCCGCTCAACGCGATCCTCGGCTTCTCTGAACTGATGCGCATGCAGAGCCTTCGCGAATTCGGCGAGGCGGTCGCGGCAGTGGATAATATCCACGCGAGCGGGCAGCGGCTGCTGGCGATGATCGAGGCAGTTCTGAGCCACGCGGAGCGACACGACGGTATCTTCGCTCTGCACAAGCAACCGCTGCGGCTTCAGCAGGCGGTGGTTGCAGCCACGATGCGATTGAACGAGCAATTCCCGGAACACGGCTGCTCGATCGACATCGATGTGCCCGACGATCTACTGATCGAGGCCGACGCACGAGCGCTAAGACAGATCCTGCAAGTGATCATCGGCTATCCGCTGCGGTTCTGCAGTCGGGGCTCGGAAATCTCGATCTACGCGGGCCATGAGGGGACCGACACCATCATCGACATTTATTCCAGCACCGCGGGAGCACCGGTGCCCGACGAGATCGACAAGGTCGAATTCCAGCTGGTGAATGCGCTCGCGCTTGCTCACGGTGCCCGGCTGAGCTTCAAGACGACCGGCAATTCGGGCCGGACAGCCCGGCTCCGCTTCTTCGCGACCCGCGCCGCCTGACCTCCCGCTTGCCTCCGGCGCAGCTTTATCGCACTGGCGCGCCATGCTTGGCATCGACTTCATCAAGGCGAACCGCGACGCCGTAGAACGCGCGATCGGGGTCAAGAACGTCAGCCTCGACCTGGGGCAGGTCCTTGCGCTCGACAGCGAAGTCCGCGCTCTCAAGACGGAAATCGATCAGCTGCGCGCCGAACGCAATGCGGTAAGTGCCAGGTTCAAGGATGCCACACCGGAAGAAAAGGCCGAGCTCGGGCGCGTAGCGAAAGAGGCTGGGGCTCGCGCCGGCGAACTGGAGAAGGGGCTTGCCGTCGCGGACGCCAGGCTGAAGCAGTTGCTGCTGCTCGTCCCGAACATCCCCTACGAAGGCGCGCCGGTCGGTCCGGACGAAAGCTTCAACGTCGTCGTCCGGCGGGACGGGGAGCCGCCGCAATTCGCGTTCGAGCCGCTCGACCATGTCGCGCTTATCGAGAAGAACGGCTGGGGCGATCTCAGCCGGATCGTTCATGTGTCGGGATCGCGTACCTACTGCCTCAAGGGGCGGCTGGCGCTGCTCGAGACCAAACTGATGGCCTGGGCGCTGCAGCGGATCGCAGAGGCCGGGTTCACGCCGATCACGGTCCCGGCGATTGCGCGCCCCGAAGCCTTCTTCAACCAGGGCCAGTTCCCCGGCCATATGGAGGAAACATACCATCTTCCGGCCGACGACCTTTGGCTGGCGGGAACGGCGGAAGTTGCGCTGACTTCGCTTCATTCGGGTGAGATTATCGAGAATTCGCAGCTTCCGGTGCTGTATGCCGGCTTCTCGCCATGCTTCCGCCGCGAGGCGGGGAGCGCCGGCAAGGACGTCCGCGGGCTTCTGCGGGTCCACCAGTTCGTCAAGGTCGAGCAATATGTCGTGTGCGAGGCCGATGATGCGGTTTCGGCGGGCTGGCACGCGCGGCTGCTGGAGCTGGCCGAGAGCCTGCTCCAAGCGCTCGAAATTCCCTACCAGGTGATCGAGACTTCGACCGGCGACATGGGCCTCGGCAAGTATCGGATGAACGACATCGAAAGCTGGGTTCCGAGCCTCGGCAAATATCGCGAGACCCACAGCTGCTCGACCCTGCACGACTGGCAGGCCCGCCGCGCCAATATCCGCTACCGCGGCGAGGACGGGAAGGTGCGCTTCGCCCATACGCTCAACAACACGGCGCTCGCCAGTCCGCGTATCCTGGTGCCGCTGCTTGAGAACCACCAGACTGCCGACGGCCGAGTGAAGCTTCCGCCGGTGCTTCGGGACCTGATGGGAAGCGAATACCTTTAGGCGCGCAGCTTGTTGCCGGCGCTCCACAATTCTAAATGGCTGAAATGTCCAGCTATGCAGACCGTCTCGCCGCTCTTCGCGAGCAATTGAAATCCGAGCATCTCGACGGCTTCGTCGTCCCGCTGACCGACGAGCATATGAGCGAATATGTCGGAAGTTACGCCCAGCGCCTGGCCTGGCTGACCGGCTTCCAGGGGTCGGCGGGATCGGCGGTGGTGCTTCCGCAGGAAGCGGCCATCTTCGTCGACGGCCGCTATACGCTTCAGGTTCGGCAGCAGGTCTCCGCCGACGAGTGGAGCTATCAGTCGGTGCCGGAAACCAGCGTCGCCGAGTGGCTGAAGGATCATGCTCCCGAGGGCGGCCGCATCGGCTACGACCCATGGCTTCACACGCGGGAGTGGGTGAAGCGGGCGAAAGAGGCGCTGGCGAGCCGAGGCGCCGAGCTGGTCCCGGTCGAGCGCAACCTGATCGACAAGATCTGGGCGGACCGGCCCGAGATGTCGAAGGCGCGGCTGGCGGTGCAGCCGGACGAATATGCCGGCAAGAGCTCGGCGGAAAAGCGCACCGACATCGCCGACTGGCTGGGCAAACAGCATGCGGACGCGACGGTGATCTCGGCGCTCGACTCGATCGCCTGGACGTTCAATGTCCGCGGTGGGGACGTTCACCGCACCCCGGTCGCCCTCGCTTACGCCATCGTCAATTCGGACGGCACCGCCGACCTGTTCGTCGCCTCGGAGAAGATCGGGCCGGATGTCCGGCAGCATCTCGGCAACGGTGTTCGGCTGCACGAGCGGTATGAGTTCGAAAATGCGCTGAGCCAGCTTGGCGGCAAGACGATCGCAGTCGATCCCGAACGAGCCGTCTCCGCAATCTTCGATGCGCTCGACAAGGCGGGCGCGAAGGCGGTTGCACTCCGCGACCCGACCATCCTCCCGAAGGCGATCAAGAACGAGGTCGAGATCGCCGGTCAAAGGGCGTCGCAGGTTCGCGACGGCGCGGCGATAGCCCGGTTCCTGCACTGGATCGACGAAGAGGCGCCGTCGGGAGAGGTCGACGAACTCACCGCATCCGACAAGCTCGAGTCCTTCCGCCGGGAAGCGCCCGAGCTTCGCGACCTCTCATTCGATTCAATCTCCGGTTCGGGCCCGAACGGCGCGATCGTCCATTACAAGTCGAGCGAGAAGACCAACCGCAAGCTTCAGCGCGGCGAGCTCTATCTGATCGATTCGGGCGGCCAATATGTCGACGGGACGACGGATATCACTCGGACCGTCGCGATCGGCGAGCCGACCGACGAAATGCGCGACCGCTTCACGCGTGTTCTGAAGGGCCACATTGCCGTCGCCTCGGCCGTCTTCCCGAAAGGCACGCGCGGGACGCAGCTGGACAGCTTCGCCCGGCGGCCGCTGTGGGAAGCGGGGCTCGATTATGCGCACGGCACCGGTCATGGCGTCGGCAGCTATCTTGCCGTTCATGAGGGGCCGCAGCGCATTTCGCCGGCGACCAGCGCTCAGGCCGGCGGCGACGAACCGCTGCAGGCCGGGATGCTGATCTCGAACGAGCCCGGCTTTTACAAGAGCGGAGAGTACGGAATCCGGATCGAAAATCTTGTGCTGGTGGTCGAGAAGAGGATCGAAGGCGCGGAGAAGGAGATGCTCGGCTTCGAGACCGTGACCTTCGCCCCGATCGAGCGGCGGCTTGTTGTGAAGGACATGCTTTCGGCCGCCGAACTCGACTGGCTCAACGACTACCATCGGCAGGTGCTGGAGAAGATCGGGCCGAAGCTCTCGGGCGCGGATCGGGAGTGGCTGGAGCAGGCCTGCGCGCCGATCTAGGAGACGCCTTATGGCCAAGTCGCTGTTCACTCACCCAATCCATCTGGGCCTCGGTGCGAGGGCAGTCGCTCAGCCGGAATTTACCGGATTCGAATGGTACCAGGCCTATAGCGAGCGGAATGCCGGCGACGGCGCCGAGGGCAGGCTCGTCAGCCTGTGGAAGTTCGAGGAGCCGTGGACCAGCTGGGAAATGCACCCGAACGGTGACGAGGTCGTCTGCTGCATCGAAGGGGCGATGACGCTTCACCAGCAGCTCGCCGATGGGACAGAGCGGACCGTCCGTCTTGGAACGGGCGACTATGCGATCAATCCGCCCGGCGCCTGGCACACCGCCGACTGCGATGGTCCGGTGACGGCGCTGTTCATCACCGCTGGCGAAGGGACCCAGCACCGGCCGCGTTGACGGCTCAGCCTTGCGATCTGCGGTCGCGGACCCATTGGGAGAAAATCCATTTCTCGCCCGAAGTGGGTGGAAGACCGGCGTGAAGCGTTAGCGGCTCGGGCTGCCCGTCGGAATCGACGCTGAAGAACGCAATGGAGTCGCCGATTTCGCCGCGATAGCTGAATCCGAGGCTCGGGAAATGCGTCTGCCCGCCTTCGAAAGCATCGTTCAGGTAAATGAGGAGCGTCGCTACTCGCTGACCGCGCAGCGCAATCTCCTCCTGGAAACCTTCGGCTGAAGGGTCGAAGTAATCGTGATGCGGTTTGAATTCCTGTCCGGGCGCATAGTGGAGCACCTGCGACACTTCGAAGCGCTGCAGCGGAAGACGCAGCGACGCGGAAATTCTGGCGCGGATCACCTCGGTAACGAGATCGATCTGATCGAAGGTGAACATGGCCGCGCGGCTCGTGCGCCTCGGATCTGGGCGCAGAGCGCCGGTCGAATAGTCATACACCGTCGATGGACCCAGCCGATCGTGCGCGGTCTCGATCAGCCAGCGGCATTCGGCCGGCGTGGCGAACGCCTGGAATACCTGAATGAAGGGCTTTTCGAGAGCGACGATGCCTTTGCGGGCACCAACCAGCGCGTCGGCGTCGATTTGGCCCCGGACGTCACTCCAATCGCCACCAGTTGAGCTCTCCTGCCCTGCGAGCAGCAGCAGTTGGCGCGCCGACAGCTCGGAACCTTGGGTGGCCGCCTGCGCCACTCTGTCGAGCGCACGATGCCAGTTGATCGGGCGCCCGATGCCCATGCATTCGATGATCGCGCATCGTTCGCTGGCCGGAGCGTACCCGGCATCCGCTGCAGCTTCGATCAACTCCGCAGCACGCGCCGCATCTTCGATCGACCTGGCCTGGCCGAGCGCCTCGACGCCATGCGCAAACTGCTCTTCGGGACCACCGCTCCGAGCACGCTCCTCTACGCCCACATTATTCGGCATTCAGGCGCTCTGGATGTATTCGCGCATTGCGTTGGCTTCCTGCTCGATCTTCTCCATCCGGTATTTTACCAGGTCGCCGATGGAAACGATGCCGGCGAGACGGCCGCCCTCCACAACCGGAAGGTGACGGATCCGCCGCCGGGTCATGATGCCGAGGGCGGCAAGCGCGGAGGTGGAGGGATCTACCGTAATCGCCGGCGAGGTCATCGCCCGCGAAACCGGCCAGCCGAGCACTTCGGCACCGTGATCCTTGAGGCAATAGACCACGTCGCGTTCGGAGATGATTCCGGCGATCTGCCCCTGCTCCATCACCAGAAGCGCGCCAATCCGCCGCTCACCAAGCTTCGTCACCGCCTGCGACAGCTTTTCCGCCGAGTCGATGGTCGCGACATCGGTTCCCTTGCTCGCAAGTATCGCCTTGATGCTCATCGCTCTCTCCTTGTCGGCCGAAGCGAGGCTTGATCCTCTCACGAGCGGGCCCCAAAGGGAAGCGCAATGCCGCACCCGGACCCCCTCCCCAGCCCCCGAAACTCGACGGTCCGTGCATTCCTTGGGATTCTGAAGTGGCTCGGGCTGCTATCGGTCGCGATCGCCGCGGTTGCAGTGTTTCTCGTGGCGCGGGGCGACAAGACTGCCGACGCGAGCTTCCTGATTGCGGTAGCGCTCGGCGTCGGTTTGACCGTGCTGCTCGGCACAGGATTGATGGTGCTCACCTTCCTGAGTTCCAGAAGCGGGCACGACGAGGAAGTGGCGCACACCCACATAGAGAGCGATGAGGATGAGTGATTCGACCAGAGAGCCGATCTTGCGGGTCGTGCCAGGCCCGACGGACATCAATGCTAACGGCCACATCTTCGGCGGCTGGGTGCTTTCGCAGATGGACATCGCCGGCGGAATCGCCGCCTCGCGCCGCGCAGGTGGAGCGGTGGCTACGGTGGCCATCGAAGCAATGCACTTCATAGAACCCATCCACGTCCGCGACGTGATTTCGGTCTATGCGGAAGTGGAGCGGGTCGGGCGCACCTCAATGGGCGTGCGGATCGAAGTGATCGCGACTCGCGACCGCGGGGCGACCGAAGTGAAGGTAACGGAAGGCCTGTTCACCTTCGTCGCACTCGACAAGGACTATCGCCCGCGGCCGGTGGACTCAGAAGCCTAGCCGCCGCCGGGGCTTGATCGGCCGAGGGCCATCCGGGCAACCGAATACACGAACGGCCCACCCCTCCGGGTGAGCCGTTCTTTTTTGGTCAATCAGGTTCCGAAGCTTAGGCCGCGGGTGCGATCTCGCCTTCGCCGTTATCGGCAGCGGGGCGACGCGACCGGCGGCGGGGCTTCGGCGCGGGCTCCTGCTCCGCTTCCTGCTCAACCTGCTCGCTTGCTCCGATCGCGGGCGGGAGCACGTCGAACGCGATCCGCTCCTCGTCCTCCGAAGGTTCGGGACGCCGCGATCCGTTGCGCGCCGAGCGGTCACGGCCGTTGCCGCGGTATTGCCGCTCTTCACGTTGCGGCCGGCGATCCTCCTGGACCTCCTCGGACGCCTCGGCAGAGTCTTCGTCCTGATCGTAATTACGATCATTCGAAGAAGCGGCGTTCTCGCCTTCATCTTCGTCGTCGCCGAAATCCTCACGCTGGCGGCGCTGCTCTTCGAAGCGGGCGCGGCTTTCGCCAAGGACGCGATAATAATGGTCCGCGAACTGAAGGTAATATTCGGTTTGAACGCGGTCGCCTGCGAGTTGCGCGTCGCGCGCCATATTCTTGTATTTCTCGAGCAGCTGCGCGGCATTGCCGCGCTGCCGATTATCCTGCCGATTTCCGGGCTGCCCCATGTTCTGGGGTCTTTGTCCCCCGCGACCGCGCCGGCGGCCGCCCTGACGATTGTTGATCAAATGCCTACTTCCTTAAGAGCAGTAGAAGCTTCCTCCGCTTTTCCTCGGCGCGATCAGCCCGCGTTACGCGCAGCTCTGACCTTTTCGTTTCGATTGGCGCCCAGCGCCAAGCGAACGGCCGATTTGCGTCGGAGGTAGGGCGGGCTGCTCAGCGCAATTCGTTCAAAGCGGCCCCGCTCCTAGAGACTGGATGTAGTGACTGTTTGCGGCGATTCCAAGTTAATTTGTTCACATCCACGTCAACAGGACCGCGCGCGGGCGACCGCCGAGATCCTGCGCCACTTGCGCCGAAAGCCCACCCCGTTCCAGCAACGAGGCGGCGTCGGCAGCCTGGTCCGCGCCGATTTCGATGGCTGCCAAGCCGCCCGGCGCGAGCAGACGCGGAATTTCCGGCGCAAGAGTACGGATCTCGGCCAGCCCTTGGGGCCCGGCGAACAACGCCTCGTGCGGCTCATGCTCGGCTACACCCGGGCCGAGTTCCGCGCCGGTGGCGACATAGGGCGGATTGCACAGGATCAGGTCGAACCGCTCCTCGATTCCATGGGCCCAATTGCCGAGCTGGAAGCGCGTCCGTTCTTCGAGGCCCAAGCGCCGCGCATTCGCCGCCGCATAGGAAAGCGCGCGCCGCGAGGAATCGATACCAAGGCCGGTCGCCTTCGGCCAGACATCGAGTGCGGCAAGAAGCAAAGTCCCCGGGCCGGTGCCGAGATCAAGGATTCGCCCCGGACCGCCCGTGCCATCGAAATGCTCGATTGCCGATGAGATCAGGACCTCGCTGTCCGGGCGCGGGATCAGCACCCCCGGCCCGACGTGCACTTCGATATTCCAGAAGGCTCGGCGGCCGGTGATGTAGGCGACCGGTTCGCCTGCTTTCCGGCGATCGATCATGGTCCAGAAGCGCTTGGGCGGATCCCATTCCGGCGGGTGAAGGATCAGCCGGTCGCGGTCGATGCCCAAGGCTTCGGCCATCAGCAGCTCGGCATCCAATCGCGCTGTGTCGCTGGTCCCGGAAAGTTGGCGTGCTGCTTCGTCGACCGCCCTAATTACGGGCTTCACGCTTCTTCCAATCCGGCGAGCCGTTCGGCTTCGTCCTCGGCAACCAAAGCGTCGATGATTTCGCCCAAAGCCGGTCCTTCGAGGATCTCGGGAAGCTTGTGGAGAGTCAGGTTGATCCGGTGATCGGTCACGCGTCCCTGCGGGAAGTTGTAGGTGCGGATTCGTTCGGAACGGTCGCCCGATCCTACCATCGACTTTCGCGCGCCCGCCCGTTCGCTTGCCAGCCGCTCACGTTCCATTTCGAACAAACGCGTGCGCAGCACTTTCAGCGCCTTGGCCTTGTTCTTGTGCTGCGATTTTTCGTCCTGCTGGATGACCACGAGGCCCGTCGGGAGGTGGGTGATGCGGACGGCGCTGTCGGTGGTGTTGACCGACTGACCGCCTGGGCCCGACGAGCGATAGACGTCGATGCGGAGGTCCTTGTCCTCAATGTGGACGTCGACGTCTTCGGCTTCCGGTAAGACTGCGACGGTCGCAGCGGACGTGTGGATGCGCCCGCCGGCTTCGGTCACCGGCACGCGCTGCACCCGGTGGACGCCGCTTTCGAACTTCAGCTTGGCGAACACGCCGGCGCCGTTGATCGAGGCGATCGCCTCCTTGAAACCGCCAAGCTCGGAATCGCTCGACGAGATCAGCTCGAACCGCCAGCCCTGCGCTTCCGCAAAGCGCTGGTACATGCGCAGGAGATCGGCGGCGAACAGGGCGGCTTCGTCACCCCCCGTACCCGCGCGAACCTCCAGCATCGCCGCGCGCTCGTCGGCGGCGTCCCGCGGAAGCAGCTTCAGCGCCAGCGCTCGCTCGGCCTCAGGGAGCTTGCGGCGGATTTCCTCCACCTCATGCTCCGCCATCTCCTTGAGCTCGGGTTCGGAGGTGGAATCGTGGAGCATGCCCTGAAGCACCTCAAGCTCGGCACGAAGCCGCCGGACCTCACGCGCGGCAGCAGCCACCGGCTCGATCGCCGCATAGTCTTTCGACAGGCGAACGAATTCGTCTGCGGCAAGGTCGCCGCTCGCCATAGCATTGGCGAGTTCGACTCTCCGAGCTTCGATCGAGGCGATCCGTTCGGAAGAGATGCCGGTCATTCCGGCGGCCCCATATATCCGTCGACACCCTTCAGGAGGGTGGCCAAAAAGTAGTTGAGTCCTATCGCTTGGTCCCGCCCGATCTCCTCGACGTGAGTCTGTTTTCGCTTGATTTGTTGACCGCTCTTCAGACTTCGCAGGGTTATTTCCTGAGCGGCAATTTCGTCGTCCCCAATGATGATGGCATAGTTTGCGCCAGCGGCGTCGGCCCGTTGCATGCGCCGCTTCAAATTCCCTCTGTAGGCCATTTCCGAGATCACACCTTTGCGACGAAACTCAGCGATCAACCGCGTGCACAGACGTTCGGCCTCAGCGCCAACGGGTATGAACACGAAGTCGGGCTCCTCTCGCCGAGGCGCATCGATCAGCATCGCCAGCCTCTCGATCCCGGCGGCCCAGCCAACCGCCGGCGTGTGCGGACCGCCGAGCGCCTCCATCAGCCCGTCGTAGCGGCCGCCGGCGAGCACCGTCCCTTGCGCGCCCAGCCGGTCGGTGACGAACTCGAACGCGGTGTGCCGGTAATAATCTAGCCCGCGCACCAGCCGCGGGTTGCGCTGCCATTGCACGCCCGCGGCATCCAGCCCCTCAGTCACTTGCGCAAAGAACTCGCTCGCCTCGCCGGTCAGGTAGTCGTCGATAGACGGCGCGCTGTCGGCGATCGGCCGGTCGCGCGGGTCCTTGCTGTCGAGGATGCGCAGCGGATTGCGCTCCAGCCGATCGCGGCTGTCCTCGGAGAGCTTGTCCACCGAGCCGCGGAAATGCTCGATCAGCGCGGCGCGCCAGGCATCGCGCGTCGGTGCATCGCCGAGCGTGTTGAGCTGGAGAGTCACTCCGCCAATCCGGAGTTCGCGGAGCAGCTGGTCGGCGAAGGCGAGAAGCTCGACATCCGCCGCCGCTTCGCCCGCGCCGATGATTTCCGCATCGAGCTGATGGAATTCGCGGAAACGGCCCTTCTGCGGCCGCTCATAGCGGAAGGCGGGGCCGTGGGTTGCGACCTTCATCGGTGCATATTGCTGCCAGCCCTCGGACAGATAGGCCCGGCAGATGCCTGCGGTGAACTCCGGCCGCATCGTCACCGGCTCGCCGCTCCGGTCCTCGAAGCTGTACATCTCCTTCGAGACGACGTCGGTGGTTTCCCCCATCGTGCGCGCGAACACGGCGGTGTGCTCCAGCACCGGCACCTCGACACGCTTGAATCCATACAAGCGCCGAACGCGATCGAATGCAGCAGTCACCGCGTGCAGGCGGTCAGCCTCTTCGCCCAACAGGCTTTGCATCCCCCGAACTGGCTGCGGCGTCGTCATTGCCGCCGCATGGCAAAAACATTCGATAAAGGGAAGGAAGCACGGGCTGGACAGGCTTCAAAGGCTGTAGCAATTCGCGTCCGTCGGGTCAGGAGATGCGAATGCGAGCCTCAGCGCTTCTCACGATCCTCATCGGCGCGGCCGCCTCCGCGCAAATCAATCCGCCGCAGAATAGCGAGCCCACGGCCCCCACACCGAAGATCGTCAACATTCCAGCAGCGCGGGACGTACCCTACACCGGTACGATCCAACTCAGCGTAGACGCGACTGACACGGTTAGAACGATTTTCAATGTGCATGAGCACGTCCCTGTCGCCGGTCCGGGCGATTTCGTGCTTCTCTATCCGCAATGGCTTCCGGGCCACCACAACAAGCTTGGCGAGATTCGAAACGTCGCCGGGCTTCGGTTCACCGCGAATGGACAGCCATTGCGCTGGGTACGCGATCCGCTCGATGTCTATGCCTTTCACCTGACGGTGCCCGATGGAGTCAGCGCAATCGACGCCGATTTCCAGCTCCTCTCCCCGACCGCGACGAACCAGGGACGGATCGCGGTCGCCCCGCAGATGGAGAACATCGATTGGATCGCGCTGTCGCTCTATCCTGCCGGTTACTACGTTCGCGATATTCCGGTTCAGGCTTCGGTGACGGTGCCGGCCGGGTGGAAGGTCGCAAGCGCACTTCGGCCGATGACCCAGTCCGGCAACCGCATCGATTATTCGACGACAAGCTATGAGATCCTGACGGATTCTCCGCTCATGGCCGGTGCTCATTACCGGCAATTTCCATTGGGCCATGACGTCAATCTGGACGTCCTCGCCGACGATGATGCCGAACTTGCGGCGACCCCCGGCGAGATAGCCCTTCACCAGCAAATGGTGGATCAGGCGATCAAGCTCTTCGGGGCCAGGCATTTTGACCATTACGACTT